>ENA-OQNI01000594-OQNI01000594.1-human-gut-metagenome-genome-assembly--contig:-NODE-594-length-38628-cov-3.270980_pt1 | contig 38628 bp, 52 predicted proteins | sample MGYA00242627_ERZ504876 | MGnify/ENA primary metagenome ERZ504876 (study PRJEB26092, sample SAMD00036386) | human gut metagenome | host: Homo sapiens | study: EMG produced TPA metagenomics assembly of... | reverse complement strand
TTTAAATGAACTTTATCCTCACAAAAAACTGCAGAACTGTTAACGAAGGCGGCCCGGGAAATTTTCCCGGACTGCCGGTATGATAGTATTGTTGTTGCTGATGGCGGCGAGGGTACTACCGATGCGGTTCTTGCGGCCACGAACGGACAGAAGATATCCTTGCAGGTGCATGGTCCGCTTTGGGAAGATATCACCTGTAGCTATGGTATATTAGATCAGAATCGGGTTGTTATGGAAATGGCGGCAGCATCAGGGCTTCCACTCGTTCCGAAAGAGAAGAAAGACCCTCGCTATACAACCTCTTATGGTACTGGTGAAATGATTGCCGATGCGCTGAAAAGAGGATATCGTGATATTTCGATTGCAATCGGAGGTTCTGCGACAAATGACGGAGGAATCGGCTGTATCCGCGCATTGGGAGGGAAATTTCTCGACGATTGCGGTCAGGAATTAAAAGGATGTGGCGAAGACTTAATTAAAATTCGAAAAATAGATTTGACAGAGTTGAACCCACTGGTGAAAGAATGTAAATTTACCGTGATGTGCGATGTCACAAATCCACTTTGTGGAAAGGACGGAGCGACCTATACATTTGGCGGACAAAAAGGAGCTACCCCGGAAATTCAGAAAGAACTGGAAGTGGGCATGTGCAACTACCGGGATATTATCAAGCAGCAATTTAATCTGGATATGGATACCATTCCAGGGGCCGGGGCTGCAGGTGGACTTGGTACTGCACTTATGGTTTTCTTAAATGGAACTTTAAAATCTGGAATCGAAACTGTTCTTGATCTTGTAGATTTCGATGAACATCTGAAAGATGTAGATATCGTGGTAACCGGAGAAGGCGCTACAGACTGGCAGTCTGTATTTGGTAAAGTCATGCAGGGTGTTGGCGTTCATTGCAAAGCCCACCATATACCAGCTGTTGCAATCGTCGGAAGCATGGGAAAAGGTGCGGAAGATATCTATGCATATGGAATCGAATCTATCATCACTACTGTAAATGGTATTATGCCCCTTTCGGATGCATTGGAACATGCAGAAGATTTGTATCTAGGGGCTGCCAGAAGGCTGTTTAAGCTTTTGAAAGCCGGAATGCAGATTTCAAAAGCTTAATTTTTAATGTTGTTATTAATATTCTTGAATAAATTCAATCATCTTACGAACGGCGGTACTCTTGGCGGCACTGCCGTTTGTAACTAAATAGATTCTTCTAAGTGGCAGCTTTTCTTCCAGCGGTATCTGGTAGACATCGCCTTTTGCAAGAGCAAGTTCTGCCATCTTCTTTGGATAAAACCCAATTCCAAGATTATGTACGATGAGCGGCAACATCTGATCGGTTGTTGCGGTCTCCATATCCGGTGAAAAGGAAAGTCCATGTTCCAGAAAAAAACTGTTATATAATTCTCTTGTACTGCTATTCTCATCCAGACTGACAAATGGAAGAGAAGCAATATCTTCCAGTTTTTGTGTCTGTTCTGCCAGTTTTTTATATTTTTTTCCACCAATTAATATTTCACGATAAGAAGCTAACGGTATCTTTTCAAGTGGACCTTTAATATCAAGTGGTGTTGTCACAGCAGCAAAATCCACAATATCACTTTTCAATGCCTGGATTGCCTGCGGGGTAGAATGATTGGAAATTCTAAGCCTTACATGCGGATATTGCTCGTGAAAACTTTCCAGTCGTGAAAGAAGTACAAGTCTCAGCGCGTTTTCGCTGGCACCGATGGATACTAATCCATTCTCCAGTTCACCATTCTGACGGATTTCTTCTTCGCCAATCTGTAACTGTTCATATGCAATTGCTACATGCTCATATAATTTCTTTCCCTCTGGTGTTAACGAAATACCACGGTTAGACCGTAGGAAAAGAGTGCATTTTAATTCTTGCTCCAGGATATTCATGCAGCGTGTAATATTGGGCTGATTGTTGCCAAGCATTTTTGCTGCTTTTGTAAAGCTCTTATAACGTGCTACAAAATAAAATATGCGGTAATAATCGTAAGTAATCATATCTAGTCCTCTCATTCCAAATTGATATATCCATGATACTAAATATATCTTTTACATTTTAACGTAAGACAACTATAATATATAGCAGATAAAAAATCAATAAGAAAAGGGATGAATAACAATGGCAACCATATTTCCAAGAGAAGAAAAAGCAGAATACTTATTTGACAAAATTCTGGAAAATTCGCAGGCATGCGAACGGTTGATGGAAACATTTTATGAATCAGTAGAATCTGACGGCGAATATTCAGGAGAAGTATTGCCGCCGGAGAAATTTGCAAAAGCTTTATTTGACGCTTATAAGAATAAAGATCTGACCGCTTTCCTTCTGGCAATCTGTCAGCACAGCATGTTCGATCTTCTTAGAAATGCATACCTTGTTCCGTTTCGTTTTAATGCTGACGGACATACCAATCCTTATATTTTAACGGATGGATCCGGCAATCTGTTAAATGATTGCAAGAAAGCTGTACCTGACAAAATGTATCATAAATTCCAAAAAGTCTACGCACAAAATGATGATGTGAAAATGTATCTGGCAGAAGGATATCGAAAAAGGCATTGTTATGATGAAGTGACTATGGAAGTAAAAGATTATCGAATGGGAGAGCAGTTAGGTGTTTTGCTTGTATATGAACTGCCGGATACTATCAAAATGAAAGAGACTGAAGCTCAGTCTTATGTCGCCGTTATGGATCTGGTTATGCAATTGCAGGAAGAATTGCCAAAATCCATTGTTTATTATGGACAAGAATGTCTTGAAGAAAAAGGCGAGCATTTTGATGAACTTGGAGTTTTTCTTCCATTTACACATTTTTCAGAACGACTGGAAAAACATATTGAGACAGCGAAGAAGATTGTTTATCAATATAAAGAATAATTTGTCATATAATCTATAAGAAAGAGGAACTATTCACTTGAAAATGAACGGTTCCTCTTTTAGTTCAGTTGAGAAGACTCCCAATTATATAAGTGACAAGTGAACTTATATAATTGAGAGTCGAATCTTTGAATTTACGTGCAATAACGAAATGTTTTATCTGTCAAAATCCTTGCAAAAATCAATCCAAGCGGCAATGCAAGTATGATCATAAATGCGGCAGCGAACCACTCTGCTGATGTATGCAGGGACATGATTCCCAGATTATAAATAGCACGGTACAAATAAAGGCCAGGTACCATAATTACTATAGAAGGTACCGTTACGGATATTCTTGGAAATCCCGCAACATTTTTAATCATAGAAGCAAGAATTCCTGCGACAAGCGCGCCGATAAATGCAGCGGCAGCTGGGGGCATATTTGCAAGGTCCACCATTTCCAGACGAAGAGTATTGGCAACGGCTCCGATACATCCGGCTGTAGCTGCCAGTTTTCTTGGACTGTTAAACATAACAGAGAATCCGAAAACTCCACAAAAGCTTGCTGCCAGTCGGAAGAGAATTTGTACCGGGACTTGCAAATTTAATGTTAGAAAATCCACCGGCTGCAATTTTAAGATAAGTGCCATAATCCAGGCAGTCATTGTTGCAACAGTGATAATAATGATTGCATAAGTTAATCGTTCCAGACCTGATCTCATATCCAATTTTGCAAGGTCAATACCGCTGGTAATGAATGGAAATCCTGGAATGATAAATAACATAGAACAAATATATCCTGCTTCATGTTGTTCTGACACCCCAAGTATCAGTTTCATCACTTCAAATAATCCTGCATAGACCAGACAGGCTGATGTTACAGAAGCGAAGATACATAAAAATAGTGTAAAATGATGCTTTCCCAGTTTGCATCGGACAAAATTTCCGATACCGGCACCTGCAAATGCACAAAACATTTCTACCGGTCCGCCTCCAAGTAAAAAGGTAAATGCGCCACAGGCAAGTGCGGCTGCAAGACCAAGTGCGGTCGGAGAGTAGAGACCATGTATTTTTTCAATCTGATCCAGATGAGAATGTAATTCCTCACCAGTCATGTATACACCTTCAGATGAAAATTTATTAATAAACTGTTCCAGACGATTCAGTTTTGATGTATTTACTCCTGTGTTTGTAAGACATAAGGACTGCGAGTAACATTCCTCTCCATCGAAACAGGTGTATTCAATGGACATTAATCCGATGTCTGCAGTACAAGTCAACCCTAACTGTTCTGCGAGTGTATTCATAGATTGTCTGACACGCCAGGCTCCGGTTCCACATGACAGAAGCATAAGACCTGTCCGCCCGATCACAGAAGATTTTTCAATAATTCCAGCACTTGTAATCGGGATATCATCAATTGCTTCTGCATAATCATGCCATAAAATTTCCATGTGATTTTTGTGGATCACTTGCATATAAATCACTTCTTTCTTCACTGAACTGACCATATCGTCAGTTTAGTATAAATATTTTTGCAGCCATATAAATTATGTATGTTTGATATTTTAATTATACATATATAGCATATTATGTTCAGCTTTAGTATAGTCTTTATTTCTTGTTTGTCAATAATTACTTACTGTCTTGTCACATGTAAAAACATGTGTTATAATTGTCTGCAATGAAATTTCAGATCATATGGGAGGAAAAACATATGACAATTGTAGAAGAAATACAAAAACTAAAACAAGAAAAAAATGCAGTGATCCTGGCTCATTATTATGTCAGACCTGAAGTTCAGGATATTGCAGATTACATAGGAGATTCTTTCTATCTAAGCCGTGTTGCAACAGAGCTTTCTGAGAGTACGATTGTATTTTGCGGCGTTTCTTTTATGGGCGAGAGCGCAAAGATCTTAAATCCGGACAAAACTGTTCTGATGCCGGATCCGACTGCTGACTGCCCGATGGCACATATGGCAGATGTAAAATCCATTAAAAAAGTCCGCGAAGAGTATGAAGATGTAGCAGTGGTCTGCTATATTAATTCTACGGCAGCTTTAAAAGAATATTCCGATGTATGTGTAACGTCAGCAAATGCTGTCAAGATAGTAAAAGCATTACCGAATAAGAATATCTACTTTATTCCGGACCGGAATCTGGCTCATTTTGTAGCAGATCAAGTTCCGGAGAAGCATTTTATCTATAATGAAGGATTCTGTCCGACACATGAGCGTATGGAAGCTGATGAAGTCCGCGAAGCAAAAGAAGAACACCCGGATGCACTGGTGTTATCTCACCCGGAATGTAATACAGAAGTATTAAAATTATCCGATTATATAGGAAGTACTTCAGGAATTATTAAATATGCAACGGAAAGTCCATGTAATGAATTTATCATCTGTACAGAAGAGGGTGTACACTATAAACTCGTTCAGAATAATCCGGATAAACATTTTTACTATCCGAAGACTGTTCCGGTATGTCCGAACATGAAAAAGAATACTTTGGAAAAAGTGCTTCATGTATTGAAGACCGGCAAGAACGAAGTTCATGTCAGTGACAGCCTTCGTGAAAATTCAAAAAAACCTCTGGAACGTATGTTAGAGCTTGGAAAGTAGGCATTTGAATATGAATCAAACAGATAATATGAAAAATGTAAGTAATAGTAAGGAAAATAATTTGCAAGCCGATGTGGTCATTGTCGGCACAGGCGTAGGCGGCTGCTTTTCAGCCTTGAATCTGTCCGAAGATTTATCCATTATTATGATTACAAAATCAGATCTTGAAAGCAGCGATTCATTTCTCGCACAAGGAGGAATCTGTGTGTTACATGATGACGATGATTATGACAGTTATTTCGAAGACACAATGCGGGCTGGTCATTATGAAAACAGGAAAGAGTCTGTAGATATTATGATCCGTGGTTCACAAGATGTAATTCATGATCTGATCGGGTATGGTGTGGATTTTGCAAAGGAAGATGGTAAACTTCTGTACACAAGAGAAGGCGCCCATTCCAGACCTCGAATTCTGTTTCATGAAGATATTACTGGTAAAGAAATCACAAGTAAGCTTCTTGCACAGATAAAGACACGTAAAAATATCCAGATTATGGAATATACGACGATGAGTGACATCCTCATTTCCCAAGGGGCATGTGCCGGGATTGAGGCTGAAACATCTGATCATAAAAAGATTTATATCCACGCTGATCAGACTATTTTTGCAAGCGGCGGTATCGGAGGCCGTTATAAGCATTCTACAAACTTTCCGCATTTAACTGGAGATGCCATTGATATTTCAAAAAAGCATGGCATCAGACTGGAACATTTAGATTATGTACAGATCCATCCAACAACACTTTATTCTAAAAAACCGGGACGCAGATTTTTGATTTCCGAATCTGTGCGTGGTGAAGGCGCTCTTCTGTATGATAAAAACGGAAATCGATTTATAGATGAACTGCTCCCAAGAGATGTTGTCACAAAAGCCATTCAGGAACAGATGAAGAATGATGGGACAGATCATGTGTGGCTGTCATTAGAAAAGATTCCAAAGGAAATAATCCTAAGTCATTTTCCGAATATCTACCAGCATTGCCTGGAAGAAGGTTATGATGCAACAAAAGAGTGGATTCCAGTCGTGCCGGCTCAGCATTACTTTATGGGGGGAATCTGGGTTGACTCCGATAGTCATACCTCTATGCCAAATTTATATGCAGTAGGAGAGACAAGTTGCAACGGTGTTCATGGAAAGAACCGACTTGCAAGCAATTCTCTTTTGGAGAGTCTTGTATTTGCTAAAAGAGCTGCCAGGAAAATCATGTCTGAAAAACAGATGAATAAGGCAACCGCATAAAACAGTAATAAAATGCTATAAAAAAGGAGATTTTCAAAGAGTCATGAATACAATTACGATGAAACTACAGGCTGACCATCTCATCGAAGAAGCCTTAAGAGAAGATATATCAAGCGAAGATGTAACCACAAATTCAGTCATGAAAGAAGCTGTTCAAGGAGAAGTAAATCTTATCTGCAAACAGGACGGTATTATTGCAGGACTGGAAGTATTTAAACGAGTATTCGAATTGCTGGATGCTAATACAAAGATTGAATTTTATAAAAAAGATGGCGACGCAGTAAAAAGCGGGGAACTTCTGGGTGTTGTTACAGGCGATATCCGTGTACTGTTATCTGGAGAAAGAGTGGCACTGAATTATCTGCAACGCATGAGTGGAATTGCCACATACACGAATTCTGTTGCAAAATTGCTTGCTGGAACTAAAACGAAACTTTTGGATACAAGAAAAACAACTCCGAATATGCGTATTTTCGAAAAATATGCAGTTCGCGTCGGAGGCGGATATAATCACCGCTATAATCTATCTGATGGCGTCCTTTTGAAGGATAATCATATTGGTGCAGCCGGAAGCGTCACAAAAGCAATACAGATGGCAAAGGATTATGCACCGTTTGTTCGGAAAATCGAGGTGGAAGTAGAAAATCTTGACATGGTAAAGGAAGCGGTAGAAGCAGGTGCAGACATCATTATGTTAGACAACATGTCTTATGACGAGATGAAAGAAGCTTTATTAATCATTGATGGACATGCCGAGACAGAATGTTCCGGAAATGTTACAAAGGAAAATATTGAAAAACTGACCGGACTTGGTGTGGATTATATTTCCAGTGGAGCACTGACCCATTCTGCACCGATTCTTGATATTTCCTTAAAAGGACTTCATGTAATATAAGTCTATGCATACTGTTGCTGTTGACTAACATTTATTTCTCGCTCTACAATAAGAAAAAAGCAAAGAAGGTGCGAGTATGCAGGCTTTGTCAACAGCAGCACCCGGTAAAGTATATACCATCAAATGGATGTTCGGCCTCCCGGAGGTTCTGGATATCATCCGTAACTGTCAGATTGAGGAGGGCAGTGAAATCCGGGTCTTTGAAAAGTTCAATGGTGGTCTGATTATCGGGAACAAACACAAAAGAATCGCAATTAGCGATGATGCAGCGGCAAGAATACAAGTTTAAAGTTGTATCAGTTGAATTTATGATACTATTAAAAAGGTATTTGTCGTAAGAAAAAAAGAAGTATGAGAATCCATTTAAGGTGTTTCATGCTTCTTTTTCTTATATCTGAACAGCATTTTTATCATTTACATATGCAGATATCAGGGAAAAATCTAAATTATGATATCATATATTTTGAGGATAGCCGTATTACTTTTATTTGAATTTGTCAATAGTTTAACAAATATTTTTTGTATAAAATTACATACAAAACACATGAATTGTACTCTCTAAAATGCAATTTCTCGGTGAAATTGCACAAAATCAAGTACAAGCGCTTTTTGATTAATTGTACTCATTTAAATACTTGCAATCGAAAAAAACCGATGCTATACTGTGCCCGTAAAAAGAAATAACACTTTAGGAAAAGGAGACGTAAAGATATGGCACAGTACGAACAGTGGGCAGGATTTAAAGGAAGAAACTGGACGCATTCTGTAGATGTTAGAAGTTTTATCCAGGATAACTACACTCCATATGAAGGAGATGACTCTTTCCTGGAAGGACCAACTGAAGCAACCAACAAATTGTGGGGAAGACTTCAGGAGCTTCAGAAAGAAGAGCGTGCAAAAGGTGGCGTTCTTGATATGGAAACAGATGTAGTATCCGGACTGACAGCATATGGCCCAGGGTATATCGATGAGAGTATGAAAGACCTTGAGCAGGTTGTAGGTCTTCAGACAGACAAGCCTCTTAAGAGAGCATTCATGCCTTACGGTGGAATTAAGATGGCTGAGCAGGCTTGTACAACTTATGGATATGAGCCAAACCCAAAACTTCATGAAATCTTTACTAAATATCATAAAACACACAACCAGGGAGTTTTCGATATCTACACACCAGAGATGAAAAAAGCTCGTCATAACAAAATCATTACAGGACTTCCGGATACTTACGGACGTGGACGTATCGTTGGTGATTATCGATACGGACGCGGACGTATCGTTGGTGATTATCGTCGTGTAGCTCTGTACGGAATTGATTTTCTTCTTGAGAAAAAACAGTATGATTTTGAGCGTTACGCAAGACACGGCATGAAAGGTACAGACTTCCGTCTTCGTGAAGAGCTTGCTGATCAGATGAGAGCACTTCGTGATATGAAAGAAATGGCTGCTGCTTACGGTTATGACATTTCACAGCCTGCAAAAGATGCAAAAGAGGCTGTACAGTGGTTATACTTTGGTTATCTTGCAGCAATCAAGACTCAGAACGGTGCTGCTATGAGTGTTGGACGTGTGTCTACTTTCCTTGATATATATATTGATCGTGATATTAAAAACGGTAAGCTTACAGAGAAAGAAGCTCAGGAATTAATTGATCACCTTGTAATGAAGTTCCGTATGGTTAAATTCGCAAGAATTCCTTCTTACAATGAACTGTTCTCAGGAGATCCGACATGGGCAACTCTGGAAGTAGCCGGACTTGGACAAGATGGACGTTCTATGGTAACAAAGAACGATTATCGTTTCCTTCACACATTAAAGAACATGGGTCCTTCTCCAGAGCCGAACTTAACAGTTCTTTATTCTTCAAGACTGCCAGAGAACTTCAAGAAATTTGCTGCTCGCATTTCTGTTGAGACAAGTTCTATCCAGTATGAAAATGACGATGTTATGCGTCCGGTATGGGGTGATGACTACAGCATTTGCTGCTGCGTATCTGCCACAGAGACTGGTAAAGAGATGCAGTTCTTCGGAGCACGTGCAAATCTTGCAAAATGCTTAATGTACGCAATCAACGGTGGTGTTGATGAGAAGACAAAAGCACAGGTTGGACCAAACTATCAGCCAATCACATCTGAGTACCTTGACATCGATAAAGTACTTGCTAAATATGACGAGATGATGGAGTGGTTGTCCAAGTTGTATGTTGATACACTGAACATGATCCACTACATGCATGATAAATATTACTATGAAGCAGCGCAGATGTCCCTCATCGATACAGATGTAAAACGTTCATTCGCTACAGGTATCGCAGGATTCTCACATGTAGTAGATTCCTTAAGCGCTATCAAATACGCAAAGGTTAAACCAATCCGTGACGAGGACGGAATTGCCGTTGACTTTGAAATTGAGGGAGACTTCCCAAGATATGGTAATGATGATGACCGTGCAGATGACATTGCAATCTGGCTTCTGAAGAAATTTATGCACAAATTAAGCAAATGCCATACTTACAGAGAGTCTACACCGACAACATCTATCCTTACAATTACATCAAACGTTGTATATGGTAAGGCTACAGGATCTCTTCCAGATGGAAGAAAAGCAGGAGAGCCATTATCTCCAGGAGCTAACCCATCATACGGTGCAGAAAAAGCAGGACTTCTTGCTTCCTTGAACTCTGTTGCTAAGCTTCCATATGAACTTGCATTAGATGGAATTTCTAATACACAGACAATCAGCCCAGGAGCACTTGGACACAATGATGAAGAGAGAAGTGTAAATCTTGCACACGTATTAGATGGATACTTTGATCAGGGAGCTCATCATCTGAATGTCAATGTATTTGGTACAGAGAAACTGATCGATGCTATGGAGCATCCAGAGAAACCAGAGTACGCAAACTTTACAATCCGTGTATCTGGATACGCTGTAAAATTCATCGACCTGACTCGCGAGCAACAGTTAGATGTAATTTCCAGAACATGCCATAAAGAAATGTAATTTTCACACATATAAGACCTCGTGTTTGACAATGCTCTTCGCGGGGTCTTATAATTAATTATGTAAATTCTCAAAATAATAAACCATTATTGAAAATACATTTTTAAAATTATATAGATAGGAGATTGTTATTATGGAAGGATACATTCATTCCACAGAAAGTTTTGGTTCTGTAGATGGACCAGGAGTTCGCTTTGTCATTTTTACTGCAGGATGTCCCATGCGTTGTCAGTTCTGTCATAACCCGGATACATGGAATATGAAAACGGGTACACTGACTTCTACGGATGACCTGATCAAAAAAGCTCTCAGATATCGTTCTTACTGGGGGAATGAAGGTGGCATTACTGTCAGTGGTGGTGAACCGCTTCTTCAAATTGATTTTCTGACTGAACTTTTTAAAAAAGCAAAGGAAAATGGAATTCATACAACACTAGATACAAGTGGTAATCCTTTCACAAGAGAAGAACCTTTCTTTAGCAAATTTAATGAATTAATGCAATATACCGATCTCATTTTGCTTGACATCAAACACATTGACGAAAAGGAGCATATACGTCTGACAGGGCATACGAATAAAAACATCTTAGATCTGGCAACTTATCTGTCTGATATGAAGAAGCCTGTCTGGATCAGACATGTTCTTGTTCCTAAGCGCAGCGACAAAGATGAATATCTGGACAGACTGCATGAATTCATTCTGACTCTTCATAATGTAGAACGCGTAGAAGTTCTACCATATCATACACTTGGTGCATACAAATGGAAAGAACTTGGTATGGAGTATCCATTAGAAGGAATTGATCCTCCGACTGCTGAGCGTGTAGAGAATGCCAGAAAACGTCTTGGAGCATTTTAAATAATACCAATTTATAATTTGATAAAAGAAACATATAGCTTATGATATTTTAAAGCTGTGTGTTTCTTTTTTACTTCAGTAATGAAAGACATACCTTCATTCATACATTATTACAAACGATATTTTCATAAACTGAAAAATGGAGTTTTATGAGTATAGATTTGGAAAATAGCAAAAGAAAAGCTGCCAAAGCATCCAAATTTCCAGAAGATGTTGTTCTTGGAATGCCTAATGTTGAAATTCTGGGACATTCTGAAATGCGAATTGAAAATTATCGGGGACTGATTGAATATACAGATCAACTCGTTAGAGTTCAGACAAAAATCGGTCAGATACGAATTACCGGAAAGCACCTTCAAGTTGATTCTTATACAAATGATGATATGAAAATTACGGGGAAAATTCAGAATATTGAATATCAGACATAAGGTGGAGGATTCATTCATTGCTTTTAAAAATATATCAATATATTCGAGGATATGTAAGAATCCGGATTACCGGTCATCGTATGGAACGGTTTATTAACGCATGCAATTACCGAAAAATAAAAATCTGGGATTTATCAGCCAGCGATGGCTCTTACGAAATGAATCTATGGGTAAAAGATTTCAAAAAGCTGCGTCACATTTCTCATAAAACTTCCACAAAAATTACGATTGTAAAAAAATATGGACTTCCTTTTTATCTGTTTGACCATCGAAGACGCAAGCTTTTCTTTGCTGGCATATTTGCTGCCACCGTTTTGCTATTGATAATGTCTGGTTATATCTGGGATATTGAAATCCTTGGCACACATACACAGACCGAAGAAGTCATAAGAACATTTCTAAAGGAGAATCATGTAAATACCGGCATACGTCGCGGAAACATTGATTGCGACCGTATTGTAAAAGATATTCGGAAAGGATTTGACGACATCATCTGGGTATCTGCATCTATAGAGGGGACCAGACTAATCATTCAAATCAAAGAAAACGAAGATGCTAAAATAGATAATAAAACAGATAATAAAACAGATATAAAAGAGGATATATATCCAAATTCTGATGCTGGGACGGACCTTGTTTCAGATTCCACAGGGACTATTGTACGCATTATCACTCGAAAAGGTATTCCTATGGTGCGGGAGGGAACATCTGTAAATCCCGGTGATATTCTTGTTTCCGGTCAGATTCCTATTCTTAATGATGCAAAAGAGATCACAGGATATGAGTCCTGTCATTCAGATGCTGATATTTTCATCCAGACTCAACTTCATTACGAGAATACTTTGCCCAGAAAATACGTAAAAAAAACAAGTGTAAAGTTCCCCCGTTTGTTCTATCTGTATTTTCGCATTGGTAAATATCGTCTGTCACCATTTTTCATCTGGTCTCCGTATGAACACTATTCAAAAAGCACAATGGAGTCACGGCTGAAACTTCTAGATCATTTTTATCTGCCGGTATATATCGGCGTTGTAGGTCTGACCCCTTATAAACCTGTTATGAAAAAATATACAGATCAACAGCTTCAAGACAAATTGAACAGATATTTCTTAAGATATTGTGAAGATTTAGATAAAAAGGGGGTAGAAATTATTCAGAATGATGTTAAAATAGACACAGGGTCAAAAGAGGGAGCTATATCTGGTACACTGACCATCATCTGCAATACCGGACAGTCCCGACAATCTGAGATTCCGCAGCTTCCGAATGATCCGGAAGAACAAATTGAACAATTAGGAGAATAAGATATATGGGAATTATGGAAACTGTTCTTGAAATCCCGGCTGAGCATGAAGCAAATGTATTCGGGCAATTTGATGCTTTTGCAAAAAAGATTGAGCGCTCCCTTCATGTGACACTGATTTCCAGAGATGGTGTTGTCAAGATCATGGGGGACAGCAATGCTGTAGAGCGCGCAAGAAATGTACTCTCACAGCTTCTTGAATTATCCCGTCGAGGTAACACGATTTCAGAACAAAATGTGAATTATACGCTGGCTCTTGTCATGGAAGACAGTGAAGATGATGTCTTGGAAATTGATAAAGATATTATCTGTCACACCTTACAGGGGAAGCCGATAAAACCAAAGACACTTGGGCAAAAACAGTATGTAGATGAAATTCGGGAAAAAATGATTGTCTTTGGACTAGGTCCTGCCGGAACAGGAAAGACATACCTGGCCATGGCTATGGCAATCACTGCATTTAAAAATAATGAAGTTGGTAGAATCATTCTGACAAGGCCTGCCATTGAGGCGGGAGAAAAGCTTGGATTTCTTCCGGGAGATCTGCAAAGCAAGATTGATCCTTATCTGCGTCCGCTTTATGATGCTCTTTATCAGATTATGGGAGCAGAAAGCTTTTTAAAAAATTCTGAAAAAGGACTGATTGAAGTTGCACCACTTGCATACATGCGTGGTCGTACATTAGACAATGCATTTATCATTCTGGACGAGGCTCAGAATACAACTCCGGCGCAGATGAAGATGTTTTTAACAAGAATCGGATTTGGCTCAAAAGTTGTAATTACCGGTGATGAGACACAAAAAGATTTGCCAAGTGGTCAGACTTCCGGACTTGATGTAGCTGTCCGTGTTGTCGGCAAGATCAATGACATTGGAGTATGCCGCCTTACAAGCAAAGATGTTGTCCGCCATCCGCTTGTCCAGAAAATTGTAAAAGCTTACGAAGAATACGAGACAAAGACACAGAACAAATCAAGAAATCGCAGCCGAGAGAAAAGGAGAAAATCATGACATTATTTTATGAAGAAGAAGGAGCATTAAAGCTCCCTTTTGATTGCCAGGCGCTTGCCCGTGAAGTCATAAATGGCGCATTGGAATATATTCATTGTCCATATGAAGTTCAGGTCAATCTCTTACTCACTATGAACGATGAGATTCATGAGATGAACCGGGATTTCCGTAACATTGATCGTGCAACAGATGTACTTTCTTTCCCGATGCTGGAATATGAAACTCCGGGAGACTTCTCTCATTTTGAAAGCGAAGAAGACTGCTTCGATCCGGAGACAGGTGAGCTTCTGCTTGGAGATATTGTGATTTCCAAAGAAAAAGTCATTGCACAGGCTGAAGAATACGGTCATTCCGTCAAACGTGAATACGCATTCCTGATTGCACACTCGGTCCTTCATCTTTCCGGTTATGATCATATGGAAGAAGAGGAACGTATTGAAATGGAGACTCTTCAGCGTGAAATTTTAAATGAGCTAAATATATTACGTTAACATGGAGTAAATTATGAGTGAAAACAAAAGTGAAACCGGGAAGAACTTTCTCGTTCAGGGTTCCATTCTGGCTATAGCCGGAGTCATAACTAAAATTATCGGAGCAGTGTACCGAATTCCCCTCGTAAATATACTGGGTGATAAAGGTATGGGATACTACGGAGTCGCATTTCAGATTTACGCGATTGCACTTACACTGACTTCTTACAGTCTGCCCCTTGCAGTATCCAAGCTTGTCTCTGCAAGACTTGCAACAGGACAATATAAAAATGCATATCGCGTCTTTCGGGGTGCCATGACATTTGCAATTGCAGCAGGCGGTATCGTCGGTGCCATCATATTCTTTGGCGCTGATTTTATCGCATCGAATCTGATGGCAATGAAAATGAGTGCGTTAGCTTTGCGAGTACTGGCTCCGTGCATTCTGATCGTGGCAATCCTTGGTGTATTCCGTGGATTTTTCCAGGGAAATGGATCCATGGTTCCGACGGCTGTTTCCCAGATCATCGAACAGATTGTCAATGCAGTTGTCAGCGTAGTCGGTGCTTACATGCTCCTTAAGGTTGGTAAAGAAGTTGCTGCCCAGAAAAATAATGATTCTTATGGTGCGGCTTATGCAGCATCTGGCGGTACACTAGGTACAGTGATGGGAGCACTTGCTGCGTTATTATTTTTATTTTTCTTATTTTTAGCTTTCCGGAAGAAATTCCGCCGTCAGATGGAGCGTGATCGTGGAAATAAAACTGAAAGTTATAAGAGAGTTTTTAAAGTGCTTCTATTAACGATTGCACCTGTTATTTTAAGTGCAACGGTCTACAATCTTTGTGGTGTTGTAGATAATGCTATGTTTGGGACAATTATGTCTATTCAGGGGCATAAAGAAAGCGAATATGCCGCCCTTCTTGGTATTGTAACTGGAAAATACGATACACTGATGAATGTGCCTCTTGCGATTTCCAGTGCCTTTGGATCTTCCTTGATCCCAAGCATTGTACTGACTGCAAAGACCGGAAACCGCAGACAGGTTCATGAAAAGATTGATATTTTTACGCGTTTTAATATGATTATTGCGATTCCATGTGCAGCCGGATTTATCGTACTTGCAAAACCACTTCTGGATTTATTATTCTTTACAGAGAATAATACTCTTGGCGGTGTATTATTACAGATGGGAGCAATCTCTGTTGTATTTTACAATCTTTCTACTGTAACGAATGCAGTACTTCAGGGACTCGATAATATGATGGTACCGGTAAAAAGTGCCGCCATCTCTCTTGTTATACATATCATCTCCCTGTTCCTTATGATGGTTGTTTTCAAATGGGGCATTTATGCAGTTGTTTTGAGCAAGATTGTTTTTTCTCTTTCTACCTGTATTTTAAATGCACACGCATTGAGAGAACGAATCGGATATGTTCAGGAGCAGAAGAAAACATTTGTCATACCGGCAATTGCCTCGATCATTATGGGAATCGTTACACTTGTTGTACATTTGTTATTTGAATTGTTCGTAGGAACAAGAATTGCAACTGTCATTGCATTGTGTGTTGCTGTTGCAGTTTACGGTGTTGCGCTTGTACTTCTTGGCGGTGTAACAGAAAAAGAGCTATCTTCCATGCCAAAGGGACCAATGTTAGTCAAAATATGCAAGAAAGCTCATTTATTCCGTTCCTAGGCTGTTCTTAATGCTGCATGACACGGATCATGAATAGAAGTAAATAATAAAGTCAATACTGTACTTAAAAAGGAGATATTTCCATGAAAAGTAAGTACAGTATTGGCTTTTTAAGTTGTTGTGCATGCCTGATCATCGCCATGACATTTGCATATCAGTTCAGTTATCAAAAAGCAAAGGCGAGAGCTGAAAAACTAAAAATAGAAAAGCAGCAGACCATGGAAAATGAAGATTCATCTTCTGTCACGACCGACAGCAAGGCTTCCAAAAATGACTGCTATTATCTGATGGAAGTGAACGGATACATTGTTGTGTATTTCAGCGATAAGAAAACACCTTATGAGTATACAGACATTCATTATGATGAACTTCCAGAACTTTTAAGACAGGAAATCAGAAATGGAAAGTACATTGAAAGTACCGCTGAGCTTTATGGCTTTCTCGAAAATTATTCCAGTTAATGTATCCTGGATTTTTCTGTAGACTTCTTGTTCCGGATAGTGTAAGATAAATAGATGACGTCTTTATTAAGAAAGGAACGAAAGCACATGGACGAAAGCAAAATTGCTCGTATTAATGAACTCTATCACAAATCCAAAGAGGTCGGATTAAGTGATGCAGAATTAAAAGAACAGCTTATCTTAAGAAAAGAATATATTGACAGCGTCCGCCGTAATCTTAGGGGACAGCTTGACAACATTTCTGTCAAAGAGGCAGATGGAAGTATTACGAATCTAGGTGAAAAATATGGAAACAAAAAAGTCCATTAGGCAGATTATCCGTAAGCAACGCAAAGAACTGGATCCAATTATCTGGCAGTCACAGACGGCTGAAATCTGTCGTAAGACATGCGAACTGGATGTATTCCGGGAAGCAACAGATATTTATTGTTATATAGATTTCGGAGGGGAAGTGGGGACTCGGCCACTTATGCTGGAAGCCTGGAAACTCGGAAAAACTGTCTGGGTTCCGAAGGTTCACGGCGAAACAATGGATTTTTATGAAATTACTTCTTTTGATGAATTAAAACCTGGTGCTTATGGTATTCTCGAGCCCGATGCAGGTATTCCGGCATCGGCAGACGACGGACTTATGATCATGCCAGGAGTTGCCTTTGATACAAACCGCAATCGTGTCGGCTATGGAGGCGGTTATTATGATCGATATCTGGAGTCACATCCTCAGCTTCATACACTAGCATTGGCTTTTGATATGCAAGTCTTATTTGAAGTCCCGGCAGAGGAACAAGATATTAAGCCACAGCTTCTTGTGACAGAAACAAACATTTATCAGGAAGGATAATATTATATATGGAATTACCAAAAGATCCAGTCATGCTTCTTAGCGTGATCAATACAGAACTCAGAGATAAATATCCATCGCTGGACGCACTATGCGAAGACCGCGAAATCACGAAAACATCTATTACAGATACGTTGAAAGGGATTGATTATGAATACGATAACATCAGGAATCAATTTGTCTGATCCTGCACCGCATAAGGAACCGGAAAGACAATATTATTTCATAGAAAAAGCGAAAGAATACGTAAGAAAAGAAGCAGAAGAAGCAGGAAGGCCGATGACTTTCTGCGTCACAACCTTTGGGTGTCAGATGAACGTGGTTTCCGAGATGCAAGAAATCCCGTAAATAAAGCATTTGCAAAATCCCAACGATAGGAGATATGGGCAAATCCTATTGTTGGGACTTATTTATTTGCGATATATGAATTGGTGTGAAAGCCCATTGGAGAACACGATTTCTACAATGCGTCTGTCAACTACAACTATGTAATCTAAGATAAGATTAAAAAATTCTTTGAGCGTTTCTTCCTCGATCGCTCCGGCAAGGTCACTGTATACAATGTGTGATTCATTATATATCTTATGAGCCAATAGGAAAGAAGTAGCGGACTTAATAAAACTATCTTCATCAATGCCGGATGAAATACTTGCTTCGGTTAATTCTTTTATTTTGTTTTCCGCAGATACTCGCATGGAATCGAATTTATTTTTCTTTTCAAGATATTCCTTTTCGCTCATTCCATCGTCACTGAAATAATATGCATCTTCAAGACGTTCTTTCGCTCTGCTATATTTCTTGATTTCATTTTTTAATTTCTCAATTTCCTCCGGATTTGATTCTTTATTACTTGTGCTGACCGGATTTGCTCGCCATACTGCATTATCCGTGGTATATTTGCCTGTAATCATTTCGAATGTATAATTTAAGCTGTCTGTAGATAATCCGGCTATATCGCCAAATACAACCTTATCAGTCAAGAGCATTTCTTCTAATGCTTCCGGAGTTTTGATTTTCCTTTTTGATTTTGATACCCGAACCATTGCTGCTATGTAATTAATTATGAACGGTCCGATTTTAACATCTGAGACATTGGGGTTCTGGCAGTGGATTGCTTTTGTCTTGGCACCACAGTGATACATGGATGGCGTAAATCCATTTTTCCGTCTTCTATCTTTTTTGTCCACGATATAACCTGTCCCACAAATCCCACATTGAATCAATCCAGCGAATACATTGCAATTCTTCTCAATCGGATGTAAGCCACCCATGTTTCTTTTATCACGGTTTATATCTAAAATCTTATTGACCTTTTCCCAAATCTCAGGTGCTACCAATGGTGGAAATGCATTTTCAATGAAAACAACTTCTTCGTTTGGTTTTTTGCGCCCTCTGGCGCTTTCTCTGTAATTATAACGGTACGCTCCTTTATTTATTGGATTCCTTAAGAAGTCAGTAACAGTCTTGGATGTCCATTCGCCGCCACGCTTAGTTGGGATATTGTGTGAATTGTTGTAGTCTCTAATCTTGCCCGTTGATTTTGCTTTAAGATACATTTCATACATAGCAATGGCGTACTGAGCTTCTTTCTTGGAATGCACTGGACATTGTTTTTCTTCATCCCAATCCCATCCGTACGGAACGCGCGCACCATTCCATTGTCCGTTTTGCGCTCTGCCAATCATAACGTCTGTGACACGCTCTGATGTGAGCTTACGCTCCAATTCTGCAAATACTAGGATAATCTTAAGGATAGCTTCTCCAATTGCGCTAGAGGTGTCAAATTGCTCGTTCAGCGAGATAAAGGTTACGTTGTTGTACTTGAAATCATCGTACATGAGAGAGAAATCCACAAGGTTTCGTGAGATTCGGTCAATCTTGTATACGATCACATGAGAGATTTGTCCTGACTTTACTTTTCCCATCATTCGTTCAAATGCCGGACGCTTTGTATTCTTACCGGACTTTCCGGCATCTTCGAATATTTCTATGCGATTCTTGTCAATATGCAGTACGTGTTCGCAATAGGCTTTTAGTTCTTTCTTCTGGAATGGGAGAGAGTCTTTATCTACTTGGTATCCAGTTGATACACGGACGTAGAGTGCTACGATTTTCTCATTTTGTTCTGCCATAAACATCATTCCTCCTTAAAAATGAGTATAAAAATAACAGCCAGCAAAGAACATTCGTTCCGCTTGCGTGACTGCCCGGAAGATGATAAACTAAATTTGCGGGATTTGGTATTATCTTCCAGATAGTGCCAATTGGCTCCGGTGTTGGTAGCATCGGGGCTTTTTAATTATTGGATATTAATTTCTTGTTGTTGCATTTGCTGTTTTGTCATATCTTGATTAAAAGCATTGGCATCATTAACTCTTATTTTTACCGGTGATGTCCAATCGGTTAATTCTAATATCTGAGCTACTTTTACGGTGCTACCACTAGGAATCTGATTAACAATGTTATCTATACATTCGTCAATTTCGTCGTTGTAAATATTGTAAGAATATAAATTAATTACTTCATCGTTTTGAAGCGCGATAAAATTGAAGAAAGATGATACTGAACATTCTTCTGATGAATTATTGGTGAAATCAAAATAAACAAGTAAAATCTGTTCTCCAGTATCTTTTGTGTATTTTTCAATGTGATCATATGCGATAGTCTTATCTTCGTAAGTCATATTAATTTTATCTACAATAGTATATCCAAGCTCTTTTCCCTCTTCATCACCATATTTCTCCATCCATTCAGCTTGCGATAATTCATCATCCGATTTTTCTTCTTTTGATGTATCTTTATTTGAATCTGTAGCAGATTTGTTCGTTTTCACGGATTTATCAGTAGATTCGCCACAAGCAGTTACATTGACTGCCATCACTGCAATTAACATCATTGCTACAATTTTTCTTTTCATAGGTTTGTCCCCCTTTATTTAACTTTCCATGTATGTCCGCAATTCTGACAAACAGCTACGGTCATATTACTAATTCACATTTATTGATTGAAATCTGTGGCATTTCCACAACAGCAAGTTCTTCGACAAATTCACAAGAGTAGTCTGTTTTTATAACAGTTAAATGTGGAATGAAATAGATATAATATCCGCAGTATCTCTTAAACACGCCGTATTTATCACGATAGCACTGGATACATTCAACAAGCTGCCCCTCAGTTACTTGCAAATACTCTGCAATTTCATAGCTATTCTTGCATCCATGTTCGTATGCTTTAATTAAACCTCCGAGACCAATCCTTGCATTATAGCCCCAAAATCTAGCCTGCCGTTCTTGCTTTCTACTATTGGAATCTTCCTGATCTATAATATTTCCAACAGTAGTATGATGATGCCCCAACTCTTCGGCAAGGGCATCCGCTTTTTGTATGGTTGGAATATCGTTTCTGATAGCAATCCGATTTCCTTTTATTCTTCCATCACTGGACTTTAGTGGGAATTCCTTTACAATCAATCCCTCTTTACGAGCTTTCTCTACTAATTCTTCATATGGATTCATTGCGTCACCTCCCGGAAAAATCAGCTCCAGTTGTCGTCATTATCCATGATATCATCATCATGTTTTTTCATATCATCTGTGACTTCTATATCGGTACGCTCGTGAGCTGCTATAGATTCCAGATAATCATCATTGTACAATGGATTGCAATTCATTTCTTTAACTGTTTCTAGAATTTTAAGTTTTCCACGCTGATTCATTTTATGAACCTCTTCGATTATGGATAAGTCATATTTAGTAAGTTCTTTAATATTTACATTTTTAAGCAGAAAAGTAGTGGTTTTGTGATAATCGCTTTCCGAGGCTACGCCATATTTCTCTACAAAATAATCATATGTTTCCTCTGAAATGTTCATCAGAACTTCTTTTACTTCCGAAAGTCCTAATTCTTTTTCACAAAAATCATTAAAAGATTCTGTATTCACGTTAAATCCATTTTGCCAAAGAACAATAGCGAATTCTGCGTTCAAGTATTCTTCGAACGCTTTTTTTCTTTCACCTATAGGTAGTGAAGAATTATTTAGTCTTTTGATTGTATCAAGTCGAATTTTGTTTGCTTCTTCATAAAAAGGGATGTATCCATACAATTGTTGTGCGTAAACATATCTTTTATGAAAGCTGGAATGGTCTGCTAATTCATAGTCGTTTAATGGATCATATTCACGATGGCATATCGGACACACGACTGTTTTATCACGACAAAGCAAATAATCAGTTGTCACACCAAAAATATCAGCAAGTTTTTCCAAAACATCTGTTGGTGGAACTCGATCTCCTAATTCATAGAATGAAACCATCTTAGGCGTAAGATTTAGTTTGTTAGCCAAATCCTTTTGCGTTAAATCTTTTTTTAGCCTCATGGCTTTAATGCGTTTGCTTAACATGAAAGTCCTCCTTTCTTTCAAAAACATGAACGCTAAGTTCATTTCTTAAAAGTAGTATAGCACAAAAAAATAAAAAAGTCTATTGACAATGTACTAAAAGTACTGTACTATTAGTACATGCAAAGGAGGTGAACATGATTGAGCGAATTAAGAGAACAAAGAGAAAGAAAACATATTTCTCAAAATGAATTGGCGATTGCTGTTGGCGTTACTCAAAGACATATTGCATTTATTGAAAGTGGCGATAGAAGACCTTCTATGGAACTAGCTTTTAAGATAGCAAAGGAACTTGAATGTTCTATAGAAGATATTTTTTTGCCAGAAGAGTGTACTTAAAGTACATTTTCGGGAAGGAGGCGCATAAATGAAATTACCAAGAATAATTTATGCGATACAACACAATGTGACCAAACGCATTTACGTTGGAAGTTCTGCAAATGTTGAAAATAGGTATTGGAACCATATGAATAATTTGAGAAACCATAAACACAACATAGAAGATATGCAGTCAGATTATGACAACTATGGTGAAGATTATTCATTATATTTACTTGACGAGATCAAGGTCTTCTCGGAAAGGAACAAAGAATATGAGTGGATGAAAAAATTAAATACTCACACTCGTGGAAATGGATACAACTACAAAGACAGAGTAATGGTTGAAAGAAAAAAGAAATTGCCATTAAAGACAGGAATTCCAACAGTTAGAAAGGAGGAAAGTAGATAATGGACACCTTGCAAAAAACACAAGTTTTTCTCACGCCGATAGAAATTGAACTTGGTGTAGACGAAAACGGAATGACAACAGCTAGAAATCTTTACAATTTCTTGGAATTAGCTCAAGGTCAGTTTTCGAGATGGGCGAAAGCAAACATTACAGAAAATGAATTTGCCACAGAAAATGAAGACTGGTGGGGGTTCGACATCAATGTCGAGGGTAATGTTGTCAAAGATTACAAATTAACTGCTCACTTTGCAAAGAAACTTTCCGTAAAAGGAAACAGTGAAAAAGCAGAACAGGCGAGAGAGTATTTCGCAACAGTAGAAGAACGCGTGAAACAGAAAGCAATCGACCTAACACAGCTTTCACCGGAATTGCAAATGTTCAATAAAATTTTCCAGTCAGTAGCAGGACAGCAGTTAGAGCAGAAACGACAAGCCGAGAAAATTGCAGAAGTCGAGAACAGAGTAGATTCTATAAGAGAAGTAGTTTCACTGGATACGACTTCGTGGAGAGATGATACAGGAAAGATTCTTAAAAAGATTGGAACATCTCTTGGTGGAGGTCAAGCGTACAGCCAAGTAAGAAACGAAAGCTATGAGTTGCTCGAAAAGCGGATGCATGTTGATCTCAATCGCAGATTGATTAATAGGAAGAGAGTAATGGCTGAGGACGGAATCAGCAAGAGCAAGCGAGAGAAACTGACTTATGTTGATATTATCGCAGATGATGTGAAGCTGATCGAGGGTTACACGGCAATCGTGAAAGAGATGGCTATTCATTATGGACTGGCGTAGGAGTGACGAATAATTGACGGACTTGTCTATCTGAAAAATGATGAACCAGTATGTAGTAGCTTGCAAGTAGCTGAAAAGTTTGGAAAAGAACATCGAAATGTATTGCAGAACGTTGATAATCTCATTGCTGAAAATCTAGCAGTGAAAAGCATGTTCAAGCTTTCTTCATATAAAGCTGATAATGGTCAAAGTTATAGACAGTTTTATATGAACAGAGATGGCTTCTCACTTTTAGTAATGGGATTCACTGGAAAGAAAGCGCTGGACTGGAAATTGCAATACATAAAAGCTTTCAATCAGATGGAGAAATTTATCAGAGAAAAACAGACTCAGACATGGATTGAAACTAGAAAAGCTGGCAAGCTGACACGTAAGGCTGAGACAGACACCATCAAGAATCTTGTTAAATATGCAAAAACGCAAGGTAGCCAACATGCAGATAAGTTGTATATGACCTATTCAAAGTTGGCAAACAAAATGGCAGGAGTTTCCAAGAGAGATGAAGCTACGGTGATGCAACTTAATAATCTGTCTCTTATGGAACACATAATTTTATGTGTGATCGATGCTGGAATTATTGATGGGAAACATTACAAAGAGATTTACCAAGATTGCAAGAAGCGTTTAGAGACAGTAAAAGATTTAGCATATCTGGAACAAAGTGCGTAAAAAATTAGAAAGGAGAAAGATGAACGAATTACTAAAAATCAATTATGACACAGAGACACCAACAGTGTCGGCAAGAGATTTACATGAAAAATTAGAAATCAGCAAAAGATTTTCTGCTTGGTTTGAAGCGAACAGCAAGGGATTTGTTGAAGGACAAGACTTCACAAGTGTACTTTCGAGTACGGTTGTAAATAATGGAGCAACTAGAGAAATTCAAGATTTTAATATTTCGACAGAAATGGCGAAGCATATTTGCTTAATGAGCAGAACTGAAAAGGGAATGCAATGTAGGCAGTATTTCATTGAACTTGAAAAAGCCTGGAACACACCGGAACAAATCATGGCAAGGGCGCTCAAGATGGCAAGTCAATCAATCGAGTCTCTGAAAGACAGATGTAAATTCCTTGGAGATCAGGTCGTTGAACAACAGCAGATTATCACAGAGCTACAACCGAAAGCGAATTATGTGGATAAGATTTTGCAGTCTAAATCATTGGTAACTATCACACAGATTGCAAAAGACTACGGCATGAGCGGAAGAAAGTTCAATCAAATTCTTAAGGAATTAAAAATTCAGTACAAGGTTGGTGGTCAATGGGTTCTGTATTCCAAATATCAGAATAATGGATATGTTCACAGCAGGACAATTGATATTACAAGAACTGATGGCAGACCAGATGTGACGATGCAGACAGAATGGACACAGAAAGGCAGACTGTTTCTGTACGAAGAGTTAAAGAAACATGACTATATTCCAGTGATTGAGCAGGTGGCGTAGGAGGTAAGAAAGATGGCAGCAATAAATCCACCTAAAATAGAAATCAAAATAGATGGAACCAAGACGGTTGTAAAAATTAACGGCGAGAAGATAAACAAAGTCAGAGGGGTTTTGTTCAAACAAGAACCTGGAGATGTTCCGGTAGTTCAAATTGATATTCTCGCAGTCGATATGACGATTGATGCAGATGTGATACCGGCTCTTCCAGATGTGTTTAAGCCGTTTTATGAACTGAAAGAGCCAGATTAGATTAAAGGTGCTCCGGTGCCAAATCAATAAGCGGACAGTTATCTACGAAACATTGATTGCCGGATTGAAGAAACTTACAGGATGCCAGTCCTTTTACGTATTGTTTTGGTTCTTCGAAATCTGAGACATCAATATAGTTCACAGATACTGAATATTGCTTATTTTGAGTCGGGCAATATCCGGAAAACGTCTTAATCATACTATCACCTCCAAAGTGATTATACCACAGAAAGGGGAAGCTTTATGGATGAAAAACTCAAAAGAATAGAAGCTGAGTTGAAGAAACTCGGAATCAATACTGTTGATGACTTGAATAAGGCAATCAAAAATCAAGAAAAGCTCGACTTATCTCTTATGGTTTCAAAGCTTCCGGAGAAAGAGAGGATTGCCGGATGATTGAAGCGGAGATAAGTTGCAGCACATGCGAATTCAAGAATCACTGCATGGAACGTAGCCGTGAATATCCATGTATTGATTATAAACCGCAGACAAAGGAACAGGAAAGGAGACGGGATGGAGTACGTAGAACTGAGACCAGATACGCCACTGGAGAAACGGCGCAGAGTACATCAGCTTGAAAGAGAGCATGAGGTCCTTACATATAAAAGTATGATACTTGTCATTGGAATACTGGCGCTGGCTACAGCCTTTGTGATTATGTGTCGAATATCAATTATGTAGAAAGGAGAACTAAGTATGGGTGTAATGAAAGAAATTCCCGTATTAATGACCGATAAGGATTTTGACTTGGAGTATAACACTCTCAAAATCAAGATGGAAGATGAAAAACAGAAAGGGCATGACTGGGGTATGAGAATATCTTACTTGATCGGCTGGACTACTAGTGATACAGCTCCGATACATACACCGGAACAGTTGGGTAAGATATATGCCCTTGCAGATTAAAAACGCGCGCTCGGAAAAAAGGAGTTTCCAAAAACGCGCATAATCAAAAAATTACCAATTTCATATTAACACAGGAGGGCTTATGAAGCAACCAAAAAAATTAACACTGGCAAATAAAAAGTTGCTTGGTGAACTCGGATTGAATCCGAATGAGTGGATGAATCTGTTCGAAGATGATTTGTACTTACATATCGTTAAAAAGGACAGTTCAGATAGAAAAATCATTGATAAAGCAAGGAGGACGATTACAAGGCATGAAGAAGATTAAGCTACTGTCTATGCGCATTCAGAATTTCAAGGGGTGCAAGGACAGAACAATAGAGTTCGGAGATAAAACCAGAATTTCCGGGGCAAACGCTACCGGGAAAACAACTATCTTTGATGCGTTTACATGGCTACTGTTCAATCAGGACTCACTTGGAAGTGCTGATTTTGATATTAGACCACTAAATAAAGATGGAACAATGGTTGACGATGTTGAGATTTCTGTTGAGGCTTCTCTTTTGATAGATGGTGAAGAACGCGCTATTAAAAAAACCCAAAAGCAAAAATGGGTAAAGAGAAGAAACGAATTCCAGGGAAATGAAAATAAATACGAAATAGATGGTGTGCCAATAGATACACAGAAAGAGTATAAAGATTTTGTTGCAGGCATCGTTGACGAAGAAGTGTTTAGCCTGGTCACAAACCCATCTGCTTTTAATTTGTTGCCGTGGAAAAAACAAAGAGAAATCCTACTAAAATTTGTTGATAATTTTTCTGATGTTCAGATAGCTGAGGCGTTTGCTGATAAATATTCTAGATTGATTCCAGAGTTAAAAAACTTCGGGACGGAAGCAATTTTAAAGAAATATAACAAAATTAAGTCGGAACTGAATAAGCAAATGACTGAGATTCCGGCGCGTATTGATGAAGTGTCAAAACAACTTGTAATTGCAGATGTTGGAGCATTGGAAGTTGAAAAGACAGCAAAAGAAGTAGCATTGCAGAAAGTCGAAGATGAAATTTCTGGTGGTGCCGGAAAGCTTGAAGAAATCAATAAGAAGCGTGAAGAGATCCTTAATCTTAAATTTCATATTTCTGAAATTCAGAATGAAGAGAATCAGAAGCTCTTTGATAAGTCAAAAATCGTTCGAGATAATCTGAATGCGAGAGATCGAGAGCTGTCAAATGTGAAACGTGAGATTGGTAATCTTTCTGATGAAATTAAGGCAGTACACAACATGTATGAGGCGCAGGAACGAGAGAAAGACAGGTTGCTTGTAGAATGGCGTTCCGAAAAGGCAAAGACATTTCCTGAGTTTGTTCCGTTAGACCCGTTGCCGGAAAGAGCAACTATTTGTCCAACATGTGGCCGTGAGCTTGCTGAAGATGTGAAGAAAAAGATATTGGATGATTACGAATCCAGTGTTGAGTTGCATCAGAATAAGTACAGCGAGGACAAGGCTAAATTCGAAGAGACTAGAGCAAAAAAATTAGAGCAGATTGAGAAAGACGGTAAAGAAGCTGCTGCTTCCAGGGATAAACTCAAGGCAAATGAAGCTGAACTTCGCAAGAAAATGGACGAGTTGAATATTCAGTTGGCTGATACTCAGAAGAAATATGATATTGCCAAAGCTGAGCTGGACAAATTTCCAACTAAGGCTGATATTTCAGAAAATGCGGAGTACAAAGCAACTAACGAGAAAATCTCGACACTTGAAAAAGAGATTGAAGAAATGAGTGCTGAATCTACTGGAAAAGCAGAGATTGAAGCAAAAAAAGCAGTTCTGAAAGACGAAATTGCGGAAATTGCTGGAAAGATTGTGGCAGCAGACAATTCCAAAGTAAAGGAACGTATCGCAGAACTTGAGGCTGAGCAGAAAGAAGTCGGACAGAAAATCGCTGAACAAGAGCAGATGATTGACCTTGTGGAAGATTTTATCAGGGCAAAAATGAATATGATCTCAGAAAAAATCAATGAAATGTTCAAGATTGTTTCGTTCAAGCTCTTTGACGTGCAAATCAACGGTGGTATCAAGGAAACTTGCGAATGCACTGTAAATGGCGTGCCACTGTCCAGTCTGAATAACGGTCATAGAATCGTTGCAGGACTCGACATCATTCATTCTTTATCGAATTTGTATGAAGTTAGCTGCCCGATTTTTGTGGACAATGCAGAAAGCATTAATGACTTCAACGTGCCGAAGATGGACGCACAGATGGTTTATTTGATGGTAACTGATGACAAGGAATTAAAAGTAGAAAGCGAGGACAAATAAGATGATTAAAATTGATGAGGGAAAATTTAGTGCAAAAGGTGATCTCTTTAAATTAAACGTAGAATTTGAGGTTCTTTGCAGATGCTACAGAGAGATGTTAGTCGAGCGTCTTGGAGAAGATAAAGCAAACGCAAAGTTCGATGAACTTATCACGAATTCCAAAATGGCAGAAGAAGAGAGACTAAAACTTGTAAAAGAAAACTTTTCAGCAGGTCTTGATAATCTTTTTAAGGAATTAGCGAAGAAACTCAACGAAGAAGATGAAAAAGTTGAGTCAGAGCCAAAGCAGGAAGAGAAATTAGCACCAGAATTTAAACCAGAAGAGCCAACTGGAAAGAGCGCATTCGCTAATTTCCTTAATGATTTTTTGAAGTTTTAGGATGCGCTGCAATGTTTATTAAGGTGAGATTTCTTAAAGACGTTTCTCCAGCTGGAAGAGCGTATACATATGAAAGTTCCGACAATATAAGAATTGGAGATGAGGTGTCTGTCCGTGGAACCACAGCGGTTGTAACAGAGATTAACGTGCCGGAGGAGGAAGTTGCCTCATACCGGAACAAAATCAAAAAAATTGACGAAAAAGTGGAGGAAGTGTAGATGGCGGAAAAGAATGAAGTGGCTCAGAAGCAGGAATTTACTACTGGTCTGAGCCAGTGGACAAACACAATCACCGGACTTGTTTCAAGAGATTTCGAGCAGAATGGCGTTCAGTACGATGAATATTCCAAACAGTGTGCAATGAACGCAATGGGAGCTATATTCCAGTTAGTTCAGAATACAGACAAGGTAGATATGAATAACCTTAATACTTCCAATCTGAGAGAGGTTGTTGCTCAGTGTGCAAGCCTTAAACTTAATGCCAATGCGATGCCGAGAGAGGTGTATTTTCAGCTCAGAAGTAAGCAAGTAAACGGACAATGGGTGAAAATGGTCGAAATGGGCGTTGAGGGTGACGGATATGACAGTATGCTTCGTCATTTTGGAGATAATATCGATACTGTTTATCCAGTGTGGCTTGTAAAAGAGTGTGATGATTTTACATATCCTCGCAGAAGAGGTATTGAGATTGAACCTGCCGAGTGGACTCCTAAGGGATTGTCAGACAAGACTATTCGAGTTGTCTATCCAGTAAAGCTGAAAGACGGAACTATTGATTATCTGATTGCGGAAAGAGAACCAGTAAGAACAAATTTGATCGCTCACATCAAAAACAATATGCTGAATGAAACATTTGGAATTTGTGCTGATAGATACAAAGCCACACCAAAGCAGAAAGCGGAAATCAAAGCTAAGAAAGATGAAATTCTTTCAGTATTCAGAGCGTGTGAAACGGTAGATGATATGCTGAAATGCGAATATGCAGTAACGCCATATGTGAGTGCAGCTTGGCTTGATACGCCGGAAGCAATGATTGTCCGCAAAATGCGTAACAATGCGATTAAGAAGTTTCCAAAGAATCTTAATAGCATGGCATCCAGTTCATTATTGCAGCTTGATGAAACGTATAAGGCATCACAGGAAGAAATTGCTGAGAACGAAAATTCAGAAGAGTTTGCAATCGAAGAAGAAAATGTTGTAGCAGATAGTGATGCTGTTGAGGTGGTGACAGAATGATAGCTCAAACAAAGTGGTTAAGTGAAGCCATTGAGGATATGAAAAATGGCACTTATGACATGACTATTGATGGGAAGTGTAGTCAGTGTGGGGCGTGCTGCTCGAGATGTCTTCCGCTATCTAACAAGGAAATTGTCACAATTAAGCAGTACATCAAAGCTCACAATATCAAGCCTTACAGACACTTATTTCCAGTATCTAAAGAGGCTTACGACCTGACTTGTCCGTTCATGGACGATTCAAAGTTAAAAGAGAAATGCAGAATCTATCCGGTGCGACCGGAGATTTGCAGGCAGTTTAATTGTTCAAAAGATAAAAAGCCATTTGATGGTCGTGGACAGAAATATGATGTTGTAGATGTTAGGAGGGAGTTTTTCGGTGATAGTTAAAACGATTGGTTCTGGAAGCTCCGGTAACGGATATGCTCTGATTTCGGGGGGAGATATTCTTCTCCTGGAATGTGGAGTTCCGGCAAAAGAAATGTTGAAAGCTATTGATTATCAAACTTCCAGAGTAGTCGGATGTATTGCAAGCCATGTCCATTCTGATCACGTTGGCTTTATCAAACAGTATATGCAGTACGGAATTAAGGTTTACACATCAGATGAAGTGCAGTCAGATATCGAAACAATTATGGGCGAGAAGACAATCGGATTGCAACGCATGAAACGAAAGAATCTTCTTGGTTGCTTTTCAGTTATCCCGTTCCATGTACCACATGGTGAGACAGAGTGTGACGGATGGCTGATTGATACGGCAGAGGGACGTGTTTTATTCATCACAGACGCAGAGTATTGCCCGTATGATTTCTCGAAAATGAACATCAATTATGGATTGATCGAATGCAACTATTCTGAGGATTATCTTAGTGCAGATGATAGTGGTTCTAAAAACCACCACGTATTAACTGGACACTTAGAGTTACAAACGTGTAAAAGGCTCGTACAGAGCATTAACAGTAATAGCTTAAGAAGCATAGGCTTGATACATCTAAGTGCCGGAAATGGCAATCCACAGCGTTTCAGAAGCGAGATAAGTGAACTGGTTGACTCAGATGTGGACATTTGGATTGCTGAAAAAGGCATTGAGAAAGAATTTCGGCTAACGCCGTTTTAGGAGGGAATTGTGATTGATTACAGTAATCATATATGCTGCATGTGCAGTAATGGAATTTGCTTTCTTTATAATGGAGAGAGAAAAAGTAACTAAAGGCTTGTTTTTAACAGCTTCAATTTTATTGGCATTAACAGCGATTTTACGCTTGATATAGAGAAATGTGGAATGACTTATTAATAAAGTAATTCTTATGGGACGCCTCACACGCGATCCAGAAATCAAATACACACAGGGTGGAAATTCTATGGCAATTGCAAGATACACACTGGCCGTAGATAGAAGATTTAAAAGAGACGGAGAACCGACAGCAGATTTTATAAATTGCGTTGCGTTTGGAAGAGGTGCTGAGTTTACTGAAAAGTATTTTCGACAGGGTTTAAAGGCTGTTGTGACCGGACGTATCCAGACAGGAAGCTACACGAACAAAGATGGACAAAAGGTATATACAACAGACGTTGTAGTGGAAGATCAGGAATTTGCGGAAAGTAAAGCTACGAGTCAGCAGAATCAGCAGAAACCAAGCGGACCGGCACCGGATAACTCAGATGGCTTCATGAATATTCCAGACGGTATTGATGAAGAATTGCCATTTAGTTAAGCCTTAAGGTAGGTGATGTGATTTGATATTGATTAGTGATAAGGGGCAACAGAAAGGAAAGCATCTTGATAAAGAGCGTTACTGGGGAAATCACGGGATAGAGGTATTGTATATGCCTCTTCCATGTGGAGATTACATAATCGCCGATGATAAGGTTATGGATGTAGTCAATCGGAAGAAAGAGCGTGGCATTCCAGTTAAAAAGATGGATTTTCTTGGGACATACAATGTGACTGTTGACACTAAGAAAGACATCCAGGAACTCGTAGGAGATGTTTGTGGAAAGCAACATGCAAGATTCCGTGATGAATGTATTTTGGCTCAAAACAACGGAATTAAGTTGTATGTGCTGGTGCAAAATACGGGTGGATACCTTACAAGAGCGAAAGATATATACAATCCGACAATTACTCGCTTGGAAGATTTGCATAAGTGGAAAAATCCAAGATTGTTTGAAATGAAGAATAGTAATGAGATTATCGGATATTACAGCAGTGGCAGACCTAAATATAAGCGTGTTCAAAAGAATCCAAATGCAACCAAAGGCGTTACCCTTATGAAGGCTTGTATGACCATGCAGAAAAAATACGGGGTTGAGTTTGTATTCTGCCACAATTCTGAACAAGGTGCAAGGGTAATTGAATTACTCCAGAAAGAGGTGAGTTAGGTGGCAGACGTAAAATGGGTAAAAATCACAACCGATATGTTTGATAATCGGAAGATTAAACATATTCGGAAATTACCGGAAGGTAATAATATTATCCTCATTTGGGTGATGCTTCTGAGCCTTGCTGGTAAATGCAATGCGTCTGGAATGATTTTTCTGACTGAAAATATCCCGTACACAGAAAAGATGTTGGGTGATGAACTCGGATTTGAAGAGAGCGTAATTAAAGTCGCGCTGACAGCACTTGAAAGTTTTGGAATGATTTGCAGAGACGGAGACCAGCTGTTTATAAGCAATTGGGAAGAGTATCAGAATGTAGATGGAATGGATAATATTCGAGAGCAGACCAGGAAGAGAGTAGCTAACTATCGAAGCCGTAAAAAGCAGGAGTTATTGCAGGAAAATCCAACAGATTGTGACAGTAACGTTACGGTAACGCATGATAACGCAATAGATATAGAAGAAGATATAGATAATAATATATGTTCATCGACAAGCGAAGAACATGCGCAAACAGATACTCGAAAAGAGGATTTTGAAAAGATTTACGCAATCTATCCGAAAAAACGAGGAAAGTCCAGAGCATATCAATTGTATTGCCAATGGTTAAAAGGAAGAATGATTAACGGCGAAAGAGTTAAGTTGACCAATCGGCAAATGTACATCGGTGTGAGAAATTATGTCAGGCAACAGGAACGGGAGCAACCTGATCAACAGTATTGGAAAAATTTTGACACGCTCATGGGACAATCACTCCTTGATTACTTAGAAGAGGAGCGTCAGACAGATGAGTGATATGGTTGAAAAGTCAGTTGTATGTGCGATTTTAGTGGATCCCGATTCCTTGAGTGCAATATACGAACAGGTAAAGCCGGAAATGTTTGCCAATCCATTTTGCCAAAGCATGTATGTTGAAATTTTACGAGCATATGATACTGGTCGGCAGATTTCCATGATTGAGATTGCTCAAAAAGTGCAGAGTGATAATCTGCCACTGGAATACATTGTGGAAGAACTTAAGGGTATCATGCCAGATGTTCACGCTTACAAGATTCGCAATTACGCGAATGCACTGGTGGCTGATTACAAGACGAGGCGTTTGAATAAAACATTATCGCAGACAGTATTGAATGCTGGAACGATTGACAGACAAATTGGTGAGTTGATGCAGGAACTTGAAGCTTTGAAATCGAATGATATTGTGAAGATTCGACCGCTCAAAGATGTGGTCGATGAAGAACAGGGCAAGTATTTCAAGGAACCGGAAGTTGAGCCGTTGTATACAGGATTTGACAGACTGGACGATGCTCTTGGCGGACTGGAAGGCGGAGACATGATTGTTGTTGCAGCGCGTCCGGCAGTTGGTAAATCAGCGCTTGTTACTCAAATTTCAATGAAGTTGGCTAAGCAGAACAAAAGGGTTGCGTACTATAACCTTGAAATGTCCGATAAACAGGTATATGAACGTTTGGTGTCCAGAACAGGCGGTATTGATCTTACGAGACTTCGGAGAGCCAGAAACTTCCTTGGAGATGAGAAAGAGAAATTCAGTAAGGCAAATGAAGAATTGAGGGAATCGCCTGTATTCCTTAGAAGTGGTTCTGTATCGGTTGGAGAAATCAGAAATGAGTGCAAGCATATGGATTTTGATTGCATCATCATTGATTACATTCAGCTTTTGCGGACCGATATTCGATATCAGAGCAGAGCAAGTGAGGTCGGTGCTATATCAAAGGCGATTAAAGCCCTTGCTATGGAATTGAACATACCAATCATAGCATTGTCACAGTTGAACAGGGCGAGTGAAATGAGAGTAGATAAGGAACCTACAATGGGAGAACTGAGAGAGGCTGGCGATATTGAGCAGGACGCAAGTATCATTATCATGCTATGGAATATCTACGACAAGAAGAAAGGCTTAAAGGTTGAGAAGAACCGACAGGGAACATTGATAAAAGAGGTTATTATTTTTGAGGGTAATAACATGATGTTCAAGGAAACAGATGAATCATTAAAAGATATTGCCAAAGGCTTTCGAGAGGTTCAAGACGCCACTCCGTTTGATTAGGTGATATGAATGGCTAGAAAGAATATACAGAGCGGTACGGAAGAATTTGAGCTTTTCAAGGACTTCTGGAATATGTACAAAGACAATGCAACCGTTGAAGATGCAGATGAGTATATCAATAAGATTATTTCTGATGCTGATAGCTTTTACAAAAAGTATGGTTCGCCATTTGCAAAGGAACTGGCTGTAGCGTTCGTAAATGAAATAGACAGAAAGATGATGGAGGAAAAGAAACATGGATAAAGTATTGAAGTTAGCAAAAGAACTGGTAGCAGCAATCGAAGAAGAGGGGCAGAAAAACAAGGTGATGCTGAAAGATATCCCGGCTGGTGGAAAGTTTGAGACAGGCATCGGAAGATTCATTGTTCTGGAGCAGAAGGCAGATTGCACGGTAGTTATCACAGAAGGATTATATCGTAAAAATAAAGAATTTGACGATGATTGTACTGATTACAAAAAATCTTCTTTGAGAGAACTGTGCGATGGCGAAATTCTCAATGAATTTGTCGCTGAGTTCGGAGAAGACAATATCTGTGAAAATGAAGCAGGATTAGTAACAGTTGATGGACAGGAAGTATTTGGAAAACTCTTGACAAAAGTAAGACCTCTGACATTTGACGAAGCACGTGAATACAATGATCTGCTTGTAAACAAAGACATCCCGGATTGGTACTGGACATGCACCTCTTGGAGTACAGCGGAAAGAGATTGGCCATATTCAGTAGCGGTTGTTTCCCCGTCCGGTAACATCAGCAGCTATAACTGCTACCGCAGTTACGGGGTTCGCCCACTTTGTATCTTAAAATCTAATATCTTTGTATCTCGCGTAGAGGAGGATTAATACGATGACATTAAAAGAATTTAGAGAAAATCTTGAAAAGCTAAATGAAGCATATGAACAGTTGAGAAAGAAATATCAGAAACCGGAAATCGGAAAGACAATTGATGTTTCCGGGATTAAGTGGCTGGTACTGGACAAGCTCGAGAAAGGATATCTTGTAATTTCCAATGAGTTTTATGGATGTAGCAGAAAATTTGACAGTGATTGCAACGACTGGAAAAGCAGTGATTTGAGAAATGAGCTTAACACAGATCTTCGCAAAAAGATTGAGAATGAGTTGGGAGTGGATTCACTGGTTGAATTTGAGCGCGATTTACTTTCATTAGATGGTCAGACTGAATACGGCACTTGTAGAGATTTCGTTTCACTCATTTCTGTGGACGAATACCGGAAATATAGAAAGCTTCTTCCAAATACAGAGAGATGGTGGTGGACACTTACACCAGACAGCACACCTTGTAATAATGATGGTAAATTGCTTGCGGTTGTTTCCCCGTCCGGTCTCATACGCAACGATGACTGCTACTGCAGTAACGGGGTTCGCCCGGTTTGTATCTTCTCCTCTTCAATCTTTGAATCTGAGGAATAGTACAAATGTCAGATGAAGATTTACTGGTAATTGAAAAAGCGAAAGAACTTGCTAAGCATACCTTGAAAGTAACAAGCAATGCTAATAGGTATCCAAAGAAATTCAGATTTTCATTAGTGGATAAGATGCAAAATAAATCGTTGGAAATCTATGAAATGTTATTTGAAGCCAATAGAACAGATATTAAATATTACAAAAGAGATCGTCTTGAACTGCAAACAAAAGCAATTACATATTGCGATGAGCTCAATTTTTATATAGAAATGTCGTATGCTCTCGGGATTATAAATTCTGCTAGTATGGGAAATTGGTCAAGGATGGTTTCTGATGTAAAATATATGGCTATTGCATGGAGAACCAAGGATAGAAAAAGATAGATTACATGATTCAGTGTTTACAGGTAGCAAAAGGAGAAGCCATGTTTTTGGACGAATACGATTCTAAAAACTGGGAAACCGATATGAGATGGTTATCTATGCACAGAGCACCAAATAAAGCATTAATTAAGGATAACCTTAGAAATGTGGCAAGAATGGGATTCCTGGTAGCAAATGAGGTGAAGTAATGGATATCAAAGTTCATGAGGACTATGAAAGCATCGACAGAGAGAATCTCGAAGTGTTTAATAATACTGGCTTGCAATGTTCTAGCGATAACCGATTTCGCTGCGTTATCTGCGGAGAGCCAGCAAGCATTGATAACAGTATGAGTTATCGCGGACATCGGTTAGTACATACGCATTGCGCATACCAAACATTCGGAATTGACAACATGGTCAATGTTTTTAAATGGATGGAAGAACAGGATAAATAAATTACAGAAAGGAGCAGGAGCTCCGGCCGGGCAAAGATATATCGGCTCCTTTCGAGAAGATGAAACAAAGAAAAAAGGAACTTAAGTGTGAGATATGGAAAGATATACCTGAGTACAAAGGATTTTATCAGGCATCGAATCTTGGAAATATCCGGTCTTTGGACAGAAAGATATCAAAGATTGGGAATGGAGGTGTAAACGTAACCAGTTTTATGAAAGGACGTGTGTTTGCACAAAGAATACAAAACGGAGGCTATCCAATTGTTAGGATAAGCGTAAACGCAAAAAGAAAGATATGTACAGTTCACAGATTGGTTGCATCAGCGTTTTTAGACAATCCTGAAAAGTTTAGGGACGTAAATCATAAGGATGGAAATAAAAGAAATAATTATGTAGAAAATTTGGAATGGACTTCGCATGGGGAAAATATAAAGCATTCCTACAACGTTCTTAAGCAGGCACGGAATTGCAAGCCAATAAAATGCGTCGATACCGGAGTTGTTTATAGTTCATGCAAAGAAGCAAGTGATTTAACCGGAATTAACGTTGGTAGTATTAACCATGTAATTACTGGGATTGCGAAAACGGCAGGAGGCATGAGATGGGAAAGAGTATAAAATGTGAAATCTATAGAGACTCGATGCAAAATTTTCGCCGTTATGGAATACCGAAAGCACAGCTAATTATAGCTGATGTGCCATACAATGTAGGAAGCAACTTCTACGGAAGCAATCCAATGTGGTATGTAGGTGGGGATAACAAAAACGGTGAAAGCAAACTTGCAAAGAAAGCAGCGTTTAATTCAGATTTCAATTTCAATCTGTATGAGTATTTCCATTTTTGCTCAAAGATGTTGAAGAAAGAACCTAAGAAAGCCGGCAAGCGTGGTAGAAGTTCTGATGCGCCATGCATGATTGTATTTTGCAGTTTTGAACAGTTAAGCACATTGATCAACGCAGCTAAAAAACATGGATTTGTGAATTACATACCGCTTGTCTTTATAAAAAATTACAGTCCACAGGTATTGAAAGCAAATATGCGTATTGTAGGTGCTACGGAATACGCTTTGGTATTATACCGAGACAAATTACCGAAATTTAGAAATGGCGCACAGTTTGATGAAAATGGAAAAACGATTCGAGGTACAGGACATATGGTATTTAACTGGTTTAAGTGGGAAAAGGATGGAAAAGATATTCCGAAAATTCATCCGGCTCAGAAGCCAGTGAGATTGTTAGAACAATTGATTCAGACATTTACTGATCCTGGAGATGTAGTTATTGATCCATGTTGCGGTTCTGGAAGCACGTTGAGAGCAGCAAGAAATCTCGGTAGAAGTGCATTCGGTTTTGAAATTGACCGAAACTTCTATGCAAGAGCTAAGAATGAAATGCTGAAAGTTGAAAAAGAGTCGCAGATGAGCATTGAGGACTTCCCGGAGGTAATGCCGTAATGAAAGATTTAATCGTAGATTGCTTTGCTGGTGGAGGAGGCGCATCAGTTGGAATTGAGATGGCACTCGGTAGACCGGTAGATATAGCAATCAACCATGACCCAGATGCTATATTGATGCACAAAACAAATCATCCGGATACAATTCATCTGACAGAAGATATTTTTAAGGTCAATTTGAAGAAATACGTAAAAGGACAGCATGTGGCTCTTATGTGGGCGAGTCCAGATTGTACAAGCCACTCCAAAGCAAAGGGTGGCAAGCCAAGAGAAAAAGGACTTCGGATTCTTCCGTGGGCGGTATACGAACACGCAAAAGCTATTCTGCCGGATGTAATTCTTATGGAGAACGTAGAAGAAATACAACAGTGGGGTCCGTTAGACGAAA
>ENA-OQNI01000591-OQNI01000591.1-human-gut-metagenome-genome-assembly--contig:-NODE-591-length-38820-cov-3.899775_pt1 | contig 38820 bp, 42 predicted proteins | sample MGYA00242627_ERZ504876 | MGnify/ENA primary metagenome ERZ504876 (study PRJEB26092, sample SAMD00036386) | human gut metagenome | host: Homo sapiens | study: EMG produced TPA metagenomics assembly of... | reverse complement strand
TACAAAGTGTTCATTCTGCCTTTCCAGATACAGCTCATAGACCTGTGGGATTTCCATATGGATTTCATTCAGGTACTCCAGATAGTAGCATATAGAAAAGGCCGACCGTTTTACCGTATTAGGCGAACGATTGGCCTTGATTTTATATTTCAGATATTTGGATGGCAGCGGAACAATGTCATACGTCTGGCAGTCCTGGATGTAATAATATTTTGTACGCCCTTCTGTAAGGGTTTCTACCTTGTACCGTCTCAAACCGTTCGCCTCCTTTCCTCTACGCAATACACAGTATACCGTGTTGTTTCACAAATAGCTACCACAAAATCCAACCAAAAACGGGATTTTTTCTCCGAAAACCGAAGCACTACCAACAGGCTGTTTACCCGCTGGCAGCGTCATCTGGATCTTCCTCTTTTTCTGTTGGATTCAGCATCCCGTCCAAACCAAAACTGACAGCAACCGCATGATCTATCTGCGATAGTAATTCAGGCGTGATCGACAGATTCTGATCTATTGGCTTCAGGTCTTCCTTTTTATACAAATTTCTCCCTCCCGCTTTCTCTTGGAAAATAAAGAAACTTTGCTGATATTCTGTATTATCTTAATCCAGAGGCACTGTTCTGTTCAATCCCGATGCTGATTGCAAGGGCTTCATTTACCGCCTCCATTGCGGTTTCATCCAACCGGCCTATGTAATCGCCAAGTCTGCTTCGGTCAATGGTGCGTACCTGTTCCAGCAAGACAATAGAGTTACATCGCAGGCCCTCTGTACTGATTGGCAAAAAAACATGGGTAGGCAGTCGGTGTTTTCTTTGTCTGCTGGTAATGGACGCCGCGATCACGGTAGGGCTGAAATGATTTCCCACATCATTCTGTATGATCAGAACAGGCCGGACGCCGCCCTGTTCACTTCCTATGATTGGCCGGAGATCCGCATAATACAGATCCCCTCGTTTAATTTCTTTCAATTCCATGCCACCTCCAAACATTTTCAGAGGCCCATATCTAAGGCTGCCTGCTGTTCCTTTCTTGCAAGTGCGTCCACTTCCGCACGGGCAACCATTTCTTCTTCCATATCGATATAAGCCTGAAATAATTCCCTGGTCACCATCGGAAACTTTGCGGGCGGCATTTGACCTGTGCGGATAGCATCCAGCAGAGAAACCACCTGGTCTTTCAATTCCCTTGTTTTGCATTGTGTAATACAACCGCTCTCCATTTTCAGGAGTGGGCGATCCAACATGTCCGTCAGCAGAACCTGCCCGGCACGGTCTTTCCATGTATAGAGAAACCCGGAGATGTTCTCCGGAGTCATATTAAAAACATATTGCTGTGTACGGATTCCTTTCAGAGAGCTGACAGTTGCATATCCCACATAGAATCCGTCCATAGCACGTTCTACTTGATTGATCTCATCCATTGTCATGATCCTCCCTCCAATCTGTTTTACTATGTAAAAGGCCGGCAGCCTGGTTTTGGGCAGACTGCCGCCTTGTGATATCAATCGTTTTGTGCTTGCCAGTATTTATCCCCGATTTCCCCTGGCACGGGAACACACCAAACGGCCATGGCTTTGACCTCATAGGAATCTCACCTCCCCGTGGATCTCACGGGGCCGCCCTCATTGGCTGCGACGGCTCACGGCAGAACAAGAAAAAGCCGCTTCAACGCTCGGCCTGTGACTGGACGGAAGTACCATTATAACCCTCTGCCTGTCATCGCCTTCGGTGCGGATGCCCCGCATCGTCTGATCCATGAACCGGGAAATCTTCCTTCTTTCTTCTGCGGTGTAAAGAAGTTTCCCTGATTCCAATCATGTGGCTTGCCAGCTCCTGCCGACAACAGAGGGGAAGTATCTGGTATGCTGCATATGCGGTTTTCAAGGTGCCGGAGGGTAGATAGAAAATCCCCCTCACTTTACATGCCGAAAAGTGAGGGGGTCTACAACCGGAAATTTTTAAATGTCCATCATTTTTTTGATTTTGTCATAAAGTTTCCGGAGCCGCTTGCTGATCGCCTGCTGGGAGACGCCATAGATCTCACCGAGTTTCTGCTCGGAAAGCTCCTGACCATGCCGCAGCCAGATCAGCTTTTGTTCTTCCGCATCCAGCAGAGGAAGGACTTCCCTGAGCTTGTCCAGAAAGATGTTATTCAGAACTTTCTCAGCCACATCCTGCTCCGAGTCGAATAAAACCTCCCGGTCACGAAACTCCTGCGATGGCAGCATATCAATGGAAATGTCCTGATTGTTGATTGACCGTTCCTCCAGATACTTCTGCCGCCGCTGATTCCGATAGAACTCCTTAAAATCATCCTCCGTCACTTCCATCAGCATCCCGTGCAGAGGAATAAAACGCTTATCCTTATAGGATGAATCACTTTCGCAGAGCGCACAGTACGCTTCATATGTAAGCTCCTGATACCCTCCGTCTTTTATAATAAATACCTTTTTTGGTGCATACTTCACCTGTAGATCCTCCGTTTCGTCTGAATTTTCGGGAAAATCCAGACGGATGGAGGCCCCCTGCAAGAAGGTCGGCGCTGCCTGTCAAGCGGCAACCATCGCCATTTTCCGACAAATAGAAAATGCGCTCGCCAAAAGACGAGCGCATAACGCCAACAAAAATAACTACAAAATGGGAATAAAGGCAGAAATGTGGCAAAAGATGTCGAATAGAAAAATACCGCAATCCCCTGGAGGACTGCGGTATGTAAAAGACATTTTTTATTTCCTGGCGGATGTTCGCCGGTTCCTATGTACCTCTTTGCCATGTTCTCCCCTTACGGGGATAACTGACAGGAAAGGTGTAGTTTCCCCCTCATCCAATTTTGATGAGGGTATTATAAAAGGGAATTTTTAGGAATTAAGTAGCTTTCTCTTAGCTTTTGCCGAGGCCCGCCGCAAATTTTGACAAGAAATTGCAAAATGAAGAAAACTATGTGATTTTGCTTATTGTATCCACCTGTTTCCATGTCTAATTTGTTGATTTTATCTGTGCAAAAAGTCTGACAAGACTTTCTACATCTTATTTTTCTATTCTACCAAGGTTACACTATACTTGTCAACAAATTTATTTGAGCAGGAGGGTTGGCAAGTGGAATATGGAACCATTCGGATCAAGCTGGATGATCTTTTGAAAGAATCTGGTCTTAGTAAAAATATGTTGAGCCACCGCGCAGAGATGCAGCGGACGCAGATCAACAATTACTGCAGAAACCAGATTACTCGATTGGATATTGATGTTCTCGCTCGACTATGTACGGTATTTAATTGTGAGATCGGTGATCTGCTGGAATTTGTGCCACCAGAAGAAAAAAAGGAATAAGACTCACAGGAAGGAGCTTCTTTCTCTGCCCTGTGAGTCTTATTTTGCTTAACAATTAAAACAACACTATTCATTATTCATTTTCACATTTGTGAACTGTGTGAGAAGCAGTTGCATCAGGCAGCTCCCAATGTTCCCTTCACCATCCGATCCGTCCGGGAAGTCGGATACTGTTTTGAAGTACATGCAGAGAAATAAAAGTCAGCAGTCTGATCCTTTCAGGCTGCTGTTCTTCTTTTTTGCTCTTTATAATTCTATTTTTTGTATCCCTCAAAAATATATTAAGTCATCAAGTAGAAATGCAATGAACACAGATCAACAATTACTATAGGGATCAGATTACTCGATTTAATATAGATGGTCTTACACAACCATGTACGGTATTGAATTGTGTGATTGATAATCTGCTGGATTTTGTATCACCGGAAGAAAAGAATGAATATAACCCGTAGGAAGAATTTGTGCTCTACCCTGCAGGTTTCTATCTCACAAAAAGAGAAAATATAACATCCGTAGATATTTTCTTACATGGATTCTTTCAGCATGATCCAGTTGGCTTTACATGCAATCTTAATTTTATAAATTCTGGTTGACAAACTGTGTTTGAAACGCTATACTGAAAGTACCGCTATCGAAAGTAGTGCTATCGAAAGAACTACTTTCATTTTAAAATTGGAGAAAGGAGAAAGATGAGCGTGTCTAAACCAGATACAAGTATTGATCCACGTATTTTGGAATCCGCAAAAAAAGAATTTTTACTGCATGGATATGAAAAGGCATCAACGAATGTAATTTGCAAAAACGCAGGTGTAACATGGGGTGCACTGGCGAAAAGATATGCAGGAAAAGATGAATTATTTTGTGCTTTGGTATCTCCAGTTGCTGAGGACTTCAAAGAAACGCTAAAAACACAGCAGGTTCAATTTCACTCTTTGCCGGAGCAGGAAAAGAAAGTTATTGCGCCTGATTCCGAGAAAAACGTGATAAACTTCGTTGACTATATTTATGATCACTTTGACGAATTTAGATTATTGATCGTTTATTCCGGCGGTTCTTCTTATGAAAATTATTTGGATGAATTAGTTGACATTGTTGTAGAATCCATGATGCAGCTTATGAGCGAAATGGGACACCGGATCTTGATTCAAGGGAAAGAGGTAACACCGGCACTTGTGCATATTTTGGTGAGTTCAAATTTGTATGGCTATTTTGAACCTGTTACACACGGCATGACCCGCGAGGATGCAAGGATCTATGTTGAACAATTAAAATACTTTTTCGATATTGGGTGGCATAAAATTCTCCGTTAGAAAAATAAGTGCCGTTTACCGGCATTTATTTTTGACAGAGGGTTAGAAAGTGCTAACCGCCATAAGGAGGAATGATACGATGAAAAAGCGAGGCGTATTTGCCCATTTGTTCAGTTATATGGGCAGATTCAAGATCACAATGGTACTTTCAATAATATTGGCGGCTATTGCTGCTGTATTGAATTTGAGTGCATTTGTTTGTGTTTATAACGTCGGAAAAGAAATCGTCCAGTCTTTAGGAGATTTTTCTAAGCTGGATCAGGCATACATGAAAGAATTGGGATGGCAGGCCGTTTTTCTGATTTCGGCATCATTTGGAACGTATGGATTTTCACTGCTCTTTTCCCATATTACAGCGTTTAATACTGTGGCGAAAATCCGAATTCATTTAGTGGAACATATTGGGCAGCTTCCATTGGGCTATCACTCGCTTAATCCAAGTGGAAAGCAAAGAAAGATTATTGAAAAGAATACCGATAACATGGAAACACTAATTTCCCATCAGATACCGGATTTTGTACAATCGGCGGTTCTTCCAGTTGCATTTTTGGTCTTTATGTTCATGTATGACTGGCGGCTGTCTTTGATTTGCCTGCTCCCTATTCTGATTGGTTTCGGCGTTCTTGCGACTATGTTGAAAGGCACAAGTGAAGGGCTTGCAAAGCAATACCAAAAGTCTGCGGAGGATATTAGCAATGCGGCTACGGAATATGTCCGGGGAATTTCTGTTGTGAAAGTGTTCGGGCAAACCGCTAATTCCTTTCGGCGCTATAAAGCAGCCGTAAAAGAATACAGCGATTATGTGATCCAGTACGCACTTTCTATGGAAAACAGCGATAGCATTTACAATACCGTTATCAATGGGATTTTCTTCTTTTTGATACCGGGAGGCATAATTCTATTTAATGGCAGCCGCGACCCGGAACGCATGATATTGAGTTTTATCTTTTTCGCAGTACTGATTCCCGCTGTAGTTACTATTTTGAACCGGATTATGAAAAGCTCCTCTAACATGATGGTTGCAAGTTCCTCGCTGGATGCGATTGAAAAAATATTGAATGAACAGCCATTACCACAAGCTGCCGTTACCAAGCGTCCTGACAATTATAATATCACGTTAGACCACGTTTCCTTTTCTTATGAGGAAGGAGCAGAGAAAGCATTGGATGATATTTCTCTTACGATCAAACAAGGCACAATTACTGCTTTGGTTGGGGAATCGGGCGGCGGAAAGAGTACGATAGCAAATCTGATTGCCCGATTTTGGGATGTACAAAGCGGTTCTGTAAAAGTAGGCTGTATTGATGTCAGAGATATGGATTATAACGAATGGATGAATCAGGTCAGCATTGTTTTTCAGGACACAAACCTTTTCAAAATGTCCATTGCGGATAATGTGGCATTTTATACGCCTGGAGCATCAAGGGCTAACATACTGCGGGCGCTCCATTTAGCTCAATGTGATGACATACTGGAAAAGCTGCCGGATGGCGCAGATACGGTGATCGGAACAAAGGGCGTTTATCTTTCAGGGGGAGAAATGCAGCGCATTTCATTGGCTCGTGCAATTTTGAAGGATGCGCCGGTAGTGCTTCTTGATGAAGCAACAGCTTTTGCTGATGCAGAAAACGAACACTTAATTCAAAAGGCACTGGACGAATTGTTGCGTGGAAAGACTGTCTTGATGATTGCACATCGTTTGTCCACAGTAGTTCATGCAGATCAGATTTGTGTTTTGGAGCGTGGAACAATTGTAGAAAGAGGAACACATAACGAATTATTGAAATTGGACGGAGTGTATGCCCACATGTTCCATGAATATCAGAACAGTATTTCATGGCGGATTGGAGGAAAAAAGGATGCTAAAAAAAATATTTCATTTGAGTGAAGAAGGAAGCAAAGCCGTCATGAAAGCAAGCCTTTGCATGACAATTTTTAATCTTGCCACTTTGCTTCCGGTTATTCTATTGGCAATGGTAACAAATGAGATGCTGAACAGCTATTTTGGTTACACGCTGGCGCATATTTCTCTTTGGTGGTATTTCGGTGTCTCACTGGCCTTAATGGTGATTATTTTTCTTACATATCGGCTGACATACCGTAAAAAATACTACACATCAGGAAAAGAAGATATGCGCCTGCGTATGGAATTGGCAGATAAAATACGCAAACTTCCTCTGTCCTATCTGGAAAGACGAGACTTAAGCGATTTGACTTCTGTTATCATGGATGATGTTGCAACTACTGCTAATACGCTTGCAAACACATTAACAGAATTGATTAGCGGCCTCTGCTCCGGCATTATAGCTCTTGTATTGCTCTTTGTTTATAACTGGCATTTGGCGCTTAGTTTAGCTGCTTGCCTGCCATTGGCGGTAATTGCTATGTCTCTGTGCAAACTTATTTCAGAGGGGACAAACAAAAAAAACAAGCAAAAAAAACTGGCGATCAGCGACGGCCTGCAGGAGTACCTGGAAAATATAAAAGTTTTGCGTACATCTCCGAAGATGGAAAATTATCAGAAGATGCTTGCAGCCAAAATAAAGAAGATTATACCGGGACTTGTTTTGCATGAACTTTTAGCGGGGCTGTCCATTTCCATTTCCTACAATGTTATGCGTATTGGTCTTGGCTTTGTTATTATTTCCGGCTCGATGCTGCTGGCTTCTGACAAAATCAGCCTGATTACATTTCTGATCTTTTTGTTCGTGGCTGTCAGAATTTATGAGCCGCTTACAAAAGCGTGTGAGATGCTTGGCGAAATGATATATTCTCTTGTCAGCGCCAAAAGAATCCGGGATCTGCTGGATGGCCCGGAACAACAGGGACAGGAGGACATTCAGATTGGACAGTATGATATTACTTTCGATCATGTGAGTTTTGGTTATAATCAGGAAGATGTCATTCACAATGTTTCTTTTACAGCAAAGCAGGGGGAAATCACGGCACTTGTAGGCCCATCCGGTTGTGGAAAAAGTACCCTGTGCAAACTGGCTGCACGTTTTCATGATGTAATACATGGCGAGGTACAGATCGGTGGAATCAATGTAAACGAGATTGCGCCTGAAACATTATTTAAGAACTATTCTATTGTTTTTCAGGATGTCGTGTTGTTTAACGACACCATTTACAACAATATTAAAATCGGTAAAGAAAATGCAACACGGGAAGAAGTCATTGCCGCCGCAAAGCTCGCCCAGTGTGATGAATTTATTGACCGGCTGCCTATGGGTTATGACACGATCATTGGTGAGAATGGAAAAACCCTATCCGGCGGTGAACGACAGCGGCTTTCGATTGCTCGTGCCTTTTTGAAAGATGCTCCTGTTATCTTATTGGATGAAAGTACCGCTTCTATTGATCCGGAAAATGAAACGAAAATTCAAGAGGCTATTGGCAAATTGATTAAAGACAAGACAGTACTAATTATCGCCCATAAACTGCGCTCCATTGTAGAGTGCGATAAAATCGTCGTTTTGAAGGAAGGATATTTAGTAGAAGAAGGCACACACAATGAGTTGTTGAAGCGATCCGGCTTATATCACCGCTTGTATTCTTTGCAAAATGAAAGTATGGATTGGACTGTCAAAGCACAGATATAAAAGTTTAGAGGACAAAGAAAGGAAACAAACATGAAAAAAGAAAAAAATACCACACGTTTAAATGGAAAAGACTTGTTAAATGTCGGGATTTTTACCGCAGTCTACTTTGTGTTGAACCTGCTTGTGGCAGCCGTACTTGGACTAATACCGGCAGTCAGTATGCTGGTGCCGTTTGTGAGCTCATTTATTTTAGGAATTCCAATGATGCTTTATTTTATGAAAATAAAAAAATTCGGCATGGTTCTGATTACCTATATCGTATATGGTGTTTTGCTTGCACTGGCAGGTGTTGGAATTTATACGCTGGTTCTTGGGATTATTTTTGCACTGATAGCAGAGTTGTTATTGCGTTTGGGAAAATACCAGAAACCGAATCTGGCGATTCTTGCTTTTGCGATTGCCAGCATTGGTGCAAATGGGAATGTCCTCTCTATGGTGTTGTCAAGTACAGAGTATCTTGAAGGAAAGGCGGCCACATACGGATCAGAGTATATGCAGCTCATGCAGAGTTATTTCAGCGAATGGTGGGTACTTCCCCTGCTTGCTCTATCAGCCTTTCTTGGCGGATTACTGGGTGGATTGTTAGGTAAGTCTGTTTTCAAAAAACATTTTATCAGGAGCGGGGTACTCTAACGAAATGAAATCAATATTATACGACACAAAACCCACGATCAGGCAGATGTATCTTGATCCGCGCACGAAAATCCTGCTTTGTGTTACGGTTTCGTTTGTGATGATTGCAAGCGACAATACAGGGGTTATGCGCTATGTGCTTCCTTGTATGGCACTAATCCCGCTGGCAGCATTTATTATTTTGAAAAAATATGTAATAGCGGCCTATTATGCCGTACTGTATATGATTTCCATTATTCTCCCGGATTATGCAATGGAGCATTTTCCGGCAATCGTAAATATTCTTTTTACCGGAATTATAGCAATATTTACAAAAATATTGCCGGGTATGTCGATGTTTAGTTTTTTGATAATAACTACGACTGTAAGTGAATTTGTTGCTGCTATGGATAGCTTACATATCCCTAAAAGTTTTACGGTTCCGGTTTCAGTGATGTTCCGATTCTTCCCTACAATCAAAGAAGAATATTCCGCGATTCGGGATGCAATGCGGCTAAGAAATGTTGGCTCATGGCGTAATCCAATGGAAATGCTGGAATATCGTATGGTTCCTTTATTGATGGGACTGCTCTCCATAGGCAATGAGTTATCAGCATCCGCTTTAACAAGGGGGCTGGATGCGCCTAACCGGCGTACTAATGTGTGCCCAATCGGTTTTCATTGGCAGGATGCGATTGCAATATTGTTTTGCACCATCGTGATAACTCTGTATGCCTTATCTTCTGCATTTGGGTGGTAGGGGGTGAAAATGTGATAGAGATCAAACAGGTATCATTTACTTACGACAATGCAACAAATGGAACTGCTATACGAGATATAAACGTCCAAATCCCAAAGGGACAGATCGTTCTTCTTTGCGGAGAATCCGGTAGTGGTAAAACAACATTCAGCAGACTTATAAATGGCCTGATTCCAGCTTATTACGATGGTGATCTGAATGGGCATGTTATGGTATCACAAAAAGATACCAGTAAGGTTGAACTGCATGAGTTAGCGCCTTTTATTGGTTCTGTATTTCAAAATCCAAAGTCACAATTTTATACACTTCTGACAGATACGGAAATAGTATTTGCCTGCGAAAACATTGGAATGGAAAGAACAGATATTTTAGATCGTTTCAACAGTACAGTGGACTCTCTCCATATTGAAAAACTGATTGGAAAAAGTCTGTTTGCCCTTTCCGGTGGAGAAAAACAGAAAATTGCCTGTGCGTCAGTTAATGCTCTGATGCCAGATGTATTCGTTTTGGATGAGCCTACTTCTAATCTTGATATTGGAACAATACGTGATTTGCAAGAAATTCTATTGAGTTGGAAAGCACAGGGAAAAACAGTTATTATTGCCGAACATAGACTTGCATGGCTACGTAATATTGTGGACAGAATTTTATTTTTTCAGGACGGAAAAATTGCTGAAGATATGGAAGCATCTGCTTTTTGGAAGAAACAGCCTGCCGAGCTTCACAAAATGGGGCTGCGGGCGGCCTATAATTTTATTCCCCAATGCAGAAAATCTATAAGCACGCGGGAAACACTGGAATTTTTTGATTTTCATTTTTCAATCAAAGGAACCGAACTGCTGAATATTGACCACTTAAATATTCCTAAAGGCACATGTGTTGCCATCCTAGGGGATAATGGGGCAGGAAAAACCACTTTTGCTCGTTGTATATGCGGGTTAGAAAAGAAATCGAAAGGAACCTTGAATTATAATGGACAAACATACTCGGTAAAACAACGCCTACGTCTTTGCTATTTGGTTATGCAGGATGTTAATCATCAGCTTTTCACAGAAAGTGTCATGGATGAAGTGCTGCTGGGAACAAATAATTTGCCGGCAAAGGAAAAAACTTCTATAGTGGAAGAAATACTAATGGTTCTTGATTTGAGTGAATATAGGGATGTCCATCCCATGTCACTTTCCGGTGGACAGCGGCAAAGAGTAGCTATTGCGAGTGCCATTGCCTCTAACAAAGAAATTGTCATATTTGACGAACCGACCAGTGGATTGGACTATCGCCACATGAAAGAGGTGGCGAAAAGTATCAATCATCTCAGGTCTATTGGAAAGACGCAATTTATTATTACTCATGACCCCGAATTAGTGGCGTCTTGTTGTGATTATTTCATATTCATGGAGAGCGGAAAAGTTATGTATAGCGGTAATTGGACAGAAGAAAACATCCGATTTGTATCCGAGTATTTCAGCGTTTAATAGAGTTCAGCTTTAAAGATATAATCTGCAAGAATCTTACCACACATGGTCAATTACTATATTGTCAAAATAGAAAATATCTACTGAAAAGTTAATTATGACAAATTGCCGGTAAGACTGAAGGTGTGTATTTATGTAGATGGTGGAACATCAAATTCCTATCTGATTGGAGGTAATAATGAAACTTCATGCGTCCGGGGAGGACTATCTGGAAGCAATCCTTGTTCTCCAGAAAGAAAAAGGTATGGTACGCTCCGTAGATGTGGCCCGGCACATGGAGGTATCGAAGCCCAGCGTGTGTCATGCAGTAGCAGTTTTGCGGGACGGTGGTTTCCTCACAATGGATGAGGAGCACTTCCTCCGTCTGACTGATGCGGGTCGCGAGGTTGCCGAAAAAATCTACGAGCGTCACTGCTTCTTTACCGAGCAGCTTATCGCTGCAGGCGTTGACCCCAGGATTGCGGAGGCCGATGCCTGCCGGATTGAACATGTTATCAGTACAGAAAGTTTTGAACACCTTAAAAAGTCTTTTGAAAACAACAACCGGGAGGTGATACCATCGGACGAGTCATCATCTTAGATCTGTCAGAACAAGACTCTGAAGCATTCGATGAGATTCTTTCCATTCTCAAATGCCATCCAGAGATAGAAACATACGAATTGGCCTGGGAGCCGATGCTATCCCTCCCCGGTCTGGAGATCTATCCAAGCAAGCGGAAAGTTTTCCGTGATCGCCAGGAGATCCAGCTCACCGCAAAGGAATACGAAATCCTTCTATTGCTTGCAGCCAACAAGGGGCATGTGCTTACATACAGACAAATCTACGAGAAGGTATGGGGTGACTTTCCCTCTGGCGGTGAAAGTAACACTATCGGCTTTCACATCTGTAACCTACGGGAGAAGCTATATCAGGCAGCTCCCAATGCTCCTTTTACCATCCGATCCGTCCGGGAAGTTGGATATTGCTTTGAGATACAAGCAGAAAAATAAGAGTCAGCAGTCTGATCCACTCAGGCTGCTGTTCTTCTTTTTCTGCTGTAAATCTCTCTTACAGTGGGAAGTTCGCCTTCTCCTGTCATCATGCCAGGTGCCACCTTTCACCAAAAGGGCGCAGTTGCCCCTTGGCGGAAGGTGGTATTTTACCCGGTCACGGTTTCCGGATCTGAAAAAGCAGGCTGCTCTTGCCGCCCCTGGCACGGTACCTTTGCTCAGTGACGAGAAGCTCCGCTTTTTTCAAATCCTGAATTGCCCGTCTTATCGTAGACTCTGACAGTTTCAGTTCACGGGCAATGGTCGGGATGGAGGGCCAACATTCCCCATCCCGGTTGGCCCGGTCATAAAGATACAAATACACTGCCACAGCCCGGTGCGGCAGCTCCATGCGGTAGAGAAAATTAAGCCTGCCCATCTTCCTTTACCTCCGTAGATTTTGTCGGATAGAGCATCCGGCTTTCCTGTATGCCTTCTTCCGCCTTACGTTCCGGTCTGGCAGCTCTTGGCGCAGTCCGCAGCCCTGTGCCGCCGCCTTTTCTTTTCTCCCTGGAGGATGGCTCATTTCGCTCTGTCATGGCCTGAGTCTGGCCTCCTGCCGGTGGAATGGCTTCTGCTGGCGGCGCATTCTCCATCAGCCATTCCGGGTGGTACTTCTTCACGATCCCGTCCAGGATCTCCTGCTTCTCGGCATAGGACACCTTCCGGTTGCCCTTTTCCTCCACAGCATATTCTTCTTCAAACTGGATGCCCCATTTGAAGAACAGCTTCAGCTTGACCTTCATGGGATAAAAGCCGGTCTTCATCACAATAAACTGGCCCTTGGGCATGCTCTTGAGTTCATCCGGTGTCATAAGTGCCCGTTCCATCATCTGTAGGGATTGGGATGGATCGTGCTTTCCCCGGCTGACCGATCCGGACATGACCGTCCGGCTCCCCAGGGCCTTGGATAGCACCTCCGCTGAGGAACTGTTGGGCGCAAAGCCGCCGAAGATAGTGAGCTGGGTATTATCCACGATAATCTCCGCCCCTTCTTTGCCATAATTCTTTTCAAGCTGGGCAAAGGATTGGATCACCGGCACGATCTGCAGACGGCGGGATCGGGAGGCGGAGAACATCATCTCAGCGCTCTCGATCTTTGGAAGGGTTCCATACTCATCGCAGAAGAACACACAGCGATTTTTCAGTTTTCCGCCCATCTCATCCGCTACGGCTAGGATCTCCCGGTAGAGCTGCTGGATGATCAAAGAGATCATGAAGAAGGTATTGGGATTTTCCTCCGGCATGATCAGGAAGATGGCGCACTTCTCCCGGCAGAACTTCTCCGCATCAATCTCCGTATCAAAGCACAGAAGTTGCTCCAGCTCGGAATCCAGAAAAGCATTCAATCTGGACAGAGCGGTACTCATAACACTGGCCATGGATTGTTCTGCTGTATTGAGAGCGGCCCCGGCAAACCATTTTGCTTTGTGGTCATCCGGCAGAAGCTCCATGAGCTGCTGGAACTGATTTTTTCCTTTTTTCTGCGAGGGAGCCAGCAGTTCCTGGATGATCTTGAACACGGAGACGATGTGACGCTTCGCCGGTTCGCAGAACTCTGCTACCAGCAGGATGGTCGCAGTCAGCAGACCTTCCGCCGCATCATAGAAATAGGCGTTCTGACCAAAGCTGGCAGCATCCATCCCGGAGAGGATGATGGTCTTACTGATGATCTTGGCATATTTCTCGCAGCGGGCCTTATAGACCAGCTCCTTCGGGTTTTCCTTATACAGATCCATATACTTGTTCACCAGATGGAGCAGATTGTTGCCATTGCTCCGTGTAGGATTTCTAAGGTCGATCACCGATACCTGATATCCATAATGCTCTTTGGCGATGGTTCCATAGTTTCTCATGACGTCTCCCTTGGTGTCGGTTGACAGAAAGCTCATGCCAGAAGCGCAGGCGTATTCGATACAGGGATAAAGCCAATAGGCGGTTTTTCCGACACCAGCGGCACCGATCATCAGGGCGTGGACATCGCCGGTATCGATGAGGGCTGTGGTTCCACCTTTGGAGTTCGTACATCCCACCACAATTCCCTGATCCTTGGGTAGATGCTTGCCTTGCCGCCACAGCTCCGGCTCAAAGGGGATGTGCTTATAGGTTTTCCGTATCTCCGCTTTGGTGGCCCACCTCGCAGTACCATGCTGGCCATTGCCAACGGTCTTGCTCTTGATGTTGAGTGTATACATGTGGGCGATCAACGAGACACCGCCCAGGACTCCAAGCATTACCACAGCTACAAGAATTAAAGTTGCTATATTATCCATAGGACAACACGCTTTCCAGGTTTTATCATCACTCCTTTACCATTAGATTTTCATTGCTGCATAGCCATTGGTGACGGTTCCGTCTGACATGGTGATTTCCTCCTTTGCGATTCTATTTGTTCACGCTCCACATAGGCGTACAGCCGCAGGCAGTCCACTGATAGAGAGAGCGTATTCTTGATCTGTTCCATCTGCGCCGATTCCGGCAGGATCTCATTTTTCTGAAAAGCCTGCCCGATTTCCTCCAGACGCTCTCCAATCTCAGCAATACGGGCTTTGTACCCGATCCGATCATGATGTGGTGCATAGAGACGAAGCAGGATTTTTTCATATTGCTGTACGGTGTAGGACTTCTCCAGTGAGGCAAATTGTTTCTGACCCAATAAAAAAGCAATCCCCGCCATTTCAGAGGATTGCCCAATCACATCCATGGGCCGATCCATGGAGAGCTGTTTCAGTTTCTGGTATTGCTCCCTTAATTCATCCAGCGGATATTTTGGACACCTGTCGCCAGTAAAGGCGATGGCCAGATCTTGACAGAGCGTTTTCATCCGTACCAGTCCTGGATACTCTGTGACAGGGATAGGTTTTATCCCATGTTCGCTTTTGAGGCCCTCGTTCCAGTCCTTAAACCTGGGCTGCTCCGCACTGACTGTATAGGCTCCAAGCCGCAGGATTTCTTCCTTTAGGCGATAGTTCCCCTCAATGCCTGCGCTGTCATGATCGAGGCAGGTGACCACGGTATCGATCTGCGGATTGGTTTTCAGGATATGCATTGCCCCATAAGTGGCTGTGGAACAGAGAGACACATAGCTGTGTTCCTGCCAGTTCTCCTTATGCAGAGAAATATAGGACAGCATATCGATCGGGGCTTCAAACACATACAGCCGGTTACTTTTCCCGATGTGGTGAAAACTGTAATCCGGATTGCTGCTGTCCACGTTGCCCTTGAAGCCACTGTCCGAGTAGGTGCCTCGTTTATGGGCATGACGGGCAATCCCATTTTCGTCCACGCCCACAAAGACCGCATTGTGATATTCTGAATCCTCATAGAGCAGACCAGCCCGGAAAAATGCATTCACAACCTCTCGATCCAGAAACCGTGCTTTCAGAAGATACGCATAAACCCTTCGCATGTCCTCATTCTTCGCTGGAAGGGCAAAGGGCTTTTTTTCCTTTGCCGGTACATCCTTCTGTGGAAGGATGACAACGCCTTGCTGTTCCAGGAGAAACTTCACCGCCTCCGGGAAATCCAAACCATAAAACTCTCTGGCAAATGCAATGGCATCGCCACCTCCGCTATCTGGTTCATACTGATTAAACCACAGATTTCCCCGGATCGTGATCTTTTCTCCTCCGTGATTCCATTTGTATTCCGATCCGGATCGTTCCACCTTTTCACCCTGTCCGAGAAGGAAAGACCGCAGATCCGTGCGGCGGGCCTGATCTTTTTGTTCTTCAGTAAAGTGAATATAGGTTGTGGCCATAGAACCTCCTTTCTCAGCCCTGTTTCAAACCATGGGCCTGTTTCTTTTCATCGATCTTGCGCTTCAGCTTTCTGTCTATACCGCCCTTACCACCTTTGCGCTCGTCCTCAATCCGGTTCTGGATGATCCGGGCCAGATGCTGCAATAGCCGCAAACTCCCCAATGCCGCCGACCAATTCCGGTTGCTGTGGACACTTTGGAGAAGCTGGGCAGCATAGACATTCCCCTGATCGGCAGAGGCGGTCAGATAGGAAATGGCTTTTTCCATGTCTTGCTCCATCTCCCGGCCATACAGGAACAGCTTGCCGAGTTGATATTGAGCGAAAGCATTTCCCTGATCTGCCGACTTGGTAAACCAATACAACGCCGCTTTCGCATCCTTTGGGATATCTTCATCGGCCAGATAGAGTTTTCCGAGAAGATATTGTGCATACTCATGATCCTGCTCGGCAGCTCTTGTCAGATAGAGGATGGCCTTGGAGATGTCCTTCGGGAGCAGTTCTCCATTGGAGAAGACCTTGCCCAGCAGATACTGTGCTGCGGAGAATCCTCGATCCGCAGAGAAAGCAAGCAACTCCATAGCTCTTGGAAGATCCTGTAGAAGAACGGTTCCTTCCAGCAGGGCCTTCCCCAAGGCATACGCCGCATAGGGATTATTCCGTGACACTGCTCGTTCCAGAAGAGAAACCGCACGGGGAATGTTCTGGGGAAGATCCACACCTTGAAGCAATGTTTTCCCCAAGAGGTATTCCGCATAGGGATTCTCTTTCTCCACGGCTTCTTCCAGCCAGCGCAAAGCGTACTCCGGATTCTTAGGGATCTCTTTTCCTTCCAGAAACAACTTGCCGAGAGTGTACATGGCATAATCATGGTCTTTCCCCGCTGCGCCCATGAGATAGTCGATTGCTTTTTTCACATCCCGGCCAGAGAAATCTCTGCTCAGATACAGTTTCCCCAGGCCATACATGGCGTCGGCATTGCCAAGCTCCGCCGCCTTTTCAAAGTACATTCTGGCCTGTTCTGGATCTTTCCCCGTTCCTGTACCGGTAAGGTTCATCTTGCCCAGGCGGTAGTACAGCTTGTCATCCGCCATATTTTGCTCGATTTCCAGGAATCCCTGATACGCTCGGCTGTACCATTGCTCCGATGCCGCCTGATCTGGCGCAGTGCCAATCCCATTCCGGCACATCCGGCCCAGCTCATACTGAGCGTAGGCATTCGGCTTATCCCCATCTGTAGCTGCCATGGTAAACAGAGAAAATGCCCTTTCCTCATTCTGTTCCACGCCTTGGCCCCGGTAATAAAGGCTTCCCAAAGCATAGGCGGCAAAGGGATTTCCCTCCGCAACCGATTTTTCATACCATTTGGCGGCTTTCAGATCGTCCTGATCCACGCCATAGCCGAAGGCATACATCTTACCAATCCGGTATCGTAGATACCCTGGCTTTTCCTCCTTTGGCTCTCTGGCACAGAAAGCAGAGAATGCTTTCCGGAACCATTCCTGTGCCTGTTCTTCATCCTTTTCACAGCCAAGACCGGCCAGAACCATTTTGCCAAGATCATGCATGGCAAAACCGTTGCCCCGCAGGGCTTCTTCCTTCAGGCCAGCCAGGGCCTGTTCAAAATCCGGTTTGGATGTCCTGGTGCCATAGAGGAATGCACGGGCCTCCTTATATTCATCCGTCCACCAGGTATCCTTCTTCCGGCCCCAGCCTCCAGAGTAAGAGCGAAAGCCGGGAGGCGGATCTGGCTCGATGGGATCGTCCGCCTGAGAATCTGATTCCGTAGCATCTGGCACTTCCAGTTCGGGAGTATCCTCCTGGGCCGGTTCCTCCACATCCTGCCGGTCAGCATGAAGGCACAGGGCCTCCTGTATCACTGCATTCTTGATCGGCTTAAATTCTTTATTCTGAGAGAGCAGCACTCGCTGTGAAAGTGCTTCTGTATAGACCTGGAGCGCTTCTTCTTTCTGTTCGTACCACAGATTGTAAAGAGCAGCGATCTTTTCATCTGCCGCCAGCTCATCCACGATGGCATCCACCAGGGCCTTCACATCCGATTTCAGATAGCCATAGACCTTTTTCCCTTTGGTTTTGGAAAGCCGGTCAGCCAAGTGGAGGAGCAGTTCCTCTACCTTGGGATTATCATAGGTTCCGGCATTGATGCGGGAGACAATCTCTGCGATCAGATCCTTACTATGCAGACGCAGTTCATCCCTTTGAACCGTCTGCTTTTCATAAATGCAGAGCAGATCCTGCTCAAAGATATCTTTGGCCAGGGAAGACCGCATCTTTGCCACACCCTGTTTGGTAAGGAAACCTTCATTCTCGACGGTAGAGTACGCCAGCAGATGGATGTGGGGATGATGGCTCTCATTGTGAAAGGCAGCATACCATTTCAGATGATCCATGGGGATCTTCAGGCTGTCCGCCAGGGCCTGCGTCTGCGTCCGAAGCATATCCCGCCATCGGATGCCGGTATTGAAACCAAGGCGCTCCGCATCCTCCCGGCGCAGAGAAATGATAAGCGTCCACACATTTCCCTGATGAGCGTTCAGCTCCTGGGATACCTCTTTCAGCTTGACCTGGACACCATCATCCGTGAACAGCCCATGGCTGCCAAACCGTTCCGCACCAGGCCGGGTGCCGATGTAGTCGGCATAGGTTCTCTGGTTCAGTATCTCATGGGCATTATCCTCAATGGCACGGGTGATAAATTCAGAGGCAACTCCTACGGTCTTTTCTCTCTGGTAGTCCTCATACTCCAGCATCGTGGCACTATCCGGGAAATCCCGCAGGAGCTTTTCGATGAGCTTTTGTTGTTTCACTGTTGCGGGAGCCAGCTTGAAAGACTCATCGATCTTCTCCACACCTTCACGGGTGGCGATGTAGGTGGCATACCCGCCGATGGGCTTTTCCTGATCCGGCTTCAGGTACTTAAATTTGGTGACCAGACGGGCCATGGGGAACCTCCTTCCGTTTTAGAGTAAAGAAAAAGCAGGAGACCTCGAAAGAGATTTCCTGCCGGATGCGAATCATATTCTGTTTTATATCATTTGATGGCTGATCAGAGGATTGCTGTAATCGCTCCCACTGCAAGACAGGCGGGCAGGCCAAGAAGCATACCAATACAGGACTGCCTGATATGAAAACGATAGTCCTTATATTCTTCCATATCCTCTGTGCCTGGTATCCTGACTTTTTTCGAATGGCAAAACCAGATGCAATCAAGTATCAGAGCGTCATACCAATCAATGATCAGCCAGATCAGGTAGGAATCCCGAAACCCTTTCCAGAATGTATCCGCTCCATTAAACTGTTTCAGGACAACAGCGAAGATGAACACAAAAGCAAGCAGGGCGATCCCCTTTCGGAGGATATCTGCCCTGGTAAAGCGTTGTTCTCTTTTTTCGATCAATCCTAATTCCATACATTTCTCCCGTATGGCCGGGGGATAATCTCCCACTGAGGTAAGGGGATTTTTCAGCGTCAGTGACACAATCAGAACTGTGAATAATAAGATACCAATCAGACTTTCTATCATGACCGCCATATTCACTTTACCTCCGATATCCATTTTATCGTTTTATGGAAAGCGTCTTCACGGCTGCGCCTGCAATCTTCCGGATATTGTCTCTCAATTTTAAACATTTTCAGCTTAGATGGATTTAATGGAACAAGAATGTGGCTTGCTTTTTCATATTCCAAGACATCCACCCGGAAAGCAAACCGGTGTTTTTCCAGGCGGTTTACCATATATGCCACTGCCTCTTTGCTGGGCCACATGAGATCTTCCTTTGCGTAAATAAATAAAATGTTTCCCTGAATGTTCTCCACATGAATGGCTGTATCCTCATCAAAATGTTTCAGCGGTTCTTCGTAGATGTAGGATAACTCGAACTGCTGATGGAGGATGAGGTTCCGGATTGCCGGCCCATATTTCAGATGCGCTGTCATACACGGAAAATCTTTTCCCCTGTATGTGAATTCGGAGGCAGATGAAAAAGTTTTCGATGCCATGCTTTTATTCCCGTACATGCCTCCCCATATACAGTGGATCGGGGAGAGGGCAACAACGCCGCAGATATCCGGCATAAGAGAAGCGCAAAGCAATACCAGTTCAGCGCCTTTTGAAATGCCATACATGATAATCTTTTCATATCCTTTGTTTTTCAGCCACAGGATCGCTTTTTCAAATGGATCGACAGGCACCCGAACCAGTTCTTTCGGCAGCCCGTCTACGTTCCAGTAACAAATACCTAACGCGGCGATGCCGCACCTGGCAAACATAGCACCCACATTCATCGGGATATTTTCATTCCCTTCGCTGCCGCCTACTACGATGACGACCTTTTTGGGATCATGATCCTTAACAGGGACATGATAAAGTCCATAGAAGCCCTCCTGTGCAACCGTCACATATTCCACTTTCCCAACTCTCCCTGTTTTTGCAGCTTGGATTGCTGTCCGTATTTTCTTTCTTTATCCCATTTAGAGTCCTTTTTGCAAACATAGAAATCACACTTTTCTGCGCCCTCTGCAAGTGTACCTGTCCTGTATAACACGCCGCCCATGAGATCAGCAGAAATAAAATCCATGGCACACATATAGGGTATCAGTTCTTCCAAATGCTCCTGTTTTCCAAGCGCACACAGGCCGCACCTGTGATAGTTGATGGTGTATTCGTCTGCATCCCTTCCGGGAATCGTCTCCGTCATCCAGTTGAATTCGCTGTCGGATATGGCATTTGCAATTCTGTCCTTCTTGACTTTCTTTTTTTGATATTCCATATCAAATGGATTTTTACTCCCGAAAGCTTTTTTAATGAGCGACGCCTGCATCGTGGCTGTCACCATTTCCCCGAACTGCTCATGGCTCATCGCCCCATCCATTGCCTTATAAACTGCCATCCAGACAATTCCGCCGGAAAGACAGATTCGCAGAGGATTTTTCGTAAAACCGCCTATGTCGGGTGTCCTCGCCAACATATCTTTAAAGTTTTTACGCGATTTCTTCTTCACCCTGAATGTATCCGTATTTTTGCAATTGGCTGCGATATATTTGAAAATAGCAGGTGTCATCGCTGACCACATCAGTTTTTCACAGATGGTGTTTTTCATATTCATGCTCCTTCAAAACGTACTCATAAACGAGGGACTGATTGCCGGAGCCATCCTGAAAGGGCTTCTCTGCCACTTTCTTAAATCCACGTTTTTCATAAAACTCCCACGATGCAAGAGTGTTCGTAAAAAGCCGCACACGATCTGCTCCATCAGCTTTTGCCCGATTCAAAAATTGTGTGACCAATGCGGTTCCCAACCCCTTTCTGTAATTCCTTCTGGACGAAAGGGCAACGAGTTCCAGATCGCATTTCCCAAAGGTTTCCTTATCCCTTTCCCGTAGCTGACGGAAAAAAGCATCAAACTGCCTCTGGAATGATGCTGACATTTTATATCTTTTCAGATAGAACTTGAGGAACATTTTACACCAACGGCCATAGTGCTTTTTTGTTTCATACTGAGCTGCCAGGGCCTTGTTGAAATTCTTATCATATTTCCCACAGATGAATCCTACGACCTGATGATCCTCCGTTTCCGCAACATAGGTAAAATTGCATTTTTCAATCAGTATCTGTGCGTAATCACGCAATAGTATTTTATCGTTCTGATCCACAAGGCATGAAAAAAATCCTTCGTAAAAGCAATCTCCGCAGGCCGCAGCATCTTCTTCCTTATATGGACGAACAGTAAACATAGCTCTATCCTCCTATGCGCAAATAGGTTAGTTGTTGCTAACTAATATTATATCAGAAGATATATGGGACTGCAATTTCTTTTTTACCTGTTAATCATTTGATAGTGACAAGACGGATCATGAGAATCCTCCTTCCGTTTTAGAGTAAAGAAAAAGCAGGAGACCTCGTAAGAGATTTCCTGCCGGGATACTATATTTCCTTATATATATTATATATATAATAGGCTGATACTAGTTTTGCGCCTTCAATCGTTTAATCAGTTGTCGAGCAAATAGTAAAGCAATTTCATCACAAGAATATGCTTTAGAATCTATAGCTTGAATATCTGCAACCGAGGGATACTTGTTCCGTAAATCTTCGTTAGTAATATTGTGAACAATCGGCAATATCAATTTCTGTCCATTTCTATTTTGCCTATTCAAGAATTCATTTAGTTCCTTTTCTGTCCATTCACGATCAAAGAAATTTTCTGAAATTACAATAATAGCAAATTCAGCTTTTTTCGTTCCATCTAAAATACGGTCTTTCCATTTATCTCCCCATTCAAGAGATTTTTTATCATAAAATATTTTCACGCCAAGTTTTTCAAGAGAATCATTCAACTCATCTACGAGATCAGCTTTGTCCTTGTTGGCATGAGAAAGAAAAACATCATATTCTGGAAGCATATTGGCTTGGTATACTGGAACCGTTGTTTTTTCGATACCATTCATTTTATCAATAAATTCCTGATCCTTACTAATACTTTTAAGACACGATACAAGTTGCCTATATGCGCCTAAGTTACGATGAAATAAAATAGTTTTAATTCTTGAACCAAGAGCATGTTCTTTCAAATATTTGTTATAAAAAATTTCAAAATCATTTATCCAATCCTCACTTGGCTGATTATACTTATGTAAATCAAAATCTCCCGCTGCTGCATTAGCCGGAGGTTGAATGCTTTCTGTTCTTTTTAATAAATCATGTAGTTCCTTTTCAAATTGCGACATGCCTAATCTTCTTTCTTGCTCTTTCTTTTCCTCATACAAATAACCATCTTTAAGGATTTGTATTTGATAAGGATAGTTATCTCCCCATTGAACATGTATCAAACCAGATTCTCTTAATTCCTTAAAACAGCCTCTGAGAATCGTATCATCTCGATTACTTAAATTTTCAAATCTATTTTTCCAATAATCCGATACTTTCTCATTATCTACTATCTCTTTCAACACACTTTCTGCCTCATCGGAAATAACAATTCTATTCTCCATATGCATCTCCTTCTACATATTTTTCTCATTCTCTTTTCCAAACAACTTGAAAATTATTATATCATACTGTACGTTAAATTGTAATCTACTTTATCCATTTCACTCGTCTTCCTCCCATCCCTTCTGCCAGCTCACCGCATCATCAAAAGAGAAGGAGCCATTCAGCCTTTTGACCTCCTTGACACATTCTCCCCGCAAGCGTTCCAGTGACACCGGATCGATGTTGTTATTCGCCGCGACCACATTCATCATCACCGCCAGCTCCACAGCCAGCTTGAAGATCATCCGGTTCTGCCGGTGATCGCTCTCCGCCACAATGCTTTTCAGTGTGGATGTGACAATATTGGGGAGATAGGTTTTGTTGTCTTCTGCGGAAAGATATCCCGCATAAAAAATGACAGCCTTTTCAATGAACTCACTCCGGCTGTCACAGTTGTCTTTTTGATAGAGAGTATCCGCCAGCTCCAGGGTGGATGGCCTGATCCAGAGCTGGAAGCGGCGTTTGATTTCTTTCTTTTTTGCCTCTGTATCCTGCATGTCTGAAATCCTCCTTCTTATTCATAGGAACCTGCCAAAGCACCGTAACATTCCTTGAAACCTCTGGTTCTCAGGGAATGGAAGCACCTGACCAGGAACCTTTTTCCCAAATCCGGCACCGTAATGCTATTTCTTTCGAAATCGGCGGAATGCCTTGAAGTGGCCGGCTCTGCCGGACACAGTGAGCTGGGGCGGGGCCGCCATGCGGCACCGCCCCTTTCTCCTGCTTGATTTTCGACCCTGTATCCGCACAGGGAACCGTTGCTTTTCCATGGGCGGAGCCTGCCTTCACACGGGCCGCAAACGCCTCGCAAACCGGCGGGGAGGGATACTTCCTCGACCTCGCCCACAAAATCGCAACACGGGGCCGACAGGCGGCGCACAGGGGTGTTCCTTCTCGCATCACATCTCCTGAACTGGCGGCGTTGTTTCTTCTGCCTGTTCGGAAGACTGCCAGTCAATCTCCCGATCCCGCAATGCTTCTTCAAAAATCAGCTCTCTTGCTGCTATCGGAATCGTAGATTTGCGCTCGGCACGGTAGACCGCAGTAGAAACATCTTTCAGACGATAAGTCCGCCACTCCGAATCTCCCTGCTCTTTTACGCTGATCGTTCCATCGTCAAAATCAAATTCCAGGAGAGCGGTGATCCGGTCATCATGCTCCATAGCGGCGCATAAGACAGAGAAGGTCAGGTCATCGATGGGCTGATGTACTCCAAAGGAAAGCGCCAGACTGTCCAAGGTCAGCCTGCCCTCATTCTCCCGCATAAAATTCCGATAGAGATAAGCAGCACTGTAGAAGTTGTTCCGCAGGTCGGAAGTGAAATGAAAATCATCCCCGTCCTCATGGAAATGAATCACAGCAAACCGTCTGGCAGCTTCAGCCTCACGTTGTGCTTTCGCTTCTTTCTGACGGATCAGTGCTTCGATTTCCTCACGCTTTTCTTCCGGGACGAGAGACGCATAGGTTTCTTCAAAACATTTTCGCAATACACCTTCGATGGTACGCCCCTGACCGTTCAGAATCTCGTCCAGAGCAGCGAGCCGATGCTCGTTAAAATATACGGTAACATCGATATCATTCATTGGTCATGCCTCCAATCTTCGATTCAGTTTTTCTGTTCCTCCGCAAACTCTTTCTCCATAATCAGAACAATCCCACGCAGAACAAAAGTAACACATGGGATTGCCACACTATTGCCCAGGGCTTTATATCTTGCCGAGTCAGATGCCCCATCGATCAAAGTCCAGCCATCCGGGAAACCCTGCAGCCGCTCACACTCCAGAGGAGTGAGACGGCGGATCAGATTTCTGTTTACCTCAGGCTGGCAGATTAGGTCAGTTGCATCTTTATATTGTCTGGCGCTTTCTGTGCCAGCGACTTTGCTTTCCTGGAATTCATCCACTCGCTGGCGGCTATAGACCGCATGCCGGTCTGTTGTATTCAGGGTGTAACTGATATCTTCCTGATAGCCAAACCCATTCCCGCCATTTTTACTCTGCCGGTCAATGATATTCCCGGCAATACAATAGCTGTCCGGTTCCTCCGCAATCAGAGGAAGATTATTGCCGCCTGTGCCGCTTCTGGCTGACAGTGTCGGGGATACCGGCAGCGGTCCGGTATAACGTCCATCGATCCCGTGATTTTCAAATAGCACCAGGGATTGTGTATTGCCTCCCATCCCGTAGGATGCGGTTACCGCCTGTGCTTTTTCAACGGGGCCGGTGAACCGGAGATCCTGCCCATGGTTATCAAAGACCAGCGGAGGATGGCCGGACATCTGCGCCCGGAGTGTTCCTGCCACATCTACACTGCAGTCCATCACCTGGCCGCCCTGATCGTTCAGGCAGAGAGTCGGCTCTTTCTGCTGGTCAGGGAATCCGGCGATAAAGGTCTGCATCTGCATATTTCTTGTTGCCATCAATGCGCCGGAAACATGGCCCAGGTTAATCGTTTCCTCTCTTTGATTAATATGGAAAGCCATGAATCCTTCCTGACCTATTTGATCCCCGCCTGGATCTCCAGTGCTTTTTTGAGTATCTCCGGAAGCTCCTTGCCCCGTTCTGCTGATCTCCGCAGAATACCCAGGCAGGCTTTCCTGCTTAAATAATATTTCCGGGGCGGATGTTCCTCCAAAATCTGCGACAAGAAAGATTCTCTTACGTCTCTGGGGGACTCCCCAGTATTGAGCGTCCAGGACTCTCCAAGCGACAGAGAATCCACTTCCCAATATGGCCCCAGCAGATTTCCACCTCCCGGCCGGAGGTCGAGGAACAGATATGGTATGGTCGGCGATCCTGCAGATTTCCTCCAGGACCGCTCTGAAATCTTCTCCGTTTGAAGATGAGAATGCTCCGGGGACGTTTTCCCACACCATGAATCGGGGAACAATTCCGCAAGGGTTAACTGTTTCATTTCCTCGTTGTCTTTTTGCATCTGTCTTTCTCATCTCCTTTACGATCCGGATCTGCTCCATAAATAGTCCGGAACGCTCCCCGGACAAGCCTGCGCGCTTTCCCGCGATGCTCAGATCCTGACAGGGTGATCCGCCCGTAATGATATCTACAGCCGGAAGTTCCGCCCCTTTTAATTTCGTAATATCGCCCACATGGAGCATCTCCGGGAACCGCTGCCCGGTCACCTGGATCGGAAAAGGTTCTATTTCACTGGCCTATATCGGAAGGATTCCGTTCCGGACAGCAGATAAAGGAAAACCGCCAATCCCATCGAACAGGCTCCCAAGCCGCAGTCTGATTCCCGTTGATTTTCCTATTACAGAACTTTTCGCATGTCAATCACCTCACGATTCGTTATTCATTGGTCTTTCAGATGCGTTGTTAAGGATTCCCTCCCGCAGCTGTCGGTGTCTGTTCTTTTTTCTCCGGTCTGGGCCGCCTTACTCTGGGCGCAGGATCTGCTGGTTCGCTGGAGCGCATCTCAATAAAATCCCGCACATTGGACGGGACATGTTTGCCATAGAATCCTTCCATGGCTTTGGTTAGCTCATCTTCAAGCTGCAGATCTTTCTGCTCCATGTAGAGCCGGAGCGCAGTCAGCTTTTCTTCATCAAAAGAAATTGTTACATTGGTTTTCTTCATAGGTTCCTCCTTCACATGGAAAGAGCAGGCCCGGAGTCTTGGCTCCAGTCCTGCTCGTCCTCACTTACATGAATCATTTTTGCCTGCCCCATGGGTGTCTGATGGAACACAGTACTGTCTGTACAGCAGTTCGTCCAGTCGGTCTGTTCCATGCGGCAGCTCTGGATCAGTGCGCCGGAAAAGTTGCTGTGGGTAAAGATGGCTCCCCGGAAGGTGCAGCCATCAGCCACCATCTTTTTAAAGCATGTTTCCTCAGCAGTGACGCCCTTGAGATCACAGGAGAACAAGGTTGCCTCTGTAAAATCAGAGAAGCACAGCTCCGTCTGCGCCAGATTCGTTTCATACATTCTGGCTCCTGCGAAGATGGCGCTGTTCAGATTCCGATGGCTCAGATTCAGTCCGGACAGATCGTATCCGGAGAAGTCAGCCTGTTCGCCGCCTGCATCGTGAAGCCAGAGGACATGTTTGGCGCAAATCACATCGACGTCCTCCTGGCTGAGCCGGGGAAGTTCTTTTTCTTCATGAGCATATTCCGGGTTCAGCTTGATGCACAGCTCATCGCCCAGGTCATCCAGATACGCAATCTCCGGGCGATCCTCCAGCATTCCAACGAGAAGCTGGGTTTCAACTTTATCCAATGCCAGCTCATCTGTCAGTATCCGGTACATTCCGCTCTGCTGGTCGATGATGGCTTTTTGTGTGTATTGTTCCGCCATTTCCGCCATCTCCTGATTGAATTTTGCTATTGTAGGGTACTGATCCAGAAGATAAAGTTGGCGGGCCTTGGGAAGAAAAGCATGGTAGCGGGCATAGTCATAGCCTTCTGCGTCAACGAGGATACCATCCTCCTGGTTTTCTCCCAGCACCAACAGGCAGTGCCGGGTTCCGTCCGCATCCTGACGCATGGCTCCACGGTGTTTGGAAATAAAATCATATTCTGCCAGCGGTGATTGATAGAAGCGGGCATACTCGCTTTCGGAAAGTTCCACAACCTTTTCTACCACACAATGCTGAGAGCGGATTTTTTCATCCTTTCGATGGAAAAATGCATAGAGATCCATTCCTGTTACCTCCTTTAGCGCATAACAAGATTCGATGCCATATCCTCGGTCTGCTCCTTTGTTGTGTCCGATTCTGATGGATTCTCTGGTACGCCTGCATTCCCCTGGGGGAGATGGGCATCGTAGATATTACAGCCCAGCAGAGAGAATACACTCCCCATACCGGATGAGCCGCCCTGATTACAGGCCGGACAGTATTCCAGATGGTAAGACATTTCAATATGATCCTCCGTCATGATCAGCTCGTTAACTTCTTCTTCCTGCTTTAATGCGATCAGCATCAGCCTTCCGGCATCGCTATCAGCAGAGAGATCGATTCCAAACCGTTCCCGGATTTCCTGAAAACTCACTGACCACTTTCCTGTGGTGGTGCGCTGGATTCCTTCCTGGACGAGCGCATTTGCAATCTCTTTGAGCGTGAATTGTTTTTTCTTATTCATGTGGTTTGCTCCATTTCTTTACATTTGAAGTTGGATATCTTCGTTATTAACATCATGATCATTTTCAGGAATGTCGTTAGGATACTGACCATCTTCAAGCGTTCCTTCTCGTTCCATCTGTTCAATATCAAAAAGGTTTCCTCCATTGGCGAGATGCTCCGCAGCCAATCTCATTTCCCAGGGGAAGGGGCAGGCCGGGATATCCGCAAGGGAAATGATTTGTCCTGCAATTTCATCCCCGTATCGTTCCTGGATTTTTTTGAGCTGTCCGGAAAACTCCTGAAGGAAATTTTCCGCTGTTTTATATGTGCCTTTCGGTAATTCATATCCGCTGCTATCCATTCCTTCCAATTCTTTCGCCCATTCCAACCATCTTGCTGCAGTAGCGTCGCTGCCAGGACGGATGGAATTCAAATAGGCAGTAAAATCTTCATATCTCATTTTGATCCTTCCTTACATCCGTACTCGAAGCCCCGCAAGATGATCTGTTTTTACGCCGACCAGGTACCATCGTTCATCCATTTCAATGCGGGTAGGCACCCACCGGCTGCCGATAAGGACATCAAAGCATTCCCCGCAGTGAAGTCCGCCATAGTAATGCTCCAGGGAAAAACGGATATCATAACGCCCACTTTCCTTATCGTAAATCAGAGTTCCTTGTCGTTTCCGTTCCATAACATCCTCCTATTGTGTTGGTGTTTCATTGTTACTGTTGTCGGTTTCTCCGCCCACCTGCAGAACGCCATAGCCCAGGATTTCATAATAGCCCACGCTGTAGGAGCGCTCCCGGCAGGCATCCCCGGAGTTTCCTTCGATGGTGTGGACGGTTCCATTCTCCACGCTGGCTACGATCCCCACATGGTCGGACACGCCATCTTGCCCATTGTCCGCCCAATCAAAGAAGATGATCATACCGGGGGAAGGTGTTTCTGTTCCCGCCAACCATTGGTTCCTTTGCTGGAACCAATTGACGCCATCCGAGCAGAGGGAGAACTTCGGGCAGATCCCACGGTCAATGTAGCCGCACTGATCGGCGCACCAGGAGACGAAGCAGGCGCACCATTCCACACGGGATTCAAATCCGTACCAGCTCCAGTAGGGCTGCCCGCCTTCATTGCCGAGCTGAGACTGGGCCACGGAGACGATCTCCTGATTGACGCCCACGATGAGCTGGGTAAACTCCGCCGCATCGATGTCCGTTCCGAAGGCGGCATTGACGGCGGCGATGAGCTGCTCGTCCGTCTGATCCGGTGCGAAACAGCCCACCAGCTTATTCACAAAATCCGGCTCAAAGGAAAATTCATAGAGGGCGGTCACATAGAGTACCTGGGCCTCCCGCGCCTTTTGCCAGTCATAACCGGCGGCGGTCATGGCATCCTCAATGGCGTACATGGTATCCTCCACGCCCTGGAGCTTGGCGATTTCCTCGGCGGAGAGGTTCTGTTCCACCATCTGCTGAAGCTCTGCGGTATCAAATTCAATGGTACCGTTGAAGATGGAGACGATGGCCACGATGGGCATCACAATGATGATAATGATGCCCAGGACGATCCCGCCCACTACCTTGAGTACCTTTTTGTCTGTGAGAAGGGATACGGCAATCTTTTTGAGCGCCGCCCCCACAGTAGCGCTCATCGGCCTCCGGCCTTTCCGAAGATGGCCGATTTATAGTCCGGCGCAATGACCTGTAAAAGATACCGCTCAATCCCGCACCGGTAGAGACAGGTGCCTCGCTCCGGATATTTGATCAGTTCAAACTCCGATGGCTCTACCTGGAGGGCATCCATAAATTCTGCCGGGTTGATCTGGCCGGGGTTAAAGAGGAACTGATGGGTGGGGATGCTAAACAGAGGTTTTGTCATCTCGCAGACCTCCGGCATCAGGAAGTCATTGATGTTCTGGCTGGCGATGATGATCGCTGACTCCTTCTTCCGGACACGCTTCATGGCGTTTCGGATATACTCGATGGAGGTCAGGTTGGTCAAGTACATATACAGCTCGTCAATGGCGGCTGCGGTATTCCCTTTGCCCAGGAGCTGGTTGGACATAAAAGAAAGCAGATTGAAGAGCATGGCATCCTTCAGCCTGCGGTTGGTATCCATCAGCCCTTTCACGCCGAAGCACAGGAAGGCATCGTCCGTGATGTTGGTGTATCCATTGAAATACTTGCTTTCCGATCCCACGCACATGGAGTGGATGCCCAGGCACACCTGCTGGAGGGTTTCCTCTGTGTACAGGTACTTCCGCTGCTTATCGTAGGTCATGAATTCTTCCTCGCACAGCTTATAGAAGTCCTCCATGATAGGGAAGTCCGTAGGCTTTTTGGCGCTGTAGTCCGTGCTGTCGGTAATGCCGAACCGGGCATACAGCTTGGCCAGCAGGATCTCAATGGTGTCGATCTGCACATCCGTGAAATCTTTATAGGCCCGGAAGAAGTCCTTCAGGTAGGCGATGTGCTGGGAGAGCCTGGTCACTTTCCGGAAGGCCAGCGGTGTGGTAGCGTCGATCTCGCCTTCCGTACCATCGCCCCATGCCTTTGGCTCTAAGGGATTGACGATGTACTCACCGCTCATAAAATCGATGTAGCAGCCGCCCAGGGCCTCTGTCAGTTCCTCGTATTCCGCCTCCACATCCAGGGCGATGACCAGCTTTCCAGCCTCCCTTAAGTTGGTCAGGATCAGCTTTAAGAGATAGGATTTCCCCTGGCCGGAGTTGCCAAGGATCAGGATATTGCTGGTGGTCTTATCCTCGCTGCGCCGGTCAAAGTCTACCAGGATATTGGTGCCATACTTATCCCGGCCCAGGTAGATGCCACGGGGATCGGTCTTGCCGGAAAAGTTAAAGGGGTACAGGTTGGCTACGGAGCTGGCGGGCAGCACACGCTCGAACTGCGCCCCGAACTGATTGGCCCCCACAGGCAGAACAGAAAGATATCCTTCCTTCTGCCGGAGGGTGAGCCGGTCAACCGTGATCTTGGAGCGAGTCAGCTCCATAGCGATCTCTGACTGCAGCTCCTTTAAGGCATCCATGCCCTTGGCTTTCAGCTCAATGAACACGGAGCAATGGAGAAGCGGTTCCTTGTTTTTCCGAAGGTTGGCCAGAAGCTCCACCACATCCTGCAGATTCCCTTCGGCCTCAATGGTTTCATTCACATCGCTGCCGGTACTCATCAGCTTGTTCTTCCGGGTGGCGTTCTGCAGGATCTTCCTCTGTTCCATGGCCTCCACCAGCCGGTGGTAGATCCGAAGCGTCACGCCATTGCGGTCAGCAAGCTGGGAAAGGATGGCCTGTTCCTCGGTGGAGGGCGGGTACTCCCGGATGGCCCACACGCAGCGGTAACTGTCTCCAACGATATAGTGGTCGGAAAGGAACTTGATGGTACCCGGCAGGATGCAGTCGAAGAAGTCCTTGGTGCGGATTTCCTCCATCTGCTCCGGTGTCAGCACCTTGGGTTTTCGTTTGAACATTTCTTACCTCCTTGCCGCCGCTTTGCACCGGCAAGGGGATCAGAAAAGGCCGCTTTGCCTGATGCAAAACGACCGATAGTTGATTGGTTATTCCGTTTTCGCAGCCACAATGAGCAGACGCCCATCCCCGCCGGATGAACCATAACAGGTAGACAGGGTGAGGAGCTGCTGGCCATATGTCGGGATAATCCCGGTGTCATAGAGGGCACACTCCCTGGCGTAGCGGATCTGGTGCAGGAAATCCGTTTCTGTATCCACTATAAGGAAACGGTACCAAGCATCCTCCTTCTGCACCTTCATCACGGAAAAAATGGTATAGAGTGCTTTGCCAGCGGCAGTTTCCAACTCAATGGTGGGATGCTCGGCATAGTAACTGGCATCCGTATAGTTTTTCAGGCTCCCGAACATGGTGCCATTCTTCATGTTGTGGCCGTAGATGATTAAGTTTGCGCTCTCCAGGCTGCACCGGCCATCCAGGAAGGGGACGCCATTTATGCTGTACGCCCCATAGAAATCCTTCCGAAGATATTTCTCAGAATCCTCCGGGGTGTGCATCAGCGGATAGTCCACCGCTGTGCCGGGGATGCAGATCCAGCCGATGCAGTCGGCGTTCTGCTCAAACAATAAGGAAAGATTTCTCTGTTCCTCCTGCGGCTCCTGAGCTTCTGCAAATTCCTCCGGCGCAGAGGATTCCGCCTGTGATTCCTCCGGATCTTCCGGCGCAGTTACCAGATCCGCCAGATCCTCGAAGGTATCCTGCGCCTGTTTCTGCCTCCACAGGTCATGGCCTGCCATGAAAACCGACAGCAGAACAACAAAAACCAGGACAGTGCCGATGACCGCCCTGGGGATTTTAGGCTTCTTCTTCATCGGAATCCTCCCCGTCAAAGAACTGCTCTCCATCCGTGTCCGGCATCTGGTCACCATTCATGGATGCTTCAAAGTAGACCGCCAGGAAACGTTTGATCTCCGCCTTCTTCATCCGGTGGGTTTCAAAGCCCTGCTCAGAGACCACCTTTTCGATCCGGTTGGCGGTATTAAATACCTGTTCCGGCTTCAGATTTCGGCAGCGGCCAATGAGCAGGAATTGTCTGGCGGTAGCCATTTCTGTCTGGATATCATCCAGGAAATCAATGTCCTTTTTGATGATCTTCCGTACCTTGGGATTGGTTTCTTCCTCAAGCCGAGCCTGCAGATAGGTTTTATTATCGTCGAAGCACTCGCAGGAGTCGGTACAGGTAACCTCGATATCCGGCACGGCGGACAGCACCATCATCAGGTGATGGATCTTGATCTCGATATTAGCCCTGGACAGCACGGAGATATTGGTGGGCGCAATCATATAAAATAAAAGCTCATATTTCCCCACCGCAAGCCCATACTTGGTAAAGGTTTTGATGCCGAGAAGTTCCTGGGTGGAGCGCCCTTTTTTCTTTTTCTGGCGGGTTCCTTTTTCCTTCTTCGCCACAGGGATCACCTCCATTCAAAGTATTGCTGGGTAGAAATAAAGTAACGTACCGCATACCGCATAAAGTCCAGGACAGTGGTGTCATCCATCCGGATGCTTAAAAATCCAAAGCACAGGGTAACCGCAGCCGGGACAAAAAAGCCGAGCTGCACCAGGGCCAGCACCGACAGCAGTGTTGCGATACACAGGATGGCAAAATCCCGCAGCCCCCACAGCCACAGGTTGGCGGTAGCTTTTAAGTTTTGCGGGTAAAGATAGGTTGTCATGAGATTCCTCCATTCCTTGATAAATTTTCAGCCCGTTCCAGCAGATCGTCCTGTAAACTTCCGGGCGGCACATAGCCCGCCATTTCTTTTAGGGCTTCTTCATCCTCCCACAGATGAAAGATGGTCAGATATCCTTGTACAAAGCGATCCAGACCGGCCTGTTTGGTGGACAGATTTTTTCCCTGGCAAACCGCCGCCATCTTTCGGATGCTGGCCACAGCTTCTGGTTTGATTTTCATACTCATACGATTCCCTCCTTATCTTACGGAGCGGGCCAGCCCCCTGGTCAGGTTGACTGCCGTGGTGGTGGCGTGAACCACGCTCATCACGTTGACACGCACCGAGCTGTCCAGGCCGAACTGCTGGGCAATCCGAGGTACCTCGTTGGCTGCCAGCATGATGCCAAGCCCCAGGAGTATATTTCCGGGGAAGGTCAAAAGCCCTAAAAACAGAAGTGTGGTCTGCATAAAGGAGGTCAGGCAAAGGGCTGCCACCTGCCGCATCCATTGTACGAAGCCATCCGTATAGCCCCTGGGAACACTGAACATATACAATGCGCCCACGGACATCTGGATCAGCAGGATGCCGCCACGTTTAATGTTGGCGAAAAAGATCTTGATCACACAGTAGGCGAATGCGATCAGCGACAGGATATTGAACAGGCTGGCGCTGATTTCATTTCCAATCATAAAACTGCCTACCAGCACGTTGGTGCTTTCCCCAGCCAGCCCCAGGCTCTGTTGTCCGGCAAAAATCCGGGTAAGATCCCCGGCAAAAGTGTTCTGCAGGCTGATGCAGAACTTATATAGTTCAATGGGTACCACGCCGATCAGGGAGCAGGCAAAGAAGCCTTTCAGCACGTTGATGGCGGCGGATTTGATGTCGGCCCGTCCGTGCTGGTACTCGATGGCCACATCGAACACCGCCACCACCACGCCTGCCACAAAGAGCGACCAGCCGAACAGGGTAAACAGTTCCACAGTGGCCCGCACCCAATCCAGCTCGAAGATCTCGGCTCCCATATTTCCCATCATGGTAAAGAACTGCGCCACCGCATCATAGATGGTGGTGTAGAACCACTGGAGCATGGTATCCCAGATCACGTTGGAGATCTGCTCACCGAGGAAACTGAACACGCTGCCAATGGCATCGCCAATCCCGCCGATGAGGTCACCTAACCAATCAAATATTGTAATCACCTCCAAAGGGGAAGGCCGCTTTTACTGAGCAAACAGCCTTCCCGCCATGTTGTCGTTTCTGAACTTACATTCCCGGCCCGGTCATACCGATGGATTCGTCCTGATACATCCCCACATAGTCAAGGATCGTATCCGCGATCTGCGTCCGGTTTGCCTGGGTGATGGGAAGATACCAGGAGGGCTTGCCATCGTATTCCCATATGTGCGGTTCGATGGCATCCCTTCCGTTTCGGATCTGTTTCCCGATGATGTCAGAGAATCGGAAAAGCTGCTGATCCACCACGCCATCTGTCCGGTTGATGATGGACAGCTTGATGGCATCGTATTGGTCTATGATGCCGGTGGTCGTAAGCTGCAGCTTTACCCTCAGATCCTCATCCAACCGGGCCAGACAGGTTCTCCCGCAGAAGTGGGCATCCTGTAAAAGTTCGCTGTTTCCAAAGAAATTCCGCATTTCCTTTTCGTAAAAATTCATGCTGTTTCCTTTCTGCCTTTTCACTGGCTCATGGCAGGGCCGGGTTCTTCCGGTTGCACATCCGGCAAGGCATCCTCCTTTGCCGGAGGAGCCAGGATTGCCGGATTGACAACGCCCTCTCCGCTGTAGCCCAACCTTTGATTATGCCATTGCCGCAGTTCCTCGCCATGTTCCCAATAGTTACTCAGGAGCCTGACTGCCTGTCCGTACATATAGCCGGTGATGCCATCCGTATCCGCTGAATGGTTGGTGCGCTCGGCGGCCTCCGCTACAGAAGCCCCGTCTTTGATTTCCTGTTCCATCATCTGGCTCCAACGCTCGGCATAGCGGACGATCCCGTCTATGCCTCTTTTTGCTCTCAGTTCCAGATAGTTTTTCTTCATTCCATCCCGGATACGGAAAAACGGAGCAGAGCCGGTTTCCGGAGCGGATGACACATCCCTTCGGGTAAAAAGTTCCCGGTTTCCAAACATGCCCCAGGGATCTTCCTCCGGGACAACATCCGGATATAACCGAGGCAGGAGCTGACTGATTTCATCCAGGCTCATCTCATATAAGACTCGTTCCCCAATCATCCAGTCCTGATTTTCCTGCATTGGCTCTTTTAATTGCGCCATCAGATCCAGGCTGCTGGCTGGATATTCGTCTTTCTCAAACCGGAAGGTCTGATAAAACTGCCGGAAGGTATACATTTCGACAGCGTGATCCAACGCTCCGTTAAAATTCAGGGAAGACCATTGCTGTTCCATAAGGGCATATTCCTGATCCAGATGGGCATCCAAAAGTTCCATAAGTGCCGCATGATCGGTCATACCGGCTGCGGCCTCATCCAGCTTGTAATACTCCACCAGTTTCTCCCGGTTCAGTTCCACATCTTCCAAAAGGAGACTTGCGTTAGGGCCGATTTCAAAATATCCGCCCTGGTCATATGCCTGCGCCAGTGTAGTCAATGGTGTTTCTTCTGCCAGGGCCGCTAAATATTCCTGATCGTAGCTGGCGCTGCATTGCTCCAGGTTGCGATAGACGGTCTGCACCACACAAATCTCAGGGAGCTTTTCATAGAAGGCATCTTTCCCTTGCGAGAAAGCAGCGTTCCACTGGCTCCGATAGGCTTCGTATTCTGCCTGCAGTTTCGGATGCAGCGTATCCAATACCTCCGGATTGCCAAAGTAGCGGTAATAGTGAGTCGGCGGCAGGACGGTCATCCCCGGCATGTGCAGATAGGCATTCTCTTTCGTCCATGCGGCGATTTCCTCCAGGGTAGCGTTCCGGTTTGGCTCCCCGTTTTCATACCAACAGGGATGGTCTACGATCTGAAAACTGCGGGGCTGCTCCCTGGCAAGCAGCTCCTGAATCGCCGGGTGCTGATCCAATTCTCCGCTGTCCGGCACGAACAGATCCAGCATGGTTTCTCCAGGTTTTAAGCGGATCTCACATCGATGGAATATGACCATTCCTTAATTGCCCCCTTCCATCAGAGAATCGACCAGATGTACATGGGAGCGGTCAGGGTAAAGATCAGGCAGGCGAACAGGATGCATGGGGCTGCGAATTCAAACTGCCCATGCTTTCTGTAGTCGAAGTAAGCGGTGCCGACCTTTACGAAGAACAGGATAGCCAGGATCATATCCACCACCGGGAAGACCACGTTGTTGACTACCGTTTTGATCTGTGTCTGGGCCTGCGTCCAGGTCTGTTCAATGGCCCCGGCCACGTCACCGGCGGCGAAGGCGGGCATGGCGCTGGCTGCCACCAGCAGTGTTACCATGGCCGCAGACAGAAGAATCTTTGTAGTTTTTTTCTTCATAAGTTGCATTATCCTCCTATCAAAATGGGGAGGAATGTCTGGCGGCAGACGCTTTCGGCATACAGGAACCGTTATCTGCGTCTGCCGCACAAAACGATTCCTCTGTGTCGAAGTTACTTTTTACGGCGCTTTGCCGCTTGCGAATTGTTTCTCCGTGATTGTCCGGATCTTCAGTCCTAAGTTCTGGCAGAAGCGGATTTCCTCCCGCATGCCCGCCGAAACATGATCCCCGAAGATCCACAGCTCATCGCACAGCCAGAGTAGACTCCTTCCGGCCTGCATGCCGAGCTGCCTTTCCTCTGGATTGCCATCCTCCAGAACAAGGGCATAAAAATGAGGGACAACCGGAGCTGCCCCACAGGAGAATACATATCTGGCATACTGCCTGGCCCGTTCCAGGTTAGCGGAAACATCGCCGCCCAGCGGGGAGCAGATATACACCTTTTTCATCTTACTCATCATCCTTGTTCTTTTTACGGATAATCAGAAGGGCAACCAGGCCGCCCAGGGCGATGGCGCCCAGGCCGATCCAGAAGCCCGTCATGCTGCTGTCTCCGGTCTGCGGCACATCCACAGTCGGGATCTTTTCGTTGGTCATTTCCGCTTTCACAATCTCACCATCCTCTCTGATCTCAAACGAATGCGGTGTCGTGTCAATCTGGTAACCATCCGGCGCATCGAATTCCTCGTAAGTGTATTTTCCATACTCCAGAGTGAAACGGGCGATCCCATTCTCATCGGTATAGCCCTCGGCCACCACGTTGCCATCCTCATCCTTAATGCGGAAGCCCGCATTCGGCAGGAGTTTGCCATCTGCGATGTCTTTCTTGGTAATTTCCAGCTCGCCGGTGATTGGCTTGTTCTCAATGTTGCCCAGCTCGATGACCTGGCCGTCCTCATCGATCTGTACCTCAAAGATCTCATCGGAAAGGACATAGCCCTCCACGGTAGAAATCTCTTTGATCTGCCAGATTCCGTAAGGCACATCCGTAAAGGAGAAGCTGCCATCCTCCGCGGATTCCGCAGTCAGGATCGCATTTTCCTCGGTAAATTCCGTGCAGTCCGCTTTAAACAGCCCAAAGATTGCGCCGGGAAGCGGCTCTCCGTTTTCATCCACCTTGATGCCGCTGATGCTGCCACGGATGATCTCGTTGAGAATCGCATCGCCATCATTGACCACAATCTCCACCACAGCGGTGTCCTCGCCGCCATACTCAAAGACCACCGGATAGGTTTCCTTAGAAATCAGGTAATGCTCGTTGGTGGAGTATTCCTTCACATAGTAGGAGCCAATGGGCAGGTCTGCCGAGAAGGTCAGGGTACCGTCCGCCTGTACGCCAGCGATCTCAATCAGGCCATCCTTCGGGATGATCGTGCCATCGGCGGCAGTCAGGTCTTCGGATGCGTAGAGGGCGAAGTAAACATTGAGGATCTCATCGCCGGTGCCGATCTCAAACAGCTCATCCTTATCCAGATCCTTATAGAGCTTCACCAGGACTTTCTGGCGCTCATTGTAGATGGAGACGGAGGTGCTGGTAACCGCCACTTCCTGTCCGGCGTACTCAAGCTCCACAGAAATGGGTTCCTCATTCAGTACCATGCCATAAGGCGCTTTGGTTTCCACGATTTCGTATTTGCCCAGGTACAGTTCCGTGCTGGTGGCAGTACCATCCGCCGAAGTGGTCAGGGTATCCACAACCTCTCCTGCGCTGTAACGGAGGGTGCCATCCGGCGTAGTAATGTCCTCCGCAGCCCGGATCTCAAACTCGGCTCCTTCCAGGCCGGACTCTGCGTAAATCGGCTTATACCGATCCTGCAGCTTTCCTTCCTGAATCTCCACGGAAGAGAACACCTCTCCGGTTTTCTCGATGGTGATGGTTCCTTTCTGCGGGGCATTTTCTTTCTCCGCAATGACCAGGACAATGCCATCTTCGCTGACCGCATTCTCCGGTGTCACATCAAAGAACACAGGATCGGAATTCAGGACATATCCGTAGGGCGCTTCGACTTCAACGATAGAATAGCCCTCGCCAAAGGGAAGTACCTCCGGCGTGATGAGCCAGCCTTCCTCATTGGTTACAAACTGGGTATGCTCCTGTACCTCCGGATAGGTGGTG
>ENA-OQNI01000571-OQNI01000571.1-human-gut-metagenome-genome-assembly--contig:-NODE-571-length-40783-cov-29.561910_pt1 | contig 40783 bp, 29 predicted proteins | sample MGYA00242627_ERZ504876 | MGnify/ENA primary metagenome ERZ504876 (study PRJEB26092, sample SAMD00036386) | human gut metagenome | host: Homo sapiens | study: EMG produced TPA metagenomics assembly of... | reverse complement strand
ATTTATTTTCAAGCGTTTACTGTGAGGACTTGGAGAAAAAGGCTATCTAATCTCAATACATTTCTAACTCCCCATATATACTGGGGAATACATATCAAAATTTGCGTAAACTACAATCAGCACATGGCGGTGTGGATTCCGGAATGGTGGGAATCGGTGGACTGAAGGAAAAAGGAATCAATCTGGATATTGCCATGAAGCTAAAAACGATCCTGGAAAAAAAAGGCCTTGCCGTAGTAATGACCCGGGAAGAAGATAAAGGTCTTTATGAAAATGGTACAAAAAATATGAAAGCACAGGATCTGCAGAATCGTATTGAACAGATCCGGAAATATGAACCGGTGCTTTCTGTGAGTATCCACCAGAACAGCTACAGTGATCCCGGAGTAAAAGGCCCGCAGGTATTTTATTATGAGGATTCGGAAGGCGGAAAAGAACTGGCACTTGCGATCCAGGAAAACATGAACCGGAAGCTTTCCATTGCACGGCCGCGGGTGGCAAAAGGAAACAGAACCTATTATCTTCTGAAGAGAAGTCCGGGTGTGATCAATATCGTAGAATGTGGATTTCTTACAAATCCGGAGGAAGCCGCCCTGCTTCAGACAGAGAAGTATCAGAGAAAGGTAGCAGAGGCTGTGGCTGATGGAATCGTTACATATCTGAAAAAACAGAAGGAAAACGAAAATAATTGAAAAAAATGTGAATAGCCTTTTCATAGGAAGGTGATTCTGCTATACTTTACGTGAATTAAGGAGAATCCTATGCTTGGAATCATTTATCTTATATTATGTATGTTAACAGGAATGGAAATGGCAGGATGTCTGTTTCCGCGTCAAACAACTGAAAGAGGAAACAGGATATGGGTGGTCCTGCCGGCAGCGTTTGGGATGGGAATCCTGATGCTGACCTGGGCAGTCTATATTCTTTCCTGGATGTTCAGCATATGCGCGGGGGCAGAGCATCCTCTTTTTTATGGAAATCTGATCGTATTTCTGGTAGATATCCTGCTGCTTTCGGGAATCTTCCGGTGGAAAAAGAAAAAACAGCAAAAAATGTTTGTGATATCTGAACGGATGATCAGCAGAAAATGGATCCTGAAAAAAGAGCTTCTGCTTTTTGGCATTTTGACGGTTTTTGTGACCTGGATGATGTTTTACGTTTTTCATATGAAAGACGGCATTCTGTACTCCGGCTTTTCGGTATACGGAGATTATGCACCCCACACGGCAATGATGCGATCTTTTTCAAGGGGAAATAATTTTCCTACCCAGTATCCGCATTATGGCGGGCAGGATGTGAAATATCATTTTATGTTCCAGTTCCTTGTGGGAAATCTGGAGTATCTGGGCCTTCGTCTTGATCTGGGATATAATCTGGTAAGCATCCTGTCTCTGGCGGGATTTCTTATGGTGCTTTACGGGATCAGCTACCGGATGTTCAAAAGCTTCTGGGCAGGGGCAGCTGCCATTGTTTTCTTTTTTTTTCGCAGCGGAACAGCGCTCTGGCGTTATCTGTGGGAACATCTTCAGGCGAGGGACCTTGTACGGACTCTGGAAGAAAATACGGCGTTTATCGGTTATACTACCAATGAAAACTGGGGATTATGGAATTTCAATGTATATCTGAACCAGCGTCATCTGGCTTTCGGCCTTCTGATGGCAGCTGTAGCGGTATGGATCTTTATGGATTGGGTGGAAGCCGGATGTAGTCACAAGGAGCAGGGCTTTTTGTGGGTCCGTAATCGCTTTTTTACAAAAGAAGCCTGGATCTGCAGAAATGTGGGTACGGCGATCCTTCTGGGGCTGTTTCTGGGATTAACTGCCTTCTGGAACGGGGCTGCGCTGATCGGCGGCCTTCTGATCCTTGCCGGACTGGCAGTGTTTTCTGACGGTAAGCTGGATTATGCGATCTGTGCCGGACTGGCAGTGCTTTTTTCGGAACTGCAGTCGAAGATCTTTGTGTCGGGAAGTGTTATGAGTCCATCCTTTTACTGGGGCTTTCTGGCAGACAATAAAAGCATTTCCGGTGTACTCTGGTATCTGGTGGAGATCAGTGGATTTTTCTTTGTGGGAATGATCGTGGCAGCAGTATTTCTGAAGAGAGGTCAGCGGGCAGTGCTGATGGGCTGTTTGCTTCCAATGGCATTTGCATTTCTGGTATCTCTGACTCCGGACATCAATGTCAATCATAAATATGTGATGATTTCCTATGCCTTTGTGACAGTTTTCTGGGGCTGGATCGTAAGATGTGTTTTCCTTGCAGGGAAAAACAGCTGGAAGAAATGGGCCGGTCGCGCAGCGGCAGCGGTCCTTTGTATCTGTCTTAGTGCAACGGGGATCTATGATTACGTGATCATCTTAAGAGACAACGATTCCGCACACAGGATGACTGTAAATATGGAAAGCAGCCTGACGGACTGGCTCAGTGCAAATCTTAAGAAAAATGATCTTCTGCTGACACCGGAATATACCATGAACGAGGTCACTATGTCCGGTGCCATGCTGTATTGCGGATGGCCTTATTATGCATGGTCTGCAGGGTACGATACGAGCTATCGTGCCGGCCAGGCAGTGCTCATATATACCACGGATGATCCGGAGCTACTGAAAGCTACCGTAAAACAGGAAAAGATCACATATATCCTGTTTGAGGAGGATATGGAATTTGAACAGCAGGAATGTCGTGAGGATATCATCAGGGAGACATATCCACTGGTGTATACCTCAGAGGATGGGAGAATAAGAATCTATGAAACATGACAGCTTATATATCATTATGCCGGCATATAATGAAGAAAAAAATATCGGGACCGTGATCGAGCAATGGTATCCGGTAGTGGAGAGGATCGGCGGGGACAGCCGCCTGGTGATCCTGAATGATGGCAGCAAAGATGCTACCTACAAAAAAATACAGAATTATCAGAAAAATTATGACCGTCTTATCGGAATCGATAAACCGAATGAAGGACATGGAGGAACAATACTCAGGGGATATCGTTACGCAGTAGAAAAAGGTGCCGATTATATTTTTCAGACGGATTCAGACGGCCAGACACTTCCGGAGGAATTCTGGCAGTTCTGGGAAAAACGTCAAAAGTGTGGGCTTCTTATCGGTTACCGGCAGAAGAGAGAGGATGGGCTTTCCAGGATTTTTGTGACAAGAATACTGCGGCTTGTGCTTTTCCTTATTTTTGGAACCTGGGTAAAAGATGCAAATACGCCATATCGGCTGATGGATGGAAAACAGCTCGCCAAAGTACTGAAGCGTATCCCAGGCGGATTTTTCCTTTCCAATGTGCTGATGACCGTGATCTATGAAAAACATCATCTTTATGTGGAATATATCCCCATCACATTCCGACCGAGACAGGCCGGAAAAAATTCTATCAACATGAAACGGATCATAAAGATCGGAAGACAGGCATTTGCGGACTTTATCCGTCTGCGGGGCAGAATCTGATACAGGAGGGACAGAAGGATGAAAAAAAAGATCAGAGAATTATTTCCGGAGCTGACTGCAGCAGTGCTCCTGACAGTACTTTCTGCGTATCTCCTGGGAGGAGATGTATGGACATTCTGGACCTGGTGGCTGCTTGCGCTGTTTATGGGAATGGTGGCAATGCCGGTCACAGGAAGGCTTTTTGGTGGTTTTGAAGACCGGGGCTGGCTTTTTTCAAAGGTACTTGCCATTGCGGTTACCGGATTTCTCACCTGGCTTCTGGTAGCGGTGGAAATCCTTCCTTTTACAGCAGCAGTGTGTGTAGGAGTATCTGTGGCTGTTGGCATTTTATGTGCTGTACTTTTTCATGTTCAGCTGAAGCATGGCATTGAATGTTATCCGTCAGGAAAGATGCAGCTGATCTTTCGGGAGGAGCTTCTGTTTTTTGGAATCTTTCTGCTGTGGACTTATCTGGCAGGATTCCGGCCGCAGGCATACGGAACAGAGAAATTTATGGATTATGGCTTCATGGAGGCCATGATGCGGAGCAAAACTCTTCCTGCACGTGATCTCTGGTATTCACAGGGAACCATCAATTATTACTATGGCGGGCAGTATTTTGCAGTGTTTCTTACGAAGCTTACAGGAAGCAGAGTGGAAGTGACTTATAATCTGATGCGTACCTTTGTGGCAGCGTTTGCCTTTGTGTATCCGTTTTCCCTGGTCCGTCAGATGACGAAGGACAGGCTGTATGGACGGCTGGATGGAAAGAAGAAATATCTTCCTTCACTGGCAGGAGTTACTGCAGGCATTGCAGTATCTATCGCGGGAAATGTACATTATATCGTCTACCGTTGTGTACTGCCGCTGATCCGGAAGATACAGGGAGTGGCAGAAACAGCCAGCTACTGGTTCCCGGATGCAACTCGTTACATAGGGTATAATCCGGTGAATGACAGTGATAAGACCATACATGAATTCCCATGCTATTCCTTTGTTCTGGGAGATCTTCATGCCCATGTGGTAAATGTGATGTTTGTGACATTTCTGGTGGGAATGCTCTATGCATGGCTGAAAATGATCCGAAAAAGAGGGTCTGAGCCTGAAAAACAGGAACGCAGTGTTTTCTGGCTGAGACAGCTTCTGATGCCGCATATCCTTTTGGCGTCCGTTTTTCTTGGCATGTTCCAGTGGACCAATTACTGGGATTTTGTGATCTATTTTGTAGTGACCGGTGGAGTTGTCCTGATCGCAAATATCATACGATTTGAGGGAAAGATAATCAGGATCCTGGCAGTGACGATCGTACAGGCAGTGGAGATCATAGGTCTCTCTTATCTGGTGATCCTGCCCTTTACATTGAAATTTGATACGATGGTACAGGGGGTGGCACTGGCACAGCATCATTCACTGTGGTATCAGCTTCTGATCCTCTGGGGACTTCCGGTGCTCCTTACTGTTTTGCTGATCCTGTCTGTCATCACAGAAAAAATGAAGGGACTGAAGCATAAAAGTCTTTACAGGCTGCTGGAGGCGATCACAGTTCCGGATCTTTTTGCAGTGATCATGGGCTTATGTGCTATCGGACTGGTTTTGATCCCGGAGCTTGTATATGTGCGGGATATTTATGAAAATGGAAATGCCAGAGCCAATACTATGTTCAAGCTGACGTATCAGGCATATATACTTTTCGGAATGACAATGGGATATGGGATTTATCGTATGCTGGTGATATCCAGACAGAAGATCATCCGGATCCTTTCAGGTGTGGGGCTTTTTGTACTGCTCTGGACCGTGGGCTATTTCGGAAATGCCGTGCATTCCTGGTTTGGGGATGTCTGGAAGGCTTCGGAGTATCAGGGACTGGATGCAACTACATTTCTTGAGCAGGATTTTCCTCAGGATGCGTTGGCGATCCGCTGGCTGAAGCAGAATATTAAGGGCTCTCCTGTGGTGCTCGAGGCTAACGGGGACAGTTATACCGGATATGAGAGAGTTTCTGCATCTACGGGGCTTCCGACCGTACTGGGATGGTATGTGCATGAATGGCTCTGGAGAAATAATGTACCTGACCTCAATGAAAAAAGTGCGGACATCCAGACTATTTATACATCTACAAATGCAGAGACGGTAAAAAAACTGATTAGCCGTTATGATATTTCCTATATCTTTGTAGGAGGACAGGAAAAAGAAAAATACGGAACAGAGCTTAATGACAGTGTTCTTCAGAGTCTGGGAAGCATTGTCTTTGAAGATGATATGTCAGGAACCTACATTGTGAAAGTGGAGCAGGATTGACATTTTTTCCATAATAACGCTATAATGTAACTATTATGTAGCTATCTGTTAACGGATATGCTCAGCAGGAGATTTCTGCTGAGCAGTATATAGAAAAAAGTGACAGTTGCAGGATGGCAGCAGAGAGGAGGATATTATGAACAGAATCGACAGACTTTATATGGAAATGATCCATTATTATCAGGGGGATCCGAAGCATATCCAGCATTTTGTGAAGGTGCATGATCTTTCAAGGCTGATCGGCCAGAGTGAGGGTCTGGATGAAGATACGATGTATGTTCTGGAAGCTGCGGCTCTCGTTCATGATATCGGAATCAAAGTCGGTATGGAAAAATACGGACGCTCTGATGGAAAGACGCAGGAAGCAGAAGGTCCGGCAGCTGCCAGAGAGATGCTTACCGCACTGGGCTTTCAGGAGAGGGTGATCCGCAGAGTGGAATATCTGGTAGGACATCATCATACCTATAAGGATATTGACGGGCTGGATTATCAGATCCTTGTGGAAGCTGATTTTCTGGTTAATTATTTTGAAGATGGACTGGATAAAGAACATATAAAGAAAAGTGCAGAGAAGATCTTTAAAACAGAAACAGGTAAAAAAATAGTAAAAGACATGTTTTTCATGGAGATTTTTCAGAAATCCGAAACCTGGGCACAGGATGCCCTTCAGGATCTGGAAGATTTTATTGAAGAGCAGGGGATTTATATCAGACAGTAAATGGAGCGTAAAATGAAAGCAGAAATAGCAGTTATGACAGCGGAGAATATAGACAGAAAGGCAATTGCCAGAGGTGGCGAGATCCTGAAAAACGGCGGGCTTGTGGCATTTCCCACAGAGACTGTATACGGCCTTGGAGGAAATGCCCTGGATCCGAAAGCATCGATGAAGATCTATGCAGCCAAGGGAAGACCTTCGGACAATCCGCTGATCGTACATATCGCAGATATCCGTGACCTGGATAAGATCGTTACGGAGATTCCTGAAAAAGCCAGAATACTGGCTGAGAAATACTGGCCGGGTCCGCTGACAATGATCCTTCCCAAAGCAGATATCGTGCCAAAGGAAACAACCGGAGGACTGGACAGTGTGGCAGTACGTTTTCCAAGTGATCCTATCGCACAGGAGCTGATCCTTGCGGCTGGCGGATATGTGGCAGCGCCAAGTGCCAATACTTCCGGAAGACCAAGTCCTACGACAGCGGGACATGTGGCAGAGGATCTGGGAGAAGCCATTGATATGATCATTGATGGAGGACAGGTAAATATCGGTCTGGAATCTACGATCGTAGATTTTACAGAAAACATACCGGTAGTCCTGCGGCCGGGATATATTTCCCTGGAAATGCTCCGGGAAACACTTGGAGATGTAAGGATGGATAAGGGACTGATCAAACCGGACAGCAAGGTCCATCCAAAAGCACCGGGAATGAAATACCGTCATTATGCACCAAAGGCAGATCTTGCCATTGTGGAGGGGTCCACAGAGGGTGTGATCGCGGAGATCGAAAAAAGAGCCGGAGAGGCTGAGGCGAAGGGACTGACTGTGGGGATCATCGCAACAGATGAAACAAAAGGCCGATATTCACATGGAATCGTAAAGAGTATCGGAAGCCGGGAGCAGGAAGAAACCATCGCGCATCATCTGTACGAGGTCCTGCGTGATTTTGACAGCTGTAATGTAAGTGCCATTTATTCAGAGGCATTTTTTACACCAAGAATGGGACAGGCGATCATGAACCGCTTACTGAAAGCGGCTGGTCATAAAATTATCAACGTTGAGGAGGAGAAAGAAAATGATAGCACTGGGATGTGATCATGGCGGCTATGAGCTGATGCAGGAGGTAAAGAAGCATCTGGAAGAGAGAGGACTGGAGTACAAAGATTTTGGATGCAATGGTCCGGAATCTGTAGACTATCCTGTTTATGGAAAGAAAGTAGCACAGGCGATCGTGGACGGTGAGTGTGAGAAAGGAATCCTGATCTGCGGAACAGGTATCGGAATTTCCATCACTGCTAATAAATTCAAGGGAATCCGTGCTGCACTTTGTACAGATTGCTTTACTGCAGAGGCAACAAGACTTCATAACGATGCCAACATTCTGGCCATGGGCGGTCGTGTAGTAGGACCGGGACTTGCTCTGAAGATCGTGGATACATTCCTGGATACACCATTTTCCGGGGATGAGCGTCATATCAGAAGGATCAACATGATCGAGGATTGATCGATCAGTAAGAAACCAATAGAAAAAGAGGATTCTGTATGGATAAAAAAGGACAGAAACGACAGGGATATCTTTCCTGGGATGAGTATTTTATGGGTGTTGCCATGCTTTCCGGCATGCGTTCCAAGGATCCGCATTCACAGGTTGGTGCCTGTATCGTAAGTGAAGATAACAAGATCCTGTCAATGGGGTACAATGGATTTCCAAAGGGATGCTCCGATGATGAGTTTCCCTGGGGAAGAGAAGGAGATCCGCTGGATACCAAATATCTTTATGTGACACACAGTGAGCTCAATGCCATCCTGAACTACCGGGGAGGAAGTCTGGAAGGTGCCAAGCTTTATGTGTCCCTGTTTCCCTGCAACGAATGTGCCAAGGCTATTATCCAGGCAGGGATCAGGACTATCGTATACGACTGTGATAAATATGCAGATACTCCGTCGGTGATCGCATCCAAAAAAATGCTGGATGCAGCCGGAGTCCGGTATTATAAATATAACCGGACAGACCGTGAGATCACCATTAAAGTGTAAAAGAGAACAAAAATAAGAGAAAAACAGCAGCCTGGCTCCTGATCCATCATATCATCAGGGCTTCCGCTGCTGTTTTTTATGAATGGTTAAGAATGTGCTTCGGAATGAAGATCTTCCGGTGCGGATAAGGCTGTGGGAGAGATCTTCTGTGGAAAACTTAAGCAGACTTTGAAAAGGTCACCGTCCAGATAAAGTTTAAAGGTGCCACCTTGAAGCTGGGTAAGGCTCTGTGCGATGGATAATCCAAGTCCGCTGCCTTCTGTATTTCTGGCAACATCGCCACGGATGAAACGTTCGGTCAGTTCTTCAGCCGGAATGTTCAGAGGCTGTGCGGAAATATTTTTCAGGGTAAAGATGACTTGATCTTTTTCCAGAAGAACTTCTGCATAGACCCTTGTGTTCTCCATGGCATATTTCAGAATATTGCCGAAAAGATTTTCAAGGATACGCCACATCCGTCTGCCATCGGCATAGATCATGGCAGGAGAATCAGGCAGATGTGTCATCAGGGTCAGATGTCTGTTTTCCATCCGTTCTTCGAATTCACCCATCACCTGGTAAAGCATTTCCACAAAGTTCAGTTCCGTCATTTCCAGAGAAAGATTTCCGGTACTTGCTTTGGAAGCTTCCACTACATCTTCGGTCAGACTTTTCAGACGATGTGCCTTTGAGTCCAGGATCTCAAGATATTTCAGTGCTTCCGGATCTTTGAGGTTCAGCCTTTTCAGCAGATCAATGTAATTGATGATGGAAGTCAGTGGCGTTTTCAGATCATGGGAGACATTAGTGATCAATTCGGTTTTCATACGCTCATCTTTGAGGCTTTTTTCCACGGCAGCGTCCAGCCCGTCACCAATGCGGTTGATATACTGTGCCATTGCTTTCTGATCACCACGGAGTTCCTTTTCCGGGATCTTGTAAGTGAGCTCTCCATCGGTGATCCGTTTCAGGCCATCAAGGAGGAGTTCCCGTCCAAGAGCAATTTTGTAGACGCATAAAAGCGCACCCAGATCCAGAAGGAATAGAAGCAAAAACATCAGGAACCATCCATCAGATGCCGCGAGCAGGGCACTGAAGAAAAATTCAAGGAATAGAAATACGCCAAGTCCCACTACCATACGTATTCTGCTGATGGTATTCCTGGAGAAAAAATCGATCAGCTTACCGGCTTTACAAAGACACAGACGGGGAAGCTTCAGGCATTTGCGAAGCAGGCTGTTTTTCCACAGGGTGCGAGCTTTGATCCTGCGGATCAGGCTTAAATAGCCGATCCAGAACAGGCACGTGATCAGGAAAATCGTGATACCCAGGATGATCAGGGAGGAGACAAGGTTATAGGTGCAAGCTTGTATGCTCAGTCCTGCGGTCAATACACCAAGTGCCGGGATACACACGAGTCCGGCTGCTACTTCCGTATAGATCCTGTCAAAAAAGTTCAGTTCTGGTTGAGCAGTGTCTGTATTACCGCTAGCGGAATTTCTTTTTCCGGTGTGGACAGTAAGCCAGATAAAATCTATGATAAAGAGCAGAAAACTGATCATGGTGATCACAGCAGCCGGGATAAATAAAGTACGGTAAGTCAGGAAATGCTGTCTATCAGTTTTAATGGAATCCTGTACAGGAAGGCTGGTATCATTGATCCAGGCAAGAAAACTGCAGTTTTCATCGTATGTGGAATTTCGAAGGAGATCGATCCAGTTTCCTACAGAAGGGTTTGCAGCAGCGGAAAGGTTCAGATTCATAAGACCATTCCGGGCATTTTTCTCATTTGTGGCAGCTTCGTTGACACTTAGGAACACGTAAGGCTTTTTGTCTGAAAAACCGGAAATATCAGTCAGGTCGGAAGTATAGGCTGCATCTGTATTTGTGAAGATTTTCTGTGAGGTGTTATCCGTATAGGCATAATGGATATTGGAATTATCACTGCTGTACTCATCCAGTGTCTGAGCAGCTTCTGTCCAGCTGGAAAAAAGATCCCGGGCATTATCCAGCTGCTCAAAGGCATCGTTCAGGTTCCCCTTGAAATTCCTGGTTTTGGATGAGGTGGAATTCATGTAATCTAGGAGACTGTCGTAACCTTCCGGTGCATAGGGGATTTCAAGGATCGGAGTGAGCATATCTGCCACATCTGTGTAAACCACGTTTCCGTTTTTGTCTGTGATGTTTTTCAAAGGTTCCTGTGACTGGATGCCGCCGTCTGCATATTCGGCGCTCAGAGTGGAAAGGATCCGCTCAGTCCAGTCTTTCTGGGAAATTCCCTCGTGTTTCAGGGCACCGGAGTTGGCATTTAGCTGCAGGGTTCCGTCTTCCAGAGCTTTTTTGAAATCGGAATAGTACATATATTTTGTTTCACCCTCCGGGGTGGTAAGGCCCAGGACGATCCAGTCATCATTGGAATGGATACTCTGTGAGCTCCATTCCTTAAGATCATTGAAGGAATAGGCTAGTCCGGAGGTGTTTTTGAAGGAGAGAGAATCTCCGTTATAAAGCTCTCCGAGATCAATGTATGCATCTTCGTTTGTTTTATCCAGGATTTCTCTGGCTGAGATTCCGGACAGGATCGTGGAAGCTTTTGAGTAAAAGCTGTCAGCAAAAGCAGAGGTCTGGAAATAATCCTTTGTTTTAAGATCTTCTGCAGAGTCCATCCGGATACCTGCCTGGATCACCAGTGCCGCTGAAAAGACCATGATCAGAGGCAGGATAAGGGCAAGGACAAGAGCAGGAATGCGCATAAATGAACGTTTTTTTTCCGTATGTTTATTTTTATTCATAATACCCCTTTCTGAAGCACAGATACTTCATGGCCGGCTGGCTTACCGGCTCAGTTTTTCGATTTTATAACCCAGGCCCCAGACAACTTTCAGATAGCGGGGATCCCTGGGGTTGATCTCAATCTTTTCGCGAATGTGACGGACGTGGACGGCTACCGTGTTATCAGCGGCCAGAGCATCTTCGTTCCAGATGCTCTCGTAGATCTGTGTGGTGGAAAAAACACGTCCGGGATTTTTCATGAGAAGAAGCAGGATATTATATTCGATGGGCGTCATCCGTACCGCTTCTCCATCTACCAGCACCTCTTTTTTGTCATCGTTTACCGTAAGACCTCCGGTTGTGTAGATGTGTTCCGATGCTGCCGGTGCAGCGGAGCCAAGCTGTGTGTACCGGCGCAGCTGGGATTTTACCCTGGCGATCAGCTCCAGAGGATTGAAAGGTTTGGTGATATAGTCATCTGCACCGATGTTAAGGCCAAGGATTTTGTCCGTGTCTTCAGATTTTGCGGACAGGATGATGATGGGCAGAGGATTGCTTTCCCGGATCTTGACCGTTGCCCGGATCCCGTCGAGACGGGGCATCATCACATCGATGATCAGCAGATCTACAGTTTCGCTGTTCAGGATATCCAGTGCTTCCTGTCCGTCATAGGCTTTCAGAATGTGATAGCCTTCCTGCGTAAGATAGATTTCGATAGCTTCCACGATGTCTTTGTCGTCATCGCAAACAAGTATGTTAGCCACTTTTTTGTACCTCCCTGATGTTATTAGAATAGCAGCCGGAAATTAAGACGAAAGGGGTAAATTCTTAAGATTCCATGAAATCCATTGTACTATATTAAGGATATAGTGTAAACAGAGAAAGCCTTGTTAGCAGCAGACGTGATGTGCTAAACTAGTACTAGATAACAGAAAATAACGATATTGGAAGAAAAATCAGGAGAAAAGTGAAAGTGGAGAATGAAAATAAAATCAGCAGTATGGCAGGGAGCGCGCACTGTACGGAAGAAATTATGTCAGCTTGTGCTCTTTGTCCAAGAGAATGCCTGGCAGACCGGAGTGCAGGGAAAAAAGGCTTCTGTGGCATGGATGAGAGAATTTATCTGGCAAGGGCTGCACTTCATATGTGGGAGGAACCCTGTATCTCCGGAACAAAAGGCTCCGGGGCAGTGTTCTTTTCCGGGTGCGGGCTGCGCTGCTGTTTCTGCCAGAATCATGATATTGCCATCGGGAGCAGGGGACGGGCTGTAAGTGTGGAACGGCTTGGAGAGATTTTTCTGGAACTGAAGGAAAAAGGAGCTGCAAACATCAATCTGGTAACAGGTGCACACTATGTACCACAGATTATAGAGGCACTGGATATGGCCCGGAGGAAGGGTCTGGATATTCCGGTAGTGTATAATTCCAGCGGGTATGAAAAAACAGAAACTTTGAAGCTTCTGGAAGGATATGTGGACATTTATCTTCCGGATCTGAAATATCTGGATCCGGAGCTTGCACAGAAATTTTCTAATGCGCCGGATTATGTGCAGGCTGCAAAGGCTGCAATTGGAGAGATGGTGCGTCAGACCGGGAAATGTGAGTTTGGAGAGGATGGATACATCCGGACAGGAACCATTGTCCGTCATCTGATCCTGCCGGGACATACAGGAAATTCCATAAAGGCTCTGAGGTATCTTCATGAAACCTATGGGGAAGATATTTATATCAGTATTATGAATCAGTATACGCCGGTGAGAAAATTTGTGGAATTTAAGGAATTAAACCGGAAAGTTACAAAAAGAGAGTATGAAAAAGTTCTGGATGCTGCTGTGGATATGGGGATTCAGAATGGATTTATCCAGGAAGGAGAAACTGCTTCAGAAAGCTTTATTCCGGATTTCGATTATGAGGGAGTGGAAAAAAATACTCCATAAATGGAAGGAGGCCGGTACTTTCGTACCGGCGCGTATGAAAAAGAAAAATATTATAGAAAGTTCATCACCTTCTATGGTTTATAATATACAGTAAAAATGTGAAGAAAGTGTGTCTAACATTTGAAATAAATGTGAAAAGAACAATTTATGCCACAAACATAGCAAAATATGACGAATATTTATCAGAATTTCTTCCAGGTTTCACGAAGGAAAAGAATCAGGATCGGAAATAGCTCCAGTCGGCCGGCCAGCATATCGAAAGAAAGGACCAGCTTGGACAGCGGAGAAAAGATCCCGAAGTTTCCTGTAGGACCGATCAGGGAAAGACCGGGACCCACATTGTTTAAAGTGGTGACTACGGCTGTGAAATTTGTTACAAGATCAAATTCATCAAAACTGATGATAAAGATAGATGCAGCCACGATCATCAGATAAACGATCATATAAATATTGGTGGCACGCATAACTTCGTGAGACACCGCTTTTCCGTCCATTTTGATCTTTTTTACTGCATTGGGATGCAGATAAAGATGCAGTTCCTTGCGAACAGATTTTGCAAGAAGCAGAAGACGGGAAATCTTGATTCCGCCGCCTGTACTGCCGGCACAGGCACCACAGAAGGTAAGCAGTACCAGAATCGTTCTGGATACCGCAGGCCACTGGTTAAAATCCGTAGTGGCATAACCGGTGGTGGTGATAATAGAACCAACCTGGAAAAATGCCTGCTGAAGTGCTTCCCACACATTGTCAAACAGATGCCGGACGTTGAAAGTGATCATCAGGGCAGAAGCGATGATCACAAAGAAGTAGCAGCGGACCTCTTCAGATTTCAATGCCTGAGAAAACTTCCTGGTGAGAAGAAGAAAATAGACATTGAAGTTAACGCCAAACAGGATCATAAAGATGGTGATGACGATCTGAATATATAAGCTGTAGCTTCCCATACTGTCGGATTTGATTCCGAACCCACCGGTTCCGGCAGTTCCAAATGCTGCACAGAGACTGTCGTAAAGAGGCATCCCTCCAAGAAGCAGGAGGATGATCAGTGCAACAGTGAGCGCAATGTAGATCTTGTACAGGATCTTGGCAGTTGACTGGACTTTTGGAAGAAGCTTTCCTACGGAAGGACCGGGGCTTTCTGCCTTCATAAGGTTCATATGATAGCCACCTGCCAGAGGCAGCAGTGTCAGGATAAATACCAGAACCCCCATACCGCCGATCCAGTGGGAAAAGCATCTCCAGATGTTGATGCAGTAAGGCATCTGTGTTGGATCAGAAAGGATACTGGAACCGGTTGTGGTAAAACCGGAAACGATCTCAAAAAAAGCATCGATCGGATTGGGGATAGCTCCGCTGAGTACAAAAGGCACAGCGCCGACAATACTGAGAACGATCCAGCTTAAGGCAGTGGTAACAAGACCTTCACGGGCGTAGAATGCTTTTTTGGAGGGCTTGCGGCTGACCAGAGGAACACCGATGGCCAGACATGCCAGGATCGTGATCAGGAAGGCAATACCGGATTTTTCGCGGTAGATAAGGGCAGTGATGCCGGGAACCAGCATACAGACAGCCTCCACATTCATGATCCATCCCAGGATATAAATAATAATCGAATAATTCATTTGGCAGTACCTCTATTTTTCAAGTATATCTGTGATGTCGCGAAGCCCCTTGTGAGTGGTTACGATGATCACGGTATCTCCCACCTGGATCATATCCTGACCACGGGGAATGCGGATGCGGCCGTTGCGGTTCAGGCATCCCACCAGAAGATTTTTGCGGAGATTCAGCTCTGCAAGAGGGATATAAGTTACGGCAGATTCCTCACGGATCGCAAATTCCAGTGCTTCTGCATTGCCATCCAGAATATGATAAAGAGTTTCTACATTGCTGCCGATGCTGTTCTGAGTGGCACGGACATACTGCAGGATATAATCAGCAGTGATATTTTTCGGATAGATGACACTTCCGATATCCAGGGAGTCGATGACATCATCAAATTCCAGACGGTTGACCTTGGCAACCAGCTTGGCATCGGAGATGCTTTTGGCAAAGAGGGCAAGAAATACATTCTCCTCATCCAGATTTGTCAGAGTGACAAAGGATTCGGACTCGGAAAGTCCTTCTTCTAGCAGAAGAGAACGGTTCGTTCCGTCACCATTGATGATAGTCGCATCTGGAAGCAGTTCGCTTAAGTGCTCACAGCGGTTTTTGTTCTGCTCGATGATCTTGACACTGATCTTCATACCCAGAAGTGCATGGGCAAGATAATAGGAAATGGTTCCGCCACCTACGATGATACAGTTTTTGACCTGATTGGTCTTGAGACCGATCTTACGGAAAAATGCCGCTGCATTAAGCGGAGAGGCCAGAATGGAAACCATATCTCCGTCGTGTATAATGTGATCACCACCAGGAATGGATACATTGTCACGGCTTTCAATCGCGCAGACCAGAATATCACTTCGGAAAGCATCTGAGATCTGGGAAACGCTCATTCCGTCCAGCTTGAATTCCGGGAGAACTTTAAACTTGAGAAGCTCTACACGACCACGTGCAAAGGTGTCAATCTTGATCGCAGATGGAAAACGGAGAAGCCGTGAAATTTCCTGGGCAGCGGCAAGCTCCGGGTTAATGATCATGGTAACACCAAGACGTTCTTTGATGAATCCGATTTCTTTTTCATAAATGGGATTACGGACGCGGGCGATGGTCTGACAGTGGTTGGCCTTCTGCGCGATCAGACAGCAGAGAAGGTTCAACTCGTCAGAAGCGGTAACTGCGATCAGAATATCTGCAGTATCAACACCTGCCTCCATTAAAGTATTGATGCTGGCACCATTACCGACGATTCCCATAGCGTCGATATTTTCGCAGAGATCATTGATCTTGTCGGCAATAACGTCGACAAGAGTGATATCAATATCCTCTGCCTGAAGCTGCTCTGCAAGATTTCTACCGACTTTTCCGCAGCCTACAATAATTACCTGCATAATTTCCTCCTTCAATAGCCGGTCAGGGCTACAAATCATAAGTAAAAGCGCCCATCCGTGTAAAGATAGGCAAGGATATTATAGCACTGTATATCTGATTTTTAAACAGTAATATTTTCCTGTATATATAGAAAAAAATGGCAGAAAGATAGATATATGTGAAGGAAAGTGAACATTCCTGTTTTCACAAGTTTAAAAAACGGTCATAAAATATAGCGTGATCATGAATGAAAGGATTTCGATTATGGACCGATTTCAGATGAATCGTTCGGGCTGCCGGCCATATCAGTATACCTGTGGGATGAATAGCGGGATGGCAGGCCGGACGGATCGATCATTTTCTGATATGGCAAAACAGGTTCCTGCAATGGCGTATGTACCATACCAGGAATTTGCGCCTACCTTTGAGTTGAAAAAAGCTCTTCAGGTCGGAACTATCTTTCCTGAGCTTTGCAAGCCGTTCTGCGGCAGGAGAGGAGGAAGTCGATGATGTCCGGAAATTGTACTTCCAAAAAAGAACTGTTGCAGTTTATTGACCAGGTAAGCTTTGCCATTGACGATCTTCTCCTTTTTCTGGATACGCATCCAAAAGAAAAAAGAGCTCTTGAATATTACAGTGAGCTTTCAGCCAGAAGAAATGAGCTCCTGGAAAAATATGCAAAATTTTATGGACCGCTGACCATTGATACCGGAAACGACAGCAATCTTAAGTCATGGCAGTGGATGGAACAGCCGTTTCCATGGGAACAGGAAGGAGGGTGCAGATAAGGTATGTGGAATTATGAAAAAAGACTCCAGTATCCTGTAAATATCAAGACGCCTAACGCAAAGCTGGCACAGTTTATATCCAGCCAGTATGGCGGACCGGACGGAGAAATAGGAGCTTCCATGCGGTATCTTTCCCAGCGTTTTACCGCACCGAACCGGATGGTCGCGGCAGTGCTCAATGATGTGGGAACAGAAGAACTGGCACATTTGGAAATCGTATCCACCATTGTCCATCAGCTGACAAAGGATCTTTCTATGGAAGAAATCGAGAACAGCGGACTTGGGCCGTATTATATTGACCACACGGTGGGAATCTGGCCGCAGGCTGCAGGTGGAGTGCCCTTTAATGCCTGCGAATTCCAGAGTAAGGGTGATCCGATCACGGATCTGTTTGAAGATCTGGCAGCAGAACAGAAGGCACGCTCCACCTACGATAATATCCTCCGGGTGGTGAAAAATATCCCGGAGGTTGCAGATCCCATCCGTTTCCTTCGGGCAAGAGAGGTAGTCCATTTCCAGCGTTTCGGTGAAGCACTGAGATCCGTGCAGGAGCAGCTGGATGCCAAAAATTTCTATGCCTTTAACCCGAGCTTTGATGCTCCGTGCAAAGCCTCCTGTGAAGAGTGATGGATCAGAGAAAAAATCTGTCTGACAGGAATCATATCTGAAATAAAAAGAGCTGCACAGCCGGCAGGGATCCTGCGGCTGTGTAGCTTTGAATTTGTTTTTTGGGAAAAAGATGTTTGTAACCTGCATTTCTTGTTATGCGTCTTTTTTATCGTCTTTATGCAGATTCTTCTGTGCTGTGGAAAGCATAAGCTTGATCCTGTTCAGCTGATTTACTTCGCTGGCACCTGGATCGTAGTCGATGGCAACAATGTTGGCTTCCGGATGCTCACGGCGAACTTCCTTGATGACACCTTTTCCTACGATGTGGTTCGGCAGGCATCCAAAAGGCTGGATGCAGACGATGTTCGGGATACCGCCGTGGATGAGTTCCATCATCTCTCCGGTCAGGAACCATCCTTCACCGGTCTGATTTCCGGCAGAAACGATGGGCGCAGCCATTTTTGCAAGATCACGGATATCTGCGGCCGGTGTAAAGTGGCGGCTCTGCTCCAGGGCCTCATTTGCTGTTTTTCTCAGCCAGTCGATGGCTCTGAGGCCAAGATTTGCGATGGTTGCCTTGGATTTCTTGAATCCAAGCTTTTCAACCTTGAAATTCTGGTTGTAGAAGCAGTAGCAGATAAAGTCGATAAGATCCGGAACAACCGGTTCTGCCCCCTCTGTCTCTAGAAGATCTGCCAGGTGGTTGTTGGCAGCAGGCAGGAACTTGACAAGGATCTCACCTACGATACCAACGCGAGGCTTTTTCTCATCGGAGATCGGGATCGTATCAAAATCATGGACCATCTCACGGCACATTTTTTTGAAGGTACCATGGCTGACGCTGCTGCCTGTTACGAAGGCAATGACGCGCTGCTCCCAGATCTTGTGCTTGCGGTTTACGATACCCTTTTCCAGCTCGTAAGGACGCATGCGATATACGCATTTCATCAGGATATCACCGAATACGGCACCGTAAACGATACGCCTGATCAGCGGCAGTGTCAGCTTAAAGCCAGGGTTGCTCTCCAGTCCGCTTAAGTTGAGGGAGATAACCGGAATCTGTTCCATGCCGGCTTTTTTCAGGGCGCGGCGGATGAATGCGATATAGTTGGAGGCACGGCAGCCGCCGCCTGTCTGAGACATGATGACTGCAGTTTTGTTCAGGTCATATTTGCCGGAAAGAAGAGCATCCATGATCTGTCCCACAACCATCAGGGACGGATAGCAGGCATCGTTGTTTACATATTTAAGACCCACATCAACAGCATGCTTGTTGTCGTTGGGGAGGACTTCCAGGTTATAGCCGGATGCTTTAAAAGCAGCCTCAAAGATTCCGAAGTGGAATGGAGACATCTGCGGGCAGAGAATGGTGTACTCCTTACGCATCTGCTTGGTAAAGGATATCTTCTCGATGGAAGCCGGATTGATGTTCCTTTTTTTATTCTGTGCCTGTTTTGCACGGATAGCAGCGATCAGGGAACGGATACGGATCCTTGCCGCACCCAGGTTGTTGACCTCATCGATCTTCAGGCAGGTGTAGATCTTGTCACTTCCATCCAGGATCTCATAAACCTCATCGGTGGTAACGGCATCAAGTCCGCATCCAAAGGAATTCAGCTGGATCAGATCCAGATCCTCTCTTGTTTTTACAAAATTTGCGGCAGAGTAGAGACGGGAGTGATACATCCACTGGTCGTTGACACGGATGGGACGTTCCAGATGTCCAAGGTGTGCAACGGAGTCTTCGGTAAATACGGCGATTCCGTAGCTGTTGATCATATCCGGGATACCGTGGTGGATTTCCGGATCAATATGGTATGGACGGCCTGCAAGAACGATTCCGCGGCGGCCGGTTTCTTTCAGGTACTGTAGGGTTTCCTCCCCCTTTTTCTGGATATCCGTATGTACGGCTGCAAGTTCTTCCCAGGCCTTATGGGCAGCAGCTTTGACCTCGGCAGCAGGAATATCCTGGAATTCTTCCACAAGGCGGTTTGTCAGGATATCCTCGGAAGTAAATGCTAGGAACGGGTTGCGGAAGGTGATGGATGGATCACTGAGCTCGTCCACATTGTTCTTGATATTTTCCGCATAGGAAGTAACGATCGGACAGTTATAATGGTTGACCGCATCCGGGAACTCGTTGCGTTCGTAAGGGATGCATGGGTAGAAGATAAATTTCACACCGTTACGGATCAGCCATGTGACATGTCCGTGAGCAAGCTTGGCCGGGTAGCATTCGGATTCACTTGGGATGGATTCGATACCCAGCTCGTAGATCTTACGTGTGGAAGTAGGAGAAAGCACCACCTGGTATTTCAGCTCTGTAAAGAAGGTATACCAGAAGGGGTAATTTTCAAACATGTTCAGAACACGTGGGATACCAACCTGTCCACGGGTAGCCTTATCTGCGGAAAGAGGTTCATAGGAAAAAATCCTTTTATATTTGTAATCGAAAAGGTTCGGGATATGATCCTTGTTCTTTTCCTTTCCAAGTCCGCGCTCACAGCGGTTTCCACTGATGTATTTACGGCCGCCGGAGAATTTGTTGATGGTCAGACGACAGTTGTTGGTACATCCGCGGCAGTTTGCCATGGAGGTGGTGTACTGGAGGCTGTTGATCTGATCGATGGAAAGCATGGAGGTTTTTTCACCCTCCTGATAGCGCTCCCTTGCGATCAGAGCAGCACCGAAGGCACCCATGATCCCGGCGATATCCGGGCGGATGGCCTGGCAGTTGGCAATCTTCTCAAAGCTGCGGAGAACTGCGTCATTATAGAAGGTACCACCCTGTACAACGATATGCTTGCCAAGCTCGGAAGCATCGGAAACCTTGATAACCTTGTAGAGGGCGTTTTTGATAACGGAGTAGGCAAGACCAGCGGAGATATCGGAAACCTCAGCGCCTTCCTTCTGGGCCTGCTTAACTTTGGAATTCATAAATACAGTACAGCGTGTTCCAAGATCAATGGGATGTTTTGCAAAAAGAGCTGCTTTTGCAAAGTCCTGTACTGTGTAGTTCAGAGATTTTGCAAAGGTTTCGATAAAGGAACCGCAGCCTGAGGAACATGCCTCGTTGAGCTGTACACTGTCAACAGTCTGGTTACGGATCTTGATACATTTCATATCCTGACCGCCGATATCCAGGATGCAGTCTACTTCAGGATCAAAGAAAGCAGCTGCGTAATAATGGGAAACGGTTTCGACTTCACCTTCGTCAAGAAGAAGTGCCGCTTTGATCAGGGCTTCGCCGTAACCGGTGGAGCAGGAAAAAGCAATTTCTGCATCTTCCGGAAGAAGGCTGTAAATCTCCTTGATGGAGTTGATGGTGGTTTTCAGCGGGTTTCCGTTGTTACTGCTGTAGAAAGAATAAAGAAGAGTTCCGTCTTCGCTTACCAGCGCGGTTTTTGTTGTGGTAGAGCCGGCGTCGATCCCCAGGAAGCATTTTCCCTTATAGGTGGAAAGATCTCCGGTTTTTACCCTGTAGGCACTCTGACGGTCATGGAAAGCCTGGTAGTCGTCCTCTGTGGCAAAAAGCGGCTCCATACGTTCTACCTCAAAATCCAGCTTGATGGTGGTCCGCATGCGTTCCTTCAGTTCGGTCAGGGAAACGGTAACATCCTGCTTTGCATTCAGGGCGGAGCCGATGGCTGCGAACAGATGAGAGTTGTCTGGTGCGATAATATGTTCATCATCCAGCTTCAGGGTTCGGATAAAAGCAGTCTTCAGCTCAGAAAGGAAGTGAAGAGGCCCGCCAAGGAAGGCAACGTGTCCGCGGATCGGTTTACCGCAGGCAAGACCGGAAATGGTCTGGTTGACAACTGCCTGGAAAATGGAGGCAGAAAGGTCTTCCTTAGTTGCTCCGTCGTTGATCAGTGGCTGGATATCTGTTTTTGCGAAAACACCGCAGCGTGCCGCAATGGGATAAAGTGCCTTGTAATGTTTGGCGTATTCATTAAGACCTGGTGCATCGGTCTGGAGCAGAGATGCCATCTGGTCAATGAAGGAACCGGTACCGCCGGCACAGATGCCATTCATACGCTGCTCTACATTTCCGTTTTCGAAATAGATGATTTTGGCATCCTCGCCTCCAAGCTCGATAGCAACATCTGTCTTTGGTGCCAGCTTCTGCAGGGAAGTGGATACGGCGATAACCTCCTGTACAAAAGGTACTTCCAGATGATTGGCAAGTGTCAGTCCGCCGGAACCTGTAATGACCGGACAGAGTGTCAGTTCACCAAGCTGATCCTCAGCTTTCTGAAGAAGATCTGCAAGGGTTTCCTGGATATTTGCAAAATGTCTCTCATAGTCGGAGAAGACAAGCGTATCGTTTTCGTCTAAGATCGCAATCTTAACAGTGGTGGAACCAATGTCAATTCCAAGTGTGTGTTTCTTCATAAAAAATTGATTTCCTCCTCGTTGTATCTATATAGGGGTTGCCCGACTCTGACATTTCTGTCAGATGGGAGTTGTTTCTTCTTATTATAAAGGATTTTTAAGCGAATATTCTATATTATACGATATCGTTTAAAAAATGGCAATGTAAAAGTTTAACAATCAGTAGCCGTAAAGAAAAAAATGTGTTATGATATTGACTAAAAGTTTTGAAAGATATTTGCATCGACAGCTGGTTATGGCATACCTGTAACGCAGATGCCGGGCAGAGACAACTTTAAAATGTTTTTAGAAGGGAAATGAAATGGCAGAATATAAACTGATCACAACAGAAGGAAGAGCGAAAAGGGGCGAGTTTAAGACGGTCCACGGAACGATCCAGACTCCTGTTTTTATGAATGTAGGAACAATTGCAGCAATTAAAGGTGCAGTTTCCACTGTGGATCTTCATGAGATCGGTACACAGGTAGAGCTGTCCAATACCTATCATCTTCATGTGCGCCCTGGCGACAAGGTGGTAAAGCAGCTGGGAGGTCTTCATGAATTTATGAACTGGGACAGACCGATCCTTACCGATTCCGGCGGATTCCAGGTGTTTTCGCTGGCGAAGCTTCGTAAGATCAAGGAAGAGGGCGTGTATTTTAACTCTCATATCGATGGTCATAAGATTTTTATGGGACCGGAGCAGAGCATGCAGATCCAGTCAAATTTGGCCTCTACCATTGCAATGGCCTTTGATGAGTGCCCAAGCAGTGTGGCAGACAGGGATTATGTACAGAAATCGGTAGCGCGTACAACACGTTGGCTTAAAAGATGCAAGGATGAGATGGCTCGTTTGAACAGTCTGCCGGATACCATTAACAAGAACCAGCTTCTTTTTGGCATTAACCAGGGGGCTGTTTATGAAGATATCCGTATTGAGCATGCCCAGGCTATCGCGGAGATGGATCTGGACGGCTATGCAGTGGGCGGCCTTGCAGTTGGTGAAAGTCATGAGGAGATGTACCGGATCCTGGATGAGGTGGTTCCGCATTTGCCGCAGAACAAGCCGACGTATCTTATGGGGGTTGGTACCCCGGCCAATATTCTGGAGGGGGTTGAGCGTGGTATTGACTTTTTTGACTGTGTATATCCCAGCCGTAACGGCCGTCATGGTCACGTGTATACCAACCATGGCAAGATGAATCTTTTTAATGCAAAGTATGAGCTGGATTCCAAACCGATCGATGAGGAGTGCCAGTGCCCGACCTGCCGTCATTACAGCAGAGCGTATATCCGTCATCTTCTGAAGGCGAAGGAGATGCTTGGCATGAGGCTTTGTGTTCTGCATAATCTGTATTTCTATAATCATATGATGGAAGAGATCCGGGATGCGCTGGATGCAGGGAATTTTGCGGCTTATAAGAAGATGCGTCTGGAAGGCTTTGAGGAAGGCAGGATCAACGGGAACCGGTAAGTTTTATTTATAAAATTTGTGTAAATTACTTTGATTTTATAAGAAAACTCTTGAAGGTTTTTTGGTTTTTGTGTATGATAGTACGAAGTGACACTTTTAGAGGTCAGTAACGGCGGGGGTACCGCAGATTATTTGTTTTTAGCAGGAGGAATTTGAAATGATCGCATCATCTACAGCGGCAGCTGGCGGACTTAGCGCGGGTCTTGGTATTGTCTGGATCGTAGTTCTGTTTGGAATTATGTATTTTATGATGATCCGTCCGCAGAAGAAGGAGCAGAAGAGAACTCAGACTATGTTGAACAGCATGGAGGTTGGTGACAGTGTTGTTACTACCAGTGGTTTTTATGGTGTTGTTATTGATATGACTGAGGAAGATGTTATTGTTGAGTTTGGTAATAATAAGAATTGCCGTATTCCTATGAGGAAGCAGGCGATTGCTGAGGTTGAGAAGGCTGATCAGGCTTCTGCTTGATGCTTTTTTCGCAATAACTTGAATATGAGAGAGGCACTGCGTTTTTTTGTGACGTGGTGTCTTTTTTTGTATTTGTATGTGGATGAACGGACGAACGAACGATGAAGGGACGCCGGGGAAGGGGATGCTGGCTGGTCTGCGGCTTCGTCGGGGGCTGGCTTCTAGGACGCCGGAAATCTGCTAAAAGCGTTTTTCAAAAGTCCGAACTCGCGGCCTGCTGCCGCTCAGACAGCGGACTTTTGAAAAACAACGCAGATTCCCGCCGTCCAAGAATCAGCTCCCCTCCTGCAGAAGCAGAGCCATCCAGCATCCCCTTCCCCGGCTGGTGCTTCCGGTGAGAAATAGTGTCGTTTGACGGTTGGTTGTGGGTCGTCAGCGCTGCGCTGGACGACTGCAATGGCTGAGTTTGTGTTTGGTTGGGGGGACGGCTGAGGCGCTGCGCTGTCAGCCTGGATTGCGGATGTGCCTAGAATTGCGGATGTGATGGGAGAATAGCCTTTGATGCCAGCGCAGATGGACTGTGTGGATGTGCCTAGAATAGCCTTTGATGCCAGCGCGGATGGACTGTGTGGATATGCCTACAATTGTGGATGTGATGGGAATATGACAATTGTAATATTGTATAGAAATAAGTGGATTTTTGGTAAAATTCGTGTAATAATGATGTTACTATCAGAAATGAGAGTGACGATGGCTTTGGAATATCGTAAAATTGTAAATAAGAATGAATTTTCAGAAAGGGGTTGGATTTATGGGTCTTATCAGAGCGGCTGTGGGTGCAGCGGGTGGTACGTTGGCGGATCAGTGGAAGGAGTTTTTTTACTGTGAGGCTATGGATAAAGAAGTGATGGTTGTGAAGGGGACGAAGAGGTCTTCTTCCAGGTCTTCCAATAAGCATGGGAGTGATAATGTTATTTCCAGCGGCAGCGGGATCGCTGTGGCGGATGGTCAGTGTATGATGATCGTGGAGCAGGGAAAGGTTGTTGAGGTTTGTGCGGATCCGGGAGAGTATACGTATGATGCTTCTACGGAGCCGAGTATTTTTTCAGGTAGTCTGGGTGACGGAATCAGGAAGACCTTTGATACGATCGGGAAGAGGTTTGCTTTTGGCGGTGATACGGGTAAGGATCAGAGGGTGTATTATTTTAATACCAAGGAGCTTGTGGATAACAAGTTTGGTACTGCTAATCCGATCCCGTTCCGGGTTGTGGATTCTAGGATCGGGCTGGATGTGGATGTGGCTGTGAGGTGTCATGGTGTTTATTCCTACAGGATCGCGGATCCCCTTCTTTTTTATACGAATGTGTGTGGAAATGTGGAGCGGGAGTATACCAGAGAGGAGCTGGACGGACAGCTGAAGGCGGAGTTTATCAGTGCGCTGCAGCCTGCTTTCGGAAGGCTTTCGGAGCTGGAGTTGCGTCCGAATCAGATCGTGACTCATAATACGGAGCTGGAGAATGCCATGAATGAGGTGCTTTCTGCCAAGTGGGAGGAGCTTCGTGGGCTTAAGGTGGTCAGTGTGGCACTTGGTTCTGTGACATTGCCGGATGAGGATGCCGAGATGATCAAGCAGGCTCAGCGTACGGCTATGATGCGTGATCCTGCTATGGCTGCGGCTACTCTGACCGGGGCCCAGGCGGATGCTATGAAGGCTGCGGCTTCTAATTCAGCAGGGGCTATGACTGGTTTTATGGGCATGGGTATGGCTGCTAATGCAGGTGGTCTGAATGCGCAGCAGTTGTTTGAGATGGGCCAGAAGCAACAGGCGCAGCAGCAGAGTGTACAGCAGCAGGCAGCGCGGCCGGTTTCGCCGGCAGGGAACGGAGCAGGGGCTGCGGCTGGTTCCTGGACCTGCAGTTGTGGTGCGGTTTCTTCGGGGAAATTCTGTCCGGAGTGTGGTGCATCGCGTCCGGTGGAGGACAGCTGGACCTGTTCCTGCGGTACGGTGAATAAAGGCAAGTTCTGTATGAACTGCGGAGCGAAGAAGCCGGAGAAGAAGATGCAGTATCGCTGCAGCAGGTGCGGATGGGAACCGGCAGATCCGGAGAATCCACCGAAATTCTGCCCGGAGTGCGGTGATCCGTTCGGACCGGAGGATGCAGTATAGATCAGAAAGAGAGATGGTCAGGAGCAAAATGCAGGGTAACTCCTGCCGGTTGTTGGATACAGAATGATGAAGTGAGGTGAATATATGGCGAAGATGCAGGAGTTTAAGTGTCCGTGCTGTGGTGGCTCCATAGAGTTTGACAGTTCTGTGCAGAAGATGAAGTGTCCGTTTTGTGATACGGAGTTTGATGTTGGTACGTTATCGGAATATGCCCAGACTGTGGAGGAAGAGCAGCCTGAGGATATGAGCTGGTCGGATGAGGCCGGCAGTGAGTGGCGGGACGGGGAGAGTGAGGGGCTGCGTACCTATGTGTGCAAGTCCTGTGGCGGTGAGATCGTGGGAGATGCCAATACGGCAGCAACGGCCTGCCCGTTTTGCGGAAGTCCGGTGGTAATGACCGGGCAGCTGTCCGGTGCACTGAAGCCGGATTATGTGATTCCGTTTAAGCTGGACAAGAAAGCGGCAAAGGAGAGGCTGAAAAAGCATCTTACCGGTAAGAGGCTTCTGCCGAAAGCATTTAAGTCAGAGAATCATATCAGCGAGGTTAAGGGCATCTACGTTCCGTTCTGGCTGTATGACACAGACGCAGACGCAGATATCCGTTACCGTGCAACAAAGACCCGGTTCTGGAGCGATAGTGATTATGATTATACGGAGACCAGCTATTATGCAGTACATAGAAGTGGTTCTCTTGGTTTTGATCATGTACCGGTGGATGGCTCTGCCAGCATGGAAAATGATCTGATGGAGTCTATAGAGCCTTTTGATTTCAAAGAAGCGGTGGATTTTCAGACTGCGTATCTGGCTGGATATTTTGCAGATAAATATGATGTGACGGCCAGCGAGTGTGAGGAACGTGCCAATGAGCGTATCCGCCGCAGCACAGAGGCTGCATTCCGGGATACGGTGAGAGGATACGCCAGTGTGGTACCGGAGAATACCAGTATCCGGCTTCATAACGGGACAACGAAATATGCGTTATATCCCGTATGGATCCTGCAGACGAAGTGGAAGGGGGATAATTACATATTTGCCATGAATGGTCAGACCGGGAAATTTGTGGGAAATCTGCCTACAGACAAGAACGCTTTTGCACGATGGTTCCTGGGAACAACGGGGGTCGTGGGTGTGATCACTTATATTATCCTGTATCTGATCTGGGCTTTGTAGGGAGGTGGATGCCATGAAAAAAAGAATATCTGTATTTTTGATATCGATCCTTTTGTGTCTGGCATGTGCTTTTCCGGTATGGGCAGGCACCGTAAGCCGTCTGGATGACCAGGCGGGACTTCTGGATGCAGAGCAGCAGGAGAGCCTGAGCAGTACTCTGGATGAGATCAGTGAGCGGGATCTGGTAGATGTTGTGGTCGTTACCGTTAACAGTCTTGAGGGAAAAACAGCCCAGGCGTATGCGGAGGATTATTTTATTGACCATGGATATGGACAGGGGGAAAATGGTGACGGTATTTTATTCCTGTTGGATATGGGAGACCGTAACTGGGCCATTGCAACACACGGATATGCGATAGAAGTGTTTACGGATGCCGGACAGTCCTACATCATGGATCAGGTGAAGCCTTATTTAAGTGACGGTGATTATAACGAAGCGTTTCATAAGTTTGCCACGGAATGCGATGATTTTATCACGCAGGCAAATGAGGCAGAGCCATACGATGTGGAAAACCTTCCGGATGAGCCTTTTGCGGTTGGGATAAACCTGCTGATCGCTCTTGCTGTGGGGCTTGTGGCAGGATTACTGGTGACCGGAAATATGAGAAGAAAGCTGAAAACTGTGCGAAAACAGGATCGGGCGGCTTCTTATGTGCGGCAGGGCAGTATGAATGTGACCAGAAGTAATGATTTTTACCTCTACAGTACGGTATCAAAATCTGCAAAACCGAAAAATGAGGATAATAACGGTGGTTCCAGCACCCATACCTCATCTTCCGGTGATACCTTCGGTGGTTCCAGCGGGAAATTCTGAGAAGATCATCAGGAAAAACAGAATATGATAAAAAAAGAAAGACTGCTGTACCGGAATGGTGGGGCAGTTTTTCTTTTTTGTGTGCGAAAGTATGTCTTTGTGGCGGCAGAAACAGGGAATTGCCGTTTATTTTTTGCATTTCGGAAATAACTTTATCTATTTAATAGGTTGAAATCCGTCGAAAAGTGCGTTATGATAATAACAATTATCCACACCAGTGCGTTAAAATTTTACAGCACAGGGGAAATCGGAGGAGTGAATAAAATGGAGTACAAGATTGCCCTGATTCCGGGAGACGGAATCGGTCCGGAGATTGTTGCCGAGGCCAAAAAAGTTTTAGACAGAGTATGTGAGAAATACAGTCATAAATTTTCATACACAGAGGTTCTTTTAGGAGGGGCATCCATTGATGCTCACGGAGTACCTCTTACAGAGGAAGCCATTGCCCAGGCAAAAGCTTCTGATGCAGTATTGATGGGTTCCATTGGCGGTGATGCCAAGACATCCCCGTGGTATAAGCTGGAGCCGTCCAAACGTCCGGAGGCAGGTCTTCTTGCGATACGTAAGGCGCTGAACCTGTTTGCAAATCTTCGTCCGGCTTATCTTTACAATGAGCTTCGTGATGCCTGCCCGCTCCGTGATGAGATCATCGGAGATGGTTTTGACATGATCATCGTAAGAGAGCTTACAGGAGGTCTTTATTTCGGAGCAAGAAAGACTACTGAGGAGAATGGAGTCCGCACAGCGGTAGATACTCTTTCTTATAATGAGAATGAGATCCGCCGTATTGCCATTAAGGCATTTGAGATCGCACGTAAGAGAAGAAATAAGGTTACAAGTGTAGATAAAGCCAATGTTCTTGATTCTTCCAGACTCTGGAGAAGTGTAGTGGAGGATGTGGCAAAGGATTATCCGGATGTAACACTGGAGCATATGCTGGTTGATAACTGTGCAATGCAGCTGGTACGTGATCCGAAGCAGTTTGATGTTATCCTTACAGAAAACATGTTTGGAGATATCCTCTCTGATGAGGCAAGTATGGTGACCGGTTCCATCGGAATGCTTTCCTCCGCAAGCTTAAATGAGACAAAGCTTGGTCTCTATGAGCCGAGCCATGGTTCTGCACCGGATATCGCAGGCCAGAACAAGGCAAACCCCATCGCAACCATTCTTTCCGCTGCTATGATGCTGAGATATTCTCTGGATCTTGATAAAGAAGCAGATGCTGTGGAAACAGCAGTACAGAAGGTTCTTACAGAGGGTTACAGAACAGGAGATATCATGTCTGACGGATGCAAGCTTGTCGGAACCAGAGAGATGGGCGATCTGATCGCAGATGCCATTGCATAAATAAAGCGGGACAGAGAGAAGAAAACGAAACAGAACAGAAAAAACCGGTACCTGGAAGAGGAAGTCTATAAACAGATACCGGATCTTATCGTAAAGAATAAAAAGGAGAGACCTTAAAAATGAAAAGTGATACCGTAAGAAAAGGCACACAGCAGGCACCACATCGTTCCCTGTTCAATGCCCTTGGAATGACAAAGGAAGAAATGGACAAACCACTGGTAGGAATCGTAAGTTCTTATAACGAGATCGTACCGGGACATATGAACCTTGACAAAATTGTAAATGCTGTAAAGCTCGGCGTTGCAATGGCTGGCGGCACACCGGTTGTATTTCCGGCGATCGCAGTATGTGACGGAATCGCAATGGGACACGTTGGAATGAAATATTCCCTTGTAACACGTGACCTGATCGCAGATTCCACAGAGGCCATGGCACTGGCTCATCAGTTCGATGCTCTGGTCATGGTTCCCAACTGTGACAAAAACGTACCTGGCCTTCTGATGGCAGCGGCAAGGATCAACGTTCCTACTGTATTCGTAAGCGGCGGCCCGATGCTTGCCGGCCATGTAAAAGGACACAAAACCAGTCTTTCCAGTATGTTTGAGGCAGTAGGCTCCTATGCAGCAGGAACCATCACAGCAGATGATCTGGAAGAATTCGAGAACAAAACCTGCCCGACCTGCGGATCATGTTCCGGTATGTACACTGCAAACAGCATGAACTGCCTGACAGAGGTTCTCGGTATGGGACTGAAAGGAAACGGTACCATCCCGGCAGTATACTCTGAACGTATCCGTCTTGCAAAGCATGCAGGAATGCAGGTAATGGAAATGTACAGAAGGAACATCCGCCCAAGAGACATTATGACAAAAGAGGCAGTTTTAAATGCACTTACAGTAGATATGGCACTTGGATGCTCCACAAACAGTATGCTTCATCTTCCGGCTATCGCACATGAGATCGGAATGGATTTTGATATCAGCTTCGCAAATGAGATCAGTGAGAAGACCCCGAACCTTTGCCACCTTGCACCGGCAGGCCCGACCTACATGGAAGATCTTAATGAGGCCGGTGGTGTCTATGCGGTCATGAATGAGCTGAACAAGCTGGGACTTCTCCATACAGAGTGTATGACAGTAACCGGAAAAACAGTAGGTGAGAATATCAAAAACTGTGTAAACCTGAATCCGGATGTTATCCGTCCTATCGACAATCCGTATACAAAGACAGGCGGACTTGCCGTACTGAAAGGAAATCTTGCACCGGATGGTGGTGTTGTAAAACGTTCGGCAGTTGTACCGGAGATGCTGGTACATGAAGGTCCTGCACGTGTATTTGACAGCGAGGATGACGCAATTGTTGCCATCAAGAGCGGTAAGATCGTAGAGGGGGATGTTGTGGTTATCCGCTATGAGGGACCAAAGGGTGGCCCTGGAATGAGAGAGATGCTGAACCCTACATCTGCCATCGTGGGAATGGGACTTGGTTCTTCCGTAGCCCTGATCACCGACGGACGTTTCAGCGGTGCATCTAGAGGAGCCGCTATCGGACACGTATCACCGGAGGCAGCAGTAGGCGGCCCGATCGCACTGGTTGAGGAAGGCGATATCATCAGCATCAATATTCCGGAGCTGAAACTGGAGATCAAGGTTTCAGATGAAGAGATGCAGGCTAGAAGAGAAAAATGGCAGCCAAGAGAGCCGAAGGTGACAACCGGATATCTGGCAAGATATGCTTCCATGGTAACATCCGGAAACCGTGGTGCGATCCTGGAAGTACCGAAAGCAAAATAAGGAGGAACGAAAGATATGCAGCTTACAGGTGCAGAGATCATCGTAGAATGTCTGAAGGAGCAGGGCGTTGATACCGTATTTGGATATCCGGGCGGCGCGATCCTGAATGTTTACGATGCCTTATATGAATACAAAGATGAGATCACACATGTACTGACCTCCCACGAGCAGGGTGCATCCCATGCTGCTGACGGTTATGCAAGAGCGACCGGAAAGGTAGGTGTCTGCCTGGCAACCTCCGGTCCAGGAGCAACTAACCTGGTAACAGGGATCGCGACTGCATACATGGATTCCGTACCGATGGTAGCCATTACTGCAAACGTAGGAAGACCACTCCTGGGAAGAGATTCTTTCCAGGAGGTTGATATCGCAGGTATCGTAATGCCTGTAACAAAATACAGTTTCATCGTAAAGAATATCGAAGATCTTGCAGATACGTTAAGAAGAGCATTTTATATTGCAAAAAGCGGAAGACCCGGCCCGGTGCTTGTGGATGTCCCGAAGGATATCACAGGAATGAAATATGAATATGAGCCATGCCATCCGGCTACGGTTAACCGTGAGATCAAAAGTATCCGTAAAGAAGATATTGATCAGGCGCTGGAAATGATCAGAGAGGCAGAGAAACCGTTTATTTTTGTTGGCGGCGGATGTGTGATCTCCGGTGCTGACCAGGAAGTACGTGAGCTGGCTCGCAGGATCCAGGCTCCTGTCTGCGATACTCTGATGGGCAAGGGTACCTTCCCGGGAGAAGATCCTCTCTATACAGGTATGGTAGGTATGCACGGAACCAAGACTTCCGATCTTGGCGTAACAGAGTGCGATCTTCTTATTGTTCTCGGTGCACGCTTTAGTGACCGTGTAACAGGAAATACCAAAACTTTTGCACATAATGCAAAAATCCTTCAGATCGATGTGGATGCTGCGGAGATCAATAAAAATATCAAAGTGGATGCCAGTGTGATCGGTGATGTGAAGGAAGTGCTGAAACGCCTTCTGGAGGAAATTCCGAAGAAAGAACATCCGGAGTGGATCGCACATATCCAGGAATTGAAATCAAAATATCCGCTGAATTATGATCACACACAGCTTACAGGTCCGTATATTATAGAGAAGCTTTATGAGCTGACCAACGGTGATGCGATCATCTCCACAGATGTTGGACAGCATCAGATGTGGGCGGCGCAGTATTATAAATACAAAGAGCCGAGAACTCTTCTTACTTCCGGCGGCCTTGGAACCATGGGCTACGGCCTTGGCGCTGCAATTGGCGCGAAGATGGGCAGACCGGAAAAAACAGTTGTAAATATAGCAGGTGACGGATGCTTCCGTATGAATATGAATGAGCTGGCAACAGCTGCACGCTGTGGCAGACAGCTGATCCAGATTGTTATGAACAATCATGTACTGGGAATGGTGCGTCAGTGGCAGACGCTTTTCTATGGAAAGAGGTACTCTTCCACAGTACTGGATGACGCCGTTGATTTTGTGAAATTATCAGAGGCGCTGGGTGCAAAAGCCATTCGTGTGACAAAGATGGAGGATGTGGAGCCTGCACTTAAGATGGCACTGGCAGCAGAGGGACCTGTCGTTCTGGATTGCTGGATCGATCAGGATCTGAGTGTGTTCCCGATGGTACCGGCTGGTGCGAACCTTGATGATGTATTTGACGAGGAGGATATGAAGAAACATGAGTAGAGTGTATAATTTTTCTGCCGGACCGGCAGTGCTTCCAGAGGAAGTACTCAAAGAAGTAGCGGATGAGATGATGGATTATAACGGCACAGGAATGTCTGTTATGGAAATGAGCCACAGAAGTGCAGCTTTTCAGGAGATCATTGATACTGCAGAGAAAGATCTTCGCGAGCTTATGAACATTCCGGATAACTACAAGGTACTTTTCCTTCAGGGAGGAGCATCCCAGCAGTTTGCCATGATCCCGATGAACCTTATGAAAAACAAGGTCGCAGATTATATCGTAACAGGACAGTGGGCAAAAAAAGCTTATCAGGAAGCTCAGAAATACGGAAAAGCAAACAAGATCGCCTCTTCTGAAGATAAAACCTTCAGCTATATCCCGGACTGCAGTGATCTGCCGATCAGCCCGGATGCAGACTATGTATACATCTGTGAGAACAACACCATTTACGGCACAAAATTCAAAAAACTTCCAAACACAAAAGGTAAGACTCTGGTAGCAGATGTATCCTCCTGCTTCCTGTCTGAGCCGGTGGATGTAAGCAAATATGGTATTATCTATGGCGGTGTTCAGAAGAACATTGGACCGGCAGGCATGGTTATCGTGATCATCCGTGAGGACCTGATCACAGAGGATGTTCTTCCGGGAACCCCAACCATGCTTACTTATAAGACACATGCAGACGCAGGCTCTCTTTACAATACGCCGAATGCTTACTGCATCTATGTATGCGGAAAAGTATTTAAATGGCTGAAGAAGATGGGCGGTCTGGAAGTGATGAAACAGCGCAATGAGGAAAAAGCAAAAATCCTTTATGATTACCTGGATTCCAGCAAGCTGTTCAAAGGAACTGTAGTTCCGGAAGACAGATCTCTTATGAATGTACCGTTCGTAACCGGTGACAAGGAAATGGATGCCAAGTTTGTCAAAGAGGCAACTGAAGCAGGACTTGTAAACCTGAAAGGACACCGTACTGTTGGCGGAATGCGTGCCAGCATCTACAATGCCATGCCAAAGGCCGGCGTAGAGGCACTGGTTGCATTCATGAAAAAATTCGAGGAGGAGAATGCATAATGTTCCAGTATCATTGCCTGAATCCTATCGCTGAAAAAGGTCTGAAACTTTTTGGCGATAATTATAAAAAAACAGAGACCGCTGACCAGTGTGATGCAATCCTTGTAAGAAGTGCAAAAATGCACGATATGGAGCTGCCGAAGAGCGTTTGCGCAGTTGCACGTGCAGGTGCAGGCGTCAATAATATTCCGGTTAAGGAGTATGCAGAGAAGGGGGTTGTTGTATTCAACACGCCTGGAGCTAACGCAAACGGCGTAAAAGAGCTGGTACTTGCAGGTATGCTCCTTGCATCCAGAGATATCGTAGGAGGTATCGAGTGGGTTGCACAGGAGAAAGATAAAGAGCACATCGGCAAGCTTGCCGAGAAGCAGAAAAAACAGTTCGCAGGATGCGAGATCAGCGGCAAAAAGCTTGGTATCATCGGTCTTGGAGCCATTGGAGCCATGGTGGCAAACGCAGCATGCGGTCTTGGCATGGAAGTATATGGCTATGACCCATATCTTTCTATTGATGCGGCATGGAACCTGTCCAGAACCATCAAGCACAGCAAGAGCCTGGATGAGATCTACAGCCAGTGCGATTATATCACCATTCATGTGCCGCTTCTTGACAGCACTAAGAAGATGATCAACAAAGAAGCTTTCGATAAGATGAAGGACGGCGTAGTTCTTCTGAATTTTGCAAGAGATCTTCTTGTTGATGAGGATGCGCTGATCGAGGCTGTTGAGAGTGGCAAGGTTAAGAAGTATGTAACTGACTTTGCAAATGAGACAGTTGCAGGACGCGAGGGTATTCTGGTAACTCCGCATCTTGGTGCGTCTACAGAGGAATCTGAAGAAAACTGTGCAGAGATGGCTGTAAAGGAGATCCGCGATTACCTTGAGAATGGTAATATCAAAAATTCAGTTAATTATCCGAACTGTGATATGGGTACCTGTGTGGCTGTCGGAAGAATCTCTCTTGCGCACAGCAACACACCGAATATGATCAGTCAGGTTACCAAGATCCTTGGATCTGAGGGACTGAATATTGCGGATATGACGAATAAGAGTAAAGGGGAGTTTGCTTATACTCTTATTGATCTTGAGAGTGCGGCGTCTGCTAAGGCGTTAGATGAACTCAAGGAGATTGAGGGAATGTATAGGGTGCGTGTTGTTAAGTAAAGTAACAAGAGGTTAGAAATACTTTTTTTTAAATACTGTGTGGCGTTTGCTTTTTTGGCGAATGGCGCACAGTATTTTTTTTGAGGAAAAAAGGAAAACCGCAAAGGGGCCGCAAAGCCGCGGCCCCTCTGCACACCCCTCGGGCTTTTTTTAGGAGTGCTTGGTTGTGGAGGACGGGAGTTTGGTTGACTTGTGTCTGTATGCGACGGTGCTGGGAACGAAAGGTTGAGCCGATGGAGGAGAACGGCCTGACGGGGTTGTTGAGAGTGAAAAAGTCTTGAGGCCGTTATAGGTATGTGACGGTATTGGATGTGGAAGGTTGAGCCGAGAGTGAGGGTGGGAGGGCGTTGGTAGGTCTCGATGTGCGGGGCACATCTGCGGATTTTTTGGAATAATATAGAAGTGAATTTGAGTGGTAAATATATCAAATGCAGATATATTAAATGATCAAATGCAAATATATCAAATGTAAATATATCAAATGCAGATATATCAAATTCAAATATATCAAATGCAAATATATCAAATGCAAATATATCAAATGCAAATATATTAAATGCAAATATATCAAATGCAAATATATTAAATGCAAATATATTAAATGTAAATATATCAAATACAAATATAATGTGCAAATATAATATGCGTAATGATATTGGTTGTAAATTTTTATACGATAAGATATTAATAAAAATATATGATATAATAGGGAAAATATGAAGAATACACAACAATTGGCGGATAGGCGCGAAGCGTCGTTTCTGCGGTACGTGCCCGGAAAGAGGGGGGGCAGGGGGAGAAAAACGGGCTTCGTAACTTTGAGTGCTTTCTCCCCCTGCGGTGTTTTCTCAGCTTTTCAAAGCCAATAAACAAAAAAATAATTCAATAAAAGAAAAACATACACTACTTGCGGGATGCAATGAAGTCAAGAACTTCATCTCTTTCAGGCATTACGCGGAGTGCTCCCTTCTTTGTTGTGATGAGAGAAGCTGCTGCATTTGCAAAAGTAAGCAGCTCTGCGAGATTTTCGTCAGTGAGATCCTCAAGACCGTGTTCCAGCACATAATTCAGGGTGCTTGCACAGAAGGTGTCTCCTGCACCGGTGGTTTCAATGGTTTTTTCCTGAAGGAAAGGAGCAGCCTCGACCTTCCGTCCGCGATAATAAGCGCGGCTTCCGTCTTTTCCCATTGTGATCAGCACAAGCGGGATATGATATTTTTCTTCGATAAGGGCAGCACCCTTGTCATAATCTGTTGTGTCAAAAAGAAATTCCACTTCATTATCAGAAATCTTCAGTACATCACAGCGTTCCATGCCGTATTCGATCTCTTTGCGGGCATCGTTCAGATCCTTCCAGAGTGGAGGGCGTAAGTTCGGGTCAAAGGTGATGATGCATCCGGCTTCTTTTGCCACGTCAAGAGCATAGCGGGTTGCTTCACGGACACCCTCATGTGTGGAAGAAAGCGTGCCGAAATGGAAGATCCTGGAATTGCGGATCAGATCGGCATCTACCTCATCCTTTGTCAGCATCATATCTGCACCTGGATTACGGTAGAAAGAAAAATCACGGTCTCCGTCCGGGTAAGTATGTACAAAAGCAAGGGTAGTGTGAATTTCATCGTCCATGACAAGATTTCTGGTATCAATGCCGCATTCTTCTACGGCAGCCTTCAGCTGCTTGCCGAACATGTCGTTTCCGACCTTTCCGATAAATGCAGTTTTTTTGCCAAGACGGTTCAGCATGGCAAGAACGTTACAGGGAGCTCCGCCCGGGTTTGCCTCGAAAGTAGGGTTTCCTTGGGAACTGTCACCGTTTTCTGTGAAGTCGATCAGAAGCTCGCCGAGAGCTGTTACATCATACTGTCTGTTTTCCATTGATGATTCCTCCTGATAAGTTATTTGTTTCATATTCTGCTTCATATTATAATCGTTACACATGATTTTGGGAAGGACCAAATCGAATTATTTTCTGTTCTGTTACCGGTTACTTGTGGTATTTTTTGCGAAGATTAGAACTGTTATCTTTATTTTTCTGTAAAATGGTGGTAAACTTAGTCTATAAAACAACAAATATGATGGAGGAGACGATTATGGCTGATAAAGCGTATGAATATATGGATTGGCCCCGGATCGAGGCGATCGTTTATGGGGAGGAGGCATCACCTCGTGATGTGATGCAGCCAAGGGTAACAGAGGATGGCGTTCTGATCCAGGGATTTTTTCCGGGAGCGGATGCTGCAGAGGTTGTTGTAGGGGAAAAGAGTTATCCGATGATCCTGGAAGATGAGGCTGGTTATTATGCTGTAATGCTTCCACTGAAAAGGATTCCGGAATATCGTTTCCGTGTGATAAGAGGAAGCAGGAAAGAGACTTTTTACGATGCGTATGAATGTCCATGCCAGATCACGGAAGAGGAGGAACGAGCTTTTTGTGCCGGTGTCTATTACAAGGCATATGAGAAGCTGGGAGCGCATCCGGGGACCTGTGGCGAGGTAGAAGGAACATATTTTGCTGTCTGGGCACCCAATGCAATCCGTGTCAGTGTGGTCGGTGATTTTGACAGGTGGGATGGAAGGCGTCTTCCGATGCATCGGATGCCAATGTCCGGAATTTTTGAGATTTTTGTTCCAGGTGTACAGGCAGGGGCCTCTTACCAGTATGAGATCAAGATCAAAGGCGGCAATGTACAGCGGAAGTCTGATCCTTACGGAAATGGAACTCAGGGAGCGCCGTCTGTGATTTCTGTTGTAACAGAGCTGGGGGAGTTTTTATGGCAGGATGAAGCGTGGATGAAGGAACGTGAAAGGTTTGCCAGCCGTGAAGTTCCGGTTTCCATTTATGAAACGGATGTAACAGAGTGGAAAAACAGTGGTGAATTGGTGGAGTTTCTGAAGGAAACCGGTTATACGCATGTAGAATTTCATCCGGTGATGGAGTATCTTGACCGAAGTTCAGGAGGATATTCTACGTCTGCGTATTATGCTGTGACTACCCGTTTTGGGACTGCGGCAGATTTCCGGACACTGGTAGAGGATCTTCATCAGGCAGGGATTGGCGTGATCCTGGACTGGACACCGGCTCAGTTTCCGCGGTTTGATGCAGGGCTTGAGAAATTTGACGGAACTCCTCTTTATGAAGTACAGGATCCGGCTATGGCCGTTCATCCGATGTGGGGCACCATGCTTTATAATTACGGAAGTCCTATGGTCAAAGATTTTCTTATTTCCAATGCGTTTTTCTGGCTGGATGAATTTCATGTGGACGGATTTCGGATGGATGATGTAGATGCGATGCTGTATCTGGATTTTGGAAGAGAGGCGGGACAGTGGACGGCTAATCTTTATAGTTCCAATGAGAATCTTCAGGCACTGGAGTTTCTGAAGCATCTGAATTCTATTGTGAAGAAGCAGTATCCGGGGATTCTTCTGATCGCACAGGAGGATGGTTTATGGCCGCAGCTTACAGACAGTGTGGAGAATGATCATCTGGGGTTTGACTATAAATGGAGTGGTGGCTGGACAAAGGATCTTCTTTCTTACCTGGAAGCAGAGCCTTTGGACAGACGAAATTATTATGATCAGCTGACGCTTTCCATGATGTATGCATATAGTGAGCATTATGTACTGACTCTGGGGAAGAGAGATGTGGGTACGTTAAAAGAGTTTCTGGAGAAGCTTCCGGGATCTTCAAGGCAGAAGGATGCTCAGCTGCGTGCTGCGTATGGCTATCTGATGCTTCATCCGGGTGTGAAGATGACTGCGCCGGATGGGGATGTGGGGCCGGAAATGAGGGCGTATCTGCATGATCTGAATGAACTTTACAGGAATCATCCGGCGTTGTATGCAATGGATGGTAATTCGGATGGGTTTGAGTGGATCCAGTTTACCAGCTATGATGAGAATGTGGTTGCGTTTCTTCGTAAGACGGAAAAGCCGGAAGAAACGATTCTTGCGGTGTGTAATTTTTCACCGGTATCTTATGACAGTTACCGGGTTGGTGTGCCTTTTGCGGGGAAATATAAGGAAATTTTCAACAGTGACAGTGAAAAGTTTGGCGGACAGGGTGTGGTGAACGCACGGGCGAAAGCGGCTATTCATATGGAGTGTGATAACAGGGAATTTTCTTTGAAGCTGAAGCTTCCGGCTTATGGTGTGGCGGTATTTGGGTGTACACCGGAGAAGGGGAATGTGAAGAAAAACTCTGTGAAGAAAGGAAATGTGAAAAAGACTGTGGGGAAAAGCAGGGGAAAGCGTATGGATAAAGCGAAAATGACGGTGGTTGAAAAATCTGTGGCTGTAAAGGATGCGGTAAAGGTTGTGAAACGGGTGGCTTCTCGCAGGAAGGGGGCTTCCGGGGATGAGTGATGGTTTGTGAATTAAATGGGAATATGGTTGGGGTGATTGGAGGGTAAGGATTTGAGTGGATTGTAGGAAAAAGTGCTTGCATTTTTTGTAAAATACGGTATAATATCAGTTGTGTTTAGCACAAGCTGGAATAGCTCAGGCGGTAGAGCACTTCACTCGTAATGAAGGGGTCGTGAGTTCGAGTCTCATTTCCAGCTTATATATGACTGATGGGAGTCCGGCGTCTTTGGAATATGAAGATGCCGGGCTTTTTTTGTGTGTATGGATGTGGTCGAGGGACGCCAGAGGAAGGTGGCATCGCTCGGTGGATGCAGTCGGGGATGCTTTTGAGGTTTTGTGAGAAGGATGGAGAGGGACGCCGGAGGAAGGTGGCATTGGTCCGGGGGGGGGGGATGTGGTCGAGGGACACCAGAGGAAGGTGGCATCGCTCCGGGCAGGGACTCCGTCGGGGGATACTACTAGGACTCCGTGAGACGGCTAAAAGCATTGCGGCAGGGCCAGAACTCGCCTTCGGCTCAGACAGCAGACCCTGCCGCAATAACGCCGTCTCCCGCAGCCCAAGTAGTAATCACCCCTCCTCCGCAGCAGCCCGGCCCGATGCCACCTTCCTCTGGCTGACGCTTCCAACCGACAGGAAAAAAACGGAGCATGGGACGGAAGCGGACTGGGCGTCCTGTCCTGAAATGTCAGACTGGTACAGAATATTCCTATAAGTATCGAAGAATACAGAAACGGGATCGTCACAGCGTATCACCATAAATATCGAAGAATACAGGAACTAGATTGGTACAGCGTATCACCATAAATATCGAAGAATACAGGGAACAGATCGGCACAGCGTACCACTATAAGTACCGAAGAATCCCAGAACCAGATCGCAGATCGGCATAGCGTATCGCCATAAATATCGAAGAATACAGGGAACAGATCGGCACAACGTTCCATTCTGAGTACCGCAGCATACAGACAAAAGTCAACAACGCAGCACACACAACAACGCAGAACTCCTTCCGTGCCCAAGAGGGTGGGGGTGCAGGGGGAGGGCCTTCGGGCTACGGAACTCTGAGATGACCTTCCCCCTGCATATTCCCGCATTGAAAATGCGACCGGCGTAGCGCCATCCAGCGAAGAGTCTTATTATAAAAAACAACACAATAAACAACAATAAAGATAATCCTAAAATTACAAATAAGAATAAAAAAATGTCCTATAAAAATAAACTTCCAGGAAAATCTAAAAAAATTGAAATTTATAGTTGACAAGCATAACTCCCAGTGGTATTATAACTGAGCTGTCGCAAATAATTGTTTTCAAAAAACAAACAATTAAAAAGAATTTCAGAAAAATGAAATTCACAGTTGACAAAAGACAGAAGATATGA
>ENA-OQNI01000570-OQNI01000570.1-human-gut-metagenome-genome-assembly--contig:-NODE-570-length-40954-cov-3.071889_pt1 | contig 40954 bp, 39 predicted proteins | sample MGYA00242627_ERZ504876 | MGnify/ENA primary metagenome ERZ504876 (study PRJEB26092, sample SAMD00036386) | human gut metagenome | host: Homo sapiens | study: EMG produced TPA metagenomics assembly of... | reverse complement strand
GAGCAGATCTACTTTCCAACATTTTGAAACTATCAGCCACAACCTCAGTCACATAAACGCGTTGACCTTGTTGATTTTCATAATTACGTGTTTGAATTCGACCAGTTACACCGATCAAAGCTCCTTTTTTAGCCCAATTTGCCAAATTTTCAGCTTGTTGGCGCCAAATAACGCAGTTAATGAAATCAGCCTCACGTTCACCGTTAGCATTTTTAAATTGACGATTTACAGCCAATGAAAAAGTAGCAACAGCTTGATTTTGAGGGGTGTAACGAAGTTCAGGATCGCGAGTAATGCGTCCCACTAATACAACATTGTTAATCATAATGAACTTCTCCTTAGAAATAAAAGCTCTTAAGCTTCAACTTTAACGATCATATGACGAAGAATGTCAAGGTTGATCTTAGCAAGACGGTCAAATTCGCTCAAAGCTTCTGAAGTTGTTTCAGCTTCAAAAGTTGCGATGTGGTAGATACCTTCGCGGAAATCATTGATTTCGTAAGCAAGTTTGCGTTTTTCCCAGTCTTTAGACTCAAGATTTGCAGCTCCGTTTTCAGTCAAGATAGCATCGAAACGTTCAACGAGGGCAGTTTTTGCTTCTTCATCAATGTTTGGGCGAATAATATAAAGAATTTCGTATTTAGTCATTGATTTTTCCTCCTTTTGGACTAATGACGCAGGTTGAGTCCTGCGCAAGTTGTGAGTTTTTCCCACAGAGTTATATTCTATCACTTTTTTTTGTTTTTCGCAAGAATAGATTTAAAACTATTGGGCAGTAACTATTATCTATTTAAAAAGAAAAACAGCCTCCAGAAAATGGTTACTGTTATCTTTTTAACTTTTATCCTAAAAAGGCTTTAAAGGCTGCATAAATAAGGAGAACAATCCCTAGGACAATACGATATTTCCCAAAGAAAGTAAAATCGTGTTTTTTCACATAATCCGTCAAGAACTTAATAGCAATCATTGATACCCCAAAGGCAACCAGACAGGCAACCAGTAAGACGCCAAATTGCTCAAGATTTAAAGAGTTTCCATTTTTAAAGAAGTGAAGAATTTTGATAAAACTTGCTCCAAACATGACTGGAATTCCTAGGAAAAAGGTAAATTCTGCAGAAACTTCACGACTTACTCCAATTAACAAGGCACCCACAATAGTCGCGCCAGAACGTGAAGTTCCCGGAAGCAAAGATAACACTTGGAACAAACCAATATAAAGGGCCGCACCATATGGCAAGCGGTCAATGTCCATCACGGAAAATTCATGATTCGGTACCCAACGTCGTTCAATAACAATGAAGGCTACCCCATAGATAATTAACATAAAGGCAACCGGAACAAAGTGATAAAAATGCTTATCTAACCAATCATTAAGTGGCAATCCAATAATTGCTGCCGGTAAAGCGGCAATCAAAACTTTCAACCACAAACGCCAAGTTAATTGAATTTCACGTGGTGTCTTTTGTTTGTCAGCGGGATTTAACTTATTAAATGGATTCAACTTATGAAAATATAAAACAACGACCGACAAAATCGCTCCCAATTGAATCACAACATCAAACATTTCTTTAAAAGCAGCTGATTGATTAAGCCGAATGAACTCATCAGCGATAATCAAATGCCCCGTTGAAGAAATAGGTAACCACTCAGTGATCCCTTCAATAATACCTAAAATAATGGCACGACTAAAATCCATATTTTGCTCCTAGAAAATTTCAGTAAAAAGACTGATTTTTATCGACTGACAGAGCAGTCTTACTTTCTAAGTATATCATATAAAGGGGAATGAATAAACTTACAAAAAAACTGATTACTTGTAACTAATTTTACATTCTCATCCTTGACATCATTCCAAAATTGCGCTAGAATTACAACTAACACATCGATAGAGGTCGCAACTGATATGAATCTACGCCGAGTTGGAGCACAACAAAGACGCGTATTAGAGGGGGAGAAGTTGCCGAAAGAATTTTGACGCTCAGCAAAGTTCTTGGGCTAGTGAGGAAAACTCACTAGACTGTCGCAAATGGTTAAGAACCATGCGGAGGGCTATTCGTTCAAGAAAATTTTTAAAATTTTGTCGGACCTTTAGCAATCTATTCTATCTAGTAGGATTGCTTTTTTGTTTTTCTCAGACTTTTCTAAACTAAACAGGAGTGAGGGTAAGTCTGAGTCTAACAAGTCGGTGTAGAATAAATTTTATTAGGGAGAGAATTTTGGAAAATTCTTCAAACTCAACTACTGAGACGCAAGTAAAACGCGGCTTAAAATCACGTCATGTATCCATGATTGCCCTTGGTGGGACAATCGGAACTGGTTTATTTCTCACTTCAGGCGATGTCATTCACACGGCAGGACCATTTGGGGCACTGACTGCCTATGTTCTTATCGGAGCAATGGTTTACTTCCTCATGACTTCACTCGGCGAAATGGCCACTTATCTACCAACGTCTGGTTCTTTTTCAGACTATGGAACACGTTATGTTGATCCAGCATTTGGTTTTGCTCTAGGTTGGAATTATTGGTTAAACTGGGCAATTACAGTAGCAGTTGATTTAACCGCCGTTGCTCTTTGTATCAAATTCTGGTTACCTGATGTTCCAAGTTGGATTTTTTCACTGATTGCTTTGATTATCGTCTTTTCAATCAATGCCTTATCAGTTAAAACTTTTGGTGAAACAGAGTATTGGTTGTCAGCCATTAAAATTACCGTCGTTGTTTTATTCTTGATTATTGGCTTCTTATCTATTTTTGGAATTATGGGCGGACATATTGATGTCGCTAAAAATCTTTCAGTTGGTAATCATGGATTTGTCGGAGGACTTGGTAGCTTCACGACTGGTGGAGGAATTCTTGGTGTTCTCTTAGTTGCTGGTTTCTCTTTCCAAGGAACAGAGCTACTCGGAATTACTGCTGGTGAAGCCGAAAATCCAGAAAAATCAATTCCCAAAGCCATGAACTCGATTTTCTGGCGTATCCTTGTCTTTTATATTTTATCGATATTTGTAATGGCAGCAATCATTCCATTCACAGACCCACATTTGGTCGGTGGTAATTCGGCAGCTCAAAGTCCGTTCACAATTGTATTTGAACGTGTTGGATTTTCTATCGCAGCCTCTATCATGAATGCCGTTGTTTTAACATCTGTTGTTTCTGCGGCCAATTCTGGAATGTACGCCTCTACTCGAATGCTTTATTCTTTGGCTAAAGATGGTGGTGCACCAAAAATCTTCTCAAAAACTTCTAAAAACGGGATTCCTTTCATCGCCTTGTTGGCAACAACCGCTGTTGCATTGCTCACATTCTTAACTTCAATTTATGGGGTCAGCTTCTTTACTTTCCTAGCCTCTGCTTCTGGTTTAACTGGTTTCATTGCTTGGATTGGAATTGCGATTAGCCATTTCCGCTTCCGTCGGGCTTATGTTGCTCAAGGAAAAGACGTGAAAAAACTTCCTTATCATGCTAAACTCTTCCCATTTGGTCCGATTTTAGCTCTCATTATGACCGTTTTAGTAACGTTAGGTCAAGACCCAATGTTATTGTTTGGAAAAACTTGGGTGCAAGGGGTGGTCATGTATGCCGCAATTCCACTCTTCTTTATTCTTTACTTAGGTTATAAATTTAAAAACAAAACAAAACTTATTCCACTAAAAGATGTAGATTTAAGTCGTCATAAAGATTAAAAAAAGTCGCTCAATGAGCGGCTTTTTTATTTATTAATCATTAATTTCAACAACTTTCTCACCAAAAAGCTCTTTAGCTAATGTAACTGTTTCATCTATTTTTTCGTCTTCTTGCTCTTCATCTTCTTGGGGGCTCTCTGATTTTAGATTAGACACATATTCTGCTCGAACTTCTTGCCAATCTTGTTCAGCAAGCGAAATTATTTCTGGAGCAAAACCAATAATCGAACTTAAGAGATTACCACAAAAATTTTGCAACTCTTCGTTTTCACTGACTCTTTTTGCAAGATTTTCATGAGGAAAGGTCACAACAACAAAGTTCTCTGAGGCAGCGACTGGAGAGGTATTATTAAGTAAAGCTCGGTCTGCCGGTTTAGTCACCGAGGCAACAAGTTCAGGCCAAGCGCTTAATGCAGCCTTTCTAGCCTCATTTGTTGCTTCAGCCAGAGCTTTATAAATTAAATCTTTATTAATCTGTCGTTTTTTAGGCGCTACCGCTTTTGGACGTTCTCTAACTTCTCGTGTTAAAGGATTATTTTGAGAATCTGAACTTTCTTGAACTTGACCTGTTGAAATCTGAGCTTTCAACTGATTGATTTCTGCTTTTAGGGCAGCAATTTCAGCACCTATTTCATTAGGAACTTCTGCTTGCGAAGCTGTCAGCAAATGTGTTTGACCCACTTCGGCCAAACGCATAGTCATGACATCTGCCGCAATCTTCGTTTGTGTTGTTTCCTTTATCGTTTTCAAGCTCTCAATCGCAATATCTATCCAAGAAAAAATTTGATTGCGTTCATATTGAGCATTCTTATCCAAAAGCAAATCGCGAAGATAGGCAAGTAAATCTTCTGTAAAACGAAGCATATTTTTACCTTCGGCAAAAATCTTATCCAGTTCTGTCAGCGCTTTTTCTTCGTCATTTTCAAAAAGTGCTGAGACATAACTCACTAAAGCATCCGCCGCAATTGAGCCTGTGACAAGCAAGGCGTCTTCTTCTTCCAATTTTCCTGCTGAAAAAGATAAGGCTTGGTCTAGCAAGGACAAAGCATCTCGCATCCCGCCCTCAGCTGCTTTAGCAATCACATCAAGGGCTTTATCTTCAAATTCAACCCCTTCGTCCCCAAGAATTTTTCCTAAATAAGTCCGAATATCGGCCGTCGTGATTGATTTAAAGGCAAAGCGTTGAACTCTTGAGATGATGGTTGCTGGAATTTTTTGCAATTCAGTCGTAGCCAAAACGAAAACCACATTTTCTGTAGGTTCTTCAAGGGTTTTCAAAAGTGCATTAAAGGCGCCTGTCGAAAGCATATGCACTTCATCAATGATATAAACTTTATAAGTTGCTTGACTTGCCGCATAAGTTGACTTGTCGCGAATTTCACGAATTTCATCCACCCCATTATTTGAAGCAGCATCAAGTTCAATAACATCATCTAAGCTTCCTTTTGTGATTGAATCACAAATAAAACAATTATTACAAGGTTCTCCATCCACTTGATTAGGGCAGTTAATTGCCTTGGCAAAAATTTTAGCTGCAGAGGTTTTCCCTGTTCCTCTTGGACCAGAAAAAAGATAAGCATGTGAAATTTGATGATTGACAATCGCATTTTTAAGCGTCGTCGCTACAACTTCTTGTCCCACCATTTCATCAAATCTCTGACTTCGATATTTTCTATATAATGCTTGATATGCCATTTTTCTCTTCCAATTTTTTACTTACTATTCTTTTTAAATCGCCGTTTAGTACAAATCTTGTCCGAGGCTATAATTTAAATCTTTCAAAATTTCTGTCGAGGCATCACGAGATTGAATCAATTCATCAATATCTTGTGACTGATAGTTTCTTAACGCCTGTCTGAGTGCAAACATTCTCGCTCTGTCAATCGTTGCTTGATCTGCTTCAGCAGATGCAAAAAATATTTTACGACTTTTTTCGTCAAAAATTGTCCAGGCAATCGCCAAATCATATGCTGGATCACCACTAACAGCTTTGTCAGTAATTTTTACATTAACTAATTTTCCGTCAGAAACAATTAAATTTTGCGGAATCAATTCGCCTAAAACCCAGACGGGCGCTTTTGTCCATTTTGTTTTTGCAGCAAAATCGAACTTTTCTTGCAATAAATCGGCAGGGACTACTTTTTGATAAAGTTTCAAAAGCTCTATCATTTCTGCTTCAAAGAAAATCAAGTCAGAACCAGCAAAAGCATTTCCAAAATTAGGTACTCCCGCCTCTTTTGTTGGTAGATGATGCAATTGATACAAAAAACTTCCTAATTCTTGTGCAAATTCACGAGAATCACCAATGTTATCTGGATTTACAGAAAATCCTTTTTTTCCATCAAAGCGGTCAGCAATAAACTTTTTAACTATTTCACTCATTTTTCTCTCCGATATTCTTCAAATTTTTGACTTAACCTACTTCGAAAAATTTAAAATCGGTCATGTCACATAAAATACTAGCAAATTCTTCAAGGTATTTTTGGTCAATTTCATCATAAAAACCAACCTCAGAGCTGTCCAAATCAAGAACTCCCACCAAGTTGCCATCTTTAACCATTGGTACCACAATTTCAGACATCGCACGTCCGTCACAGGAAATATAATTTTTGTGTTTTTTTACATCTTCAACAATCATTGTTTGACGAGTTTGAGCTGCTTCTCCACAAACTCCTTTACCCATCACAATTTCAACACAAGAAACTGAACCTTGAAAGGGTCCTAAAATTAGTTTATCCCCATTATATAGATAAAAACCAGTGTAGACTTGCTCAGGCAAGAAGCTCCAAAGCAAACTACTTGCATTTGCTAAATTCGAGAGTGTATAATTTTGTTCACTCAACAGTGCTTTTAGTTGCAAATTAAGCAACTCATAACCTTCGATTTTTTCTTGTTTATTCATCTTGTTGCTCCTCAAAAATAATATAACTCATTATATCATTTTTTAAAGGCAAATTTTAGATTAGTTTTGATATAATAAAAACCATGAATAAACTAGAAGAACTTCGAAACAATATTGATCAAGTGGACCAAGAAATCGTTCGACTTCTTGAAAAACGTATGACAATTGTTCAAGAAATTAGCCAAGAAAAACAAAAGCAAGAAATTACTATTTTAGATGCTTCACGCGAACAAGCCGTTTTGGATTTAGCGCGAAAAAATACTGAAAATCCTGCTTATCAAGAAACAATTATTAATACATATAAAGATATAATGAAAAATTCTCGTCTCTATCAAAAAGAAAAACGAGAAAAATAAAAAGTTACTGACAAAAATTCGTCAGTAATTTTTTTATAATTTAAATTGTCCAGCTAAACTGTCTCGCAACATCATATATTCTAATTGTGGTAAATCAAGTAAAATCAATTTACTATTTTCTAAAAGGCCCTGTTCTTTCAAAGCATTTAAAAATCCCTTGATTTCAGTCGTTCCTAAATAAAGACACTCAACCAAAACAATGTGTTTTTCCTTAGTCATTTGACCAATAAAGTGAGCAAAGTCTTCTGTCGTTAAAGCACGGTCAATATCTGAGCGCCCAACTACCACTAAATCTTCATCTTTATCCTTAACTATTGCAGCCAATTCTTTAAAAACTCCTGAATCGACCTTTGAATCATCTTTAGTTTCTGCTTCAATCGACTCCTCAATTTCCGCATATGCCCCTCGGTCAATCATTGCAACTGTAGCAATTTCACCATATTTCAAAGTAGTCAGTGAATCTTTCAAATTATTAAGTTCCATATTTTCCTATGCAAACCTACTTTTTATCAAAAGTATTAGGATTCGCTTCCTTTCTCCTTTTAAATTCATAAAACCTATCTCAAGTTTACACTGACTTTGTGAAATTTTCAAAAAATCTGGCTCTTTTTGTAACTTCAAACCTGATGTAAAGTTTTATCAATAAAAAATAAGGGCCATTTGCTATAATAAAACTATAACAAAGAAAGGACTTTTTATTATGAAATTTAAATTTAAAGGAATCAATTACTACGAGGACTCTGAAAACAATTATGTCGGCGCAGTAAACACTTGCTCAATCGTTAAAGAATTCGCTGATTTTCAAGCAGCAATTGATTACGTTGCAGACCACAAAGGATTTTTAATTGCTGAAGACGGAAAAACTGCTTTCAACGTCTTGATAATTACTGAAATTGATTAAAAAATTGAATGAAATAAAAACACTGACAGACATTGTCAGTATTTTTTATATATTTATATATTAGTAAAGTTCTAAGTAATTATCAATTTCCCATTGTGATACAAATTGTGCATAGCTTGCCCATTCGATACGCTTCGCCTCAACAAAGTTAACCAAAACGTGTTCGCCAAGTGCTTCCGTTACGATTGTGTCTTCGCGCAAAGCCTTAACCGCATTGTGTAAAGTAGAAGGCAAATCTGTAATTCCATGTGCTTTGCGTTCTTCTTCAGTCATCACATAGATGTTTGATTCAATTGCTTCTGGTGCTTCCAATTTATTTTCAACACCGTCAAGACCTGCTGCCAAAAGAACAGCCAAAGCAAGATATGGATTTGCTGTTGGGTCAACGGCACGAAGTTCTACACGAGTTGACAAACCACGTGAAGCAGGAACGCGAATCAAAGGCGATCTGTTACGTCCAGCCCAAGCAACATAAACTGGGGCTTCATAACCAGGAACCAAACGTTTGTATGAGTTAACAGTTGGGTTTGTGATGGCTGTAAAGTTATAAGCATGTTTCAAAAGTCCGGCGATAAAGCTATGAGCAACATCTGAAAGTCCCATATCTCCAGCTGGATCAGCAAAAGCATTGGCACCATCTTCAGTAAATAAAGACATGTTACAGTGCATTCCAGAACCATTGATCCCATGAACTGGTTTTGCCATGAACGTTGCATGTAAACCATGTTTACGCGCAATTGTTTTAACAACAAGTTTAAAGATTTGAATATTATCACACGCTTTTAAAGCATTAGTGTATTTAAAGTCAATTTCATGTTGACCGATAGCTACCTCATGGTGAGAAGCTTCCACTTCAAATCCAAGGTCTGTCAATACATTAACGATTTCACGTCTTGTATTTCCTGCAAGGTCTGTTGGGGCAAGGTCAAAATATCCACCTTTGTCATTTACTTCAAGTGTTGGTTCGTAATTTTCATTAAGTTTGAAAAGGAAGAACTCAGGCTCAGGCCCAAGGTTAAAGTTCTTAAAACCTAATTTCTCCATTGATTTGAGGTTACGTTTCAAGACACCACGTGGGTCACCACGTGGGTCACCAGCGAAAGGTTCACCTTCCGGAGTGTAAACATCACAAATTACACCTGCGACTTTACCATACTCGTCACCCCAAGGAAAAACAATCCAAGTGTCAAGGTCTGGATAAAGATACATGTCTGATTCATTGATACGAACGAATCCTTCAATTGACGAACCATCAAACATCATTTTGTTTTCAAATAATTTGTCCAATTGTTCATCTGTTGCTGGAACTTCAACGTTTTTAAGTGTTCCAAGAATGTCTGTAAACATCAAACGCAAGAATTTGATATCCTTTTCTTTGACGTCGCGACGAATGTCTGCTGCTGTGATTGTCATGCTTTACTCTCCTAGTTAAATTTTCGCTGTAAACTTGCTTGACAAATTATGTCAACCAAATTTACATCCGCGGTTGGGTAAAATGAGTGGGATTAGGAGTCCCGAATCTCCCTTGTTGGGAAAATTCGCGTTCAAGTGCATGGTGGACTTCTCCGATAGATAAAGTTTTAGCTTTTTTAGCATCCCTTTTTGCATAAATTTCCTTGATATCCGCAATATTATTGCCTTCTTGCAGTAAATCAGCAATATCAAAAAGGGCATCTATGTCATTGAGCGAATACATGCGACGATTACCGTCACTTCGCTCTGGGAAAATAAGCTCTTGCTCTTCGTAGTAACGAATCTGCCTTGCGCTTAAGTCAGTGAGTTTCATGACAGTTCCTATTGGAAGTACCGCCATAGAGCGTCTTAATTCACGTTCTTTCACCAAATCTCGCCTCCATACGTATCATTATAGACCTTGTCTTTCGCAAAGTCAAGCTTCAATGTGAGATTTTCTCACATCAGTTCTTTTTATTTGAAATTTATTAGACAATTTTATCTAATAATTTTTGACAACCTGCATTAACTAGTTGATAAGTCTCTTGAAAATCTCCCGTAAACCAAGGGTCTGGAACGTCATTATCTAAAAGCATTTCAATTTTATGAGCCGTTCCAGCGGGCGCCATCTCCCTTAGATTTTTTAAGTTAGATTCATCCATTGCGATAATTTTATCAAACGCATAGAAATCAATGCTAGTAATTTTTTGGCTGCTTTTATGAATATCAAAGTCAATCCCTTGTTCTCTCAGCTTTTCTTGAGTACCACTGTGAATTGGATTACCGTGCTCCCAAGAAGATGTTGCACGACTTTCAATGATAAATTCGGACTCGTGTTCTGATTTCAGCACTAAATTTTTCATGACAAATTCTGCCATTGGACTACGACAAATATTTCCTAAACAGACAAAAACAATTTTTTCCATGAGTTCCTTACTTTATATAATTTATAGATTAACTAATTTTGAGCATTTATTCTATTATACCTTATTTCATCAGATATTACTGACAGAATTCTAAAAGGAAAAAGCTTGCCAAAATCTGACAAACTTTTCCTTTTAGAATTTCTATCATTCCTCTTCATTATAAACGTAACCCAAATGCTCATAAGCTCTTTGGGTAACTTTACGTCCCTGTTTAGTTCTCATCAAAAATCCTTTTTGAATCAAGTAGGGCTCATACATGTCTTCGACAGTTTCGCGGTCCTCAGCAATATTTACTGCCAAAGTCCCAATTCCAACAGGTCCACCGTGATACATTTCAATCATTGTGCGCAATATTTTTTGGTCAATATAATCCAAACCAGCAGCATCAACATCAAGAATTGTCAAGGCTTTGTCTGTAATAGCTTTATCCACTCGTCCATCACCCATGATTTGGGCAAAATCACGCACTCGTTTAAGTAAACGATTGGCAATCCGCGGAGTCCCACGACTGCGTAAAGCAATTTCCATAGCAGCATTATCAATGACTTCAACCTCAAAAATATCGGCTGTTCTTTTAACAATTTCCTCTAAATCACGCTCTTGATAATATTCCATGTGACTAGAAATACCAAAGCGGGCCCGCAATGGATTAGAAAGCATCCCAGCTCTCGTTGTTGCGCCAACCAAAGTAAAAGGTGGTAAGTCTAAATGGACCGAACGTGAGCCGTCACCAGAACCAAGCATGATATCAATGTAGAAGTCTTCCATGGCGCTATAAAGAACTTCTTCAATCTGCATGGGCATCCGATGAATTTCATCAATAAATAGGACATCCCCAGGTTCTAATTCATTCAAAATTGCGACTAAATCACCTGGTTTCTCAATAGCAGGACCAGCGGTTTGTTTAATATTAACCCCAAGTTCATTGGCAATCACAAAAGCCATGGTTGTTTTTCCAAGTCCGGGAGGACCAAAGAGTAAAACATGGTCCAAAACTTCTTCCCGCATTTTTGCCGCTTTAATAAAGATTTCTAACTGTTCCTTGACTTTGTCTTGACCAATGTATTGATTGAAAAATTGGGGGCGAAGAGATTTTTCAATGCCATAATCCTCTTCCATTGGCTCTTTATTTAATATATCATTCATCGTTTCGACTTCCTTTTAGAAATTCATATGCTGTCAGTGCTTTTATCAACTTTAAAGATTCACTTACGAATAACAATTACTTCTCTAGCTGTTTGTATTTTACTGACAGCCTGATCACAGGACAACTAGATTTTTTGTCAGTAATTTTTATTTCATCATAAGTTTTAAGGCTGATTTGATATATTCTTCACTGGTTAATCCGGCTTCTTGCTCCAATTTTTTCTCAATTTTCTTGAGTTCTGTCGCCTTATAGCCCAAAGCTTGCAAAGCTTCAATGGCTTCTTCTAAAGCCAGATTACCAGCAGGCGCAGCATCAAGAAGGGAAATCCCAACAGCTCCTGTCGCATCAAATTTCCCAGCTAAATCGAGCACCATTTGCATGGCCGTTTTTTTACCAACTCCTGGAAATTTCGTCAAATACTTAATATCGCTATTATCGATAGCATTGATTAAACCTTCATTGTCAGCTGCCGCAATAATAGCTAGAGCTGACTTTGGGCCGATTCCTGAAACACTAATCAGGCGCAAGAATAAAGCTTTTTCGGACTCATTAACAAAACCATATAAGCTATGTGCATCTTCCCGAATAACTTGATGAACATAAATCTTTACTTCTGTATTCATTAAAGCAGACCAAGCATAAGGATTGGCTACGCTGATAAGATAACCTATTCCCGATAGGTCAATCACGATATTTGTTGGGGAAATTTTAACTAATTTTCCATTTAGATATTCAAACATTTTTTACTTTTCTAATTTTTTGATTAACTGACCGCTGTCAGTCCTTTTCTTTTACTCAAAATCTTTCCAAGAGGCCGCTTTTGAACGATGCGTTTCTTGGATCCTGCGGAACATTTTTTGAATGTCATCTCCTGAAAAATGGACAATCGTTGGCCGTCCATGTGCACAACTATAAGGATTTTTACAAGTGGCTAATTCTCTAAGCAAAGCTCTAGCAGACTCGGCATCAAGGGGATGGTTGGCTTTGATTGAGCTTTTACAAGCAACCATTGCGGCTAAATCATGCCGATATTTTTTGAGTGAAAATTCTTTTGATGAGAGAATAATATCAATCATTTCATTAATTGATTTCTCTATCTCAGTTTCTGTTAACCAAATCGGATGTTCTCTTAATATGAATTGATTTTCTCCGTATTCTTCCAAGAAAACCCCTGCTTCATGTAACAAATCCTTTTTCTCAGCTAAAACAATAAAATCATTTTTGGGTAAAGTAAATAAATATGGCGCAAGTAAAATTTGTTGCTCCATGCTCACTTCGCCGATTTTATCTTTCCAATATTCATACTTGATTCGCTCCTGAGCCGCATGTTGGTCAACCAAATAAAGACCCTCTTTTGACTGACAAAGTAAATAAGTCGCATGCAATTGTGCCAAGTATTCTAGTTGGGGAAAAGTTGATTGCTGACTCAGCTTCTCAATATTATCAAAATCAACTCCAAAGTTACTGACAGAATTTTTTGGGGTTCTGTCAGTAAATTCATTTGAACTTTCGACAGTTCTGTCAGTAATTTTTTCACTGACAGAACCAGTTTCTGGCTGATTAACTGTATAATCAGTAGAATTTTGTTCAGTCAGAGAATCTGAATTATCGTTTTTATTGATTTCAAAAATCGCTTCTTCTCTGACAAAAAAATCTTGACGAACATTGTCATAGTATAAAGGATTATTCTGTAAAGGAAGTTCCGTTTGAACAGAAACAGTCTCTTTTTCCTTGACTCTACCTTGCAAATTTTCCAAAGCTTCTGGAATCAAAACCCCTTCTGATAAGGCCTCATCAATCGCTTTAGAAATTAAAGTCATCAATTCACGTTCCTTAGACAAACGTACTTCTTGTTTTGTCGGATGGACATTGACATCTGCTAATTTAGGGTCAATTTTAATTGATAAAACAGCAAAAGGAAAACGTCCAACCATCAATCGGTTCCCGTAACCTTCTAAAATTGCTCGATTCAACAAAAAATTCTTGATAAATCGACCATTAATCAAAATCGTGATATAGTTGCGATTCGCTCTTGTCAGCTCGGGTAAACTGACATAACCTGTCAGTTCAAAATCTAAGTCCGAGCCATTAATCTCACGCATTTTTTTCGCCGTTCCAATGCCATAAATTGCAGCAATCACTTGACGCAAGTCTCCATTTCCCGCCGTTTTCAAAAATTCTTTACCCTCATTAACCAAAGTAAAAGAAATCTCTGGATGAGCGAGGCTCAAACGATTGATAATATCTGTAATATGAGAAAGTTCAGCCTGTAAAGACTTGATATACTTGAGCCTTGCTGGTGTATTATAAAAAAGATTCGCAACAGAAATTTTTGTCCCTAACCGCTTTGCAAGTGGTTCTAAAGTTTCAATCGTCCCACCTTTAGCAATCAGTTTTGTCCCAGCTTCTTCCTGAGCATTACTTGTTTCAATCGTCATCTGACTGACAGAAGCGATTGACGGCAGAGCCTCACCCCGAAAACCGAGCGTTCTAATTCGAAATAAATCAGCTGAATCTTTGATTTTACTTGTCGCATGACGACGCAAAGCCAAAGCCACATCTTCTTTTTCTAAGCCCAAACCATTATCTGTGACTTCGATTAAGCGCAGGCCAGCCTCTTCAACACTAACGGTAATTTTACTGCTTCCAGCATCAATTGAGTTTTCGACTAATTCTTTGACAACACTAGCAGGCCGCTCAACCACCTCTCCAGCAGCAATTTGATTGGCGAGCGCTTCATTTAGTTCAATAATTTTTCCCACAATAATCTCGCTCTCTTGTTTTTATAAAATTAATTCTAATTATAACACAAAAAGCAAGGGCTCGCTTTTCATTTTTTACTGACAAAAAATGATAGACAAGATGAAAATTGTCTATCATTTTTGCATTAATTAGTAGTTTCCAAAATCGCGGTAACCATTATCAAAATTATTATAGTTGTTAAAAGCAAAAACTAATATGAAAATAAGAATCAAAATTGCAATCACAAATAATACAATTCCAATAATGAATGCAACAAATCCTGCTCGGTTCCAACCGTCCATGACCTTACGGAACTCTTCCTCATCACGATATTTATTATCTCGGTTTTCAAGTGCCCATTTTTCACCATGGAAACCAAAAACAATCATCCATACAATCCCAAAAATCCAACCTACCCATGGTACCAAAGCAAGTAGAATCAAAAGTCCCAAATAAGCGCGATTGGCAATCCCAAACCACATTGTTAAAGCGAAAGCTCCCCAGTTCCATTTGGTCTTAATTTCAGCCCCCTCTTCAGATAAAGTCTGAACGGGAATATCAGCGTAGGCAGATTGTTTAGATAAATCCGGACTTACAATTGAACTAAAATCAGAAGTTTCACTTTCTGCTTGAAGAGGTTTTGAAATGACAGCTTCTTCAATCACCGGCTCAGAAACTTCTCCTTCTGCAATCACTGGTTCTGAGATTATTTCTTCTCCAATTTCAGCTTTAGAAGGCTCTTCTTGTGAAGTCTGATTTTCAGTTTTCGCCTCTACTACTGTCTCTTCTTGTCTTTCAGGACTCTCATTGATTTCTTGTCCTTGAATCTCTTTTTCATTTTCCATGTTAGCTCCTTTTTTCGTTAGCTCCGCTCAATTCATTTTTAAATGAATTTCTTTTAAACAATTATAGCGTTTTTTCTTAACTTATTTGTAAAATAAGCTTGTTACCTAATCAGAGTGAATCTTTAAGTTCCCACAAGAAATTCAAGGCTTCTCTTGCAGTCATATTATCAACATTCTGTCCTTTTATTTTTTCAATAATTTCAGAAGAATTTTCAGCAAAATCAAATAAACTGAGTTGTTCTTGTTCGTCAGCAATTTTTTTTGCTGGTAAAGGTTTATTTTCTAACTTCTGCAAAATCAAATCTGCTCGCTCTAACAAAGTCTGTGGCAGGCCAGCGATTTTTGCCACATGAATCCCATAGGATTTATCGGCTGGTCCATCTGTAATCTTATGCAAAAAGGTTACATTTCCATTTTGCTCCAAAGTTGCAACATGAACATTATCTAAATGATCAAGTTCTTTGTCTAAATCAGTCAATTCATGATAATGAGTAGCAAAAAGTGTTTTTGCTCCAATATATTCGTGAACATATTCAATAATCGCTTGAGCGAGAGCCATCCCGTCATAAGTTGCCGTTCCTCTCCCCAGCTCATCAAAGATAATCAAAGAGCGACTTGTCGCCTTTTGAATGGCATGATTGGACTCAGACATCTCAACCATAAAGGTTGATTCCCCTGAAATCAAGTTATCACTGGCACCAATCCGTGTAAAGATGGCATCAAAAATTGGTAAATTAGCTGTTTTGGCTGGGACAAAAGATCCAATCTGAGCCATAATCACTGTCAGCGCAAACTGACGCATATAAGTCGATTTCCCAGACATATTCGGACCTGTGATGAGCTGAATATCAGTTTGTTCAGGCAGTTCAATATCATTTGGGACATATTCTTGAGCTCCCATGACCGCTTCAACTACGGCATGACGTCCCCCTTTGATTTCAACAATTCTTGAGCCTTCTGTAAGCGTCGGACGGATATATCCTTGTTTTTCTGCAACCACAGAAAGACTTTGCAGACAGTCAATTTCAGCAATAGTTTTGGCTAGAGCTTGAAGTCTGCCAATATACTGTTCTGTTTCAGCCCGAAGTCCCATGAATAAATCATATTCCAGAGAAGATGATTTTTCACGCGCTTCCAGCATAATTTCTTCAATTTCAGTCAATTCCTGAGAACCAAAACGCTCAGAATTTTTCAGAGTTGCCTTACGATAAAAATGTTCAGGTACACTATTCAACTGACTTTGGGTGATATGGAAATAATAACCATCCTTGCGATTATAATCAATTCGCAGTGTAGAAATCCCTGTTTTTGCTTTTTCATCTGCTTCCAATTTTGCAATCCACGAAGTTCCATTTTCAAGAGCCTCACGATATTTATCTAATTGAACATTGTAGCCTTTTTTAATAATGCCCCCTTCGGTAATCGTTCTTGAGGCATTTTCACTAATGGCAGAATTAATCAAGCCAGACAATTCCGGAATTTCATCTAATTGGCTTCTTAACTCATTTAAGGACGTTTCATCAAGAACTTCCAAAATATTTTTGATGGCAGGCACATTTGATAAGGAATTAGCCAGCTGCAAAAAGTCAACAGGAACAGCCTTACCAAAAGAAACCCGAGAAGCTAAACGTTCTAAATCGTAAACTCCTTTAAGTGCCTCTATTAAATCAGAACGTTCAAAGAAATGGTCTAAGAAAACTTGGACAATTTCCATTCTTTTTTGAATAGCTGAATTTGAAACTAAAGGACGGTCAATCCACGAACGTAACATGCGCGTCCCCATCGCTGTTTTTGTTTCATCAAGCAACCAGTAAAGGGTCCCATGTTTTTTGTTTTCTCTTTTATTTGCTGTCAGCTCTAAAGAAGATTTCGTCGCAAAGTCCATTTGCAAAAAATCTTTAATTTCATAGTGCTCAACTTCTTGTAAGTGACTCAAGTCACGCATTTGCGTTTCTTTAACATAAGCCAATAATTTTGAAGCGGCTTGATTTTCTAAGGCGGTCAGTCCTGATAATTCTATCAGTAAATTTTCAGGAATCTCAAATTGTTCTGAAATCAAAAGATTCATTTGTCTTTCAAAAACTTTTACTTGAGCCTCATCTAAAGGAAAACCAACAACAATCTCACGCGCTTTGAGCGAGGCAATTTCCCCGACGACTGCTGAAAATTCACTGAGTTCCGTTACTTTGAATTCCCCAGTTGATAAGTCCATATAAGAGAGGGCGTAACGTTTAGCTTTAAAATCAATCGCTACTAAGAAATTATTATCAACTGAATTTGCAGTATCAATTGTCGTCCCTGGTGTAATGACTTGTGTCACGGCACGTTTGACAATTCCTACCGCTTTTTTCGGGTCTTCCATTTGCTCAGCAACTGCCACTTTATAGCCTAAGTCAACCAATTTATCAATATATTCAGTTGCCGCATGGTGGGGCACGCCAGCCATCGGAATTGGATTTTCGGAATTCTTGTTTCTTGAAGTCAGGGTCAACTCTAATATTTGAGCGGCATTTACCGCATCCTCATAGAAAAGTTCATAAAAATCACCCATCCGAAAGAGCAAAAAAGCATCGGGATAATCCTGTTTGATGTCTAAATATTGTTGCATTCCTGGTGAAATTTTTTCAGCCATTTTTTTCTTCCTATCCCATCTAAATTATACTGACAAAAGATACTAACCTATCTGTCAGCAAGTCTGTCAGTATTTTTTCATTACATTTCTACTGACAGATTTTCTTCAGCATTTTTTATTCACCAGTTCCTAGCAAAAGATTTACTTTTTCTTCTAATTCACCGGTGATATACTGCACCAAATCATTCACATCTTCTAATTTTGTGGCATAATCCTCAACTAAGGGGTGATGTTTGATTCGTTTTTCAATCATTTGGGCAGCTTGTGATGTTTTTTTATAGGCCTGTATTTTGCCAATTTTTTGATATAAAACAGCTTCTTTTTGTAAAGCTTTCATTTCATCTTGTGATTTAAAAAGTTCTTGATTTGCCATCAATGCTTCTTCTGCTTGTTGAAATTCTTTAACATAATCGAGATTTTTAATTTTCTTAACAAGCAAGTCCACTAAATCATCATAGTGCATTCTCAAGCCCTCCTTAAATTTTCATTAATTACTAATTATTTCTTTCATTAAAACTCTTAGACTTTATAAGATAATTATAACATTTTTTCAATCAATCCATAGCCTGTTTTTTGATATCTGTAAAAAAAGCCTGAATAATCAGGCTTTTTTTATTTTGACTTTATCATTCTGGGCGATGTCCCTCTGGCCACCAAAGTTTAATCAAAGCTTGTGTTCCATCATTTTCAAAACCTTTGTCAGATAATTGCTCATAAAGTTCCTTTGCCCCTTTAGTTGCCGGAAGTTCAAGATTCATTTTATCAGCCTCAGCAAGTGCAATCCCTAAGTCCTTGATGAAATGCTTAACAAAAAATCCAGCACTATAATCTTCACGGAGTATACGAGGACCATAATTAGCTAAAGACCAAGTGGCACCTGAACCTCCTCCAACAGTATTTAAAACTTTGTCCAAATCTAATCCAGCTTTTTGGGCATAAGCTAAAAGCTCTGTCATTCCAGTCATTGTTCCTGCAATACAAATTTGATTAGCCATTTTGGTATGTTGACCACTCCCAGCCACACCTTGATGAGTGATTGTTTTTCCCATTTTTTCAAACAAAGGCAAAGCTTTTTGATAAGTTGCCAAATCACTACCAACCATAATGGTCAATGTCGCATTTTTGGCCCCCAAATCGCCACCAGAAACAGGAGCATCAAGTGCAAAGGCACCAGCTTTTTTGGCTTCTTGATAAATTTCTTGAGCCAAAGTCGGTTCAGTTGTGGTCATATCGATAAGAATTTTTCCTGAACAATCATTTTAAAAAATTCCTTCTGTACCAAAATAAACTTCGCGAACATCCTTAGGATATCCAACAATTGTAATAACAAAATCGGCTTGGGATACGGCCTTTTGTTGATTTTCAGCATAAACTGCCCCACGCGCTACGAGACCATCCGTTTTTGATGTTGTACGATTATAGACAATTAAATCATGCCCAGCGTCCATCAGATGACCTGCCATAGCAGCTCCCATCACGCCTGTACCAATAAATGCAATTTTTGACATAAGCTCTCCCTTTAATTATCAGACTTCTAAAATCTGTTTAATTTAGTTTTGGTAATCACGACGTTTACGGGCTTTATCACCCCACAAACGTTTGATTTTCCGATTACGATATTCATCTAACTGATAAGTTTTCAACCATTTTTCAATAGCCACTCGTGAATTCCCTGTTTCTTCGCCAATACTTGATAAAGAACGTAAAGGATTTTCATCAATGATTTTCTCTAGTTCTTCTCTTGTTAGTCTAGTCATAATTCTCCATCTCTTAAAAAGCTCAAAAGAGCAAAAAACGGCCAGCTTCCAGCCAACCGTCCACTTAATCATGGGGAAGAAGGGATTTGAACCCTCACGCGATTTCTCGCACATGCGCCTGAAGCATGCGTGTCTGCCATTCCACCACTTCCCCTTCGGGTCATAACCTTGTCCTTTTACGTAAGTCGCTTAAGTGACTACTCCAAAGGCACTTCCCCTTCGGGGGGACCTTATCCTTTTTGTAACTCACCTTGATGAGCCGTAAGAGATAAGCCCCACAACACTTTTCTATAATATCAGTTTCATAGAAAAAATGCAAGTTGAAAATCCGCTATGACGCCCTATCTAAGCACCTCCATGCCCTACAAACATTGCAACAATTAATATAATCAAAACCAAAGTTGTAATTGCCACATAGAGTTTATCTCCTTCTTTAGCAAAAGCCACAATTGAAGCAACCACTCGCAAAACAGGAGTCAAAATTAAGAGGAATAAACCAGTCATTAACCAAGCCAATGCTTTAAATTCAACTAAACCACTTAAAATTTCCTTAAATTTATCTGGCCAAACTCCTTCAGCGTAGCCTGAATGACCACTTAAAAGAAACATCAAAATTCCAATAATAATGACTGTAGTACTCACGAATACACCAACACGAAGAATTTTCCCGATATTTCGCTCTATTTTGAGTAATTCTTCTTTTGTCAATTCTTTACTTACCATTAGAATGATACCCCCAATCCTTTAAGCAACATTTGCAATGCCATAATTAAAATAACTGGAATGAAAATCAAACGAATTGTTTTCGCTGGCAATTTAGGCATAATTTTTGAACCTAAAGCAGCACCAGCAACAATCCCTATAGCAAGAGGTCCTGCTAAACTTGGATTAACATAACCATTGAAAAAATAAACCGTTGCAGAAGCTGCCGCCGTCACCCCAATCATCAAATTTGAAGTCGCTGTTGACGCTTTTAAAGGCATTTTCATCATTGAATCCATCGCCATAACCTTGAAGACACCTGAACCAATCCCCAAAAGTCCCGATGCCACACCAGCACCAAGCATAACAGCCGCACCGCCAGGAACTTTTTCTACTTGGTAAGGAATCTCTTTGCCAAGTTGCTTATCATAATAGCTTGAGTTTAATTTTAATTTTTCAGCTATTTTATCTGACTCAACATTTTGAACGACTTCTTCACCTTTGTGCATTTTTCGCCACATATTGTAGCCTTGGAAAATCAAAAGGCAACCAAATAAGATATTCAAAATCGTAGCATCAAAAAATCCAGCTAGGACTGCACCAACTAAACCACCAATTGTGGTAAATATTTCTAAAAACATAGCTGTACGGACATTAATCATATCATCTTTCAAATAAGAAATGGCTGCACCAGAACTTGTTGCAATAACGGCAACAATACTTGCACCAATGGCGTATTTAATATCCACACCAAAAAATGTCGTAATAACAGGCGTGATAATAATTCCACCCCCAAGACCCAAAATTGAGCCAAAAACCCCTGCGACGAAACCAAGAAGTAACATCAACAGAGTAAATACTAATAAAGACATGTGTTCTCCAATCTAACATCCCTATTCTACCAAAAACTTTTTAAAGCTGCTTGTTCGTTTGATTAAGAAGCTTATCAAGAACATTTAAATCTTATTCTATTTTTTACAATACCAATTTATGATATAATTCTTATAAGATTAATGCTTCACAAGAGTTTTTGAGGCAACTTATTGGAGGTTAAAATGAATAGACAAGAACTTGAAGCGCGACTTCGTCAGGAGTTAGCCATTCCCTTTTATAATGCTAAAGTAGCCGAACGTGAATATAGTGAGGCTGAGTTTCAAGAAATGAAAGCAGAACTTAAAGCTGATATTGAACAGTATGCTCATGACTATGTCAACGAAAGTAATGCTAATGGTTAAATTTTACTGACAGAAATTCTAATAAGTCTGTCAGTGAATTAGGATTTCTAATTTTAATGATATCTAGCTTTTTATTTCTGTCAGTAAATAAATTATTGTTTTTTAAAAAAGGAAAAAATATGACCGAACAAAAACAAGCACTTTTCACCATTTTTGGAGCAACTGGTGACCTCGCTAAGAGAAAGCTCTACCCTTCACTCTTTCGTCTTTTCAAAAAAGGCGAATTGGCTGAAAATTTTGCCGTAATTGGAACAGCCCGTCGTCCTTGGACAAATGATTATTATCGTGAAGTTGTTTTAGAATCAATCAAAGATTTGATGAATTCAAAAACAGAGGCCGAAAACTTCGCAAGCCATTTTTACTATCAAAGTCATGACGTTAGTGACAGTTCACATTATGTTAATTTGAAAGACTTGGGCGAAAGTCTACGTAAACAATATAAAACAGCTGGAAATCAAGTTTTCTTTCTCGCCATGGCTCCCCAATTCTTTGGCACTATTGCCGAACACCTCAAATCAGAAAATATTTTGACAGGTGAAGGTTTTGAACGAATCGTTATCGAAAAACCATTCGGTACAAGTTACAATACTGCAAAATCACTCAATGACAGCCTCTCTAAAGTTTTTACTGAAGAACAAATCTTCCGAATTGACCACTATCTCGGTAAAGAAATGATTCAAGCTGTTTCAGCTGTACGATTTGCCAACCCTATTTTTGAGTCTATTTGGAATAATCAGCACATTGACAATGTCCAAATAACTTTTGCTGAATTTATCGGCGTTGAAGACCGCGGAGGTTATTACGAAACTTCTGGTGCTTTGAAAGATATGATTCAAAATCACGTTTTACAGGTCCTCAGTCTGATTGCGATGGAAAAACCTCAAAAATTTGATGAAGCCCATATTGTCAAAGAAAAAGTTAAGGCACTCAATACCATGCGTCAATATTCTCCAGAGGAAGCTTTAAATAACTTTGTACGTGGTCAATATGTAGCTGGTCGCTTTGATGGCGAAGATTACTCAGGCTATCGTGAAGAAGATTCCGTTGCTCCAGATAGCCGAACTGAAACTTTCGCCGCAGGGAAGTTTGTTATTGATAACGAACGTTGGTCAGGTGTTCCTTTCTATGTTCGCTCAGGAAAACGAATGACTGAAAAAGGAACTCGCATTAATATTGTATTCAAAAAAGACCCTGATAACCTTTTTGCTGACAATTGCGATGACCAGTCTGTACAAAATATTTTAACTATTTATATTCAACCAACAGAAGGTTTTTCACTTTCTGTTAACGGCAAAGCAGCCGGTCAAGGTTTCCACTTAGAACCTTTGCGCTTGAATTTCCGTCACGACAGTGAATTCCTTGGAAATTCTCCTGAAGCGTATGAAAAACTCTTTTTAGATGTTCTTAATGGAGATGGTACGAACTTCTCTCACTGGGAAGAAGCCGCTCGTGCCTGGGAACTTATTGATGTTATTCGCGAAGCTTGGGATAAAGAAACCTCTGAACTCCCAACTTATGCCGCTCGTACTATGGGACCTAAAGCTGCCTTTGATTTACTCGAAAAAGAAGGGCATGAATGGGCTTGGCAGCCTGATGTCTGGTATCAAGAACATGGTTACTACGATAAATAATAAATAAAAAATCCTATCAGTAAGCAAGATAGGTTTTTTTACGTTTTCCACAAACTTTTACACAGTTTTCCACATATTTGTGGAAAGACTTCACAATTCTGTGGAAAACTTTATGTTTTCAATAGTAAAATAGGATAAAAAAAGGATTTTACTTGTGGATTTATTTTTCCACAGGTAAAATTCCTTTTAATTTTTTTATAGACTTGTTTTCCACACAGGTTCACCGTCACGTTTTATCAATTTGCTCCAAACTCGTCGTTCACGCCAACGGTTAACTTGAGTACTCCAAGCATCTGATTCGACCAAAGGTTTCACCAAAATACTTCTCACGCCAGCTCTGTGAGCAGCTCTGATATCTGTCATTAATTGGTCACCAACCATAATCACATTTTCAGGACGCTCATCAAGTAATCTTAAAGCTTTTTTTATCCCCCAGGCAAAAGGCTTCATTGCTCGCCAGATATAATCAACCCCAAACTTTTCCACAGCTCGAGCGACTCTTGCTTGTTTATTATTTGATACAACAACAACTTTCAAGCCATTCTCACGCATTTCTGAAAGCCAAGCCAAAAGCTCTGGAGTTCCGTCAGGATTATCCCAGGCAATTAAAGTATTGTCCAAATCCACCATTACTGCACGAACATTTAGTGCTTGTAGACGTTTCGGATCCAGTTGATAGACAGCTTCCACTAAATAATCAGGCTTATAATTATCAATTTTCATGCCCTTATTATATCAAAAACTGACAGAAATTCCTGTTTTCCTCCCTAGAATTACTGACAGCTCTATCATCAGTAAACAGAATCATCAAATTAATGACAGAAGAAAAAAGTCGCATCAAGCGACTTTTTCTTATTTAAACTTATCAAAGAATCCTTTTTTACCAGAACCAGAAACTTCAATACCACTTGCCTTGGCAAAAGCTTGAAGAGCTTCTTTTTGAGCTTGGTTCATGTTCTTAGGAGTGACAATATTAATAATGACATATTGATCACCATTACCAGAACCACGGAGTTTTGGAGCTCCTTTTCCTTTTAGACGGAAATTAGCGCCAGTTTGTGTTCCCGCAGGAATTTTTAATTTCACATTACCATGTACAGTTGGAACTTCAACTTCATCCCCTAAGGCCGCTTGAACAAAGTCCATCGGCATCTTATAGTAGATTTCTGCGCCATCGCGTTCAAATTTATCTGAAGCTTCTACTTGGAAGACAACATACAAATCACCGTAAGGGCCACCATTTACACCAGCATCACCTTGACCTTGTAAACGCATTTTTTGACCAGTTTCAACACCAGCAGGTACAGTCACTTTAACAGTATGTGCAACTTTTTCATGACCTGAACCATGACAAGTTGTACATTTTTCTTTAATTTCCTTACCTGTTCCATGACAGACATCACAAGTTGTTTGAGTTTGCATCCGACCAAGCGGTGTATCACGAACAACATTAATTTGTCCACGACCTCCACACTTATGACAAGTTTCCGGATGCGTTCCAGCTTTCGCTCCTGAGCCATCACAAGTATGACAGAGTTCTTCACGATTATACTTCACTTGCTTTTCAACACCGAAAATAGCTTCTTCAAATTTTAAATTGATTCGATATTGTAAATCATCACCCTGACGTGGTGCATTTGGATTAACTTGCGCTCCTCCTCCACCAAAGAAACTTGAGAAGATATCCTCAAAACCACCGAAACCGCCAGAAGCTCCGCCAAAGCCTGAGAATCCAGAAGCTCCACCGAAACCGCCGCCGCCAAAGCCACCATTAGCTCCCGCTTCACCATATTGGTCATAGGCTGCTCGTTTTTGTTCATCAGAAAGCGTTTCGTAAGCTTCTTGAACCTCTTTGTACTTATCCTCAGCACCCTCTTCTTTATTTAAATCGGGGTGATATTTTTTGGACATTTTACGATAAGCTTTTTTTATTTCATCTTGACTGGCATTTTTATCAACTCCCAGTCGTTCATAATATTCAGTATTATTCATTTCTAAATTACTCACTTCCTTTACTAAATCAATTTTTCAATAGCACTATTTTACCACGTTTTTCCACTTTTGGCAAAAAAATTAGCACTCTTTTTATCAGAGTGCTAATTTTATTTTAAAAATTCAATCGCAAATTGATTTGTTTCATTGTAAACTGAGGCAACCGTAGATTCAGCTAACCAGTATTTCCCTTTGATTGGGTCAGTTACATGAAACTCTTTTGTCGCTTCATTGTAGCCATCTAATATTACTGCATGAGTATTAACCACGACCTTATAACCGTAGTATTCATCATAAGTAATATCAGGACTATCAAAATCAATTGTCACCCACATCTCAACTAAATGTTCTGATAGAACAGCTTGTTCAATTGCATCCAGACTCTGACCAGACAAATCAGCCACCTGAATATTATTATCTTGAGCGAATTTCATCAGAGTGGCTGGCCAAATTGTCGGAAATCCTCCATCAGGAATCTCATCATCAGCTGGCCACGGATTCCCAGCATAACCACTGTTAGGATCGCCTCCCCAGCCAACATAAGGTAAATCTTCAATCCAATCAGTCACTGTTTTCCCTTGCGTTTTATCCAGATAAACCAGAGCATTATAAAAAGAAACAATTTCACACCCCTGGTAAGCACCAATTGTAAGCTGATTTATATTTCCTGTTTTCATTAAAACATAATCATCTTTTCCTTGACTATCCGTTTTATAAAATGTTTTGGATGCAGGGCTTAATTGTTTGTCCTCTTGATTTTTTGGATTCAACAAATAGGTCACAAGAACTAACAAAGCCACAAGAACGAATAAAATTACGATATTTTTTTTAAAAAGTTTTTTCTTTTTAATTGTCATCTAGTAGGTCATTTTTTCCCATCATGGATAAAGTTCGATGTACAGTTTCAGCTTGTGCATCAATTATATTATATTCTTTTGTTAAATCATAAGCATCATACAAAACTGACAGTTCTGTGCAGCCTAATATCGTTACTTCACAGTTCATTTTAGAAGCAACATCAGATAAAATTTCATGATAAAGTTCAAAGTTGAGATTTCTATTTTCCTTGACTTCTTGATAGATCAATCGATTAACTTTTTCTTGTAACTCTTCATCTGGAATTACCGCTTCATAACCTTGTTCTTCCAAGGCCTCACGATAAACTCCCGTCAAAATCGTTCCTTCTGTTGCCAAAACAGCGACTCTCTTAGCATCCGAAAAGTGACGACCAATACTATCAACCGCAATCCGAGGCATATGTAAAATTGGAATCTCTGTCGCCTTTTGCATTTCATCAAAATAATAATGAGCAGTGTTACAAGGAACCACAAAGAACTTTGGTGAAAGTTGACTATGAATTTTTATATCATCAATCAATTTTTCTTCCGGATTTTCTAATGAAGGATTTTTAATATACTCTGTCCGGTCAGGAATCGTCGCATGGTTAACCACGATATAATTTAAATAATCCTGATCACGATGAGCTTCTGTTCGTTTATTCAAAGTATGAATAAAACTTTCGGTAGCAAGAGTACCCATTCCTCCCAAGATTGTAAAGAAGTTTTCCATCACATCCCCCTGTCCTTCTTATTCTTAATTTTTATTTGTGAAAATATGTTTTAAAGGCCCCAATATAACGATGGAAAGCATACTTCATCAAAAGGTAACGCTTAGGAGAGTTATCCTTGGAATAAAATAAAGTTGTTCCATAGTTTCCTGAGCTAACAAAACGACGAATTTCCTCTTTAAAGCTCGGATTCACATATTTAAGCAATACTTTTTTAGGAACTCCCAACCAAAGCTTAGTCCCTTTACCATAAACTGTTTCAGTAAAAGCTTCGTTGTAAATACGGTCAGCCACCAAATAACGGGTCAAATTATACCCATTTAAGGTAACATAAAATGAACTGCGCCCTTGACGTAAGTTAATTTCAAAAAGTTTATAAGAACCATCACGCGGATCATACTTCATATCGAAATTCGCAAAGCCTGTGTACTCAATTTTCTCAAGAAATTCCTGAATTTGCTGATAGACTTGTTCATTATAATCAGGCAAAATCGCAACATAGTTTCCAATTGCTTTTGGACTTGGATCTTCAAGCAAAGGATGACCTAAACACATCATTCTTACCTTATGATTTTTATCTACATAAGCATTCAAAACGCGCATATTTTCATCGCCACCAGGAATAAAGTCTTGGATAATCATTTCATCAGGATAACCGGCTTCATAACAACGATGAAGCATTAACTTCATTTCTTCATTTGATTCAATCGTGAAAGCCTTCTTTTGTCCTTCAAAATGAACGTCCAAGTAAGAAATGGAATTCCCTGGTTTTAAAATCATTGGGTAAGGGAAAGTTAAACTGTCCACTAGAGAATCTATTTCTGATTCAGGATTAACCAATACCGTTTTAGGATATGGCAAGCCATACTGCTCACAGATATTGTAAAAATCAGGTTTATTTTCTAATTGTTGATAAAGAGAGTACTCAATATAAGGCACTTCAAAAAATTCGGAAAGTTCATCACGATATTTCGAAGCAAGTAAAGCATAGCCATCCCCACAAGCCACTAAAAGATATTTTTTATGATCATCCTTATGTTTACTTGCGAAATCACGAAGAACTTGGATAAAAGTTTCCTCATGGTCAAAATTTTCATGTGTTTGCACTTCAACGATTTTCGAATACTTTGTGGGTGCCAATCCAGAAGCACTTAAAGCAAGGGAAGTAATCCCAAATTCTTCATGAAATGAACGAGCCATTCCATATACGTTGATATCAGAACCTAACAGAATGGGTTGAAATTCAATTGTTTGTGCCACAAAAACCTCCATTAAAAATTAACCACAGCAGGTTTTTCACCATTATTGATGAAGTAAACATCATACCAAGTCAAGAATGAATAAATTGTCCAGAGTTTACGACGAGCATCATTTTTATCTGCAAAGTTATCATCCAACATCTTCAAAAGTTTTTCTTGGTCGAAAAATTCTGCAACAAAGTCTTGTTCAAACAATTGACGAACAACTTTATAATACTTCTCTTCCCTTAACCAGTCTTTAATTGGCACTGGGAATCCCAATTTTTTACGATTTGACCATTCTTCTGGCAAATGACGACGAGCTGCTTGACGGAAAGCATATTTTGTATTGTGTTCATTCAAAAGGAATTTAGAAGGAATTTGTTCGGCTGTGTGCATCAATTCAATGTCTAACAATGGGACACGTAATTCAAGTGAATGTGCCATAGCCATTTTATCTGCTTTAAGCAAGATATCTCCTGGCATCCATTGGTGCATATCAAGATATTGCATTTTACGAAGTTCAGAACCTTCTGGTGCTTTTTTATAAGTTTTTCCAACAATTTCTTTGACTGTTAGAGCCGCTTGAAATTCTTCTTTCAAAAGCTCAACTGATTCAGACTCATCAAATACTTTTGCTTGCCCGATGAAGAAGTCCTCAGCTGGTGCAAGTGATTCATATAGATGCTTTTGTCCTTTGAAATGTTTATTTTCAATTCCACGAGCAATTGAGAAACGTAAAGATTTTGGTAATTTCTTCAAACCTTCTGCAAAAACACGAACCGCGCGAGAATTGGTACTAAATCCATAAGACTCATAACCAGCAAAGAGCTCATCTGCTCCTTCACCACTCATTACAACCCGTACATCACGAGCTGCCAATTCAGCAAGGAAAAAGAGAGGAACACAAGAAGGATTTGAATCTGGTTCATCTAAATAATATTGAATTTGTGGGAAATATTTAAAAGCTTCGTCCCCATGAATTTCACGAGAAGTATTATTCAAACCAATCATATCAGTTAATTGTTTGGCTTGTTTAGACTCATTGAAAGTTCCTTGACCGAAACCAATAGAATAAGTGTGTTCAGGACGAAGCGTTGAAGCAACATAACTAGAATCTACACCACTTGATACAAAAGCACCCACTTCAACATCAGCGAACTTATGAGCATCAACAGAACCCAAAACGGTCTTATCAATCAAATCAATTGATTCTTCCAAGCTCATATCTTTTTCATCAACTTTCATATCCCAATAAGGCTTAATATCTAAAACCCCATCTTTATATGTAAAGTAGTGTCCTTCTTTGATACGAAAAACATTTTTAAAGAAAGTTTCATCAAGAGCAGAATATTGGAAAGTCATATAAGGTTTCAAAGCTTCTTTATTTAATTCTTTTTTGAAGTTTGGATGTTTCAAAAAGCTTTTAATTTCAGAACCATACATGAAAGTTCCGTTCATTTGAGTATAGTAAAGAGGCTTGATCCCGAAATGATCGCGTGCACCAAACAATTCTTGTTTTTCTCTATCCCAAATCACGAAAGCAAACATTCCACGAAGTTTTTGAAGAAGCTCTACACCGTATTCTTCGTAACCATGTAAAAGCACTTCTGTATCAGCATGAGTAGTAAAATCATGACCTTTAGAGATAAGGTCTTCACGCAATTCACGGAAATTATAAATTTCGCCATTAAAGGTTATAAGTTTAGTTTTATCTTCATTAAAGATAGGTTGATCTCCACCCTCAAGGTCAATAATACTCAGGCGACGAAAACCAATTGCTGCTCCTTCGTCAATAAATTCACCTGAACTACTTGGACCTCGGTGAGCGATTGTATCCATCATTTCTTCTAAAGTTTTTGATTTATCATTTTGATCCATCCGGTCAATAAAGCCGACAATTCCACACATTTGTATCTATCCCCTTATCATTTTTCCTTATTATTATACCACAATAATAAAAAATGATTTGACAGAAGGAAAATTATTCCCCACTATCAAACCACTATTTTTTATTTATTAAGACTTTTTTCTAGTTTGGCATCAAGAAAGTAACACCAGACGCACTTACAGTACGTTCATGTCCCCACCAAGTTGTACCATATCCGCCTTCTTTGATAGTAATTGTACCATCTGAATTAACTGATTTTACAATAGCTACGTGACCGTAAGGTGAGTTTGCATATCCAACAAAATCAGCTGAGAAGCTTGATACGATAACACCAGGAGCAGCTCCTACAACATGGAGTACGCCTTGGGCAGGTCCATTAGAAGCCCATTGTCCACCATTACCAGGCATGATATTTCTGATATAAATTCCTTGTGCAGCAAAGTATTGCCATACATAGTCAGTACATCCACCACCAGCATAAGGATTTCCAATTGGTGAACTATTTATACCGCTACCACCAGTAGATGGAGGTGTTGGTGTTGGTGTTGGTGTTGGTGTTGGTGTTGGTGTTGTATCATTGTTAGAGCTAGAGCTACTTGATGAAGTAGAACTGCTTGAACTTGATGATGTATTATTGCTACTTGTACTTGAACTCGATTGTGAAGCTTGTGCTTGGCTAGATGAAGCAGAAGCTGATGAAGTTGCTGCTTCTACAGCTTTAGCAGTTGCTGCTGTTGAAGCTGCTTGTGCTTGTGCTGCTTCTTTTTGTTGAGCTTCATAAGCCGCTTGTTTTTTAGCTGCTTCTTGAGCTGCTTTTTCTGCAGCCGCTTTTTCATCTAATAAAGCTTGTTTTTTATCTTGTGCAGTTGCAATTGTTGCTTGATAGTTCAAAGTCGCAACTTTGAGTTCAGCTTGTTGTGAAGTCAATTCTTGAGCTTGAGAATCCAAACTTTGTGAAAGAGAAACGAACTGGTTGTAGTTCTTTTTAACAGTTTCTGACTTTTGGCTAAGCTCTTTTTGCTCTTTTTCTTGTTGTTCCAACATTTGTTTGTTGGCACTAGAAACAGTAGCAATAGCTGTTACTTTTTGAATAACATCTGTCAAAGATTTTGAATTAACAACAGTATCCATATAATTTGTTGCTGAGCTGTTAACTTGAGCACTACGTGCTTGAGCTTCCAATGTCTTTGTGCGTTCTTTGATACTTTCGTTCAAAGTAGCAATTTGAGCATTAAGTGCTTTAGCTTCGCTTTCGATTTTAGCGATTTGTGCTTTAGTACTTGTTTGCTTTTGTTGTAAGCTGTCAACTTTTGATTGCAAGCTATCAACTTGTGCTTGTGCTTGTGCTTTAGCAGATTGCGCGCTTGAAATTGTCGCATCTTGTTTAGCAATATCTGAATTTGTGTCAGCGTAAACCCCTGACAACGGCGCTGCAGCAGAAAGTACCACTGTAGACATTAAAATAGCTGAGATAATCTTTTTTTTCATAACTGTTCTTTTTTAATTTTTCCTCCCATTAAGTTCGGTTGAATAAACATATTATACTATTCCTGCCCCACCATAATATTTCTTTATGATTACAAAACACTTTCTAATTGTATCTTACATGACTTTTCTTTAATCTGTAAAAGATTTCTAAAGGGAATTGTAAGGCTACAGCTAAGATAATATTGAGCAAGAGTGTAGGCGCTAACTGGTAAACAACAAATTTGATAAACTGAAGTTGGGCAAATCCGAAAGCTGTCATAATGATTGCACTAAAAACCTCAAAAGCGGTCACAATAATAATTGTTGTAAAAAGCCTTGTCCAGCGATTAGTAAATATAGTTATTTGTATATTATATACAAAAAGAGCAATAAGTGGGAACAATAAGGTCGCAATTCCGTAAATACCTAAATAATAGCTATCATAGATTGCACCGAAAATCGCCGCTAAGATAACGATATAGCTTGGTCTGTGCTGAGTGACACTATACATTAGAAAAATCAAAAATAAATGACTCACTGGTACCCACGTCCCACTGCTTAACCCCGTTAAAAGATGGGTAATCTGACCGTCCAAAATCATTAACAAAAAAAGAATAATTGGACTAAAAAATTGAAATGTAAATCGACTCACTACTTAATTCCTTGTATTCTAGTTATTTTCTAAACAAATTGATGTTTATGTTTAACCTGTAAAAAGTCATCTTTTAAATTACTGACCGTCAATTTTGCTCTTAATAACAAAGACAAATCTAATATCATAAAGATTCGTTTCGGGTTTAACATAGACCATTTTGCCAAGACCATCACTGTCTTGCTTTTCGCCAATGACAGTCCCTATCAAAAGTCCACTTGGTGTTCCACCTTCACTGCCTGAGTTAGTACCCAAACCACTGGTAAATACCGAATCACCATTTTTGAATTTTCCTTGAGAATCTATATTCTTAATAACATAGGCTTGTTGTTGAGAATCATAACTACTCAAAATACCATAAATTGGAGAACCGTCACTTTCAATTCTGACAGGAATTTTATTTTCAATTCCTTTAGATGAGCTTAACAGAGCAACTTTTGCGCTACTTTTATTGACTTGGGTAACGCGCCCGACAACACCAACATTCGCCATTACAATCATGCCATTTTTCAAGCCATCCTTGCTTCCGCTATCAATAACCAGTGTATCATTCCATGACACTGGCTCACGAGTAATGACATTAGCTGCAACTGTCTGATAGTCAGTAAGTGTTTCTTGAAGTTTCAGAGCTTTCTTTAATTCTTTATTCTCCGACTCAAGACCACTTAATTTATTATCATCATCTTTTGATTTTGCTAGTTGTGTTTTCAGGCTTTGATTTTGCTGATAAGTATCCATCAAGTTTGAAAGCTCATTTGCTTTGTCTTGTACAAAATGGATTGGTGCAACAAGAACTCGGTCAACAAAACTCGTCCCGTCATTAATTGTTTGGGTCATTGCTGACGGATTTTTATTGGACTTAAAATTTTTGGCTGAAATAAAAATTGCTGACATCGCTGCAATAATGATAATGAGTGCAATAATAATAAGCTTACTTAAGTTAATTTTTTTCACTATTCTAGGTTCCCTTCAGTAATATGTTTCAAACCCTTCTCTTTTAGGTTCGAAAGCCATGTGATTTCACATCGCTTTTTGCCCAATGCAAAAACACCTCTTATAACATCTCTCTTCTTGAATTATCTTTTTTTCAATATGATCATTGTATAAGTTCTTCTTACTCGTACCTTATTTTATCAAATTTGACAGAATTTTGATAGAATAGTAGTAATAAATTTTTGTAAGCGGTTTTCACATGATGAAATATTTAACTTTTATCATGTAAATCAATTTGGGGGGAAAATTTTTATGAATCATATTCCAGTTTTTGGCGAAAAGAATGAAGGAAAAGACTATCAAGCAAGATATGGCGTCTACTCAATTGTAGCAAGAGAGAACAAAGAAATTTGCCTTGTTCAAGCCCCTAACGGAGCTTACTTTCTTCCCGGAGGTGAAATTGAAGCTGGAGAAGATCAAGAAAAAGCGCTTCACCGTGAACTTATGGAAGAATTGGGAGCTACTGCTGAAATCGGAGAATTCCTAGGCCAAGCTGATGAGTATTTTTATAGTTCACATCGAAATAAATATTTTTATAATCCTGCTTATATCTATGAGACTAAAAATGTTCACTTTGATTCTAAACCACTCGAGGATTTCAATCACATCAGTTGGTTTGATCCAGAAACAGCTATCAGCAAACTCAAACGTGGCTCCCATAAATGGGGAGTTCAAGAATGGTTGAAAAAATAAAAAATCGTCAGTAAGACGATTTTTTTATTGACTGATTATTTTTACTCCGTCAGAACCGGCGACAATCACTTTTTTCACCATATCATTAAAGAGACCATGTTCCACAACTCCGACCATTAAATCAAGTTCATCAGCAAGTTTTTGGGGATTTTCAATTTTTGCAATATGAAGGTCAATAATAAAGTGTTGCATATCTGTTATTAATTTCTCCCCTTCCTCATTTAAACGCCAAGTGGGAGCATAAGCAGCTCTTTCAAACTCTTTAAATAATTGCTCTGAGCCATAACGAATAACTTCTACCGGAACTTTAAAAGAACCAAGATTTTCTGATAATTTACTCTCATCAACAATCCAAATATAATCTTTTGAGTAAGTGGCAACGATTTTTTCCATTAAAAGTGCCGCTCCGCCTCCTTTAATACCATTCAAGTGAGAATCAATTTCGTCCGCTCCATCAACAGTCAAGTCAACATAATCTACTTCATCAATTGAAGCTAAAGGAATTCCCAGCGCTTTTGCTTGTTCACTTGTCACACTAGAAGTTGTCACGCCTGTAATTTCTAATTGTTCTTCAGCAACTCGTCTCCCTAATTCTTCTACAAAATAGGCTGCTGTTGACCCTGTTCCTAAGCCGACAACCATTCCTGATTTAACAAATTCAGCCGCTTTTATCCCAACTTGTTTTTTTAAATTTTCCATTTTACCTCCTTGAATATTTCGATATCACGCTGACTTAATTATAGCAAAAAAGCTACTTAAAGTAGCTTTTTTATTTATTTATATTAACTAATATATTCTTCAAGGTATTGAGGATTATAAATCATAATTTTATTATCAATCACTCCAATTACTTTTTCATCCTTTAAATCATGAAGAATACGGTTAACACTATTTCGTGTAGAAATGCCACAAAAACCTGCAATATCTTCATTAGTGACATTAAAATCAATCAGAATTCCATCTTTTTTTCTTATTCCGAAATCATCAATCAAACTGTGAAGACAAGCGCAAACCGCTCCCTTCTTACCATTGATTGTCATCTTTTGAAGAATTTCTAAATTAAGTGCTAGTCTTCGTTTATAAAAGTCATCAACAACTCTGAATAAATTCAAATCCTCACGAACCCAATTCCAAAAATCACTGCGTGAAATTTTGTAAAAACTGGCTGTTGGAGACTCAATTCGTACATTAAATAATGCTGAAATTCCATCGTTTTGTTTCTCTTCCAATAAAGAAACAAAGTCTGGCTCCGCAACATAGGCAATATTAAATTCACGACCATCTCTTAAAATATTGCTAATCTTCGCTACACCATCTTTGAGTACATAGATATATTCTGATTCAATCCCTTGATACATGATATAACTATGTTTTTTGCGTGTTACAACACTCACTTTTTTTTGTTCCAGTGTATTGATTAGATATTCAATGTTTACGTTTGCCATTTCTTTCATTTTAAAACTCATCTACTCGCTATTTTTTATTCATTTATTTCGCCATATACAGGGCTGTAGCCCCTTTATTATAACATGTTTTATGTAAATCATTTAAATCAAACTTCAGAGCTTTATTTTTGATGTTTACCGTGAATAAGATAGTATATTATCCAAACAATTACAACTGCTGGCGCACTATAAAGATATAAGTTTCGGAAACCTATCATCCCATTTCCCAACATCGGAATAATCGCTCCAAGAACGATTGGTCCTCCACCAACCCCTAAGTCTAAAAAGCCAAAGAAGGTAGAAGTTGCGACACCAATACGGTCCTTACTTGAATTCCGAATTGCAATTGCTTGACCAAATGGTGCGACACCACCGTACCCAAGTCCGAAAGCTCCCCCAGCAATCAACAAGACAACGAATCCAATGGCTGGGCTAAAGAATCCGGCAAGTCCAACAAGAAGCATGGCAACAGCAAAGAAAATAAAGGTTGGATTAAAGATCCAGTTATCACCTTTAGTATCGAATAGACGACCAGTAAATGGACGTGATACAAAAATTAAAATTGCATACACGGTAAAGAATAATGAACCTGCAAGTGGAATCTTGAGGTCTGTAGAAAATGAACCCATTCCCGTTAAGATGGCCGAGTCAATAAATCCAGCTAAGAATGCAATAATTGAGATAGGAAGAGCTGATTTTTCAATATAACGCTCAACCCCTTTGGGTTCATGTTCTAAAGCATAGGCACGCTCTGCATCTGAAAATTCTTTGACACGAACAAAGAAAATCAAGATGAACGTAACAACTAGCAAACCAAGAGCAATTCCAAGTAAAGAGCCAAAGCCAAGTGAAGAATAAATCATGATTGATAATGCTGGACCAACTGCAGCTGCAAGGGTAACGGATAAGGCATAATAACCAATCCCTTCACCACGACGTGAAGCTGGCACAACGTGTCCAGCAATTGTTCCTGACGCCGTTGCCCCAATCCCAAAACCAGCTCCTTGAATCACTCGAATCAAAAAGAGTAAGGGAATATTGGTTGTCAAATAATAGCCAAAGGTTAAAACAAGAAAAATAATTCCACCAATATAAAGCAAACGTTTCATTCCGATACGTGTGATATTAATCCCTGTCCAGACCCGACCAATAAGGGCCCCGATAACAAAAACGCTTGACAAGGAAAGACTTACAACTGTTGATTGATGCAGTTGTTGAAGTGCATAAGTTCCTATTGAAGAAGTTAAGACATAAAAAACAATATAAAATAAAAAACTAATAAGCGTGTTGATTACGAAAGTAGGTGTAAAAATACTTTCTTTTTCCATGATTTTTTCCATTTCTAAGTAAGAGCTTCTGCTCTTTTTTGTAAGTGAATTAAGTAAATATGTTATTTTCTAACGATGAGTGTGTTGCATTTGGCATGATTAACAATATATGCTGCAACTGACCCAACAACTACACGCTCTATATAACTAATCCCTGTTGCGCCAATAACAATCAAATCGACGTTCTCTTGTTTGGGAATCTTTGTTGCCATTGCTACTTTAGGTGAGCCATATTCCAGAAGGGTTCTAACATCAGTTAATCCTTCCTCAAGGGCTTCCTTAGCAAACTGTTGCAATAAAAGTTTTGTCCCATTTTCATGCTGTTCTTCGGCAATTGTGTCGTAAGTGTTCACAGCAAGAAATGAACGTTTTTCAATAACATTAGCAAGAATAAGTTCAGCATCATTACGTTTAGCTATTCTAACTGCTTCATCGAAAGCTTTAAGTGATTCTGCTGAACCATCCATACCAACTAAAATTCTTGAATATTTTTGTTCCATACTAGCTATCCTTATCTAATTAACCGATGGCAGAGATGTTTCTTACTTCAAAAGCAAATTTGCCATCTTCGGTTTTTACAAAACCGTGGTGATTTGAAACATATTCGATTGCTTCATCCATGTTGACAAAGTCTTGAATGACGCTACGTACTTTTGTATCGCCGACATAGTTTGGTGTTGAATTTTCTTCGTATGAAGAGAGTCCTTTAAATTCAAATTTCATTTTGAAATTCCTTTCTTAAATAACAATATTTTTTGAGAAACAAAGGTCAGATGTTCTCAAATGTTTTTAAGTTACTCAATCATTCTAAACAAAAATGATACGAAGCGCGACAACAATTTTTGATATCAATCTTTGATACCAAAAATTGATACCAAGAATTGATAACATTTGTTACTATTCGGAAAAAGAAAATATAAAAGATACTGACAGTTTTGTCAGTATCTTTTATATTTTCTTTTTAATATGCTTGAGCAGTTTCTAATTTGGACTCTGTTTCTGATTTTTCAACTGAATCAGAAACTTTGTTCATTCTTTTTTTAGCAGTGGTCATCATTAAACGAATTCGATTCAATTGATTGACAGCAGAAACTCCTGGGTCATAATCAATCGGCGCAAGATTAGCCCCTGGATACTGACGACGAAGTTCTTTCATCATTCCTTTACCGACAATGTGATTTGGGAGACAACCAAAAGGTTGAAGACAAATAATATTATTCACTCCTTTTTGCAAAAGTTCAATCATTTCACCAGTAAGGAACCAGCCCTCACCAGTGTGATTTCCTATTGAAATCACTTCTTCAGTAGAGGATGCAACGTCATAAATTGACTCTATTGAATCAAAACGATTTGATGCCTTCAAAGCTTTATTCATTGGCTTTTCTAGCATATTGATGATTCCAATAAAGGTTTTAGCCATGAGTTTATTTTTCTTACTAAAGGCAATCTCATCTGCTTTCCAGATTTGATTGTATAAACTGTAATTCATAAAACCAATTAAATCAAGAACAACAGCTTCGCCGCCCTCTTCTTCAATAATGGAAACAATATCATTATTAGCAGTTTTACTATATTTGACTAAGATTTCGCCGACGACACCCACTCGTGGCTTTTGAATATCAAGAAGTTCAATTTGGTCAAATTCTGCAACGATTTTTTTCATGTTGCGATTAAATTCAAAGATTGACCCTGATTCTACATTTTTTCGAGCTTTTTCTAGCCATTTTGCATGTAAATCATTGACCGAACCTTCTACTGCTTCGTAGGGGCGTGTCCGATAGACAACTCGTTCAAACAAATCTCCGTAAAGCACAGCAATCATAAAGCGTGTCAGTAATGGAACCGTGAATTTAAAGCCTTTTTCTGTCCCTTGATTTCCCATTGAGAGAGAAACTACTGGAACTTGCGGGAAACCTGCATCAATCAGAGCTTTACGCAACAAAGGAATATAGTTAGTTGCACGGCAACCACCACCGGTTTGGGTCATCATGACGGAGGTATTGTCAAGGTCATATTCTCCTGACTGGAGAGCTTCGATAAGTTGACCGATAGTAATAATGGCTGGATAACAAGAATCGTTATTAACAAATTTCAAGCCGTTATTTACAGAAGTATTTGTTTCTGGCAGAGAAACTACATTATAACCTGCAGCAGCAAAAGCTGTATCCAATAGTCCTTCTTGGTGAATTGGCGACAACATTGGCAAGAGCAGGGTATGTTTTTTAGCCATTTCTTTTGTGAATGCTGGTGTTTCTGGGACTAATTCATGAACTTCAGTCGTTGCTTCAATATTGTGACGTGTCCGCTCTGAAACTGCTGCCTTAAGGCTACGCAAGCGAATCCGAACGGCTCCCATATTTGAACCTTCATCAATTTTTAGAACGGTATAAAGCTTGTTGTGTCCACGCATGATTTCTTCAACTTGGTCTGTCGTTACGGCATCAAGACCACAACCAAAGGAATTAAGTTGCACAAGTTCTAGATTTTTATTTTTGCAAACAACATTTGCGGCTGCATAAAGACGACTGTGGTAAACCCATTGATTGACCACGCGCAGACCAGAAACTTCGGCCAAATGACTGATAGAGTCTTCTGTCAGCACATGGAATCCTTCTTGAGTAATGATGTCAGCAATTCCGTGATTGATTTCTGGATCCAAATGATAAGGACGTCCTGCAAGGACAATGGCTTTTTCATTGTTCAAATTGATTTGCATCAGTAAATCTTCGGCTTTAAGACGTAAGTCTTCTTTGAATTTATCCATTTCTTCAAAACCATGTTGAACGGCAGCTTTTACTTCTTCAAGACTGACAGTAAATCCTTGAGCCGTCAAAGACTTATGGATATTGACTGCCACACCGTCAGGATTTGCCAAATTAATAAATGGATGAAGATAATTGACTTGTCCTTCACGAATTTCGTCAATATTATTTTTAAGAACTTCTGGATAAGATTGGACAATTGGACAGTTGAAATGATTTTGAGCATTTTTTTGTTCTTCTTGTTCAAAAAGAACTGAAGGATAAAAGATAGTTGGCACACCTTGTTTAATCAAAGCCATGATATGTCCGTGACTCATTTTTGCTGGGTAACAAACAGTATCAGACGGAATAGTTTCAATTCCCTCTTCAAAGAGTTCTTTGTCTGAGCGTGGGCTCAAAAAAACACGGAAGCCAAGGTCTGTTAGCATCGTGTGCCAAAGCGGATAATTTTCGTACATGTTAAGCACGCGCGGAATCCCAATCTCTCCACGAGTTTGTTTTTTCTTACTTAAACTATGGTAACGGAATAGTTTTTTATATTTATAATCAACTAAATTAACTTTTTTGTCTTTTTTAGCGACTTTAACTTTTGTTGCTTTTTCAGCTCCACGTTCGCAACGGTTCCCGGTTACAAATTTATTGCCATCATTGAAGACCGTCAGTGTCATTTTACAGTTATTTTCGCAAAGTCCACAGACCATAAATTCTTTATGAGTGGTAAATTTTTCTAATTCATCAAGCTTTAAAAGCTCTGATTCTTTGTGCGTTTCTTCATTGTCTAAAGAAATCAAAGCACAACCATAAGCTCCCATCAATCCGGCAATACTTGGACGGACAACTTCACGTTCAGAAATTTTTTCAAAGGCACGCAATACGGCTTCATTGTAAAAAGTTCCGCCTTGAACAACGATTTTCTTATCAAGTTCTTCGGGACGTTTTACCTTGATAACTTTATAGAGGGCATTTTTTATGACACTGTATGAAAGACCAGCAGAAATATCACCAACTGTTGCTCCTTCTTTTTGAACTTGTTTAACTTTTGAGTTCATAAAGACGGTACAGCGTGATCCAAGATTTACTGGGTGTTCGGCTAAAAGCGCTTTTTGTGAAAATTCACGAACGTCATGTTTGAGCGAATGGGCGAAAGTTTCAATGAAGGAACCACAACCTGATGAACAAGCTTCATTGAGCTGAATACTAGATAAAGCACCATCACGGATTCGCATGGCTTTCATATCTTGGCCGCCGATATCGAGAATGAAATCAACGCCGGGATTGAAATAATCAGCAGCTTTGTAGTGAGCCATTGTTTCAACTTCGCCGTAATCCACGTGAAGACCAGCTTTAATCAAGTGTTCGCCATAACCGGTTACGGTTGATTTGGCAATGTAAACGTCCGCTGGAAGTTTAGCATAAACATCTTTTAAAATATTAATAACTGATTCAAGTGGTTCTCCGTTGTTAGATCCATAATGGTCATAAAAAATATTTCCCGCGTCATCAATAAGGACAAGTTTTGTCGTGGTTGAACCTGCGTCAATTCCTAAAAAGGCCGCGCCGTGATGCTCATTGAGTTCTTTATAGCTAGCTGTTGCTTTGGCATGGCGCGCACGAAATTCATCAAGTTCAGCTTGGTTTTCAAAAAGTTTATCCATAGTATCTTGGGGAATTAAACTATCAGAATCATCAGTTTCCAAACTATGAATGAGTTCGGTTGCTGTTTTTTGGCTTGTTTCTTCGTAGAGAGCAGCTCCCATTGCCACAAAAAGTTGTGGATTTTCTGGGAAGATAATATTTTCTTCTTTTAAATCCAACGTTTCAATGAAACGTTTGCGCAGTTCACTCATAAAGAAAAGAGGTCCGCCAAGAAAGGCAACATTGCCTTTTATTTTTCGACCACTGGCTAATCCGGCAATGGTTTGATTGACAACAGCTTGGAAAATACTGGCTGCTATATCTTCACGACGCACTCCTTCGTTCAAAAGGGGTTGAACGTCAGTTTTGGCAAAAACGCC
>ENA-OQNI01000548-OQNI01000548.1-human-gut-metagenome-genome-assembly--contig:-NODE-548-length-42904-cov-7.447998_pt1 | contig 42904 bp, 43 predicted proteins | sample MGYA00242627_ERZ504876 | MGnify/ENA primary metagenome ERZ504876 (study PRJEB26092, sample SAMD00036386) | human gut metagenome | host: Homo sapiens | study: EMG produced TPA metagenomics assembly of... | reverse complement strand
TAGCTGTACAATCTTTTCCGACATGGTTTGCTATCTCCTTTCGAATGGTGGTGTCGCGACTTCATTCTACCAGAGATCTGCAAACCATGTCGCTTTTTGTTTTTGCGAAACTTATTCTACATGACCTCCTTTTAACATCGCCCCGACCGGTCCTACCGGACCTCAGGGTGCTGCTGGCGCGACCGGCCCCACTGGTCCTCAGGGTGCCGCTGGCACAACTGGTCCCACCGGTCCTCAGGGTACTGCTGGTGTTATCGGTCCCACTGGTCCTCAGGGCATTGCTGGCCCTGCCGGTGCAACTGGCCCCACCGGTCCTACCGGGCCTGCCGGTGCGACTGGTCCTGCTGGCGCCACAGGCCCCGCCGGTGCTACCGGTCCCACTGGCCCTACCGGCCCTGCCGGCAACGAGGGCGCTACAGGAACTGCCGCAACCTTATCCGTTGGCACAGTTACCACAGGTGATCCCGGCACTGACGCTAAGGTAACCAACTCCGGCACTTCCCAGAACGCGATCCTGGACTTCACCATCCCTCAAGGTCCAACTGGCTCCACCCCACCGCTCAGTTTGCTCTCTGCTTACTCTTCACCCACTCAATCCGGAGCCTCCGGTGATCCGTTGGAATTTGACCGTAATGCACTGAGCTACGGCACCGATATTTCGCACACGGCGGGCAGTTCGGACTTCACCATCAATCAGCCCGGCGTCTACTCTGTGCAATTCCATGGTGTTCTGTCTCCTGCTGACAGTGATTCCTTCCCTGCCAATATCGTTACTTCTCTGGAATCTGACGGCAGTATCGTCCCCGGTGCCTCTGTGCCCTACAATTTCCAAAGTGCAGGGGATTCCACCCCCCAGTCCTTCTCCGTTCCTCTGGTTGTCTCTAAGGCGCCTACCACTCTCCAGGTGGTACCGACCGGAAGCGGATACCAGGCCAGCGCCATTGCCCTTGACATTACCCGTCTGGGTGATATTCCCACGTAAGCAAATTACCCTGCCCTCATCCAGGGAGCGGAGCCCATGCTCCGCTCCCTCTTTGACTTTCCGGCACACAGCTACCACAGGAGGCACACTATGAAGATCGTTGTCTATGCTATTTGCAAAAATGAAGCCCAATTTGTATCCCGCTGGATAAAATCCATGTCTGAGGCCGACCAGATCGTGGTTCTGGACACCGGCTCTACCGACGATACCGTTCAGCGGCTCCGGACGCTGGGTGCCCAGGTGACGGTGGAGACCATCTGTCCCTGGCGCTTTGATGTGGCCCGCAACCGCTCTCTGGAGCTGGTGGACCCGGACGCGGATATCTGCGTCTGCACCGACTTGGATGAAGTATTCCATCCCGGCTGGCGAAAAGCCCTGGAGTCCGCTTGGATCCCTGGTACTACCCAGGCCACCTACCGCTACACCTGGAGCTTTCGCCCGGATGGTGGCGAAGGTGTGGTCTTCTGGTATGAAAAGATCCATGCCCGTCACGGCTACCGTTGGGTCCATCCGGTACATGAGGTCCTGGAGTGGATGGGGCCTGGTCAGCCGGGCTTGAAGGTCTCGGCAGAGGGAGTCCAGCTGGACCACCACCCCGACCCGAAAAAATCCCGGGCCCAGTACCTGCCGCTTCTGGAATTGGCAGTGGCGGAGGCACCTCAGGACGACCGCAGCGTCCACTATCTGGGCCGGGAGTACCTGTTCCACAGCCGATGGGACGACTGCATCCGCACCCTGACACAGCACCTGACCATGCCCAGCGCCACTTGGGCCGATGAGCGGGCAGCCTCTATGCGGTTTATTGCCCAGTCCTATGAGCACAAGGGACAGCCCGAGGAGGCGCTTCGCTGGTACCTGCGGGCAGCGGCGGAAGCTCCCCATCTGCGGGAACCCTTGGTGGAGCTGGCCCTGCTGCTCTACACCCAGGAGGAGTGGGATGGGGTACTCTACTTTACCCAAAAAGCGCTGGCCATTGTGGAACGTCCCCGCACCTACATCTGCGAAGCTCGGGCCTGGGGAGCTCTGCCCTACGACCTGCGCTGCCAGGCCTATTACCACACAGGCCGACCTCAGCTGGCCCTGGAGGCTGCCCGGGCGGCTCTCGCTCTGGAGCCCCAGGACGAGCGGCTCCAGGGCAACGTGAAGCTGCTGGAGTGTCTGTGCTGAACCTTTACGCCGGACCAAAAAGGTGGTATACTCTCCAGGAACAAGGAGGGATCCCTATGGCACTGCGACTGGCTACCCCAATGGATGCCCCCGCGCTGGTGGGCATCTATGGGCAGTATATTCATACCCCAATCACCTTTGAGTATGAGCTCCCCTCGCCCCGGGAGTTTCAGGACCGGATCACCCATACACTGGAAGACTACCCCTATTTGGTCTGGGAGGAGAATGGCACTCCCGTGGGTTACGCCTACGCCCACCGCTTCAAAGAGCGGGCCGCCTATCAGTGGGGTGCCGAGCTATCCGTCTATGTGGCCCAGGGCCACACCTCCCAAAAAGTAGGCCGGCGGCTGTATGGCGCTCTGATGGAGCTGTTGGCGATTCAGGGAGTGCGCACGGTGTACGGCATCGTCACCGTTCCCAACGAGAAGAGTGAGGGGCTCCACCGCAGTATGGGCTTTCAGGACGCAGGCATCTGCCGCAATACCGGCTATGTGGACGGAGCCTGGCGGGATGTGCAGACCTTTGAGAAGGCCATCGGCCCCTACGACCTGGAGCCTGTCCCCATCACCCCCTTCCCGCAGCTCTCCACGGAACTGGTCCAAAGGGCTCTGGCAAAATGGCAATAAAAAATCTGGAGCATTCCGCTGGGAAATGCTCCAGATTTTTTATGCTTCTTTTTCCTCTGTGATTTGATGTGCAGGCGGAGGCGTTACCGGCTCGTCATGCTCCATGGGATCAAAGTAATCCTGATCCACCAGAGTGGGTTTGCGGTGCTGGAACACGGCAATGATTACCGGGTAGAGCACCGTGGCCACCAGGCCGCCGGAAAAACCGTTGTTATATAGATTCATTCCCGCCACAGGGCTGCCGGTGTACAGCACCACAGAAGAGTGGATAAACCCAGCCAAAACACCATAGGGCCAGCCAAAGTAGCCCGAAATGGGTGCCAGGGTGGTGCAGAACAGGCAGGCCAGCTGCACGGATGGGTTGCTGAGTTCCCAGTGCATCACCAGGCTGCCCAGGAACACGCCCGCCATGACGGGTACAATGTTGAACACGTGCTTGCCAAAGGCGGAAAAGCCCATGATGGTGAGGATCCCGCCTACGGTGGGACCGTTCAGCTCGCCGCCGCCGCCCAGTACGAAAGCCATGCCGATCAGGCCGTTGACTCCCATATTCACCAGCACAGGCCCCGCTCCAAACATACGCAGATAGTCGCTGGGAGCGCGGCCGCTGGTGGTCAGCAGACGGCGGTATCCCGCCCAGACGGCCCAAACCGGCTTTCCTGATGCAAAGAGCCCGCCCAGGATCAGAACAACACTCAGCACGCCCAGCGCCGCGCCAAAGGGAAGGTCATACCCTTTTGCCCAGTGGTACTGGGTGGTGGGGGTGGCTCCCATAGAGCTGATAAGGGGCACCAGCAGGAAGGCTACCAGACCGCAGGCAAAGCCCACGTTATACAGGTTCATGCCGTTTTGGATCTTATATGTATAGGCAGACAGAGGCGGCATGATAAAGCCGATGATCACGCCGGTGATCAGTCCTGCCACCGGGTTGCCCCAGCCGTTGTCCAGGGAGATGTAACTCACCGCCGGAGCCAGGGCGGTGGCCAGCAGTCCTACGGAAATATACTTGCCAAAGTGCTCCCGCCGGCTCTTTGCATATAGCCAGGTACCCAGCAGAATTGGCCAGATATTCACACAGTTTTTCCCGAACAGGGAAAAGCCTGACATCAGCCCAATCACCACCAGAGAGAAGCCGTTAAACGGCTCCCGGGACAGCTTCAAAAGTACGATGGAAATTGCGGTGACCAGGGCGGAATTCATCAGCGCGGCACCCGGACCGGCAATCAGCACATAGTCGGTAATCAGGGAGTCCTCGGTCAATACGATGGTGCGCAATCCGGTTAAAATCTCCTGCGGTGAGGAAAACAGGAAGGCCGCCAGGGCCAGCACAGCAGCATACAGCCAGAAAAACAGATGCATCCGGTTGTAGCGCATAGTTTCTCCTTGCATGGCAGCCCCTCCTTACATCTGGGGATGGGCGGCAAAGAGGTCCCGGGTCTGCTGGGCGTTGCGTCCAATCTCCTCGGCCAGGGCCTGGAGAGAGGGGAATTTTTTCTCTCCCCGCAGATAGCTGTAAAACTCCATCCGCAGCTCCTTGCCGTACAGGTCGCCGGAAAAGTCCAGGATAAACCCTTCCACCGTCACCCGCCCGTCGTTATCGGACACCGTGGGACGCACCCCCACGTTGGTCACCGCCATGTGGCTCTCTCCATCCACCACCACCCGGGTGGCATATACGCCAAAGGCGGGAACGATCACCGGAGCAGGGATACACAGGTTCACCGTGGGGAAGCCCAGGGACGAGCTGCCGATCTTCTTGCCGTGAGTCACCCGGTTGGTAAGCACATGGGGATGGCCCAAAAAGTCCACGGCCCGCTCCATCTCCCCCTGGGCGACGAGGGTACGGATATAGGTGGAGGAGATGGTGATGCCCTCCTGCTCCACCTTGCCGATAATGTCGCAGCCCACGCCCAGCTTCTCGCAGGTCTCCTTGAGCCGCTGGGGGTTTCCCTTGCCCATATAGCCGAAATGGAAGTCGTGACCGGCCACCACATGGACCACATTCAGCTGTTTGATGAGATATTCTGTAATAAAATCCTGCCAGTCCATGCGCATCATGCCGTCAAAGCTGGACACGATGACCTCCTGGATGCCGTAGCAGCTGCGCATCAGCCACACACGGTCCTCCACCGAGCTGAGCAGGGGCACCACCTGCCCGGTGATGGCGGCGGTGGGACTGCGGTCAAAGGTGAAGGCGCAGGCCGCCGCGTCCAGCTCTTTGGCCCGGCGCGTCACGGTGGACAGCAGGGCTCCGTGGCCCTTGTGCACCCCGTCAAAAAACCCCAGGGCGATCACCCGTTTGGTATTGCTCAAAAGTATCCTCTCCTTATTTCCCTCAAACCTGGAAAAAGCTCTTGATGGTAATGAGCTTTCCGTGAGAGACCCGACTCAAAGCCAGAAACTCTCCTGCCTCACTGTATACCCGATACTCCCCGGCAGGGGGCGCATCAGGCAGCACCAGTGTCATGCCGTTGCGCACCTTCTTCTCTGCCGCAGGTTTCAGGATCAGCACAGGGCGGCCGGCAAAGTAGGCATCCACCCCCAGCAGCAGGCTCGCGGGATCCTCAGCCTGGAGTACCTGCTCCAGAGGCAGAGCGTCCTCCAAGGTAAAACCGGCCGCCATGGTCCGCCGCAGGGAGTACATGGTTCCTCCGCAACCCAGGGCCTGGCCAATGTCGTGGCACAGGGTGCGCACATAGGTGCCCTTGGAGCAGCGCACCCGGATGAGAAAATCGGTGGCGCTCTCCTGGCCCTCCACCTCCAGGGAGTGGATGGTGATGGCCCGGGGCTTGCGCTCCACCTCCCGGCCCTTACGGGCCAGCTCGTAGAGCTTCTTCCCGTTTACCTTGATGGCGGAGTACATGGGGGGCAGCTGCTGAATCTCTCCCCGGAAGGGGGCCAGCGCCGCCTCCAATTCTTCCCCAGTCACTGAGACAGGGTGCTCCTCCAGTACCCGGCCGGAGGTGTCCTGGGTATCGGTGACGGTGCCCAGCCGCAGGCCGGCCAGGTACTCCTTGTCCCCCTCGCTGGCAAACTCCACCGCCCGGGTGGCCCGGCCCACAAACACCGGCAGTACGCCGGTGGCCATGGGGTCCAGGGTCCCGGCGTGGCCGATCCGCTTTTCGTGGAACAGGCCCCGCAGCTTGGCGCATACGTCCATGCTGGTCCAATCTTGGGGCTTATCAATCACAATAATTCCGTTAGGCATAGCAGGCCCCCCTTTCCTCGCGGCGCAGCCCAGCAAAGCGGGTGCGACGCGAAAAGGAGGAGCCGCACGCCTGGATAAGCCCCTTTGCCTTGGCGAAGGGGCGTTCCAACAGGGCGTGCTCCGACGCCGTCCAATCCTGGGGTTTATCAATCACAATGATTCCGTTTGGCATGGGTCCTCCCTTTACTTGCCCTGATTCTGTACCTGGCGGATGGCCTCCACCAGCACCTTCCGGGTATAGGCGGGGTCACCCTCTACGGTGGCTCCGGCCGCAGCGGCATGTCCGCCGCCGCCCAGAATGGCACACACCGCACTGGCATTGAGTTCACCGGGCTCGGTGCGCAGAGAGATCTTGCACACACCGGGGCGCAGCTCCCGGATGGTGACCCCGGTGTGGACCCCCTCTACCCCGCCCACAAAGGCGGAAATGTCGTCCAGGTCCTCCTCCTTGGCCTGCACCTGGGCAATCATGTCCAGAGTCAGGGTGACAATGGCCAGTTTTCCCTCGTCCAACACTTCCATACCGGAAGTGAGCATTCCCTCCAGCTTCAGGCGCTTGAGGGAGCGGGTACGGAAATGGCGGCGGTTAATGGGATAAAAGTCGATTCCCGTCTCCAGCAGGGCGGCAGCCACCGCGTGGGTCGCCGGAGAGGTATTGGAGTAGACAAAGCAGCCGGTGTCGGTAGACACCGCCACGTAGAGGGGCAGAGCCACCGCCTGGCTCACGCTTCCCCACTGGCGGATCACATCGTACATCAGCTCACCGCAGGCAGCCCGGCCTGCGTCCAGGCAGGTCTCCTTGGCAAAAAACTCCTGGGACGGGTGGTGGTCAAAAGCCAGGTCTACCTTGTCCAGATAGCACTGGGCGTTCTCCGGGAACAGCCCCCGGGCAGCCATGTCTACGCTGACCACCTTCTTGGGCTGGTATCCTTCAGGAGCCAGCATCCCTTCCAGATAGGGGGCAAAGATGGCGGTGAGCTCCGGGTTGGGCAGGACATAAGCCTCCTTTCCCTGCTCCCGCAGGGCGGTACAAAGGGCGGCGGCACAGCCCACCGTGTCCCCGTCGGGGCGCACATGGGTGAGAATCAGGTAGTCGTCTCCCTCCAGCAGCCGCTGGGCGGCCTGCTCATAGGTCAGCGTGCTCATTCCTCGTCCTCCTGGTCCTCGCCGTAGTGGTTGTCGGGGTTCACCGGCTTGACCACGTTGGGGTCCCGCAGCATGCTGAGGATGTGGGCGCCTTTGTCGATGGAATCGTCAGGGACGAAGGACAGCTGGGGGGTGTTGCGCAGGTTCAGGGTGCGACCCAGCTCCCGGCGCAGATAGCCGCTCGCCGACTTCAAGCCCTTGAGCACCTGGGCCTCATTGGACTTATCCAGCACACTGATGTGGACCTTGGCATATTTCAGATCCGGGGTGGTCTCCACCGCCGTCACAGAGATCATTCCGGTCACCCGGGGATCTTTTACCGTGGGGATCAGGGAAGACAGCTCCCGCTGGATCTCCTCGTTGATACGGCCGATACGATTGGAAGCCATAAAAACTCCTCCTTATAGTCAAAACAGGGCGGGCGAAAACGCCCGCCCTGTCGTTGGGTCAAATTATCTTTTAAACTTCAATCTGCTCCATCACGAAGGCCTCAATGATGTCGCCTTCCTTGATATCCTGGAACTTCTCGAAGGTGATACCGCACTTCCCCACGGGATGTTCCATCCCGCGTGGACCCCTTGATTTCAAATGCTCGGGCGAAGTGAATTCGCCCTGCGCAAATCTCAGCCTGCGGCTTCGATTTTACGTGCCAAAAGGCGCACCCCGCTGCGCGGGGTACTCGCGCGGTATTATACCTCGATCTGCTCCATCACAAAGGCCTCGATGATATCGCCTTCCTTGATATCCTGGAACTTCTCGAAGGTGATACCGCACTCGTAGCCGGCGGCAACCTCCTTCACGCTGTCCTTGAAGCGCTGCAGGGAGGCGATGGAGCCGTCATAGATCACGATGTTGTCACGCAGCAGACGCATCTGGGCGTTACGCTGCATCTTGCCGTCCAGCACGTAGCAGCCGGCCACCATGCCCACGCCGGTGATGCGGAACACGTTGCGCACCTCGGCGCGGCCCAGGTCCACTTCCTTGAACTTGGGGGCCAGCATGCCCTTCATAGCCGCCTCGATCTCGTTGATGGCGTCGTAGATGACCCGGTACATCCGCATATCCACCTTCATCCGGGCGGCGCTCTCCTTGGCATTGGCGTCGGGGCGGACGTTGAAGCCCACGATGATGGCCCCGGAGGTACTCGCCAGCATGACGTCGCTCTCGTTGATGGCGCCCACGGCGCAGTGGATGACCCGCACCCGGACCTCCTCGTTGGAGATCTTCTCCAGGGAGGACTTCACCGCCTCGGCGGAGCCCTGCACGTCGGCCTTGACGATGATGTTCAGGGTCTTCATCTCACCGGCCTGGATCTGGCTGAACAGATCCTCCAGAGTGACCTTGCCCACGTTGCTGTTCATGCTGTTCTTCTGCTCTGCCTTGCGCTGCTCGGCCAGCTCCCGGGCCATGCGCTCGTCGGCCACAGCGTGGAAGTCATCGCCGGCCTCAGGCACTTCGCCCATACCGATGATCTCCACGGGGACGGAGGGGCCGGCCTCGGTGACCTTCTGGCCCTTGTCGTTGGTCATGGCGCGGACACGGCCCACGGCGGTGCCGGCAATGATCACGTCGCCCTGATGCAGGGTACCGTTCTGCACCAGCAGGGTGGCCACAGGGCCGCGGCCCTTGTCCAGCCGGGCCTCGATGACGGCACCGTGGGCAGAGCGGTTGGGGTTGGCCTTCAACTCCCGCATCTCAGCGGTGAGGACCACCATGTCCAGCAGGTTGTCAATGCCCTCGCCGGTCTTGGCGGAGATGGGGCAGATAATGGTGTCGCCGCCCCACTCCTCGGGCACCAGGGAGTACTCGGTGAGCTGCTGCTTGATGCGCTCGGGGTTGGCGGTGGGTTTATCCATCTTGTTGATGGCCACGATCACGGGGATCTCGGCGGCCTTGGCGTGGTTGATGGACTCCACGGTCTGGGGCATGATGCCGTCGTCAGCGGCCACCACCAGGATGGCTACGTCGGTGACCATGGCGCCGCGGGCACGCATGGCGGTAAAGGCCTCGTGGCCGGGGGTGTCCAGGAAGGTGACGGGGCTGCCATTCACATCCACCTGATAGGCGCCGATGTGCTGGGTAATGCCGCCGGCCTCGCCGGAAACCACGTTGGCGTGGCGGATATAGTCCAGCAGAGAGGTCTTGCCGTGGTCGACGTGGCCCATGACCACCACAACGGGGGCGCGGGGGATCAGATCCTCTTCCTTGTCCTCGGTGGTGTCGATGAGCTTCTCCTCGATGGTGACAACGACTTCCTTCTCCACCTTGCAGCCCAGCTCCATAGCAACCAAGGCGGCGGTGTCGTAGTCGATGATCTCGCTGAGGGAGGCCATGACACCCATCTTCATCAGGGTCTTGACCACCTCGGCGCCGGTCTTCTTCATGCGGGAGGCCAGCTCGCCCACGCCGATCTCGTCAGGGATCATCACCTTCAGCGGAGCCTTCTTGGCAATCTCCAGCTGCAGACGGCGCAGACGATCCTGCTCCTCCTGCTTACGCTTGTTGCCGGGACCCTGCTGACGGCCGCGCTGACGCTGTGCGTTGCGGTTCTGGAACTTCTCCTTGCCGCCCCGGTCCTGCTGACGCTGGTCGGTGAAGGACTCCAGACGCTCGTCATACTTATCCAGATTCACCGCGCCGCCGCCGCGGGTATCCACCACCTTCTTGGTAGGCACACGGCTGGAGGGCTGAGACACGGTCTGCTGGCTCTGCTGCGCCTGGGGCTTATGGGCCGCCTGCTGCTGGCCCTGCTGGGGCCGGGCCTGGGCATTGCCGCCCTTGTTCTGCTGCTGGGCGGGCTTGGGCTGTCCGGCGGGCTTGCCCTGCTGGGCAGGTTTGCTCTGGGCAGTCTTGGGAGCCTCCGCCTTGGCGGCAGGCTCGTGGTATACATCCTCATAGATGGACTGGATGGAGTCCACCTGGTTGTGCTGGGTGAGATATTCAAACACCAGGGACAGCTCCTGCTCAGTCAGGGGCTGCATGTGGTTCTTGGGCGGATGCCCATACTGAGTCAGGATGTCCATGACCTCCTTGGACTGGAGCTCCTTGGACCCCTTTTTAAAATCCTTGGCCACCTTGTGGATGGGATATTTGATCATCATATTCGGGAGCCACCTCGTTTCTTAGGGTTTGTGCCGGAATGTTCCGGACAGCTTGCGGCCGCCTGGGCCGGGTCGATGCTTCGGGCCCGGGCGCGGGCTGCCGGACCGGGGAGAACGTGCTTCCGGCGCGCCGGAGGACTCCCCTTTGCCTTTGCGCTGCCCGCTGGGGGCGGCGCTTTTCTTCTGGGCGGAGTTTGGTACCGCCCAGGGCTTTTTCTTTCCGTTTTGCAGGTTTTTCTCGTGCTGGCGCTTCTCCTTCTGCCGCTGAAGCACCCGGTCCGCCTTCTGCCGCAGCTGCTGCGCGGCAGGGCCGTAGCGCTCCGGGTCCCGGGCGGCCAGCTTCTCGGTCACCGCCGCGGCAAATCCCGCGTCGGTAATGGCCAGCATGGCGCAGGAGCCGCGGCCAAGGTGGAAGCCCAGTTCCGCTTTGGAGTAGGGCACTTCCAGCCACAGGACGTTGCCTGCCTCGCCAAAGTGGGCGGCCCGGCGGTTGGTGTTGGCCGCCGCGTCGCTGGCCAGCAGCACCAGGCGGGCCTGACGGGCCCGGCAGACGGCGCCCACCGGCTCCTCGCCGATCTCCAGCCGTCCCGCCTTACGGGCCAGGCCCAGCAGGTGGAGAATGGGATCATTGGGCATCCTGGGGCACCTCCTTCATCTGTTCTTCCAGCGCCTGATATACTTCCTCAGGAAGGGGGGCAGAAAAGGCCCGCTCCAGCGCCTTGGACTTTTTGGCCTTAGCCAGACATGCGGGATTGGGACACACATAGGCCCCCCGCCCAGGCAGCTTTCCCCGGAAATCCAGGGACACCTGCCCCTCCGGAGAACGGACTACCCGGATCAGTTCCTTTTTCGGCTTCATCTCCCGGCAGCCAACACACTGGCGCATGGGGATCTTCTTGGGCACAGATCTCACCCCTTTCATGACAAAATTGATATGGATTACTCTTCCTCGCTCTCCACAGGCTCCTCAGCCACCAGAGCGTCGTCCTCCAGCTCCTCCTGCTGGATCTCCTCGATTGGCTCCAGGGGAGCGGAGGCGGGCTTAATGTCGATCTTCCAGCCGGTGAGCTTGGCGGCCAGGCGGGCGTTCTGGCCCTCCTTGCCGATGGCCAGAGACAGCTGGTCGTCGGGCACTACCACGCGGCAGCTCTTGCCGTCGGGCAGAGGCTCCACGCTGACCACGTCGGCGGGAGAGAGCGCGGCGGCAATGTACTCGGCGGGATCGTCGGAGTACTTGATGATGTCCATCTTCTCGCCCTTAAGCTCCTCCACGATGGTGTTGACACGCTGACCGCGGGGGCCGACACAGGCGCCGATGGGATCTACGTTGGGGTCAGCGGACCAGACCGCCAGCTTGGTGCGGGAACCGGCCTCACGGGCGATGGAGCGGATCTCCACGGTGCCGTCGTAGATCTCAGGCACTTCCAGCTCAAAGAGGCGCTTGACCAGGCCGGGGTGGGTGCGGGAGATAATGACCTGGGGACCCTTGGTGGCCTTGCGCACCTCCACCATATACACCTTCAGGCGCTGGCCCTCCACGTAGCTCTCACCCTTGACCTGCTCGTTGGCGCCCAGATAGGCGTCGGTGAACTCAGAGCCGGAGCTGATGCGCAGGGTGACCGCCCCGTTGCGGGGATCGATGCGGGTAACCACGCCGGTGAGCAACTCGTGCTCCTTGGAGGAGAACTCGTCGTATACCATGCCCTGCTCGGCCTCGCGGATACCCTGGATAATGACCTGGCGAGCAGTCTGAGCGGCAATGCGGCCAAAGCTCTTGGGCTTGACCTCAATACGCACCACGTCACCCAGCTCGGCCCGGGGCAGGGCGGCCTTGGCCTCCTGCAGGCTGATCTCGGTGTTGGGATTGTCCACGACCTCTACTACATCCTTCTTCAGGAACATGCGGACGGTGTTGGTCTCGGGGTTGGCGTCCACAATCAGGTTATCGCCCACGCCCTCATGGTCCCGGCGGTACGCCGATACCAGAGCCTGGGTAATCTTCTCCATCATATAGCCGGGCTTGATGCCCTTCTCCTGCTCGATCTGAGCAATGGCGGCAAAAAATTCCTGTCCGTCCAGCTCGTTGCTATTGACCTTTTTCGTTGTTCTCTTAGCCACGTCGGTCTCCTCCTACTATTCTCAGAAGCGGGGGTACAGCCGTACCAGCGCCAGTTCTTTCTTCTCAAATTTCATGGGCGCGCCGCCCACATTCAGGGTCACGTCTCCGTCCTCATAGGACTCCAGCAGCCCCACATAGTCCTTCCGGCCGTCCCGGGCCCGGTAGAGCTTGACCTCCACCTCAGCGCCCTGGAACTGGGCGAAGTGCTCCGGCTTTTTCAGTGCCCGGTCCGCTCCGGCGGAGGACACCTCCAGGGTGTAGCTGCCCTCAATGGGGTCGGCCTCGTCCAGAGCATCGGACAGGGGGCGGGAGACCGCCTCGCAGTCGTTGATGGACACGCCCCCCTCCTTATCAATATAGAAGCGGAGATACCACTCCCCTGCCTCCTTTACATATTCCACATCCCACAGGGAGCAGCCCGCCGCCTCCACGAAGGGCTGGGCAAGCTGGGCCGCCATCTCGGTCACTTTTGCCATGTCAAAAACCTCCAAACTGCACTGGGCGCTCCGCTGGCCGACGGTAGTCGAGCCCATTTGGTCAATCAAAAAGAGCGGAGCCGAAACCCCACTCTAGCCAATACTACCATAATTCTTTATTTAATATACCACAGCCCCGTTCCGATTGCAAGGGGCTGGAAGATTATTTTTCCTTTTCGTACAAACGTGGAGGGCGGCATAGCCGCCCTCCACAGGCAATTTTCTCTTAGGAAAGCAGGATTCGGTCGTTATCCAGCTCTTTTCCCGCTCCCTGGCGGAATTTCGCCAGCAAGTCGTCCACGGTGAGGGTGCTGCGCTCCTCCCCCGCCACGTCAAACACCACCCGTCCCCGGTCCATCATCAGGGTGCGGTTGCCCAGTTCCAGGGCCTGGTGCATGTTGTGGGTCACCATCAGGGTGGTGATCTTGTGCTCCCGGACCACCTGCTTGGTGATCTCCAGCACCTTCTCCGCAGTTCCCGGGTCCAGCGCGGCGGTGTGCTCGTCCAGCAGCAGCACCTTGGGCGGCACCATGGTAGACATCAGCAGCGTCAGCGCCTGGCGCTGTCCGCCGGAGAGCAGCCCCACCGGCTGGCGCATCCGGTCTTCCAGCCCCATGTCCAGCCGGGCCAGCTGATCCCGGAAAAAGGCCCGGCCCGCCTTGCTGGTGCGGCTGAAAAAGGCGTTCTGGTGCTTGGCGGTACGAAGATAGGCCAGCGCCAAATTCTCCTCAATGGTCATGTGGGGAGCCGTGCCCCGCATGGGGTCCTGAAACAGGCGGCCCATTTCCCGGCTGCGCCGGTACTCCGGCTTGTAAGTAATATCCTCCCCATCCAGCACAATGGAGCCGCCATCCACATAGAACACTCCGGCAATGGCGTGAAACAGGGTGGATTTTCCTGCACCGTTGGAGCCCACGATGGTAATAAAGTCTCCATCTTCTACCGTTAGACTCAGCCCGGACAAAGCCGTCTTTTCGTTGACGGTTCCGGGGTTAAAGGTCTTGGTCAGATTCTTCATCTCCAGCTTACCCATGGTTACTGCTCCTCCTTTCTTGCAGCAATGGCCCGACGCTTTTGCATCTGGAATGCAGTCCAGCGGCGCACGGCCGGAGCCGCGATGGCGGCGCCCACGATGATGGCGGAGACCAGCTTCATGTAGTCGGCGGGAACGTTAAAGCGCAGGGCGGCTGCGTAGATGCAGCGATAGATGATGCTGCCTGCGATGACGCCCACCACACCGCGAGCCATAGAACTCTTTCCGATGAGGGTCTCGCCGATGACCAAGGCGGCCAGAGCCAGCACCACCATGCCAGTTCCGCTGTTCACATCGGCGAAGGTGCTGTACTGGGCCACCATCGCGCCGGACAGGCCGGTCAAAGCATTGGCTACACACAGACCGACGGTAATAGTAAAGGTGGGATTGATGGAGGAAGCCCGCACCATATCCGCATTGTCACCGGTAGCCCGGATGGACAGTCCCAGCCGGGTCCCTAAAAACAGCACCAGCAGAACCGCCACCACGATCACAATTCCCGCTGTCACTGCCAGCTTATACCAGCTTCCGGCAAAGCCGGCCTCATTGGCCATGGTGTAGATGGTATCAGCCATAAACAAGGATTGATTGCTCTTTCCCATCACCATCAGATTGATGCTGTACAGGCCGATATTGGTAATGATTCCCGCCAAAATAGATGGAACAGATAACTTTGTCTGAAGAAATGCCGTCACAAATCCGGCCAGTGCCGCGGCCAGCATTCCGGCAGGCAGAGCCAGGATCGGGTGACCTGCCAGGCACATCATAGCCGACACTGCACTGCCCAGAACGAAAGCCCCATCTGTGGTCATATCGGCAATGTTTAAAATGGAAAAACTGAGAAATAGAGCCAGCGCCACCGGCGCATAGACAAAGCCCGCTTCCAGTGCGGTTTGAAGTACGGTAACCACAGCAATCGCTCCTCTCAATGGACAGGCCATCCCTCCGCATTTCAGCGGAGGGATGGCGGATGAAAATGTAAAATCCTTTGCAGGTTAATCCTGGGTGGTCTGAACCTCGACCACCTGGGAGCCCATGTCAGAGAACATGGAGTAATCGATGCCCAGGGTCTTCGCGGTATCGGTGTTCACGGTGATAATATCGCCGGAGACAGTGATGAAGTCAGGGAACTCGCCGGTCTGGAGCACCTGGAGGGCCAGGTCAGCGGTCTGAGTACCCAGGTCGGTGTAGTTCACGCCGCAGGTGGCGAAAGCGCCATTGCGGACAAAGGAGTCCGCGCCCGCATAGTGGGGAATCCCCGCCTCAGCCAGCATGGGAGCGATGGCCAGCTCAGCCGCCTGCACCACATTGTCGGTGGGAGTAAAGACTGCGTCTACCTGATCCAGCATGGAGCTGACCGCGGCAATGATCTCGTCAGAGGTGTTGCCGGTCTTCTCAATATAGGAGATGCCCTTGGCGTCCAGGTATTCCTTGGCGTCCTCAATAGCAGGAGCACTGTTTACCTCAGAGGTGGAGTACAGCAGACCCACGGTTTTGACCTCAGGATTCTGGGCCAACATCATATCCAGCAGCAACTCTACATTCAGCGCGTCACTGGTGCCGGTGACGTAGGGAATGCCAGTCAGTTTGGCTACCTCGGGGTAGCTGACCGTGCCGTAAATCACCGGGGTCTGGGTCTGCTGGGCGGTAGAGGCCATCTGCTGAGCTGCCAGCGTACCAATGGGAACGATAGCATCATAGCCGCCGGCGATGATCTCCGCGCCAATCTGAGCCAGAGTGGAAGTATCGTTGTTGCCGTTGAAGTCCTTGTACTCGATCTCCACGCCCAGTTTCTTTTCCTTGGCATCCAGCTCAGCGGTAATGGCGTCCCGGATCTCATTCATGGACGCATGGTCCAGCTGGCGAACCACCGCGATCTTATATCCATCCCCATTTCCGGAGCCAGAGGTGTTCCCAGATCCAGAGGAATTGGACGTTCCAGCGTTGCCGCCGGAGCAGGCCGCCAGAGACAATGCCATGGCACAGGACAGAGACAGAGCCGCAAACTTCTTGACCACGTTGTTCTTTTTCATAATGTTACCTCCATAATTGGCCATTTGGCCGAAATTTGTTTGGGTGGGCGATGGAGGGGCCGCTGCCAACGGCCTTGATTTGGAGTCTTGCGGGTATAAAAAAACAGCCCCTTATCCCACATGGGACAAGAGCCTGACTCCTGCGATACCACCCAAATTGACGTTTTCACGTCCGCTCGCTTCACGCGCCATCACGCGTGCCCGATGGATAACGGGTGGGTCCCCGTCGGCATCTACTAGGTTGCCCGTTCAAGCCGCCCTCGAAAGACCATTCACTCGGCCGCGCCCCGCCCTGATCTCACCACCCAGGACTCTCTTTGGGTTTGCTGCACCGGCTACTCTTCTTTCTCATAGGTTTGGATTGGATTTACTTGTTGGTGCTATTATATGCACGGCCTTTTGGTTTGTCAACCCTTTTTTTCACATCCTACAAAAAGGGCGACTGACTCCAGCCGCCCCTCTGCTATGCATACCACATTATTCCTCTTCCAGTGCTTCCACTGCCTGTTCCAGAGTTTGAGCCTCCAATGCATTGGCCACCCGGCCCAAGTAGTTCACATAGTACACCGCTGCCACCAGCGAAAAGACCGAAATCACTACGCCAGCTACCAGTAAAATAATTGCTTCCGTGTCTATGACTGCGGGTGTCGGAATCAGTGCATACCCGCATGCCACTATGGTCGATGCAGCACTCAGCCACCAAAGGATTTTTCCCCGACGCAAGATTTCATCTTGCTCCAGATTCTCCAGCAGATGTCGGGTTCCCAGAATGACAAGCCACAGTACCACCAAAGTTCCCAAGGTTTTGATGGTACTCAGAATCTGTCCTAATACGCTTCCTGAGCCCACCAAAGCTTGGATAATTGCCAACACAATCAATACGATTTCACAAAGAAAAGCATCTTTGTACTCTGGCCGGACATCTCGCAGCCCATACAGTCCTACCAGGTATACAATACCGCCAACCACCGCCGCGATCCCGCTCAGCAGCACAAAGAACGCAATCAGTCCCATTCCCCCGGTCACAAAGAAGGCGAATGGATTGCTCCATACAATCATAAGCGCAAGAATTGCATTTGCGAGGATCACCGCCAGGGAAACCAGAGTCACAATATTCCCAGTGCGCATTAAGCGAAACTTCCGGGAGGCGTGCAGAGCTGTTTCACGATCGATCGTCATATCCGGCTCACTCTTTTGTTGCTTTTTTATATTTTTATCATGCTCCTATTTTTATATTTTGTCAATTTTGCTTAATCATATTTAAGGCTTGTTTTCTGCTTATTTACCCCACTCTGCATTTTTCCTGTTTTCTGCAACCAATTCTTCTTTTAAGGTTTATATCAATAAACCCACTTTCTATTTGAAGTTTATCACACTAAACCTTCTGTGTCAAGAAAAATCCCCCTGTCAAATGACAAGGGGATTCGAGAACATAAGGATTACCTTTTCGATCTTAAGGCGCCTTTCCCGCAGAAGAGCGCCCATAAAAAATACCCGGCCAAAAGGCCGGGTATTTAGAGGGAGCAAAATTACTCCTCGATCTCAATAACAGCGCTTTTGCCGCGGAAGGTCACCCATATAAAAACCGCCCGGCAAAAGCCGGGCGGCATAGGGAGTTGTTAATTACTCCTCGATCTCAATAACAGCGCCGGAACCCACGGTGCGGCCACCCTCACGGATAGCGAAACGCAGGCCCTTCTCGATGGCGATGGGGGTGATCAGCTCGACCTTCATGTCGACGTTATCGCCAGGCATGCACATCTCGGTGCCCTCGGGCAGGGTGATGATGCCGGTCACGTCGGTGGTACGGAAGTAGAACTGAGGACGATAGTTGTTGAAGAAGGGAGTGTGACGGCCGCCCTCTTCCTTGGTCAGCACGTACACCTGGCCCACGAACTTGGTGTGGGGGTGAATGGAGCCGGGCTTACACAGAACCTGGCCACGCTCGATATCGGTCTTGGCGATACCACGCAGCAGGGCGCCGACGTTATCACCAGCCTCAGCGTAATCCAGGGTCTTGCGGAACATCTCCAGACCGGTCACGACGGTGGACTTCTTCTCCTCGGACAGGCCGACGATCTCCACGGTCTCACCAGTCTTGATCACGCCACGCTCCACACGGCCGGTAGCAACGGTACCACGGCCAGAGATGGTGAACACGTCCTCAACGGGCATCAGGAAGGGCAGATCCTCGTTACGGGCGGGAGTGGGGATATAGCTGTCAACAGCGTCCATCAGCTCCTTGATGCAAGCATACTCGGGAGCGTTGGGATCGTTGGACTCGGAAACCAGAGCGTTCAGAGCGGAACCCTTGATGATGGGGATCTCGTCGCCGGGGAACTCGTACTTGTCTAGAGTCTCGCGGACCTCCATCTCGACCAGCTCCAGCAGCTCCTCGTCGTCGACCTGATCGCACTTGTTCAGGAACACGACGATAGCGGGCACGCCCACCTGACGGGCCAGCAGGATGTGCTCCTTGGTCTGAGCCATGGGGCCGTCGGTAGCAGCGATAACCAGGATAGCACCGTCCATCTGAGCAGCGCCGGTGATCATGTTCTTGATATAGTCGGCGTGGCCCGGGCAGTCAACGTGAGCATAGTGACGGGCGTCAGTCTCATACTCAACGTGAGCGGTGTTGATGGTGATGCCGCGCTCCTTCTCCTCGGGAGCCTTGTCGATGCTGGCGTAGTCCTCGAACTGGGCCTTGCCCTGCATAGCCAGGTACTTGGTGATGGCGGCGGTCAGAGTGGTCTTGCCGTGGTCAACGTGGCCGATGGTGCCGATGTTGACATGGGGCTTGGTACGCTCGAATTTCTGCTTAGCCATTAGAATTTCCTCCTTATATTGCAGTAATCAAACATAAATAAAATGGGTCTTGCATATCAGGGCTATTTTATCCTATTCTGGCCATAATTGCAAGCCTAATTTCCCGGGTGCGGAGCCCCAGGAGTAAAAATTACTCCTGGCTGCGGCCGCGCTCGGCAATGATCTTCTCAGCAATGCTCTTGGGAATCTCCACATAGCTGTGGGGCTCCATGGAGTACTGGCCACGGCCCTGAGTAGAAGAACGCAGGTCGGTAGCATAGCCAAACATGTTGGCCAGAGGCACCAGAGCGTCGATCTGGGTAGCGCCGGGACGGCTCTCCTGGCCCTGGATCTGTCCGCGGCGGCTGTTCAGGTCGCCGATGACGTTGCCCAGGTACTCGTCGGGAGCAATGACAGAAACCTTCATCATAGGCTCCAGCAGGATGGGCTGGGCCTTGCGGCAGGCCTCCTTGAAGGCCATGGAACCGGCAATCTTAAAGGCCATCTCAGAGGAGTCGACCTCGTGGTAGGAACCGAAGGTCAGGTGGACCTTCACGTCCACAACGGGATAGCCAGCCAGAACACCGGCCTGCATGGCACCCTGGATACCAGCGTCGACAGCGGGGATATACTCCTTGGGGATGACGCCGCCGGTGATCTCATTGAGGAACTCATAGCCCTTACCGGACTCGTTGGGCTCCACAGTGATGCGGACGTGGCCGTACTGGCCCTTACCGCCGGACTGACGGGCATACTTGGTATCCTGCTCCACGCTCTTCTTGATGGTCTCCTTATAGGCAACCTGGGGAGCACCCACGTTGGCCTCGACCTTGTACTCACGCAGCAGACGGTCCACGATGATTTCCAGATGCAGCTCGCCCATGCCGGCGATGATGGTCTGACCGGTCTCCTCATCGGTGTAGGTCTTAAAGGTGGGATCCTCCTCGGCCAGCTTCATCAGGGCGATGCCCATCTTCTCCTGACCAGCCTTGGTCTTAGGCTCGATAGCCACGCGGATAACGGGCTCGGGGAAGTCCATGGACTCCAGAATGATGGGGTGCTTCTCATCACACAGGGTGTCACCGGTGGTGGAGTTCTTCAGGCCGATTACGGCGCAGATGTCGCCGGAATAGCAGCACTCGATATCCTCACGGTGGTTGGCGTGCATTTGCAGAATACGGCCGATGCGCTCCTTCTGCTTCTTGGTGGAGTTGAGCACGGTGGTACCGGTGGTCAGAACGCCGGAGTACACACGCACGAAAGACAGACGGCCCACGTAGGGGTCGGTGGCAATCTTAAAGGCCAGAGCGGAGAAGGGACCCTCGTCCTCGGAGTGACGCTCCTCCTCTTCCTCGGTCTCGGGGTTGACTCCCTTGATGGCGGGGATGTCAACAGGAGAAGGCAGATAGTCCACGATAGCATCCAGCAGCTTCTGGACACCCTTATTCTTGTAAGAGGTGCCGCACACCACAGGAACCATCAGGTTATCAATGGTGGCCTTACGGATGGCCCGACGGATCATGTCCTGAGGAACAGGCTGCTCCTCCAGAACCAGCATCATGATCTCCTCGTCAACGTCGGCGCAGGCGTCCAGCAGCTTGGTGCGGTACTCCTGAGCCAGCTCCATCATGTCAGCGGGGATCTCCTCCACGCGCATGTCCTTGCCCAGGTCATCATAGTAGATGTCCGCGTCCATCTCAACCAGGTCGATGATACCCTTAAAGGTCTCTTCCTTGCCGATAGGCAGCTGGATGGGCACCGCATTACACTTCAGACGGTCGTGGATCATGTTGAGCACGTTGTAAAAGTCAGCGCCCATGATGTCCATCTTGTTGACGTAAATCATGCGGGGGACCTTGTAGTCGTCAGCCTGACGCCAAACAGTCTCGGACTGGGGCTCTACGCCGCCCTTGGCGCACATAACGGTAACAGAGCCGTCCAGCACGCGCAGGGAACGCTGAACCTCAACGGTGAAGTCCACGTGGCCCGGGGTGTCGATGATGTTCAGACGGGTCTGGGGGAACTGATTCTTGGTTCCCGTCCAGTAACAGGTGGTAGCAGCGGAAGTAATGGTGATGCCGCGCTCCTGCTCCTGAGCCATCCAGTCCATGGTGGCGGTACCCTCGTGGGTCTCGCCGATCTTGTAGTTTACGCCGGTGTAGTAAAGGATACGCTCGGTAGTAGTGGTCTTACCAGCATCGATGTGAGCCATGATGCCAATGTTTCGGGTATTCTGCAAAGAAACTTTTCTAGGCATACTTTGTCTCCTTCTAAATTACCAGCGATAGTGAGCGAAGGCCTTGTTGGACTCGGCCATCTTGTGGGTGTCCTCGCGCTTCTTCACGGCGCCGCCAAGGTTGTTGGCAGCATCCATGATCTCGCCAGCCAGACGCTCCTTCATGGTCTTCTCGCCACGGCTGCGAGCATAGCTGGTCAGCCAGCGCAGACCCAGGGTCTGACGGCGCTCGGGACGAACTTCAATAGGCACCTGGTAGGTAGCGCCGCCCACACGGCGGGCCTTGACCTCCAGGGAGGGCATGATGTTCTCCAGAGCCTGAGTGTAAACCTCCATGGGCTCCTTACCGGTCTTCTCCTTGATGATATCGAAGGCACCGTAGACCACCTTCTGAGCCACGCCCTTCTTGCCATCCAGCATGATGCTGTTGGTAAGCTTGGTAACCAAAACGGAGTTATACAGCGGATCGGGCAGAACCTCCCGCTTGGGTACATTTCCTCTTCTGGGCACTTTGCTTCCCTCCTTCTTATAATAATATAGAAATCATAGGTACTCGAACTGCTTTTTGCAATCCGTGTAATGCCTGTCCGAGGTTTTCCCATATATATAGGTAAACGCTCGGCAAGGCAGCTTGCCTTGCGCAAACGCACAATGCAATCTCAGTGGTCAGCCTCTTAGGACTGACAGGGGAAGTATCCGGTTTGGATTACTTCTTCTTACCGGCCTTGGGACGCTTGGCACCGTACTTGGAACGAGCCTGCATACGGCCGTTGACGCCCTGGGTATCCAGAGTGCCGCGGATGATGTGGTAACGCACACCGGGCAGGTCCTTAACACGGCCGCCGCGGATCATAACCACGGAGTGCTCCTGCAGGTTGTGGCCCACGCCAGGGATATAAGCGGTGACCTCGTAGCCGTTGGTCAGACGCACACGGGCGATCTTACGCAGAGCGGAGTTCGGCTTCTTAGGAGTAGAAGTACGAACGGCAGTGCAGACACCTCTCTTCTGGGGAGAAGGCAGATCGGTCTGGCGATTCTTCAGGGTGTTCAGGCCGTGCTGGAGGGCGGGAGAAGTGGACTTATAGCTCACCTGCTCGCGGCCCTTGCGAACCAGCTGATTAAAAGTAGGCATGATTTTCCTCCTTTCCTGAAATCTGTCCCTTGTGGGACATGGTATTTATTTTAACAAAATAAGGGGGACCTTATTCTGCTAAAACCAAAAAAGTTTTGCGATCACACCAGGGCGGCGATGGCCGCACCCACAGCGATCCCGCAGGCCTCTCCCAGTGCCTTCATGGTGCTCACCTGCTCCAGGGGCACCTGCTGGCGCACCGCCTCCTGTACCAGAGGCTGGAGAATACGGGGGTCTGCGTCCTGGGCCATATACACACGTTTGGCCCGGTGGTCCTTCAAGGCCCGGCGGGTCTGCTTGGCGCCCACCACCTTGTTTTCCTGCTTGAGTTGCTCGATCATAATTCGGTGCCCTCCTCTCCCCCGTTGCCAGGGGCGTTTCATCGGGTAAAAGGGCAGATTGCCCCTACCACCGCAATTTGGAATTATAGCATGTTGTCAAGGCCACGTCAAGCACAGATTTTCTCTAAATTTTCCGTTCTTTCTGTCTATTTTCTCCAGAAGGACAGTATGAGCCTGGAAGTTGGGGAAATACTACCTCAAACAGGGAAAGGAGGTATGCGTTTTGACCGTCCATGTCAACGACAACTGCATCGGCTGCGGCCTGTGTGTCAACATGTGCGGCAACGTCTTTCTGATGACGGAGGAAGGTGTAGCCGCTGCCCGGGACGAGATCTTCCCGGAACAGGAGGCTCCTGCTCAGGAAGCTGCGGAGAGCTGCCCTGTTCAAGCCATTGAGATTCGTGAGTAACCGCTTTATTTCCGTTTTTTCAGCGGCAAAACCGGAATGTCAGGCGGCAAACTCAAAAAGAAGGACACGACTCACGTCGTGTCCTTCTTTTTGGAGCGAGTGACGAGGCTCGAACTCGCTACCTCCACCTTGGCAAGGTGGCGCTCTACCAGATGAGCTACACTCGCAAAATATAAGATGTACCATTGGGTACATCTTATTGCATGATTGCACTTGGAGCGAGTGACGAGGCTCGAACTCGCTACCTCCACCTTGGCAAGGTGGCGCTCTACCAGATGAGCTACACTCGCAAGCGACAATCGGTATTATAACAGAATTTTCAACAATGTCAACCGCTTTTTTAAAATTTTCAAAATTATTTTCAGAGCGGAATCAATTGCAGGCAGGGACCTGCTGGGCATCCCAGACATACCCCTGCTGCGTCATGGTCTGATCTACGTTATAGGCCACATTCCCTGTGCGGCTCAGATCCACATGGCGGTAACCAGAGGCGGTCTGCACCACGTTCCAGAAGTGACTCTGTCCATTCTTCTGCCCGTCAACCACAGAACAGGTAATCCCCACCTGACGGCAAAGCAGACTAAAGGCCAGCGCCACGCCCTGGCTGTCTCCGCCTCCGCCCAGCAGGGCGTCATAAGCAGTGCTTCCCCCTTGGGCAGAATACGCCCCCATGGATTGCAGGGTACCGGTAATTCCATCCAGCTTTTCTTTGATGGTCAGCTCCGTCAATGGCTGGCAGATACGCTCCGCCTCCCGGGAGAGGGAATTGCGCCAGCTCTCCAGCGTCTGCAGAGACTGGTGGTAGGTCAGAGTAACTTCCACGATCCGCTGCTGGCCGCTTTCTGGGTACATGGCCACCTGGGCATCGGGAAAGTCCAGCGCCGTGGCCGGATTGGAGAGGTAGGCCTGCCGCACCAACTGCTGGATGTAGGCCTCATCCTCCTCAAAGTAGCTGATGCGCAGCACGACCTCGGTGTCAAAGGAGGACAGGGCTCGGCTCAGCTCGCTGCGGATCGCGGCAGCTCCCGTGGCGTCTACAATGGAGGCCACCTGCTCCCGGGTGCGGCGGTAGGTGATCTGCACGTCGGCCTCATAGCTGCCCACGATGGAGATGACGCTGTACTTGATGTAATCCACCGCGTAGGCTCCCAAAGGGTCCTCCTGTTTCACCTCCAGGCAGGCTTCATCCATCAGCTTTTTGAAGTCCGCCTCTTCGCCGGAGTAACGGATGGAACCGCTCTCCTCCCCCTGGTTAATGAGGTAGATGAGCGCGTTGACCAGCTCCTGGTAGTTCTGCACCCGCATGGTATTTGCATCGCCCTCGGCAGTCGGGGTAGCGCTGTGAACGGTGACCGAGGAGTAGTCCCGGTTGAGCATGGAGGAACACCCTGTGCTCAAGAGTATCAGGGCAGCCATAACTGCACACATCATCTTTCGCATCCGGGACTCCTCCTCTTATCCGCTCCGGGCGGTCACATACCCAGTTCTTCCTCGATCAGTACCACTTCTGCCTGTTCAAAGCCGGTGGGCTTTCTCCACAGGACGCTCAATCCCCGGCAGATGCGCTCGGGACTCTTACAGTCGTAGCAGCGGTCCGCCTTGACGGCGCAGGGCGTCTTTTTCCCCAGCCGCTGCGCATTCTTGGGGGCAGCCACATTCCGTGCCCGCCACAGGGCCTTTTCAAAATCAGGGGCGATTTTGTTGATGCCCACCACATAGTACACCCGCTTGGGTCCAAACATGGAGGCGGCCACCCGGTTGCAGTTGCCGTCGATGTTGACGATCTCACCCGTCTCCGCCAGGCCGTTCACCGAGGTGAGGTACACGTCGGCCAGCATGGCCCGGCGCAGCTCGCCGCCCTCCCAGTGCCAGATCACCTCATTGTGCTTGGCCAGGCGCTCCGACAGCCCCATGGCCTGAATGGTCATGGAGCCGCCGATGCCCACCGTAGCCCCGTCGATCTGGGCGTCCAGATAGTCTGCCGCCTCCTTGGCCGTGGCAAAGCAGCTGGTCTGAAAGCCCCGCTCCTCCAGATTTTTTCTTACACGTTCCATGTCCGCCATACTTGCTGCTCCTTTCCGGGGAAATCCCCTGTCCTTACACCGCGTCTTTGCGGTAGGTCTTAAAGCCGTTGCCCGTTACCTCGTGGGCGTTGCAGACGATAATGAAGGCATTTTTATCGATCTCAAAGATCATTTCCTTCAGGGTAACAATCTCCTTCTGCTTAAAGGCACACATGAGCACCCGCTTCTCCGATCCGGAGTAAGCGCCCTCGCCCCGCAGCACCGTCACGCCACGGTCCAGGTCCCGCACGATCACATCGGAGACGGCCTGGGCCCGGTCGCTGATGATATAAGCCACCTTGGCGGTATCCATGCCGTAGAGCACCGCATCGGTCACGTAAGCGGACACTACCTGGGCGATCACGCCGTACAGAGCGGCGGTCACATCGCCGAAGGCGATAGCTACCAATACAATGACTGCCAGGTCGATAACCAGCAGCAGCTTGCCCATGGGCGCCCAGGGCAGCTTTAACTTCACCAGGCGAGCGATCAGGTCGGTGCCGCCGGTTGTGGCTCCTTTGACAAAGATAATGCCCAGAGCCAGACCGATCACCGCACCGCCGCAGATGGCGGCCAGCATACGGTCCATGGGGGCAAAATCAAACATCCAGTCGATCACGTCCACCGCTACCGAGGACAGGGCCATGGAGTACAGCGAGGTGACCAGCAGGTGGCCGCCGATATACTTCCAGCCCAGCACAAACAGGGGGATGTTGATGACCAGCACGAAAATACCGATGGGGATGATGGGCAAATAGGCGTTGACCACCTGGCCCACACCGGTGATGCCACCAAAGCCGATGGCGTTGGGGGTGTAGAACCAGTCAAAGCCAACGGCATACAAAATGGATCCAAAGGTGATCCAGAAATAGGCCTCCGCCGTCTTTTTTACTGTAACTTTACTCATAGAAAACCTCCTTACTCCTTTTCAACCATAACACAAAACAATATGCGCTTACTTGTTCTCCGGCTCCAGCAGAGACATCTGCGTCTCTCCCCGGTCCTCCTCCCGCAGCAGCGCGCCGGCGATGGGCAGGCTGCGGGCACGGTAGCGGGACAGATTGACAATGGGGGTGTCCGCCAAAGGCTTGGCGTCGGTCACTACCCTCTTGGGCTTAAGGGCCATCACATTGACGCCCTGGGTGGTGCGGGTAGTCTTGGGGGCCAGGGCGGCGGTGTGGAAAATCATGCACCGGCCATCGCTGGAGTAGACCACCATCTCCAGGTCCTCCCGCAGCAGCAGGGCGGACACCAGGGGCGACTTGTCCGAATAGGCTCCGGTGAGCTTTTTCCGCCGGGTCTGGGTCTGGTAGGCGGACAGCTCCACCCGGGCCACCTTGCCGTTTTCAAAGAAGAACAGCAGCTGTCCGGAATAATCTCCGGGGATACAGGCCCACAGCACCCGCTCCTCCGCCTCCATGGCCAGCTTGGTGGGCAGGTAATCGCCCAGAACACTGGCCTTGCTGTCGTCAAACTCACTCAGGCGGGTCTTGTAGCACTGCTGCTTATCGGTAAACACCAGCAGCTCGTCCCGGTTTGTGGCCTCCCACTGGAGGAAGGGACCATCCCCCTCCTTATACTTCTGGTCACTGGCCATACGCAGGGACTGTGGCGTGATCTTTTTCAGATACCCCTCCCGGGAAAGGAACAGGTTGACCGGGTAGTCGGGTGTCTCGTCCTCCTGGGGCTCCTCCTCCAGCATGTGCTCGTAGACGATGTCGGTACGCCGGGGCTGGGCGTACTTCTTCTTCACGTCGGTAAGCTCCTTGGTGATGATCTTCCGGATGCGCTTGGGGTCGTTCACCGTGGCCTGGAGGTCGGCAATCTCCCCCTCCAGTGCCTCCACCTCCTGGGTGCGCTTGAGGATATACTCCTTATTGATGTTGCGCAGGCGGATGTCGGCCACATATTCGGCCTGGATCTGGTCGATACCAAACCCGATCATCAGGTTGGGCACCACCTCCGCGTCCTCCTCCGTCTCCCGGATGATGGCGATGGCCCGGTCGATGTCCAAAAGGATGCGCCGCAGACCTTTCAGCAGGTGCAGCTTATCCTCCTTCTTCTTCATCTCATGGTACACCCGGCGGCGCACACAGTCCATACGCCAGGCGGTCCACTCCTCCAAAATTTCCCGCACCCCCATCACCCGGGGCATCCCGGCGATGAGGACGTTGAAGTTGCAGGACTGGGAATCCATCAGCGGAGTCATGCGGAACAGCTTGCTCATCAGCTTGTCCGGGTCGGTCCCCCGCTTCAGGTCGATGGCCAGTTTCAGGCCGGTCAGGTCGGTCTCATCCCGCATATCGGCGATCTCTTTGATCTTGCCCGCCTTGACCAGCTCCGAGACCTTGTCCATAATGGCCTCCGAGGTGGTGGAGTATGGGATCTCATAGACCTCGATCAGGTTCTCACTCTTGAGATAGCGCCACTTGGCCCGCACCTTGAAGGAGCCCCGCCCGGTGCGGTAGATCTCACCCAGGGCGGCCGCGTCGTATATCAGCTCGCCGCCGGTGGGGAGATCCGGGGCCTTCAGGGTGGAGAGGATGTCGTGGTCCGGGTTTTTCAGAAAGGCGATGGTGGTATCGCACACCTCGCCCAGGTTGAAGCCGCACAGGTTGCTGGCCATGCCCACCGCGATGCCCTGGTTGGCGCTCACCAGCACATTGGGGAAGGTGGTGGGCAGCAGGGCGGGCTCCTTCAGCTTGCCATCATAGTTGTCCACGAAGTCCACTGTGTCCTGATCAATGTCCCGGAACAGCTCGCCGCAGATGGTGTCCAGCTTGACTTCGGTGTACCGGCTGGCCGCCCAGGCCATATCCCGGGAGTACACCTTACCAAAGTTGCCCTTGCTGTCCACAAAGGGATGGAGCAGCGCGCCATAGCCCCGGGACAGGCGGACCATGGTATCATAGATGGCCGCATCTCCGTGGGGGTTGAGCTTCATGGTGGCCCCCACCACGTTGGCCGACTTGGTCCGCGCCTTGGTCAGCAGCCCCATGTCGTACATGGTGTACAGCAGCTTCCGGTGGGAGGGCTTGAAGCCGTCGATCTCCGGGATGGCCCGGGAGACGATGACCGACATGGCGTAGGGCATGTAGTTCAGTTCCAGCGTCTCAGTAATGGGCTGCTCCAGCACCTCGGCGTGCAGCCCCATCACGTTGGGGTTATCAAATTTCTTTCCCTCCTGGGGAGTCTTCTTTTTTGCCATGGGATTCCTTCCTCATTTAAATTCCATATACATTAAAAATAATTACCTGGTCTGCCATATAATAAAATCAATTTTCTTCAAACTTGTGATTCCTGAGTCAGGATAATATCTGTCAAATTTTTCAATTACACTTATTGCTTCATCTGTCTTTAGGAAATAGTCATACCAATCTATAATTTCTTGATATATATGGAGGATTTTCTTCATTCTATTTTTGTCATAAGTATATGGTGCCTTCATACCAAGATTTTCAAGTACATATTTGTCCCACACAGGATAGTGTGGATCAATCACAGATAGCATCTTACTGCTGAATGATGCTTCCATGCGCCCAGTATTATTATATATTTCCTGCAAAATATCTGAGAAAGATACCGTTTGATTTTTATATTTTTCTAACAAGCCGTAATATACAGCGTAAAATTCTGGTTTTCTGCGTTGAACACGATAAAATCCATTATATCTATGCTGAAAATCCAGATCAGTGGCTGTGTTCACAGAATGTAGTGCTCTCATGATATATTGATACTGCACAAGCTTCGGTTTAATTTTAGGCAAAATAGACTCCACCTTTGAAAACTGCATCCTGCAACACTTCCATTCTATAGGCACACAATAAAGTTTCTTTGGTGCATACTATTTCATTTATTACGAAATATCCGCCAATTCCAGATATTTATACCCATTGTCCGCGATGTGGCTCTTGCGGCCCTGGAGGTCGTCCCCCAGGAGCAGGTCGAAGAAATAGGCGGTGCGCTCCACATCCTCGGGCATGACCTTGATGAGGCGGCGGGTGGCCGGGTTCATGGTGGTCAGCCACATCATATCCGGCTCGTTCTCACCCAGGCCTTTGGAGCGCTGGATGTCGTACTTCTTCCCCTCCAGCCCGGCCACAATATCCATCTTTTCCTTGTCGGAGTAGGCAAACCAGGTCTTTTCCTTACAGGTGATCTCGTACAGTGGGGATTCGGCAATATACACATACCCCTTTTGGATCAGGGTGGGGGTCAGGCGGTAGAGCATGGTGAGGATCAGGGTACGGATCTGGAACCCGTCCACATCGGCGTCCGTACAGATGACAACCTTGTTCCAGCGCAGATTCTCCAGGTCAAAGGCGGCCAGGTCCTTCACGTGCTTATCCTTCACCTCCACGCCGCAGCCCAGCACCTTCAGCAGGTCGGTGATGATCTCGCTTTTGAAGATCTTGGCGTAGTCAGCTTTCAGGCAGTTGAGGATCTTGCCCCGCACCGGCATGATCCCCTGGTACTCCGCGTCCCGGCTGAGCTTGACCGCGCCCATGGCGGAGTCGCCCTCCACGATATACAGCTCCCGGCGGGACACATCCTTGGTGCGGCAGTCTACGAACTTCTGTACCCGGTTGGAGATGTCCATGGAGCCGGACAGCTTCTTTTTGATGTTCAGCCGGGTGCGCTCCGCCGTCTCCCGGGATCGCTTGTTGATCAAAACCTGCTCGGCGATCTTCTGTGCATCCTGGGGATTTTCGATGAAATAGACCTCCAGCTGGGCGCGGAGGAAGTCGGTCATGGCCTCCTGAACAAATTTGTTGTTGATGGCCTTCTTGGTCTGGTTCTCATAGCTGGTCTGGGTGGAGAAGTTGTTGGACACCAGCACCAGGGCGTCCTGGATGTCGTTGAAGCTGATCTTCGCCTCATTTTTCTGATATTTGTTCTGCTGCTTCAGATAGGCGTCCAGGGCGGAGACAAAGGCCGATTTCATGGCCTTCTCCGGAGAGCCTCCGTGCTCCAGCCAGGAGGAGTTGTGGTAGTGCTCCACCACCGACACCCGGTTGGAGAAGCAGAAGGAGACGGACAGCTTCACCTTGTACTCCGGCTTATCCGCCCGGTCCCGGCCCTTCCGCTCCGTCTGCCAGAACACCGGCTGGGTGAGGGGCTCTTCCCCCGCCAGCTCGGTCACATAGTCCAGGATCCCATTGTCATACCGGAAATCCGTGGTGGAAAACCTCCCGGCGGAGGTCTCCTCCCGGAAGCGGAAGGTCACCCCCGCGTTCACCACAGCCTGCCGCTTCATCACGTCGGTGTAGTAGTCCACGGGGATGTCGATGTCGGTAAAGACCTCCAGATCGGGCTTCCAGCGGAAGATGGAGCCCGTCTTTTTTCCCCGGTCGGTGGGCTCCTTTTTCAGGCCGCCCACGTTCTCGCCCTTTTCAAAGTGGAGGGAATATTTAAATCCGTCCCGCCAGATGGTAGCGTCAAAGAACTCACTGGCGTACTGGGTAGCGCAGGAACCCAGGCCGTTGAGACCCAGGGAATATTCATAGTTGTCCCCGTCGCCGCCGTACTTGCCGCCGGCGTACAGCTCGCAGAACACCAGCTCCCAGTTGTACTTCTGCTCCTTCTCATTCCAGTCCACCGGACAGCCCCGGCCCTGATCCTCCACCTGGATGGATTTGTCCAAAAAGCGGGTGACGGTGATCAGGCTGCCGTGGCCCTCCCGGGCCTCGTCGATGGCGTTGGACATAATTTCAAAGACGGCATGCTCGCATCCCTCCAGCCCGTCCGAGCCGAAAATAACACTGGGCCGCTTCCGTACCCGGTCGGCCCCCTTCAGGGCGGAAATGGATTCGTTGCCGTAGCTTGCTTTTTTCTGAGCCATACCTTTTTCGTCCTCACAATAAAAAAATCCACAATGTAACAGCATAATGATACTCCATTTCCCCGGAAAAAGTCAAGGAATGGGCGTCATGCTGTATTTATCGTATAAAATTCTCCATTCCACCCAAACTGTATTCCAAAAGGGGGAGAATTCATGGGCTGTTTTGAAGTATTGGAATCGGGAGAGGGAATTCAGGATGAGATCGCCCGGCGGCTCCAGGACACCGGCGCCCTGGCCTGCGGCTGGTCCAGCCCCAGCCGCCCCGCCCTGCTGATCATCTCTCCCCAGATAGCCGCTAAAACGCCCCACTTGGAGGGCGGGTGCCGCACCGTGCTGCTGCCTGGGGATGCCCCGGCGGAGCACTGGCAGCTCCAGGCGGCCAGCGCCGTCAGTTACGGCCCCGGTCCCCGGGACACTCTGACCCTGTCCAGCCGGGAGGGAGATCGGCTGTGGCTGGCCCTCCAGCGGGAGGTGGTCACCGTCCAGGGCCAGGTGGTGGAGCGTCAGGAGTTTCCCTTTCGCTCCACAGCAGCCCAGCCCACTCAGGCCGCACTGGCGGTGGCGGGGGCTCTGCTTTTGCTGGGAGTTCGCCCGGAGCATCTGAGTTAGCCTTTGCTATTTCCTACTTGACAAGCAGGGATTTATGGACTACAATCAAAATACCCCCCACCCCGGGGGGGTGTCATCCATAAGAAAGCAGGTGAACCCTTTGAAACAGACCTTTCCGATGCCCGGCATGACCTGTTCCGCCTGCTTCACATCTCGTCCAAACCACATTGCCTGGGCGAGGATAAACAAGAGGTACATGAAATGAAGCAAACATTCAACGTAACCGGTATGACCTGCTCCGCTTGCTCCGCCCATGTGGAAAAGGCAGTCAACAAGCTGGAGGCCGTCTCCAAGGCCGAGGTCAGCCTGATGACCAACTCCATGTCGGTGGAGTACAACTCTGACGCCCTCAGCCCCCAGGACATTATCTACGCTGTCGAGCAGGCGGGCTATGGGGCCTCTCTCCCCCAGAAAGACAAATCCACTCCCCTTCCCGATCCCAACAGCCAGTTGGCTCAGGAGCTGAGCGCCATGAAGCGGCGCCTCATCTGGTCCTTTGTCTTTCTCATTCCCCTCTTTTACATCTCCATGGGACACATGCTGGGCGCCCCCCTCCCCTCCTTCCTGGTGGGAATGGAAAACGCGCTGGCTTTCGGCCTCACTCAGCTGCTGCTCACCCTGCCTATCTTATATATCAATGATACCTACTATAAGGTCGGCTTCAAAACCCTGTGGCACCGCGCCCCCAACATGGATTCTCTCATCGCCGTAGGCTCGGCGGCGGCAGTGATTTACGGTATCTTCGCCATCTACCAAATCGGATACGGCCTGGGCCACGGCGACATGGAGCTGGTGGAACGCTACCACATGGACCTGTACTTCGAGTCCGCCGGCATGATCCTCACCCTCATCACCCTGGGCAAGTTTTTGGAGAAGCGCTCCAAGGGCAAGACCTCCCAGGCCATCAACCGCCTGATGGATTTGGCCCCTAAAACCGCCCATGTTCTCCGGAATGGCACGGAAGTAGAGATCCCCGTGGAGGAGGTCCGGGTAGGCGACCATATTGTGGTCCGGCCCGGTCAGTCCATCCCGGTAGACGGCGTGGTGGTGGAGGGCAGCTCCGCCGTGGACGAGTCTGCCCTCACCGGCGAGTCCCTCCCGGTGGACAAGGGACCGGGGGACAAGGTGGCTGCCGCGTCCATGAACCGCTCCGGCTCCTTCACCTTTGAGGCCCTTCGGGTGGGCGAGGACACCACCCTGGCCCAGATGATCCGATTGGTGGAGGAGGCTGCCGCCTCCAAGGCTCCCATCGCCAAGCTGGCCGACAAGGTAGCCGGGGTATTTGTCCCGGTGGTTATGGCTATCGCCGCCGTCACCGCCCTGGTGTGGTTCTTTGTCAGCGGCTATGACGTGACAAAGGCCCTCACCGCCGGTGTGGCCGTGCTGGTCATCTCCTGTCCCTGTGCTCTGGGGCTGGCCACCCCCGTGGCCATCATGGTGGGTACCGGCAAGGGAGCCGAAAACGGTATCCTGATCAAATCGGCTGAGGCTCTGGAGACTCTTCACAGCATCGACACAGTGGTGCTGGACAAAACCGGCACCCTCACCCAGGGCAAGCCGGTGGTCACCGACATTCTCCCCGGCGACGAGACCGACGAGGCCGGCCTTCTCACCCTGGCCGCCTGTCTGGAGGCTCCCTCGGAGCATCCCCTGGCCGCCGCCATTGTAGAGGAGAGCCGCCGCCGCGGCCTATCCTCCGCTGCGGTCACCGACTTTACCGCCGTCCACGGCCGGGGTGTGCGAGCCATTCTGAAGGGCCATCCTTTCCTGGCGGGCAATCAGGCCATGATGGAGGAGGCAGGCGTGTCCTTAGGCAACTTCCCCCAGAAGGCGGAGGAACTGGCCGCTCAGGGCAAGACGCCGTTGTACTTCGCTGACGAGAAGCAGGTGCTGGGCATTATTGCCGTGGCCGACACCCCCAAACCTACCAGCGCCCAGGCAGTGTCCGCCTTCCGGCAGCTGGGTCTGGATGTGGTCATGCTCACCGGCGACAACCAGCGCACCGCCGACGCCATCGGCAAGGAGCTGGGGGTCACCCAGGTCATGGCCCAGGTGCTCCCCCAGGACAAGGAGGCCAAGGTGCGCCAGCTCCAGGAGCAGGGTAAGAAGGTGGCTATGGTGGGCGACGGCATCAACGATGCCCCCGCTCTGGCCCGGGCCGACGTGGGTCTGGCTATCGGAGCGGGTACCGATGTAGCTATTGAGAGCGCCGATATCGTGCTGATGAAGTCCGACCTGCTGGACGCCGCCGCCGCGGTGGAGCTCAGCCGGGCCACCATCCGCAACATCAAGGAGAACCTGTTCTGGGCCTTCTTCTACAATACCCTTGGCATCCCTCTGGCCGCCGGTGTATTCTACCATTGGACCCACTGGCAGCTTAACCCCATGTTTGCCGCCGCAGCTATGAGCCTGAGCTCCTTCTGCGTGGTGTCCAACGCCCTGCGGCTACGTTTCTTTAAGAGCAAATTCCGTCCCGCTCCCTGCACTGGAACCTGTCCTCTAGAGCAGCCGGAGCCCGACGAGTCCAACCAAACCAATGAGAAAAAAGGAGACGAACAAACCATGGAAAAGAAAATTCAGATCGAAGGCATGATGTGTCAGCACTGTGTGGCCCACGTGGAAAAGGCTCTCACCGCTCTTGGCGGGGTCAGTGCCGCCCAGGCCGACCTGGAGGGCAAGTGCGCTACTGTCACCCTGTCCGCTCCGGTCTCTGATGAGGAGCTCAAGGAGGCGGTCACCGCCGCCGGCTACGAGGTGGTGGGCATCCAGTGAAAGCCGACCACGACCAGATCACCCGCCTGCTGAAAACGGCCCGTGGACAGATCGACGGCATTTTGAAGATGGTGGAGGAGGACCGCTACTGCCTGGATGTGTCCAACCAGCTCATGGCCACCCAGTCTATCTTGAAAAAGGCCAACCGCATGGTGCTGAAAGCCCATATGAACAGCTGCGTGCGCCAGGCGGTGGTCTCCGGCGATCCGGAGGAGAAACTCAATGAACTGGCCCTGCTCTTGGATAAGCTGGCCGACTGAGGCAAAAAACGGAAGGTCTGTAAAGCTATCTTAAGCTTCCTACACCTTTCTTGCCCTCCAGCCTAGAATTATGGTATGTTGAGCACGCGGACAGGGCGGCATTCCCCCTCTACCCCGCCCAACGTCCCGCCGATTTATCTTGCTTTTCTTCCTCTCCAAAGTACAGCGCGCGCCTTGCAGAACAAGGCGCGCGCTGTGCTGTTTTTTTAATTATCCGGCGGCAAGAACTTTCAAGGCCGCCACCAGAGCCTGCTGCTCCTCCGGACCATCGCAGCAGATCTCGATGGGGGTATCCCGTTTGATCCCCGCAGCCATCACGCTGAGGATACTCTTTCCGTTGACGCTTTTATCTCCCACCTTGATGGTCACCTTGCAGGGATAGTTGGCTACCGCGCTGACAAATTCCTGAGCGGGCCGCATATGAAGTCCACTTTCATGTAACACCGTGGTTTTCGCACATACCATATGTCCGTTTCTCTCCTTACTGACCCGATTTTTTCACAGTCTCTGGTTCCGGTTGGTCCTTTTTCTTCTTCAGCACAGCCAGCAGCACCATTCCCACCAGGGATCCCACCGCCAAGGCTGCCAGATATCCTCCGGGATTAATCATCACCGGGCACAGGAAAATTCCTCCGTGGGGTGCCGGAAGAGCACAGCCAAACAACATGGATAGCCCGCCAGACACGGCAGATCCCACAATGCAGGCCGGCAGCACCCGCAGCGGATCTCCCGCGGCAAAGGGCACCGCTCCTTCTGTGATAAAACACAGTCCCAGAATATAGTTCACAGTGCCTGACTTACATTCCTCCTGGGTAAAGCGGCTTTTAAAGAAGGTGGTGGCCAGAGCAATGGACAGCGGGGGCACCATGCCTCCGATCATCACCGCCGCCATCACATCCGAGCGCTGCCCGCTGGCTAACGCTGCCAGCGTAGACGTACCAAACAGGTAGGCCGCCTTATTAAAGGGACCGCCCATATCGATGGCCATCATAGCCGCCAGCAGCGCCCCCAACGCCACGCGGCTCTCCGGTCCCAGAGTCTGCAGCGTACCGTACAGCGCCTCATTCAGTGCCCCCACAAAGGGATTGATCAGACACATAAAGAGCCCTACCATCAGAAGGCCCGCCACCGGGTAGAGCAAAATAGGCTTGACCCCCTCCATAGCCCGGGGCAGCCGATCCAGCAGTTTTTTCAGCCCCAGCATCAGATAGCCTCCGGCAAATCCAGCGATCATAGCCCCCAAAAAGCCCGCCGCTACGCCGGATCCCTCCGGGGCAGCAAAGGTGGAGCCCGATGCCGCCAGCGCGCCTCCCACGAAGCCAACCATCAGGCCGGGCCGGTCGGCAATGGACACCGCGGTAAATCCCGCCAGAATGGGCAGCATAAAGCTCAGCGCCGCCTGACCCATGGCCCGCAGCCAGGCCGAAACAGGGGTATTGGAACCAAAATGGGCATAGCCCAGGGACAGATCGTCCAGCAAGAAGGCCAGGGCAATGAGGATTCCTCCGCCAATGACAAAGGGCAGCATGTGGCTTACCCCGTTCATCAGCTGGCGGTAGGCCCGTACGCCCGCCCGTTCGATGCGTACCACCTCCCGGGGCAAGTCCACGCCGCCGTATACCGGAGCATCCCCTGACGCGGCCTTCTGTACCAGCTCCTCTGCCCGGTAGATTCCCTCGTTCACCGATACCCGCAGTACCTTGATCCCTTGGAAGCGGCTCATATCCACCTCCCGTCCGGCAGCGATAACAACTGCGGTACACTGCCGGATCTCCTGCGAGGTCAGCTTGTTCTTTGTTCCACCCGCCCCCTGGGTCTCCACCTTCACCGAGATACCCAGACGCTGCCCCGCCCGCTCCAGAGCGTCGGCTGCCATATAGGTGTGGGCAATTCCTGTGGGGCAAGCGGTCACCGCCAGCACCTTGGCGGTGGGAGCCTCCTGCCATCGGCTGTCCAGCTGGGGCAGGCGCTGCTCAAACTCATCGACAATCTCCAGAAATTCCTCTGGCGTGATCGCCTGGCGCAGCTGCTCCAGAAATTCCGGCTCCAAAAGCAGCCTGGTCAGCCGGGCCAGCACTGCCATATGGAGTTCTGCGTCGGCGGGGGCTGCAATCATAAAAAAGATATCTGAGGGCACCCCATCCAAAGCCCCGCAGTCAATTCCTTCTCTCAAGGTGACCACCGCAAGACTGGGATAGCGTACCGCTGCAGATTTGGCGTGGGGCACCGCCACACCGGCCTCCACCGCCGTTCCCCCCTGAGCTTCCCGGGCCATCATGTCCCGGCGAAAGGCCTCCAGGTCCAGGATGGCCTCTCCATAACCTTCCAACTTCACTAGCCGCTCCAACACGGCCTGCTTGTCCTGCAGGGGAAGATTCAATTCGATGCGCTGTGGACTGAGCAGATCTGCAACTCCCATGGACAGCGCTTCTTTCCCTACCCCGGTCCTTTTTCAGCCGAAGCCGCTCTTATGGTACTATACCATGTCCGCCGCCCCAGTTCAAACCTTCTTCCCTATATTTTTCCACCCAACAGGGCAAAACGGCCGGTTTTGCTTTTTCCAGCCGGATGTGCTATGATGGTCCGGACAACGATTTGGAAGAAATGAGGTCGTTTCAGCCATGGAAAAGCTCTATGAAGCACAGCCCTACCTCACCCATTTTTCTGCCACGGTGGAGTCCTGTACCCAGGGCAAAAAGGGGTGGGATATTCTCTTGGACCAGACCGCCTTTTACCCCGAGGGCGGCGGACAGCCCTATGACACCGGCACGCTGGGAGGTGTACCGGTGCTGGAGGTCCACCAGCGTGAGGGACGGGTCGTCCACACCTGCGCCGCTCCACTGGAGGCAGGCAGCCAGGTGGAGGGGCAGATCGACTGGCCCCGCCGCTTTGATCTCATGCAGCATCACTCGGGAGAGCACATCGTCTCCGGCATCGCCCACAGCCTCTACGGCTGTGACAATGTGGGCTTCCACATGGGCAGCGACGTGATCACCATTGATCTGAATGTAGAGCTCACTCCGGAGCAGGTGGCCCAGCTGGAGGCACGGGCCAACCAGTACATCTGGGAGGACCATCCCATCGCCGTCACCTATCCCACTCCCCAGGAGTTGGAGGTGTTGGAGTATCGCAGCAAGAAGGCTCTCACCGGCCAGGTGCGCATTGTCTCCTTCCCTGGAGCCGACACCTGCGCTTGCTGCGGCACCCATGTATTCTCCTCGGGACAGGTGGGGCTGGTCAAGCTGCTCTCCTGCCAGAAGTTCCGCGATGGGGTACGCATCGAGCTGGTATGCGGCAAGCGGGCTCTGGACTACCTGTCTCAGGTCTGGGAACAGAACCACCAGATCTCCAATCTGCTCTCCGCCAAGACCATGCAAACCAGTGGGGCAGTGCGCCGCCTGTTGGATGAAAACACCGCCCTCAAGTCCCGCATTCTCACCATGGAGGAGCGGCAGTTTGCCGCTCTGGCCCAGCGGTATACCGGCCAAGGGGATGTGGTGGTCTTTGAAGAAGGCCTGTCCCCCGACAGCCTGCGCCGTCTGTGCGGCGCGGTACAGGCCGCATGCGGCGGGCGCTGCGCCTGCTTCTCCGGAGAGGACGGCGCAGGTTATCAATATGCGGTGGGCCAGCCCGGCGGAGACCTGCGTCCCCTGGCCAAGGCCCTGAACCAGGCTCTCCAGGGCCGTGGCGGCGGCAAGCCCGACTTTATTCAAGGTACCGTCTCTGCCCCGCGCGAGCAGATCCTGACCTTCTTCCAGGAGCACGTATAAGGAGTATATATGGACTATTCTGCCTATCAACTTCTGTGGTTTTTCCTGGTCTATGCCTTCCTTGGCTGGCTGGGTGAAACTGCACTGGCCGCTGCAAAAAAGCGGCGGCTGCTCAACCGCGGCTTCCTCAGCGCCCCCTTCTCCCCCGTCTACGGCCTGGCCGGAGTTCTGTTTGCCCTCTTCCTGCCTGAGCTGCGGGAAGACATCTTCTTCCTGTTCTTGTTCGGTATGATCCTGGCCACCGCTCTGGAGCTGGCCACCGGCGTGCTGCTGGAGCGGATCTTCCGCCAGAAATGGTGGGACTATTCCGACGAGCCCTGGAACTTCCAGGGACACATCTGCCTGAAATACTCCCTGATCTGGGGCGTCCTGGCCGTTATATGTATCTTTTTTGCCAATCCGCTGCTGGTCCGGCTGATCGATCTGATCCCCCGCCCGGTGGGCAATCTTCTGGTGTGGGTCCTCTTGATTTTGCTGACGGTGGACTTTCTGGGGTCCTGGGCCGCTCTGGTGCAGCTCAACGGCGAACTGAAGGAACCCTCCGAGATCTCCCGGCGCTGGAAACGGATCTCCACCGCCCTGGACAACGCGGTCACCCGCTCCATCCAGCGCCGTATGGCCCAGGCCTATCCCAGTCTGGATAAAGAGCGTATCCGCACCCAGCGCAAGGCCGATCCGGTGCGGGACAGCCAGGTATTTGCCGCCGGATGCAGCTTTTACAAGCTGGCCTGTCTCTTCTTTATCGGTGCTTTTCTGGGCGACATCATCGAGACCATCTTCTGCCGGGCTACTGCCGGAGTGTGGATGAGCCGGAGCAGCGTGGTCTACGGCCCCTTCTCCATTGTATGGGGTTTGGGTGCGGTGCTGTTGACCGCGGTGCTCTACCGCTATCGGGACCGCAGCGACAGCTTTGTCTTTCTGTTCGGCACCGTGCTGGGCGGAGCCTATGAGTACGTCTGCTCTGTCTTTACGGAGCTGGTCTTCGGTACGGTCTTCTGGGATTACAGCCACCTGCCCTTCAATCTGGGCGGCCGCATCAACCTTTTGTTCTGCTTCTTCTGGGGTATTGCGGCGGTAGTGTGGCTCAAGCTGTGCTATCCCCGGCTGTCCGGCCTGATCGAGCGTCTCCCGATCCGCCTTGGAAAGAGACTCACCTGGATCATGATCGTGTTTATGGTCATCAATATTTTGGTTTCCGCCCTGGCATTGGCACGGTACACCCAACGTCACACCATGCCCGATGCTCCTCCTACCGCCCTGAGCCAACTTCTGGACCAGCGCTTCCCGGACGAGCGCATGGAGCACATCTATCCCAACGCCAAATTGGTGGATTGACCCACGGCCCCTTCGGGGGCCGTTTTTTTATGAAAAACAGATCCGCACCGCCCAGGCCGCCGCCAGAAACCCAGTAAGATCGGCACACAGGGCGGCAGGCACCGCATAGCGGGTGCGTGTAATTCCTACCGCGCCAAAATAGACGGCAATGGTATAAAAGGTGGTCTCGGTGGAGCCCAGCATAACTGCCGCGGTCCGCCCCAGCTGAGAGTCCGGACCATAAGTCTGTATGAGCTCTGCTCCCACACCCAGCGCCGCGGAACCGCTGATGGGGCGTACCAGCATCAGGGGCAGAAGCTGGGCAGGAAGTCCCACCCGGTCCAACAGCGGAGCCAGTACCTCCGCAGCCAGCTCCAGCGCCCCGGAGGCCCGCAGCATAGCCACCGCCGTCATCAGGCCCACCAGGGCAGGAAAGATCCGCAGCATGACCTCCAGACCTCCGCCGGCCCCTTGGACCAGGGCATCGTACACATCCACGCCCCGCCCCAACCCATACATGGCCACCCCGGCAATGGTCAGGGGGACCACCATGGTAAACAGCAGCTCCATCGCTAATCCCTCCACACCCTGGAAAGCAATTTACATACTAGAATCCCCACTCCCACCGACAAACTGGAGGCAAGCCACACGGCGGGCAGAATATCAAAGGGCGTCTGACTGCCTGCCGCAGCCCGGACCGTAGCCACGGTGGTAGGGATGAGCTGAATGGACGCGGTATTGCACACCACCAACATACACAGCTCGTCGTTGGCCCTTCCGGGACTACTTCGGCTCATCCGCTGGGCCGCCTGGATCCCCAGCGGTGTGGCGGCATTGCCCAGTCCCAGCAGATTGGCAGACACATTGGCACAAATGCAATCCATAGTCTCCCGGTCCCGGGCTGCTTTTGGAAAGAGCAGCCGCAGCACAGGACTCAGCAGCCGGGACAGACCATCCGCCAGCCCGGAGCGGCGCATCACCTCCATCACTCCCATCCACAGACACAGCATCCCTGCAATCCCCAAACACAGCTCCACCGCCGCGCCTGCTCCCTCCACCGCCGCCGCAGCCACTTGCTCTCCCCGGCCTGTGGCCAGCCCGCACAAAACCGACAGCACCGCCATTGCTGTCCAAATCACTGACATGGTCATCTTGTCCCCTCCCTACCTCACATCTATACTGGTTTGCATGGAAAATAATTCCACCTCTGTTCTCGACATTTTCCTTAAGTTATTGCAATTTTTCTTAATCTCTGTAAATTTTTATTCTATTTTTTCAATATTTTCACATTTATGGTTGACAGGATGATTCTTTGTAGTATAATTATCGTGTTGTTTTTAGTCCGCTTTTACATCTTTCGAGCCGTAACGACCATCGTATTTCGAAACATTGGTCTATTAGGAAAGGAATGGTTAATTTGAAATCTACCGGCATCGTACGCAAAGTAGACGAACTGGGCCGTATCGTTCTGCCCATCGAGCTGCGCCGCACTCTGGACATTGCTGAGAAGGACTCTTTGGAAATCTACATGGATGGTCCCTCCATTGTTCTGAAAAAATACCAGCCCGCCTGTATCTTTTGTGATGACGCGAAAGATGTGATTGTATTCCACGGAAAGAATATTTGCCCCAAGTGCATCCGTGCTCTTCAGGATGCTATGGACAAAGAGTAACTTATATTTATGCTCCGGCCCCAGGTCGGAGTATTTATTTTGCACTGTCGGTTTTTCCTTTCCTGACCTTTCTTTTCTTCCTATAAGCAAAAAATCCCAGTCTGAGCTCTTTCAAGCTTCAGACTGGGATTTTTCCATTTTTTATCCGATTCCGCCCAAAACTGCACCCAGTACCAACACGACCAGAGTCACTCCGCAGAAGAGGTACTTGGCCATGGGGTAAAACCAGCTGCCCAGCGGTTTCTCACGGGCCAGATTGACCTGCTCCAGCACATAGTCCTTCTTGCATACCCAGAAGAACATCACTGCCGCCAGCAGGGCGCCGATAGGGCAAATATACGTAGAGCATACGTCCATCCAATCGGACACAATGGGCGCGATCACAATGCCCACCACAATACCGATTCCACCAATAATACAGGAGGCCGCCGTACGGGACAGATGGAACATCTCCTGCAGCGTAGCGGTAGGCGCCTCAAAGAGATTGATCAGCGAGGTCAGTGCGGCAAAGGTGACCGCAAGGAAGAAAACAATCAGGATGATGAATCCGCCCGGAATGCTGGAGAGCACATTGGGCAGGAAGATAAACATCAGTCCCGGGCCGCTCTGATTCAGCTGCTGTCCTGCCACCGCCATAGCGGGGATAATGACCAGGGCGGCCAGCATAGCAGCCAGAGTATCAAAGATAGCCACCATGCGGGCGTCCGCGGGAATATTGGAATCTTTGCTCAGATAGGAGCCATAGATCAGGGTACCATTTCCCGCCACAGACAGGGAGAAAAATGCCTGCCCCAAGGCATATACCCAAACCAGAGGATCCAGCAGACCTTTGGGATCCAGAACAAAGATGTACCGATAACCCTCCCATGCAGCGGGCAACGTCATCAGGTAGATGGCCAGCCCAACAAACAGTACAAAGAACAAGGGGGTCATTACCTTATTGGCCTGTTCAATTCCCTTCCCGATACCAAAAATCAGGATCAGAATGGTAATCGCCATTCCCACCAGCTGCCACACCAGATTATTGCTGGCAGTGGCATTAAACAGCTGATTAAAGCCGTCCAGGCCCTCTTGATTGAGTACAGTTCCGGTAAAAGAGCCGGCCAGATAGCGGAAAATCCAACCCGTAACCACAGAATACCCGATAGCCAGCGCCAGAGAACCCAGCACCGGGATCAAACCCAGCAGTTTGCCGGGGCGGTCGGTCCCCCACCGCTGCTTTGTCGCTGCGCCAAAGGCGCCGATGGGCCCTGAACGGGTAGCCCGTCCAAACGCCATCTCTCCGATCACTCCGGTAGAACCAATAATCACCACAAAGATCAGATAGGGAATGAGAAATGTGGCGCCGCCATAGGCAGAAATCCGCGCCGGGAACAGCCAGATATTTCCCATACCTACCGCTGAGCCGATGCACGCCAGGATAAAGCCCCATTTGGAGCCCCAGGAATCTCGTTTTGTACTCATCTTATCACGTCCTATCGTGTGGTCGCAGTTGACCAGTCGTAGCTTATATCATAGCATGAAATACTGGTAAATGCAAAGCAAACGCACGAATATTTATGCATCTATGAAAAAAAGGACGAACAAAACTGTTCGTCCTTTTTTGTGTTGGCGTTACCTATCTTCCCGGTCCGTCTCCAGACAAGTATTTTCGGCAGAAACGAGCTTAACTTCCGTGTTCGGAATGGGAACGGGTGGACCCTCGCCCTAATCAACACCAACTATTTTAACCGCTTGCGCGACTAAAATCACTATAAACTTTTGAATGGTACTGGTGACCCGTACGGG
>ENA-OQNI01000531-OQNI01000531.1-human-gut-metagenome-genome-assembly--contig:-NODE-531-length-43999-cov-7.783917_pt1 | contig 43999 bp, 46 predicted proteins | sample MGYA00242627_ERZ504876 | MGnify/ENA primary metagenome ERZ504876 (study PRJEB26092, sample SAMD00036386) | human gut metagenome | host: Homo sapiens | study: EMG produced TPA metagenomics assembly of... | reverse complement strand
GAGTACGCCCTACCATTAGACCGCAGATGAACACCGCCAGGATGGCGTACAAAATCATATTCATCAGGCCAACACCCTTGCCGCCGAAGACACAGTTGAGCATCATATGCAGCAGGGGGACCATGCCACCCAGGGGAGTCAGGGTGTCGTGCATGTTGTTGACGGTTCCGGTGGTAAAGGAGGTGGTAACCGTGGTGAACATAGCCGACTGCGGAATACCGAACCGGACTTCCTTGCCCTCCATGCTGCCCATGGACTGATTCAGACCAATCTGGGCCAAGAGGGGGTTGCCCTGGCTTTCCGACCAATAGCACAGGCTCAGGCCAACCAGGAACAAAATACCCATGGCAAGGAAAATGCTGCGGCCCTCGCGTCCATAAATCTTAGCAGTGATGCCCTCACGGTGCTCAGGCAGTGCATTATCGGGAGCCAGCTTAGCCAGATGCTCTTTCCGGCTGTCGCCGACCATCTTGCCGAAGGTAATGACGCAGGCGCCGGGCAGCAGCATCATGGAGTAGAGCTCCATAAGATTGGAGAGGATCGTGGGGTTCTCCAGCGGGGTGCTGGAGTTGGCACCCAGGAAGCCGCCGCCGTTAGTTCCCAAGTGCTTAATGATCTCCAGTGCAGCAATGGGACCCATGGCGATGGTCTGGAAGGTACCCTCCAGCGTCTTGACCACTACATTGCTGTCAAAGTTCTGGGGCACGCCCTGCCAAACCAGCAGCAGTCCGCCTACGATGGAGAAGGGGATCAAGATACGGGTAGTGATCCGGACTAGATCCACAAAAAAGTTGCCCACATTGTCCTTGGTCTTGCCCGCCAGGCCGCGGATAAAGGCCACACAGGCGGCATAGCCAGTCGCAGCGGAGACGAACATCATAAAGATAATGACCAGCATCTGGGACAGATAGCTCAGGCCGCTTTCACCGGAGTAGTGCTGCAGGTTGGTGTTGGTCATAAAACTGATAATCGTGTTAAAGGACAGAGTGGGCTCCATGCCTTCAATACCGTTGGGGTTAAAAAACGGAATACTCTGGATACGCAAGATCAGATAACCAATGCCAATCATGACTGCGTTGGTCCCGATCAGGGCCAGCACATATTGCTTCCAATTCATTCCCTTGTCGGGGTTGACCCCACCAATCTTATAAATCACCCCATCCACCCGGTCAAATACCGGGTCTGCAAAGGTATGCTTTCCAGCGGCGATATGATACATATACCGCCCTACTGGAATGACAATTATCAAATAAATGAGAATTGTCAGTACCAGCTGTAACATAAGTAATTCCTCCTAAACTGTATCTTCCTCTTTAAAACCGATCTGGGTGGGCCAGGGCATAGACCAGATACCCACCCAGAAGCAGAACAATAATGCCAAGCAAAATCATAACAGTTCCTCCCACTTGATTATTCTTGTTCCTCAACTTGCTTCTGACACCACTTTACCAGAAGCCATACCAGTCCAAATGAGATCAGTAAGGTTCCAATCATGAGCAGATCCATCATGTTTAAAACTCCCTTCTTTACTGGATGTGAGAAACCTCTCTAGACCGCTTCGTATGTGATATTGCCATGTGAATCAACTTTTTTACACCGCACAACAGCAAAAGCAGTCCAATTATGCTTCCCGCCATTATCAGCCGGATTACCATGTATTCCGCCATTTCGCTTTTCTCCTTTCTTTGCGTCCCAACCGCAAAACAAGTACTCATCCGTTTTGCTTACCTAGGATACCCCACGGCGTAATAAATAGGGATTAAGGAAAGCTGATTGATATTAACATAGCATTAATGCAGCTTTGCTTTTTAAATGCCCCAGTGGTCGCTTTTCCCTATTTGGGATATACAACTGGCAAGGAAAATTGGAACATTGTCCCAGACGGTTTGTGATCCGATACCGTAATTTCTCCTCCGTGCATCGCCACAATCGCTTGACAGAGATTCAGTCCCAGACCGAGACCTCTCTGACAGTCTGCCTTTCCCTGTCCTGCCGTATAAAACAAATCAAACAAATGCTTTTTGGCGCTGTCCGGAATACCGGGGCCATCGTCTGAAACTATAATCTGTACCTTATCCCCTACCTGTAGTCCCCTCAGTTCAATATGCGAACCCTTGGGGGTATACTGAATGGCATTGTTCATAATATTGATGAGCACACGCTGAATCAACCGTATATTCATTGTTGCCATTAATGTATCATTGTCCAATTGGACGGAAATCTGGTGATCTGCCGCCCTGCGGTCCAAATGGCGTATGACACTCTCGAACAATTCATCCAGCAATTCAGGACTGGTTTTAAAAGCTTCCTTATCGGTTCCCAGATGAGTGGCAATCAGTAGGTTCTCTGTCATATTGATGAGCCAGTTGGTATCATCATATATAGAGGTATAGAGCGTCTTTCGAGCAGCCTGATCCAGTAATCTCTCCTCCTGCATCAACATCCCTGCGCTTCCGCTGATATTGGTCAGCGGGGTACGGAGATCATGAGACACTGCCCGCAGCAAATTAGCCTGGAGTCGTTCTTTCTGAGCTTGAAGCTCTGCCCGGTTTCGTTCCTCCTGCAGACGAATTCGCTCTTGACTCAAGCCACACTCACTTAAAATTGCAATCATCAAGTTTTTTTCAAACGCATCTGGGACAGAATACCCTACGATGGGGATTCCCACAATCCCCATCACACCTTGCGCTCCTCTGACTGACAGGAACAACCATTTCGCGTCCGGCAGCGTATTTGTAGTTGCCCCTGCATGCTTATTGTTCTTCTGTACCCACTTAGCTACACCAATATCTTCAGAATTTAATCCGGTCAAAATGCTTTTTTCATCTTCCGGTTCAATCCGAAAATTCAAGGTTCCTTCTGCTTCATTCAGCGCATAGAGAATAGGACGGTCGTACATCCGATTTAGCTGCTCTGCCGCAAGGTGCAGGCAATCCCACTCTGTACGCCCCTTTTGCAATTTCTGACTACTCTCCAGCAGAAGCTCTGTATAATAACTTTTTTCCGCAGCCAAACGTGCCTGTGCCTTCACTCGGCTAGCCAAAGAACTGGCAATAATACTGGAAAAGAGCATAATTAGAAATGTGACTGGGTAACTGGGGTCATAGGCCTGAAATGTAAACCGTGGAACTGTAAAAAAGTAATTGAATGCCGCAACACTTAATAGAGAGGCAATCGCTCCGTAAAAGTGTCCGCCAGTCCAAACTGCTGTAAGCAGCACTCCCAAGATATACACTGTAATAATATTTGACTCGCTGAATCCTGCGTAAAAAAATCCAAAGCCCACCGCAGTCGATAAAATTAGAGATAACAGCATAATAGCAGTATCCTTCCAGCTGAACCTCGAACCGGATATCCGAATTCTGCCCATACGCTTTTTATACAAGGGCTGGTGGTCTGGGATAATATAAACATCCAGGTCTGTTAATTCGATCAATCGATCTGCCAAGCTTTTTTTCCCGGTAATAAAATTCTGCTTATGGTTAATACGGCCCATCACGATTTTGGTCACACCGCTAACCCGAGCATATTCCGCAATCTGCTCCGCAGGATCCGCACCATAGACGGTCGCAATCTGTGCTCCCAACTGCTCAGCCAAACGCAGGTTTCCGCGAAGGCGTTTCAGATTCTCTCCAGAAAGTTCTTTTGTTTCCGGTGTCTGAACAAACAGCGCCGTAAACCCGCTATGAAAGGCTTCCGCCATACGCGCTGCCGTCCGGATTACCTTGGCGTTTGACGGGGCAGATGACAAACAAATTAAAATATGTTCTCCAGCCTTGGCGCTTTTTCCTTTTCCTGCCTGAAGGGCTGTACGATTTAGCTGGTCCGCAGTACGACGCATCGCAATTTCACGCAGCGCAGCCAGATTCTCTGTGGTGAAGAAATTCTGAAGCGCCTGCTTTGCCTGGCGCTCTCGATATACTTTTCCTGCCTGAAGCCGTTTTACCAATTCATCTGGTTCAATATCCACCAATTCAACTTGATTGGCCCGGTCAAAAACATGATCTGGTATCCGCTCATTTACTGCGATTCCAGTAATTGATGATATGTGCATACCACATCCCCATATACCACGCCGGTTTTTGGAGTTCCGTACTGTGCGGCCAGCGAAGATGGTTAACAATGCATCGTTATCCTTTTTCACCGGAACTGCTTGACGCCCTACCGGAAGAGCTGGCCGAACTGTATCGGAGCCTGGAAGCGACGCTCCTTGAGGAAATATGCTCCCGGCTGAAGCTGGCCGGGCAACTGAACGAGGTTACGGTGCAGGACATACGGGCGCTTCGCTCCCACGGTATCAGTCTGGAGGAGATTGAGAAGGCCATCCAGCGCACCACCAATCTCTCACAGAAGCAGCTGGATAAACTGCTGGACGATGTTGTGGAGCGCAACCAGAGGTATTACACCGACCTCATTGACCTGGCAAGGCTGACACAGCCGGAGACACTGGTGAGCGCCGCTGACATTGCCGCTATCATGTCACAAGCACAGCGGGAAGTAGGCAACCTGACCCGATCCATGGGCTTTCTGGTTGACAACGGGCGGACAATGCTCCCCCCTGCTCGCGCCTATCAATGGGCGCTGGACAATGCGGAAATGCAGGTGATGAGCGGGGCCATCTCTTACAATCAGGCCATCAAGAGCGCTGTCAAGCAGTTGGCAGACAGCGGGATCCGCATTGTGGATTATGAGAGCGGACACCGTGACCACATTGACGTTGCCGCCCGCCGGGCGGTGATGACAGGCGTGTCCCAGCTCTGCTCCAAATACACGGAGCAGAGCGCGGAATACCTTGGGACGCCCTACTTTGAAATCTCGGCCCATATCGGGGCCCGGGACAAGGGGCTGGGCTGGCAAAATCACAAACTGTGGCAGGGCAAGGTTTATTCCATCAGAACCGGAGATAAATACCCAAGCATCTACGAAGTGTGCGGCCTGGGATATGTGGACGGGCTGGAGGGAGCCAACTGCCGGCACAGGCGCTTTCCCTATATGGACGGCATCAGCGAGCGCACCTATACCGATGAAGAGCTTGCCCACATTGACGATGGGCATGATGTGGACTTTGAAGGCAGGCACTACACCGCCTATGATGCCACACAGAAGCAAAGGCAGATTGAGCGCACTGTCCGCAAGCTGAATCGTCAGAAAAAGGCATATCAGGCCGCAGGGCTGGAAGAGGACGCCCAAGCGGTGACAACCCGCATCCGGCGGCTGAACAAAGAGTATAAGTCATTCAGTGAGGCGGCACGGCTGCCATTGCAGCGGGAGAGGATGCAGGTTCAATATCCGGAAGATATAACCGATATAAAGCAATTCTCTGGACTAGGCGCATATCAAGGGGATATAAAAATTGTCAGAAAGTTCTCTGAACGACAATATCAGGTGCAACTTGACCCACCGCAGATTAGCGGGGTGACAGACCACTTTGCAAAGAACCTGACGTTAAAACAGGATAGAGCAGCATTGACTATCGAAGTGTCGCAGAGTATCATAAATAGCAGCAGGTTAGTCTTGTATCAGACTGATCGAAATACATTAAAATTCTTAGCAGATAATGGGTATGTTGTTTTAAGTGTTGACAAGAAGATCGTGACAGCGGTTCCAGAAAAACTGAGAAAGAAGTATCGGGACTATTTGGAAGGAAAATGATATGGCGAAAAATCACAATGATAAATACATTTGCCCTCTGTTTGGGCGAGAAATCCTATACGGAGAATGCTATGAGATCCAAGAAATCCGGGAGGACGAGATGGACATGGAACTTGCAATAGAGCCGTTTGATGTAGAAAAAGCAAATGAAGTTTGCGAGAAATGTAAGTGGTATATTGTGGAGGGCGGCGCATGATAAAAGAAATCAATGGGAAAACATGGTATTGTTGCCCCCATTGCGGAAAAGCGCTTTTCCCGCTCCGAACGGATACAAAAATACGACACATGCCATTTCGATGTAAGGCGTGTAAGCACGACATAGAAGTGAATATTGCGTAGAGCCAAGAGCCTGTGAGCCAAGAGCCATCAGTTACCGAGGATTACTCGGTGGTTGATGGCTCTTTTTGCATTGTCAGAGAAGACATTAAAACCCAGACGGCAGAGAAGCCGTAAATCCCAAATATAAGACAGAGAAGTCTATAAAACCCAAAGGAGAAGCATCATGGCAAATATCGACACAAGCATGATTGAAGGGTTCGACGGCATGACCGCCGACGAAAAGGTTACGGCACTGCTGGGCCTGCAAATTCCTGACCCCGTTGATCTGTCCGGGTATGTCAAGAAGGACGTATTTGACGCAAAGGCAACGGAGGCGGCTTCCCTTGCAAAGCAGCTAAAAACGAAAACCGTGGAAGCTGAGACCGCCACCGGTACGCTGTCCACTACGCAGGCGGAGCTGGAGGCAATCAAGCGGAGCTACTACGTTGCCTCCAAGGGCCTGACCGGTGATGATGCTGAGTTTATTGCTTTCAAGGCCGGGAAAATGGTGGACGATAAGACCACCTTCGAGCAGGCTGTGGATGCTCTTACCGCTGACCGCAAGAAAACCACCTTTGACTGGACTGCCCCCTTGGGAGGCGGGCAGAAGAAGGAGACAGACATTATGAACGCCCTCATCCGGGGCGCGCTGAAATGAAAGGAGACTGTATATGGCAGTTGAAATTATTGACAGAAGCAAACTCTCGGACCTGATTCCTGAGCCTGTAACCCGTGAAATCATTCAGGGGGCTGTGGCTGAGTCCGCCGTGCTGCGGATGGCCCGCCGCCTACCCAACATGACCAGCAAGACGCAGACCCTCAATGTGCTGGATGCACTGCCCACCGCCTACTTTGTCAATGGCGAGGCCGCCAGCGGCGCAGCCGACTCCAAGGCATCTCTGAAAAAGACCACCAACATGGCCTGGGACAAGAAGAAGATCCACGCCGAGGAGATCGCCGTCATCGTTCCTATTCCTGAGGCGGTTTTGGACGATTCCGACTACGACATCTGGGGTGAAGTACGGCCCAGACTGACCGAGGCCTTTGGCAAGGTCATTGACGCCGCCGTGCTCTACGGCACCAACAAGCCCACCTCCTGGCGAGATGGCCTGGTTCCCTCTGCGGAGACCACCGGCGCGGTTGTACCTGCTACCACTGACATCTACAAGGACATCATGGGCGAGGGCGGCGTCATCGCCAAGGTGGAGGAGAGTGGCTATATTCCCAACGGCGTAATGGCTGCCATTCAGATGCGGGCCAAGCTGCGCGGTCTGGTGGACAAGAACGGACAGCCCATCTTTAAGACCGATATGCAGGGCGACACTCGGTATGCGTTGGACGGCATGAGCATGTACTTCCCCATCAACGGCGCTTACGATCCCACTGAATCCCTGGCAATCGTTGGTGACTGGAGCCAGCTGGTCTATGCCATCCGGCAGGACATGACCTTTAAGATTTTTGACAGCGGCGTTATTCAGGATCCTGCTTCCGGAGAGATTGTATATAACCTCCTCCAGAATGATATGGTGGCCCTCCGCGCCGTCATGCGTCTGGGCTGGGAAATTCCCAACCCCATCAATTCCTTTAACACCGGCACTGAGAACGCATTTCCCTTTGCGGTTTATGCACCGGCGGGGGGGTTAACACCCCCGTCCGAAACCGGCCTAGTCGGATCGGGGGTAGCCGGTAAGGCAAAAGTAGGCAGAAAGCAGGTGAAATAATGGCATACACACCGACTACATGGAATGACGGTGACCTAATCACGGCAGAAAAGCTGAACAAGCTAGAGCAGGGCGTTCAGAACGAACAGGTAGGCCCACAGGGGCCAAAAGGTGACCCCGGAGCGCAAGGTCCCCAAGGACCGAAAGGTGATACCGGAGCCGCAGGCGCAAAGGGCGAAAAAGGCGACACCGGCGCAGCAGGTGCCGCTGGCGCAGATGGAAAATCCGTTAAAGCAATTGCACTGACTACAACCGGCGGTGCAGTTACTGGCGGAACCTGTACGCTCAGCGATGACAGCACCATTCAAATCACCGTGACAGCATCTGAGGGTTAATAGGAGGCTTTTAAATGGCTTACGCAGACTATGAGTATTACACAATTACATACCTGGGGACAGCCATTTCGGAGGCCGACTTTCCGCGCTTCGCCCTGCGTGCAAGTTCCTTTTTGGACTACTACACGCAGGGCCAGGCGGCCAAAAACGCAGAACTGGACGCGCTGAAAATGGCGTGCTGCGCAGTTGCAGAGCAGTACCAGTCTATTGACGCTGCACAGGCACTTGCGCAAAAGGCTCTGTCCGCTTCTCTTTCCTCTGGCGGAGAACTGCAAAGCCAAAGTGTAGGCAGTTGGTCTAAGACCTACCGGAGCGCCGGAGACAGCGCACAACAGGCGCTTGCTTCAGCCGAAACCGCGCAGGCGGCCCTTGCTGCCGCAGCAGCTCAATACTTGGCGGGCACAGGGCTTCTTTACCGTGGGAGGGGGTGCGGCTATGGACATGTTTCCCCATAGAGGCAATCAAGGAAAAGATAGCCGAAGGGTGCACCAAAGCAGAGCACATTGTGGCCGTCCAGGTACAGAAAGATACCTCGCCTTATGTCCCCGCCTTAACAGGCGACTTGGATCGCAGAACAAGAGTGGACGGAGCGCTAGTGATCTATCCTGGACCACGGTCGCGCTATTTGTACCACGGGAAACTGATGGTAGATCCAGAGACCGGCAGCAGCTACGCGCGTAAAGGCGCAACCAAAGTCCTAACAGACAAAAACCTTGTATTTAGTAAAGCTATGCACGCACAGGCGCAATCACATTGGTTCGAGGCCAGTAAGGCCGAAAATTTGGAGAAATGGGTGCGCACAGCGGATAAGGCGGTGAAGCGTGAACTCTGAGAAAAAGCAAAAGCCCCGCATGCTGGCAGCGGCTGAGGAAGTGGACAAAATCTCCCGCTCTATGCTGGTGTGGGCCAACACCTTCCCGGAAAAGCCAGTGGACATCATCAAGTATGAGTTCCTGTCCGCAGACCAGGGAGACGAAACCGGTATGGCTCTTTCCACCATTCAGGGGACATACATTACCCGGCGGTTCATTACCGGCGGCTACCAGGGAGAGTATCAATTTAAGCTTATTTACCGCATTAAGCCCGGCAGAAGCAACGACAAGCGCCTGGAGGCCGATGAGTTGCTGAACCACTTTGGAGACTGGGCCCGGCACAATCTGCCCGACTTGGGGGGCGAAATTGGGGCGCTGAGAGTGGAGCCAACCACACAGTCCTCCAAATTTGCTGCCTATGAGGACGGCTATGAAGATTATCAAATTTTAATGAAGCTGACCTATGAGGTTGGCGTTTGAAAGGAGAACGAAATATGCCTGAATCTGATCTGACATTCAACACCCCGGCTGGGCAGACTGTTGCCCGTGAACTGCTGATTGCCTATCTGAATGTGGCAGCGGAAACGCCTGAAACAACGCCTGAGTGGGCACCCATCGGAAGGCGCGTTGAGGACAGCTCCATCGAGATGGACTGGTCTACCGAAACGAAAGTTGACATTTTCGGCGATACATACACCACCGGCAAGAAAGCCACTAAGACGCAGACCTTTGACCCCTGGGAGTTGGACGGCTCCGACAAGGCGCAGAAAAAGATCTGGAATCTTGCCATCAAGGACAACAACGTCAATGCCCTGCTGAATCAGGACATGCTTATCGTGCATCTGTACGCTGGTACTGCCGATACTGCTGTGTTTGCGGAGCGCTATTCTGCCTGTTCTGTGCTTCCCACCGGCCTGGGAGGAGAAGGCGGTGGCTCCATCGGTATGCCCGTCGAGGTGACCTACGGCGGCACCCGCACGACCGGTACCGCGGCTGTGACAGGCGGCAAAGTGACATTTACGGCTGACGGCGCGGGAGGTTAAAAATGAAAGAACTGAATTTTGACACTGGACTTGTCAGCTATGACCTGAATGGAAAGGTTGAAGTGACCTTTAATCCCTCGGATTCCAACTTTGTGGAACGCCTGTACTCCGCCTTTGAGGACTTGGACAAGAAGCAGGAAGGCTACAAGGCGACCATCGAGAAGATGGCTGACAAGAAGGAAATTTTTGAGTTTGCCAGAGAACGAGATGCCGAGATGCGGGAGATCATTGACGGCCTGTTTTGTGTTCCTGTCAGCGAAGCCTTGTTCGGCGGCATGAACGTCTATGCCCTGGCAAACGGGCTGCCCGTGTGGTGTAACCTGATGCTGGCCGTAATGGATGAGGTGGACAGCACCTATGCCAGAGAGCAAAAGGCTACAAATCCAAGGATAGCCAAGTATACGGCCAAATATCAGAAATACCAGAAGAAATAACGGAAGGAGCACGGCATGGGCTACGGATTACCAAAAAGCGTAATGGTTTGCGGAGAAGAGTTTTCCATCCGCCATGATTACCGGGTGATTTTGGATATTTTCGAGGCAATGAATGACCCAGATCTATCAGAGGAAGATAGGGCGCTTGCCGTGCTCCAGATGTTTTATCCAGAATGGGAGACCCTGCCCGACTTTGACGAGGCCATTCACGAATGCATGATCTTCATCAACGGGGGAAAGGACCAGCCAGAGGGTCGAAAAGCTCCCAATCTGGTGGAGTGGGAGCAAGATTACCCGTACATAGTCGCTCCTATTAACAGAATATTAGGTTATGAGGCAAGAGCAGTGGATTATGACCTAAACGAAAATTCAGGTGGTTTACATTGGTGGACTTTCTTGGCAGCCTACTATGAGATCGGGGACTGTCTTTTTTCTCAGATAGTCCGTATCCGACAGAAAAAAGCAACTGGTAAGCCCCTAGATAAATCGGACCGGGAGTTCTACCGAAAGAACCGGGATCTTGTGGACATCAAGACACGGTACAGCGAAGCGGAGAACGATTTGATTAACATGTGGACGAGGGGATAAAAAAACGCCCCAAAGGGGCGGGGGATTACACTAAGATATCTTTAAAAAAATCAAAAAATATAAAGCCACATGCAAAAATTGTAAGAACAACAATAATGGCACAAATTGAAAGCGCGACCTGGTGCTGACGAGCACCACACTTTGGGCACCGATTTGCAGTTTTAGCAATCTCAGCTCCGCATGTTTTACACTGGACTATTTTCCCTTTCATTCTGATTCCTCCTAGGTGGTGATTTTATGGCAGCAGACGGCTCCATCATCATTGAAACCAATATTGATGATAAAAAAGCGCAACAAGAATTGAATAGGCTTGCAAGAAAGATGGATGCGCTACAAGAAAAGCTGAACCAAAAACAGGGAAAGCAAAGTGCTCTAGCCGAAGAAGCCCGCCAAATAGGGATAGAGTATGATAGGGCCCGTAAAAAGCTGGAGCAAATGCAGAGCGGCGAAAAATTTTATACCTCTGCCCATATACAGGAACAGGCAAATTCGGTGAAAGCGTTAGAGACCGAATGGAATAAAACAGCGCAGGCAGCGGAAAAGCTGCGTACTGAAATCTACGACGGAGCGCAGCAGCTAAACGCCATGAAAGAAGATGCTGGGGAAATCCAACGGCAGATGGCTGCTACTGGCCCCAGCAGTGAGCGAATGTCTCAGGCCATGGAGCGGATGCAGAAAAGCGCAAACAAATTCTCGTTGCGCCTCCGTGAAGTGGTTCGAAGTGCCCTAGTCTTTACCGTGATCTCCCAAGGCTTTGTCTCTCTCCGTGAGTGGATGGGAAAGGTCATAAAAACAAGTGACGAAGCGACAACTGCTATCGCCCAGCTGAAAGGCGCTTTGCTTACATTGGCACAGCCACTGATTAGTGTCATTATACCAGCCTTTGCGACGTTTGTAAATGTCCTCTCACGGATTGTATCCGCCATTGCCAAAATAGTATCTGCACTTTTCGGAACGACAGTTGAAGCATCTGCGGATGCCGCAGAAAATCTATATAACGAGGCAAACGCCGTAGAAGGGGTCGGGGATGCGGCAAAGAAGGCTGGAAAATCCCTTGCATCTTTTGATGAGATTAACAAACTATCCATTGAAGGGACGGCCTCTGGTGGCGCTGGCACAGGAGCATCAGAAGGAATAAAGCCCATTTTCGATGATTTTTCGACTGCGGAATACAAGAAGAAGATTGATGAATTGACGGTATACGTAAGTGGCGCACTTCTTGCGCTTGGTGCGCTCCTTGCATTTTCTGGTGTGAATGTCCCCCTTGGACTTGCGCTTATGGCAACTGGAGCAATTGCTCTAGTTTCTGTTATTTCCGAAAACTGGGGCGCGCTTGATGGCCCATTGCTGGAAGCAATCAATAGAGTCCTGACTATCTTGGGAGGCGCAGCGCTTGTAATCGGAGCCATTCTTACCTTCTCTGGCGCAAACATCAAGCTTGGCATTGGCCTTATGATTGCTGGTGCACTTGCGCTTGGCACTGCGGTTACGTTGAATTGGGGCACCATGTCGGAAGAAATGCAGAGGGCAATTACCGGGATTCTGGAGTTGTTATCCGTTTCTCTTCTTGTGCTTGGCGCACTATTTGCCTTCTCTGGTGCGAATATCCCGCTCGGTATCGGGCTTATGATTGCAGGCGCGGCAGCTATGGCGGCTGCGGTTGCATTGAATTGGGGCAGTACAACAATCAGCATATCATGGCGAACCTGGTTGCCTATCTGAGCAATGTAGATCTGGATCAGTTACAAAAACTCCGGGTCCGCTGTGTGAAAAATGTGAAAGAGACCAACGGAGAAATTGATTTCGAGGATGCGTTCCGGTTCCAAAAGGAGATTACGGAATGAACGGCCTCATTCAAAAGTCCGGCTATATCAAGCCAGGCAGCGGCGGTGGATGTTATGCCGAGTACATTGCCACACGGGATGGCGTAGAAATGATTGAACCTGCGGCGAGTGGCTACCTGGAATACATGGCCGAGCGTCCCCGCTCTCATGGTCTATTCGCTGCGGACGGTGCTGCGGATCTGGAGCAAACTATGGAAGAGATCAATGCACACGCTGGTCCGGTATGGACCTTTGTCTATTCTCTGAAGCGAGAAGATGCTGCACGGTTGGGTTACGAAAACGGTGATAGCTGGCGCAGATTGCTGCTGGCTCATCAGACAGAGCTGGCAACGGCGATGAAAATTCCGCCCAGCAGCTTTCGGTGGTGCGCTGCCTTCCACGATGAGAAGCACCACCCACACATTCACATGATGGCATGGTCCAATGATCCAAAGCAGGGTTACCTGACCGAGCGCGGCATTGAGCAGATGCGCTCTCAACTGTCCAATGACATTTTTCAGGACGAGCTGCTGTCCCTGTATCAGCAAAAGGATATCTCCTATCAGGAGGTGCGGGACACGGCTATGGAAGCCATGGGTCGGCTCATCCGGGAAATGAAGTCCGGCCTATGTGACAGTCCGGTCATTGCGGAGCAGGTGGAAATGCTGTCTGTAATGTTGTCGGAGGTCAAAGGTAAAAGGGTGTACGGCTATTTGAGAAAGCCAGTAAAGGCCCAGGTGGATGCCATTGTGGATGAACTGGCCAAGCTCCCGGAAGTGGCGGAGTGCTATGACCACTGGAACCGGCTGCGGGATGAACTGGAACGGTACTACAAGGACACGCCGAGAGAACACAAACCACTGTCTCAGCAGCAAGAGTTCAAAGCTATCAAGAACATGGTCATCCGGGAGGCGGACCATCTCCAGCTGGGTGTATTCACCTTCGAGGATGCGCAGATGAAGGATGAGGTGGATGAGGATCAGGACGCCGTGCTTCATGCCTGGTCATCCCAGTGGGAGATGGCGGAGACCTATCAGAACGCAAAAGAAATCCTTTCGGTCTATGAAAACACAGAGGAAGAAAAAGCGGAACAGGTGCAAGTGCTGGAGCAGCTCTGGAGTTCAGGTTTCACCGTTGCTGCGCATCAGCTGGGCAAGTGCTGGCGGGATGGCCTTGGCGTTCTTCCGGATGACAAAAAAGCGGAGCTGTGGTTTCAATGTGGCGCGGAAGCTGGTCATGACTTCTCCCAGTATGCGCTGGGCAAGCTGCTGCAAAGTCAGAAGAGAATCAACGAAGCCGTGTCCTGGTATGAGAAAGCGGTAGAGCTGGGCGATCCGTATGCCGCTTATCAGCTTGGCAAACTCTATCTCCAGGGAGAGCAGGTGCAAAAGGATGTGGCTAAGGCGCTGGAGTATCTGACCCAATCTGCCGAACAGGGCAACCAGTACGCGCAGTACACCTTGGGTAAGCTGTACCTGACAGGGGAAGAAGTGGCGCAGGATCAGGAGCAGGCATACAACTGGCTCTGGGAGTCTGCATCCCAGGGAAACGAGTATGCACAGTTCCTTCTGGATCACTTTGACGACAGCCACAGGCCCAATGTGCTCCTTGCCGTCACAAGCTTGCTCCACCACATGGGCTGGATCTTCCAGGACAACTCCGTGCCGCCTGCCGTCCCGACGGGTCAGCAGATGGATCGAAAACTCAGGCGGAAGATCCAAGAGAAGAAGATTGCGATGGGCCACAAGCCGGATGACCATGAGGAGGAGCAGACTATGGGCGGCATGACCATGGGATAAAAATACCGGGCAGTCCGAAACTGCCCGGTAAATGTGCAAATTATGAAAGGTCAATTTCCATACTCATATGCGGGATCTGAATTGCATCTTCAAAGAAATCAATTAGCTGATCCATAACCCCTTGTGCCGCATAAATCGTAGCAATCATAAATGTGTCCGGGTCCACATCTGCTAAGGCAAACTCATAGCCAAGATGCTGAATCCACTGCGCAAAGAAAAGCCGCTGAGTACGGCCATTCCCCTCACGGAAAGGGTGCAGCATGTTGATGGTGTGGTAAAAGTCCGCTACTTCTTCCGCTAACTGCCGATGGGACAATCCGTCTGGATGAAAGGTGCTTAATCGCTTAAAACAGGCGCCCGCACAGGATTCAATCTCATCTGGGGAAACAAATGCCGTACCCTTTTTTGAAATACTGATAGAGCGCACTTGACCAGCCCAATCATAAAGATCGCAAAATAGGAAATGATGAATACGCTTGTAATGATCAAAGTCAAACTCACCCTGGATCGGCTGTTGATCCAACAGGCTTGCCTTGCCCAAAACGACAGCAGCTTCTGTTTCGGCCAATACAGACTCATCCTGTATCCCCAGTTTGTTGATGAGACAGGTTGTTCCGGGATAGCAGCCGTCGGTTATCGCGTCGATACTGTAAGCCATACTACCCCTTCTTCCTGTCGGGTATAACGCGGGCCAGATATTGCTCCAGCGTAATCTCGCCGGAAAGCAACTTGTGACAAAGGTCTTTACAGGTATTTGATACCGAAAATCCTTCCATTTGCAAAGACAGCTCGGCGGATCGAATGGACCGGTCAATGGAGTTGGACATTTGGAAAACCTCCATTACAGAAGTTGGTTGATGTATGCATTGTAACATAAAAGTTCAGCTGTTGTAAACCGAATGCAATGGGCAATTTTAGTACAGTGTATAACAAAGAAAGCTCCCGTGCAAATGATAACAGTTTGATAATTGTGGTCAAAGCCCTGGCTATTCTCTCGGTTCTTCGGTATTGTGTGTTGCTGAAAAGGAGGCGGTACACATAAACGACTACATGAAAGCCCTGCACCAGCGGTTCTACCGGGAACCGGACTTTAGTGAAATGGACGAGGACATCGAGAAAACCCGTCAGGAGGTACGGGACTGCCTGGACAAGCTGCAGCGACGCAGGCTCATGCATCTGGTGGACACGCAAAACCTGCTGCGGGAGGAGACCTCCCTGGCCAGCTTCACCGCTGGATTCAAACTGGCCTGGGGATTGAGCAAAGAACTGGAGGCGGACGGCCTGTACTCCTTCGATGAGGGGAGACAGAGCGTGTCTGCCGTCAAGTAGGAAAGGAGGAGTGAGTATATGGGAAAGCGAAGACCATCTGGAGACGGTATGGTGCGCAAGCGGGAAGATGGCCGCTGGGAGGGCAGCATCGTCATCGGCCACAAGGAAAACGGCGACTCCATATTTCGCTACATCTACGCCGACACCCAGAAGGAGCTGACCGTCAAGCTCCGGCAGAACATCAACGCCTATCAGGGCGTGGATCTGACGGAGGGGAGCAGCATGACCTTGTCCCAATGGCTGGACAAGTGGTTGGAGGAATATATCAAAGGGACTGTTCGGGAGAGTACGCTGGAGGGATACCGAAGAGATATCATGAACCATGTCATCCCGTACTTGGGAGAAAAGCAGCTGAGGAAGATTACTGGGGCAGATCTGCGTTCCCTCGATCAAAAACTTCTGGAGCGAGGACGAATGAAAGGTGGAAACCATGCGGCCGGACTGAGTCCAACCACCGTCCACAGCATTCATAACATCGTCCACTACGCGCTGAGAACTGCCGTTGAAAACGGGCTGCTTCCTGTCAATCCTGCCGATGGAGTTATTCCACCAAAGATTGTTAGGGGAACGAAGAGCATTCTCAACCAGGAGCCGCTGGACAGATTCAAAGCGGCGGTCAAACAAGATTGGGTCTGGCGGGACTTCTTCCTCACGGAAATGACGACCGGCCTGCGGAGAGGAGAACTGTGCGGCCTCAAGTGGTCCGATTTCGATGAAGAGGCCGGAACCTTAAAAGTATGCCGCACGATCCACGCCAGGAAGGGCGGCGGGATGGAGGAGGGAAGCACAAAGACCTATGCGGGGACACGGACCATCCTGCTCCCGTCGAGCACAGCCCAGCTTCTGCGGGAGCGAAAAGAGTCCTCTCAGACAGAGTGGATTTTCCCGAATCCTCTCTGCCCAGAGAAGCCGGTCAGTCCGAGCAGTGCCTACCGGCGTCTGAAGGGACTATTGGAGGAGGCTGGACTGCCTGACCTTCGGTTTCACGATCTGCGCCATACCTTCGCCACCCACGCCCTGGCCAGCGGGGTGGATGCCAAGACCCTGTCTGGTATCCTGGGCCACACGAAGGCCAGCTTCACCCTGGACACGTATACCCATGTGACTGGGGATATGCACCGTAATGCCGCTGAGATCGTAGGGGACTTCATGACAGAGCTGCTGGGAGAGGAGATGGAACCGTGGCAAAGCAGCGAAAGAGGGGAGACGGCAGTCTCCACCTGAGAAAAGATGGTCGCTGGGAGGGGCGGTATGTAGTCGGCCATGACGAGAAGGGCCGTCCAAAGACGAAAAATGTGCTGGCCAAGACCAAGGGGGAGTGCGCAGCCAAGCTGAAGGCCTTGAAGGAGAGTCTTAAGGGTGCGGAGCCGGAACGACCCAAGGGGAATATGACCTTCGGGGCCTGGCTGGATCACTGGTATCAGAGGGACTGCAAACCAGCTATCAAACCCAAGACCCAGGCGGACTACGAAAACCGGATCTATCAGCACATTATCCCGGAACTGGGACACATTCCGCTTACCCAACTGACCCCAAGCGACTTCCAGCAATTCTATCACCGTCTGAAACAAGGTGGGAGGCTCCTGCGGGTGGAGCAGTACGGTCCGGGGCTGTCCGACCGCATGGTAAAAAGCTGCCATGTGACTTGCCGTATGGCATTGGACAAAGCGGTGGCGGATAGGTTGCTTCTAAAGAACCCCGCCGCAACCTGCAAAGCGCCGGCCACCCATCCCAGGGAAATGTCTGTGCTGACAGGGGAGGAGATCCAGCGTCTGCTCATTCAGGCCAAAGAGGACGGGTGTTATGAGCTTCTTCTGCTGGAGCTGTCCACCGGCCTGCGCCGGGGCGAGATTCTGGCCCTGCAATGGGACGACCTGGACTTCCGGACCGGAGCGCTGCGGGTGGAGCGGCAGGTGCAGCGGATCAAAGGAGAGCTGGTAATCTCTCAGCCTAAAACCAGAACCTCCAACCGCAGCGTGATTTTGCCGGGGCCTATCCTGAGGGTTCTGGAACGCTGCCGTAAAAGTGGCACCTCCCGATGGATGTTTCCCTCACCAAAGAAGGAGGATTCTCCGTTGGACCCTGCGGCAGTGCGGAAAAAGCTGACCGCTGTGCTGAAACGGGCGGGATGTAAGCATGTTCGCTTTCATGATCTCCGTCACACCTTCGCTACCAATGCCCTGGAGCACGGTATGGACATCAAAACCTTATCTGCCATCATCGGCCATGTGTCCAGCGCCACGACCCTGAATGTCTACGCCCATGTGACCGATGAGATGCGGCAGAAGGCCGCCGACCGCATCGACCGGGGGATCGCCGGTGTAGAGCCGCCTGCAAAAGCGGTATGTAAGAAAAAAGCTGCAGCCAGCCCCTTTCAGGCGGTCAAGGGCAAGTACCGCAAGCCGGGAACCGGGTGCATTACCAAAATCAACGACCACCTCTGGGAAGGGCGGTACTCCCCCAAGGTCAATGGAAAGCGCATCGCACGAAATGTCTATGCCTCAACCGAGGAGGAGTGTGAGCGGAAATTGGCGGAGCTGATCGAGGAGATGAAAAAGGAGCTGACACCTCTTCGGACCAAGAAAAAAGCGGGCTGAAAACAGAAAGCCGCCTTCCGGAAAAGGTGCTTCCGGAGGGCGGCTTTTTACCTGTCTGTGGCTGAACTGTGGTCAAATAGGATGGGGCAAAACACAGTTCAGAGAAAAGAAAACAGAAAAGTTAGAAAAAACCGCTGTTTTCATAAGAAAACAGCGGTTTTGATGGTGGACGATACAGGACTTGAACCTGTGACCTCCCGCACGTCAAGCGGATGCTCTACCAGCTGAGCTAATCGTCCGAACAGCATGGACTATTTTATCCTGTATGCGGCCATTTGTCAAGAGTTATTTTGCATTTTTTTCTGTGCAGGAGGGAGAAAAATTTCCTCATTTCCATTGATTTTTTCCAGGTGGAAAACGGGGCGTTTTGTGCTATACTGATTCCAGCATCCTATACTTCACTTCTCAAGGAGGACCTGCAAGTATGCTTCACTTAGATTTGACAAAACTGGAGGGGTTCATTCCCCAGGATTACCTGACCCAGCGCATGGCCGGTCTGGAGAAGGCCGCCTCTATGCTGGCCAACCATGACGGCCCCGGCGGCGACTTCACCGGCTGGGTGTATCTGCCCCGGGACTACGACAAGGAGGAGTTCGCCCGCATCCAGGCCGCTGCCAAGAAGATTCAGCAGCAGTCCCAGGTGCTGGTGGTCATCGGCATCGGCGGCTCCTATCTGGGCGCCCGTGCTGTCATCGACCTGCTGGCCTCTCCCAACTATAATCTGAAAAAGAAGGACACCCCCGACATCCTGTTTGCCGGCAACGGCCTGTCCACCGACGCTCTGCTGGAGACCATCGCCCTTATCGGCGACCGGGACTTCTCCGTGAACGTCATCTCCAAGTCCGGTACTACCACCGAGCCCGCTGTGGCCTTCCGCATCTTCAAGGCTCTGCTGGAGGAGAAGTACGGCAAGGAGGGCGCCCGGGAGCGCATCTACGCCACCACCGATAAGGCCCGCGGCGCTTTGAAGGGTCTGGCCGACGCCGAGGGCTACGAGGAGTTCGTGGTGCCCGACGACGTGGGCGGCCGTTTCTCCGTGCTCACCGCTGTGGGTCTGCTGCCCATCGCCGTGGCCGGCATCGACATTGAGGAGCTGATGGGCGGCGCGGCCCAGGCCATGACCGACCTGTCCGTGGGCGGCGCTGAGAACCCCGCCTGGCAGTATGCCGCTGCCCGCCACGCTCTGTACCAGGGCGGTAAGAAGGTGGAGCTGCTGGCCTGCTATGAGCCCTGCTTCCGGTTCTTCTCCGAGTGGTGGAAGCAACTCTACGGCGAGAGCGAGGGCAAGGAGGGCAAGGGCCTGTTCCCCGCCAGCGTGGAGTTTACCGCCGACCTGCACTCCATGGGCCAGTATATCCAGGAGGGCGAGCGGCTCATGTTTGAGACCGTGGTGCAGTTTGCCCCCAAAGGCGAGTTCATCATCCCCAACGACCCCGAGAACGTGGACGGCCTGAACTTCCTGTCCGGCAAGTCCATGGCCTTCGCGGCCGAGCAGGCCATGCGGGCGGTCATCCTGGCCCACGTGGACGGCGGTGTGCCCAACGTGCGCATCGAGATGCCTGCTCTGTCTGCCAAGACCGCCGGCTACCTCATCTACTTCTTCGAGTATGTCTGCGGCCTGTCCGGCTACCTGCTGGAGGTCAACCCCTTCAACCAGCCCGGCGTGGAGGCCTACAAGGTCAACATGTATGCTCTGCTGGGCAAGCCCGGCTACGAGGAGCAGAAGAAGGCTCTGGAGGAGCGGCTGTAAGCGGCTAAATCCGACGAAATGAAACAAATCCCGGCCTTTTCCAGATTTTCCGGAAAAGGCCGGGATTTATGCTCTGCGCTGACCGCCGCTCTACCAAAAAAATTCATAACTTTGCGGTTGAAAACCGGCCCCTCTTATGTTAAAGTTATAGTAACGTAAGGGACCTGCTTCCCACGTAACATCCATTAAGGAGTGATTCACATGATTCGAGTTATCATGGGTAAGAAGGGCACCGGCAAGACCAAGCAGATGATCGACATGATCAACGAGGCCGTTGGCAGCGAGCACGGCAACGTGGTGTGCATCGAGAAGGGCAACAAGCTCACCTTCGACATTCACTATCAGATCCGCCTGGTAGAGGCCAGCCAGTATGATATTGCCAATTACACCGCCCTGAAGGGCTTCGTCAGCGGCCTGTATGCCGGTAACTATGACATTACCCATGTCTTTATCGACAGCCTGACCAAGATCGTTCCCATCGAGAACTATGCCGAGACCGAGGAGTTCCTGGCTTGGCTGAACAACTTCGGTGAGAAGCACAACATCAAGTTCACCATCACCATCAGCGACGAGCCCGACCTGGCTCCCGAGGGCATCAAGCAGTATTTCTAAGCATAATTTTCAAAAGAAACAGCGCGCCATTTCAAATATGGCGCGCTGTTTTTTGTGCTTTTCTCCTCAAATGTCCCGTTGTCAGGACAATTTACGGCTTTTTTCTTGGTAAAAACGGGAAAAACAAACTTGACAGAACCGGACAAAGGGAGTATATTATGTCTACGGGTTAGAACGTATGTTCTATAACAGCTGAGGAGAATTTCCTTGTTTGGACTTTGCGGTGTTAAGAGAAGCTATCAGCAGTTTTTTTAATTCCATACAGTGGGAGAGGGGAGCCTGCTGAGTGCAGTACCCGCTCTCCAGCAGGAGTTCCAGCCAATATTCACTTTCTGCACATTCTTTTAAGGCAATCTGGAGCTTGGCGATAAAGTCAGCCGGCTGTGACCGTAAAAGGCCTCGCGGATGTTGGCGCCAATGCTGGTGCCGGAGCGGAGGAGCTGATTGACCAGAATGGTTTCTCGTTTTTCCCGCTTGATCTGGTTGCAGACTTGAATAATTTCCAGGGCAAAGGCCTTTGACTTAGAGAGGAGAGGACTGGTGTTCATCAAATCACCCATTTTAATTGGTCGGCGCAGCCGACACCTTACTTTTTCCCTCTTACCTTTTACTTCTTCCCTCCAAAAATCCTGAATGCGAACAAGCGGGTAAGAAGGAAGAGGGAAGAAGAAAAAATCCTGAACGCTGACGCATTCAGGATTTTTGGTGGAGGAGGGTGGATTCGAACCACCGAAGCTAACGCAACAGATTTACAGTCTGCCCCCTTTGGCCACTCGGGAACTCCTCCAGATATGAAATTGTGGAGCTGGTGGACGGATTCGAACCCCCGACCTGCTGATTACAAATCAGCTGCTCTACCGGCTGAGCTACACCAGCGCATCAAGAGTGCTGTCCAACAGCAGGTGTCATTTTACCAAAGAACGTACACTTTGTCAAGCCCGATTTTGAAAATTGAAAAAATTTTTTTGAAGGGGAGAAAGGAGTGTTCCTACACGGCCCAGAGCCAAAGAAATTCCCTGCTTCTGCCGCTGCGGGATGTGCAGCAGGCGCCTCCGGCGGCCTACTGTCCCTGCTGCGGCGGGGAGCAGTACCGCTGGGACCGGATGGTCTGGCGGGAGGGACGGAGCATCTGCGCGGAGTGTGCCGCGCGGGAAGAAGAGGAGGAAGCGAGAGAGTCATGACCCTGTTGGAACTGTCTGTGGAGTACCGGGAGCATGCCCGGATGCTGGATCTGCGCATCTGTCAGTTGGAGGCGGTGCTGGAGCGGACCCGAAATGAAAAACAGCGGCTGGTGTTGGAGCACCGCATCCACATGCTGTCCACCATGCTGCGGGAGGCCAGAGAGCTGGCTGTGCTCACCGAGCGCTACTATGAGAGGGGGTACCGCCGAAATGCCAAATACACGTTATAGGAGAGGAAAGCTGTACGCCGCCGACATGGCTCTGTACAGCATGCAGATGGCCTCCGACAACAGCAAGGAGATCAGCCGTCTCAAGCGAAACCTCATCCGGGCGCTCCAGGAGGATGTGACCGAGCGCCAGCGGCAGACGCTGCTGATGTATTATGCCCAGGGGTATAACATGCGGGAGATCGGGGAGCGGCTGGGGGTGGACCGGTCCACCATATCCCGCACCATCAAGCGGGGGGAGCGGCGACTGCAGCGCTGCCTGCGCTATGGGGCGGAGGCGTATCTGAGAAATATGGATTAGGAGCAGTGGCGCTTCCGTTTGAAGCGGCGGTGTGGTAGAATAGGAAAAAACCACCCGCAAGCGGGTCACAGGAGGAGCCTATGTCCGGAAAAGAGGAATTTATTGAGCTGTTCAAGGAGAAGATTACCCGTCCCGGCGCCGACGCGCTGCTGAATTTTTTGGAGCACAAAAGCGACTTTTTCACCGCACCTGCCTCGGCGCGGTATCATCTGTCCTGTGAGGGCGGGCTGTGCGAGCACAGCCTGAACGTGTACCACTGCCTGGTGGATTACCTCCAGCGGGAGCGGGTGCAGGAGCTTTACGGCCTAGAGTACAGCGAGGAGACGGTGGCCGTGGTGGCACTGCTCCACGATCTGTGCAAGATCGGGTGCTATAAGAAGGGATTCCGGAACGTGAAGAACGACGCCACCGGCCAGTGGGAGAAGGTGCCCACCTACACCTTTGACGACCCTCTGCCCTATGGTCACGGGGAGAAGAGCGTGTACATTGCCAACGGCTATATCCGCCTGACCCGGGAGGAGGCCATGGCCATCCGCTGGCATATGGGTTTCTCTGGGCCGGAGGATTCCAGAACGGTGGGCCAGGCGTTTCAGAAGTATCCGCTGGCATTCGCCCTGGCCACCGCCGATATGGAGGCCAGCTACTTCTTAGAGGGCGACACGCTTTCTTGAAAGAAAGCTTGGCAAAGAACTTTGTGCAAAGCTCCGCTTCGCCTCTGCGCCCGCAGGAAAGATATCTCATGGGAGTGACGTATTTTGTCGCTCCCATTTTTTACGTAAATGTTTACCACCACAAAAGGAGGTTTTTCCCCCTGAAAAATGGGCAAACTAATAGAAAGGATATTGTTAAAAGAATGCGCTTTATACAAAAACCCTCGTCGCTGTGCACAGTTTGCCCTGCTGTTCCCACTCCTTTTTCCTACCTTTTTGGAGGAAAGTGAAGAAAACGAAAGTTTTTGAAAAAAATCCCCTGGAGGGGGTCAAATTTTCCGTTCAGGTATGCTATAATGGCTTTGCCAATCCCGACCTTTTACCTGGTCAAAGGCTGGTGGGCGTTTTACCTGCCGGGCCTGCGCGGATCAAGAGCATCTTCGGCTCCGGCCCAATGCCGGCGCCGGTTCAAGTTAAGGCTGTCGGCACCGGTTCTCCGCCGAGAACCTGGAACGGCGGCCGGCCCGCGTTTTTTCAGCCGTCCAGAATCTTTTTCATGCAGTCATTTACAGGAGAAGGTACAGGAACACGGAGCAAGGCCCACGGGCCGCTCCACGAAAAACGGAAGGAAGTTGATTATGATCACACACGGGAAGAGCATCAAGATTTTCACGGGCAACTCGAACCCCAACCTGGCCAAGGCCATCTGCCAGGAACTTGGGGTACCCCTGGGCAATTCTGAGGTAGGCTCCTTCGCCGACGGCGAAAACTTTGCCTCCATCTACGAGACTGTCCGCGGGTCTGACGTCTTTGTGGTGCAGTCCACCTGCCCCTTCGAGAAGGACGGAAAGATGCACACCGTAAACGACGCCCTGATGGAACTGCTCATTATGATCGACGCGCTGCGCCGCGCCTCCGCCGGCCGCATCACCGCCGTCATCCCCTACTTTGGCTATGCCCGTCAGGACCGCAAGACCAAGCCCCGCGATCCCATCTCTGCCAAGCTGGTGGCCAACCTGATCACCCGCGCCGGCGCCGACCGGGTGCTGACCATGGACCTGCACGCCAACCAGATCCAGGGCTTCTTCGACATCCCGGTGGACAACCTGCTGGGCTCTCCTCTGTTTGTCAGCGAGTGCTTCCGCAAGTTCGCCGCTGTCCAGGACGACACCATGGTGGTTTCTCCTGACGTGGGCAGCGTGGCTCGCGCCCGCGCCTTCGCTCAGAAACTGAACATGCCTCTGGCCATCGTGGATAAGCGCCGTCAGAAGGCCAACTCCTCTGAGGTCATGAACATCATCGGCGACGTAAAGGACAAGCACGTCATCCTGCTGGACGACATGGTGGACACCGGCGGAAGCCTGTGCCACGCTGCCAAGGCTCTGGTGGACATCGGCGGCGCTAAGGACGTTACTGCTGTGGCTACCCACGGCCTGCTTTCCGGCCCCGCTGTCCAGCGCATCACCGACAGCGTCATGGACGAGGTGGTCTTCCTGGACACCATTCCCCCCAAGCCCGGCATGAAGTGCGACAAGATCCGCTATATCTCTGTGGCTCACATGTTTGCCGAGGCCATCAGCCACATCTACGAGGAGACTTCCGTTTCCCGCCTGTTTACCTGATTTTCCGTATCCCACTGGGGCGGGCATTTGCCCGCCCCAGTGCATTTTACGCAGCAAGTGAGGGATAGCATGTTTTTCCATCGCAGTTCCGGCGGAGCATCCTGGATGCTGGTGTGCTTGGGCAACCCCGGGGACCAGTATGAGAATACCCGCCACAATGTGGGCTTTATGGTGGCTGACCAGCTGGGCGAGCGGTACCGCCTGCCCATCCAGAAGCTGAAATTCAAGGCCCTGACCAATGTATTCACCATTTCCGGGGAAAAGGTGCTGGTGATGAAGCCGGTGACCTATATGAACCTGTCCGGCGAGGCGGTGCGCCCTGCCGCCGACTTCTATAAAATCCCCCCGGAGCATATTATAGTGATCTCCGACGACACCGCCCTGGACGTAGGAAAGCTGCGCATCCGCAAGGGAGGCTCCGCTGGAGGACACAACGGGCTTAAGAGCATCATTCAGCACCTGGGCACCGACCAGTTCCCCCGCATCCGGGTGGGTGTGGGCAAAAAGCCCCATCCCGACTATGATCTGGCCGACTGGGTGCTGGGCAAGTTCCAGGGTGAGGACCGCAAGGCCATTGCCGCCGCCGTGGAGCGCTGCGCCGACGCGGTGGAGTGCTATATCAAAGAGGGTCCAGACCGCGCCATGAATAAGTTCAACGGATAAAATTTTCCATTTCTTAAAGATTTATATGGGTTTATTTAAATGATGTGTGGTATGGTTGCCTCACATCATTTCATTTTCTTTTGGAGGATTCCGGCATGCGCAATTTTATTTTAAATCACGCCAGCCTGGCCTTTTGGATCTGGTGCGTGCCCCCGTTTTTGTGGCTGCTGTCCACTCTGCCCGCAGAGGCCTCTCTGGAGGAGCGTATCTCCGCCCTGCTGCTGACTTGGACGTGGATGCTGCTGGGCGGAGCGGCCATCAACTGGTATTCCCGCCTGCTCCTTTGGCGGGCCGTGAAGTACATGGATAACCACTGCGACCCGGAGCCTCTGCTGGAGCTGTGCAGCACAGTGTGCCGCCAGAACCCCTCCAATATGATCTTTCACGTCTATCAGGGCTATGCTTTGTCTCTGCTGGGCCGGCACCAGGAGGCGATCCAGGTACTGGAGCACGTGGCAGAGCACCGCAAACTGGTAAAGAATGCAAGCGCATTGCTGATCTGGAGCGCGGCCCTGCCATCCGGCGATCCCCGGCAGGAGTGGGTGGCGGAAAAGCTCACTGCTCTGAAGCCCAAGATGCGGGCCAAACAGCGGGCGTTGGTGGACCGGGTCATGAACCAGCGGCGCTCCTTTGCGCTGATGCAGGCGGCGCCCCCGCAGCTGGAGCCTCTGCTCCAGCAGGATCTGGAGCGGGCGGAGTCCCTGCGGGAGAAGGTGGGGGCCCATATGGCGCTGGCGGTTTACTGCTACCAGCGGGAGAAATGGCAGCAGGCACAGATGCATCTGGAATTTGTGCTGGACAATGCCAACAAGCTGCATGTCCGCACTCAGGCGGAGGAACTGCTGTGTAAACTCCCCTCCGCTTTCTTGTAAGAAAGCTTGGCAAAGAACTTGGCGGGAAACTTTGTTTCCCTTCCTCACCCGGATATGAGACTTTTTGTGGGAGTGACTGCTCAGGTCGCTCCCACTTTTTTATTAAGAGAGTTCCGCCCTGCGGGGCGGAGGAGTCGTTGTGACTTTCTGAGCGATCAGAAAGTCACCAAAGAATCGCCGGGGAACGGCTCCGATGAGCGCCTTCGCGGAGCGGACGCTCATAGTCGCCTTTTCCCCAGACCCCCATTACGGGGGTGTGCCCCTTCGGTTGTTTTGTCATCCCCGGCGGCCTAAGTTTTGACCGTGCAGCCCTCTCCTCTCGGCCCACTGGGGCCTGCTGCCATCAAAATTTGCAAGTCACTGCTTCGATCACACACCGCCTCCTGCGTCCCTTCCCGTTTTGTGCAGATGTTGTCGTGCGTTTCGTTAGGAGGGCAATTTGTACATAAAAAAGTAGGAGCGACGGAAATGTCACTCCTACCCAGAGAGTTCTTTACGGGCGCAGAGGGGAAGCGAAGCTTCCCATGAAGTTCTTTGCCAAGCTTTCTTACAAGAAAGCGGGGGCGGGTTCCTCACTGACTTCGGTGATGGGCTCCACGCCCAGGCGGCGGCGCAGGCGGCTGGGGTCATAGATGCCGCTGAGCTCCAAACCGGCGCACAGGGTATCCACCACATCCACCAGCCAGGCCTCCATAGACCGGGGCAGCGCTCCGCCCAAGGGCCACATATGGGAGAGGATAATATTCCGCTCCTTGTCGCTCAGGTCTGTGAGCTCCTGGGCATTGCGGGCGGCGGCCCGGGGATGGTCAAAGCACTGCCAGCCCGGGTGGGCCGACTTGTCACGGGAGTCGTAGAGGTACAAATCGTGCAGGAGTCCGCCTCTGGCGGCAGCGGTCTCGTCCAGGCCCAGAGCCCGGGCGGCGCGGAACGACCAGTAAGCCACAAACAGGGAGTGGTCCAGGGTGGTGATGCGGTTATGATGGCACCAGCGGCCCATCATCCGTACCTGTTCAGAGCCTAACAGTTCCCCGGTGGTCTGGCAGAACTCCTTCATGTAGTGGTTCATTGGAATCAGTCCTTTCCAAAATCACAAGGGTGGATGGTACATCAAGATCCAGCTGGGCTCCGCGCCGGAGCGCGGAGAACTGGGTGGGAAAAGGTCCCCTTTTCCCACCTTCATTATACCTCCAAACAGGAGATTTTGTCACCCGGAAAATGGCGGAAAGAGCCGACTCTCCAAACAATCAGCGGGTCTGACCGGTGCCCCGGATGATGTACTTATACGTACACAGCTCCTGGAGCCCCATGGGGCCCCGGGCGTGGAGCTTCTGGGTAGAGATGCCCATCTCGCAGCCCAGTCCAAACTCGCCTCCGTCGGTAAAGCGGGTGGAGGCATTCCAGTAGACGGCGGCAGAGTCCACCTGGTTGAGGAAAGCTCGGGCGGCCTTCTCGTCGGCGGTGACAATGGCCTCGGAGTGGCCGGTGGAGTGGGCGGCAATGTGGGCGATGGCCTCGCCCACGCCCTTTACCACCTTGACGCCCAGGATGTAGTCCAGAAATTCCGTATCAAAGTCCTTTTCCCCGGCGGGCGTACCGGAGATGATGGCCTGGGCGGCCTCGTCCAGGCGCAGCTCCACGGGGTGCAGGCCGCGCTCCGCGCGGTCCTGGGTCAGACGCTTTTGCAGCTTGGGGAGAAATTCCCCGGCGATGGTCTCGTCCACCAGGCACACCTCACAGGCGTTGCACACGCTGGGGCGGGAGCACTTGGCGTTCTCCAGAATGTCCAGGGCCATGGCCTGGTCGGCCTGGCCGTCCACATAGACGTGGCAGATGCCGGTGCCCGTCTCGATGACCGGTACGGTGGCGTTGTCCACACAGGCACGGATCAGGCCCGCGCCGCCACGGGGGATGAGCAGGTCCACATAGCCGCTGGCCGTCATCAGCTCATTGGCGGAGGCGCGGGTGGTGTCCTCTACCAGCTGGAGGGCGTCGGCAGGCAGGCCCACCCGCTGGAGCCCCTCCTTCAGGGCCTCCACAATGGCGGCGGCGGAGCGGTGGGCCTCCTTGCCGCCACGGAGCACACAGGCGGAACCCGCCTTCAGGGCCAGGGCGGCGGCGTCAGAGGTGACGTTGGGGCGGCTCTCGTAAATGATGGCGATGACACCCATGGGTACCGCCGTCTTTTCCACCACGATGCCGCTGGGGCGCTCCACCCGCTGGAGAACGGCGCCCACCGGGTCAGGGAGGGCGGCCACCTCCCGGATGCCCTGAGCCATGCCTGCGATACGCTCCGGGCTGAGGGCCAGCCGGTCCAGCATGACCTCGGAGACGGTGCCGCGGGCGGCCTCCAGGTCGGCCTGGTTGGCGGTGAGAATGGCCTGCTGATGCTCCATCAGCGCGTCAGCCATGGCCAGCAGAGCGTTATTTTTGGTTTCGGTGTCCGCCAGAGACATAGCCCCCTTGGAAGCGCGGGCCTTTTCCAGCAGTTCCAATGTCGTCATCGTACGACCTCCTTTGACTCACTCTCCGGACCGAAACAGCCGGATTTTATCCCGAAGAGTGATGATAAAATGTAGATAATAGAAATTGCAATACGAAACGTATTGAAAATCAGGCCTTATGAGCCACAAAGCGGGTGCCCACGTCCTTGCCCTCGGCAATGTCGTAGAGCCGCTCGGGGTGCTCACCGTTGGTGATGACCATGTCACAGCCCTGGGCGATAACCATCTTGGCGGCCCGGAGTTTGGTGGCCATGCCGCCGGTGCCCAGGCTGGAGCCTACGCCGCCGGCCAGGGCCTCGATCTCCGGGGTGACCTCCTCCACGGTGGGGATGAGCTTGGCGTTGGGGTCCTTGCGGGGATCGGCGGTGTACAGGCCCTCGATGTCGCTGAGAAGCACCAGCAGGTCGGCCTTGGTGCAGCAGGCCACGATGGCGCCCAGGGTATCGTTGTCGCCCACCTTGATCTCGGCGGTGGCGATGGTGTCGTTCTCGTTGATGACAGGCAGGGCGCCCAGTTCCAGCAGGCGCTCCATGGTGTTCTCAAAGTTCTCCCGGCGCTCGGGGTGGTCCACATCCTCGCCGGTGAGCAGCACCTGGGCCACGGTGTGGTTATACTGGAGGAACAGCTTATCGTAGGTGTACATCAGCTCACACTGGCCCACAGCGGCGGCAGCCTGCTTAGTGGGCATGTCGGAGGGCTTGCCGGGCAGGTTCAGCTTGCCCACGCCCATGCCGATGGCGCCGGAGGAGACCAGAATGACCTGATGGCCGGCATTTTTCAAATCGGACAGCACCTTGACCAGCTCCTCCACGTGGCGGATGTTCAACCGCCCGGTGGCGTGGGCCAGGGTGGAGGTGCCGACTTTTACAACGATTCTCATGGAATAAACCCCCTCATATCAGGAATAGGAACTTATTTGGCCAGCTCCTTGTTTTTTTCAAAGGTTGCGATCACCGCATCCATGGCGGCGGCGCGGAAGCCGCGCTCCTCCAGCACACGCACACCCTGGATGGTGGTGCCGCCGGGGGAACAGACCCCGTCCTTGAGCTGGCCGGGGTGCAGGCCCTTCTCCATCATCAGTTTGGCGGTGCCCTCCACCATCTGGGCGGCATAGGCCAGGGCTTTGGCACGGGGCAGGCCGCAGGCCACTCCGCCGTCGGCCAGGGCCTCAATGAACAGAGCGCAGAATGCGGGGCCGCAGCCGGACACGCCGCTGGCGGCGGGGAGGAGGTGGGGCTCAATGGGGTCCACCAGCCCGGCGGGAGCCATAAGTGCCTGGAAGGCGTCCAGCTCCTCCTGGGTGGTGTCTACGCCGTAGTACTGCACCACGCCCGCGCCTACGGCCACGGGGGTGTTGGGCATCAGGCAGATGACCGGGTACTTGCCACCGGCCAGGCCCTGGATGGCCTGTCCGTCCAGACCGGCGGCCATGGAGGCCAGCACGAAACGGTCGGTGCGGGCAGCAAGAACAGGGGCCAGGTCGGCCAGAACACCCGCCATCATCTGGGGCTTTACCCCCAGGAAGATAAGAGAGCAGGTGCGGGCCACGGCGGCGTTGTCCACAGCCTGGCCGCCCACTTCCTGAGCCAGGGACTGAGCCTTGGCGGGAGTGCGGTTGGAGCAATAGAGCGCTGCATCGGGAGCGCCCTTGGCAGCTGCCTGGAGAACGGCGGAGCCCATGGTGCCCGCGCCGATAAGACCAATGGAAGAGAACATAGGGAAAATACCTCCTTTTGTCTGGTGACCCTATGATAACACGTTCTTTTTTTCGGGGGAAGGGGGGAAGGGGGATAAATCATTAGAATTGTGTTTTGGTGACCTTTGGCCGCAGGGGGGCGGTGTTACTTTCTGCTCGCACAGAAAGTAACCAATGGCCCAGGCCACCCTCTCTTGCCCCTTTGGGGCAATTCACCTTGAGATGCGCCAAGGGGACTCCTTCGATGAACACCTCGCCGCAGGCGGGTGTTCATAGGCGTCGTCCCCCTGGACTCCCTGTCTACGGGGGCGTGTCCCTTTGGTTGTTACAGACTTTCCGGCGGCCTAAATTTTGACCGTGCGCCTTTCTACTCCCGGGCCTTAGGCCCTTTTGCTATCAAAATTTAGTTGTTTTGTATTCTAACGCACACCGCCTGGTGCGTCCCTACTTGTTTGGTGCGGCAGTCGTCGGGCAAATGCCCCAACGACTGCCCAGCTATCCTGGCTTTGCCAGTGTAGGCGGTGTCCGTACAGCCCAGATACTTTAAATTTCCACCCAGTAGGCCCCAGTGGGCCGAGGCAAGAAGGACGCAAGGTCTTGTTTTCGGAGCCGCCGGACGCAAGTGCCTATCTTCCAGGATGGCGTCCCCCCATAATGGGGGGTCTGGGGGCAATGACTGTGAGCACCGCCGCAGGCAAGGTGCTCACCGGAAGCAGCCCCCAGTCACTCTTTGGTTCCTTTCTGGTGATCCAGAAAGGAACCCGCCCCGCAGGGCGGAACCCTGCTTGAACATAAGAAAATCTTAAACCCTTCTTAATTGACTTTCCCCGGCCCCACATATACACTTAGTGTACTAATACAGACCATACAGTTTGCCCACGGGCAGACGGAAAGGAGGGCGTAATGTTAAGCTTAGATTATCGGGACGCCCGCCCCATCTATGAACAGGTGCGGGACGGCCTGCGCCGCCTTGTGGTGACGGGGGCTCTGGTCCAGGGGGAGAAGCTCCCCTCCGTGCGCGCGATGGCCAGCACCCTGGCCATCAACCCCAACACCATTCAGCGGGCCTATGAGGCTCTGGAGGCGGAGGGATACCTGTACTCGGTGCCGGGGAAGGGGTCCTTTGTGGCGGAGCATACCGGTGTAGACCGGGGACGGCAGGAGCGGCTGCTGCACACCTTTGACCAGACGGCAGCGGAGCTGCTGTACCTGGGGCTGACAAGGGACGCACTGTGCACCCGTATTGCAAATCTGAAAGGGGGAGCGGCCCAATGATCCAGATCAACGACGTGGTCAAAAGCTTTGACGGCTTCCGGGCACTGGACGGCCTGACCATGAAGGTGGAGGAGGGCTCCATCTACGGCCTGGTGGGGCCCAACGGAGCGGGCAAATCCACCATTTTGCGCCATATTATGGGCATCTACCGGCCGGATTCCGGCTCTATCCTGGTCCACGGCCAGAATGTGTATGAAAACCCGGCCATTAAGGCGGAGATGGCGGCCATCCCGGATGAGCTCTACTACTTCAACTCTGCCTCTACCCGGGACATGATGAAGTTTTACCGGGGTCTCTACCCCCAGTTTGACGACAAACGCTACGACGCCCTGAGGGAGGCTTTCCCCGAGGTGGACGAGAACCAGCCCATCCGCCGCCTGTCCAAGGGCATGCAGAAGCAGTCCGCCTTCTGGCTGGCTCTGTGCTGCCAGCCCAAGGTGCTGGTGCTGGATGAGCCGGTGGACGGCCTGGACCCGGTGATGCGGCGGCAGGTGTGGTCTTTGCTCATGGGCGACGTGGCCCAGCGGGGCACCACCGTGCTGGTTTCCTCCCACAACCTGCGGGAGCTGGAGGACGTGTGCGACCATGTAGGTATCCTGTCCCACGGCAAAGTGCTGCTGGAGCGCTCTCTCACCGACCTCCAGGACAACATCATCAAATTGCAGCTGGCCTTCCAGGAGCCCGGCCTGCCTCCGCTGCCCGAGGGGCTGAACGTGCTGCACACCAGCCAGATCGGCCGGGTGTATACCCTCATCGTCCGGGGCGACCCCGCCCAGATCAAGGAGCGCATGGCGGCCCTGAATCCCATTTTGATGGAAATGCTACCTTTAAATCTGGAGGAGATCTTTATTTATGAGTTGGGAGGTGAGGACTATGCGGTCCGGGACATCGTTCTTTAATTCCACCCTCTACCGCAAGACCATGCTGCGGTTCTGGCCTCTGTGGGTGGCCTACGGCCTGATGTGGCTGTTTCTGCTCCCCTTTAACCTGCTGAACAACTACTTCTCTATGAGAGGTGCCTCCGTGTCCTCGGTGGAGCTGACTAACCGCCTGGTAGAGTATGCCCGAGACATCCCCAATACCCTGCAATTTGGGGTGTTTGTGGCCTGCGGCTACGGGGTGCTGTGCGCCATGGCGGTGTTCGGTTACCTCTACAACAACCGCTCCGCCTGCATGATGCATGCCCTGCCTCTGCGCCGAGAGACCCTGTTCGGCACCCAGTATCTGGCGGGACTGTCCTTTGCCCTGCTGCCCAACCTGGTGGTGGCGGGCATCACCCTGGCCGTGGAGCTGCCCCTGGTGGCTCAGAAATGCTGGGGAACCTCCCTGGCCAGCCTGGGCATCTGGCTGCTGGTACAGAGCGGAGTATGCCTGTTCTTCTTCTCCTTTGCATCGTTTTGCGCCATGTTTACCGGACATATCCTGGCACTGCCTGCCTTCTACGGGATTTTAAACATGCTGGCCTATGTCCTCAATATGCTGATCAACGGAGTTTTGAGCGATTTCTTCTTCGGGCTCTCCATGCACAGCGGCCGGGGAAGCGCTTTGGCCCAGATTCTTACCCCAATCTGGCCCCTTACCGAGGCTGTGGAGTGGGATCCGGTACAGGAGACGGTGAATGGAATGACCGCCACCACGGGGGAGTGGTACCTGCTGAGCCCCGGTACCGTAGCCGCCTACGCCGCCGCCGGTGTGGTGCTGGCGGTGCTGGCCCTGCTGGTGTACCGGAAGCGGCAGGTGGAGTCGGCGGGGGACGTGGTCTCCGTGCGCCTGGTGCGGCCCGTCTTTCTGTATGGTGTGGCCTTCTGCTCCGGACTGTGCTTCGGCGTCTACACCATTGCCTTCTTCGGATGGAGAAACCGGCTCTCCCTGGCGGTATGCGTGGTGGTATGGGCTGTGGTGGGCTACTTTGTAGCCCGGATGCTGCTGTGCAAGTCCTTCCGGGTGCTGAAATACTGGAAGGGTGCGGCAGCCAGCTTTGTGGTCATGGCGGTGCTGTGTGTGGCCTGTCTTACCGATGTAATGGGCATTACTGCCTGGGTGCCCCAGGCGGATGAAGTGGCCTCCGTGGATGTAGATTGCCGCATCAACTATCCCTACGACAGCGGAGACTCCACCCGCTACCAGGTCACCGACCCCGGACAGATCGAAAAGATTGTCGCTCTGCATCAGGCCGTTCTGGACCACCGGGACACGGTGGACACCAGCAGCTCCCACTATCAGGCTGGGGAGGAGTACACCCGCCTGGATGTGACCTACACCCTGAACGACGGCCGTACTGTGCGCCGCTGTTACTACGACATCCCCATCCACACGGAGGACCTGAACACAGAGGGTACCGTGACCTGGGCTCTGAATCAGATTGCTCAGGACCGGGACGCGGTGGAGGATATGTACGACTTTGACCGCTTTGAGAAGTATCGTCTGGTGGAGGCCTATCTGGACCGGGCCGGTACCCAGAGCGGACAGACGGAGACGGATACCAACGAGCCCTTCTACCTGGAGGGAGCCTCCAACGCCCAGCTGCAGGAACTTTGGAAGGCCGTGCGCGCCGACTTTGACGCGGGCACCATCGGGGTGCGTTACCTCTTTGACGACCAGCAGCGCCAGGAAAATACCTACGTTACCGACCTGGTCTTTGTCTTTGAGGTGCCCTCGAGAAACAGTGTCTCCGAGGCTGGGAGCAGTTACAGCACCGATCTGCGCATTACCCTTACCCCCAACGCGGAAAATACGCTAGCTTGGCTGACGCAGTACGCCGGATGGAACACGACTGTATTCCCCATTCTCCACGAGTAAAAGCAAAAAATACCGGCCTTCTCCCGCTGTGGGAGAAGGCCGGTGATTTTTTTGAGAAAGAGAAAAAACAGGCAAAAAATTATTTTGTCAAAAATTTAACGAATTACCGGAGGAAAAGTTCTCAACTTTGCTTAAAATGGCGTGAATTTGTCACTCTCAGACAGAAAGGAGGCCAGAAAGCACAAAAAATTGTATTGATTTTTCCAGATTCCTTCGATATAATGCAGTCAAGAGCGGAACGAAGGGCGCCTTATGACGCCACAACACATTTTTGGAGGTAACAGAGCGATGAAAGAAGTCTATGTTGTCAACTGCTGCCGCACCGCCATCGGTTCCTTTGGCGGAAGCCTGAAGGATGTGCCCGCCGCTGAGATGGGCGCTGTGGTCATGAAGGAAGCCCTCAACCGCGCCGGCGTGAAGCCCGAGCAGGTAGACGAGGTTATGTTCGGCTGCATCCTCACCGCTGGTCTGGGCCAGAACCCTGCCCGCCAGGCCGCTGTGAAGGCCGGCATCCCCTTCCAGGTTCCCGCTTACACCGTGGGTATGGTGTGCGGCTCCGGTATGAAGAGCGTCATCGAGGGCGCCCGCAGCATCCTGGCCGGCGATGCTGATGTGGTCCTGGCCGGCGGCACCGAGAACATGTCCGCTGCTCCCTTTGCTCTGCCTGACGAGCGCTGGGGCGCCCGCATGGGCGACAAGAAGGTCGTGGACACCATGATCAAGGACGGCCTGTGGGACGCTTATAACAACTATCACATGGGCACCACCGCCGAGAACATCTGCGACGTGTGGGGCATCACCCGCGAGGAGCTGGACGAGTTCGCCGCTTCCTCTCAGAACAAGGCTGAGGCTGCTCAGAAGGCCGGCCGCTTCGACGACGAGATCGTGCCCATCATGATCAAGAAGAAGAAGGAAATGGTGGAGTTCAAGGTGGACGAGTTCCCCCGCGCCGGTGTGACCGCCGAGGGTATCTCCAAGCTGCGCGGCGCCTTCCCCGTGGGTCCCGAGGGCGTGGAGGACGAGATCGTCCACACCTTTGAGGTCACCCAGGTCCATGAGGCCGACACCAAGAAGCACGTCCAGCGTGTTACCGCTGCCAACGCCTCCGGCATCAACGACGGCGCTGCCGCCATCGTGCTGGCTTCCGGCGAGGCCGTGGAGAAGTATGGTCTGAAGCCCATGGCCAAGCTGGTCTCCTGGGGCCAGGGCGGCGTGGATCCCAAGATCATGGGCGTGGGTCCTGTGCCCGCTTCCCGTCAGGCTATGGAGAAGGCCGGCCTGAAGATCGAGGATATGGACCTGATCGAGGCCAACGAGGCCTTTGCCGCTCAGTCCATCGCTGTGGCTCGTGAGCTGCACTTTGATATGAGCAAGGTTAACGTCAACGGCGGCGCCATCGCTCTGGGTCACCCCGTCGGCGCTTCCGGCGCCCGTATCATCGTCACCCTGCTGCACGAGATGCAGAAGCGCGACGACGCCAAGAAGGGTCTGGCTACTCTGTGCATCGGCGGCGGCCAGGGCGTTGCTACCATCTTCGAGAAGTGCTAACTTACTTTTTTCGGAGAAAAAAGTAAGCAAAAAAGCTCCGCTTTCTTGAAAGAAAGCTTGGCAAAGAACTTTCTGCAAAGCTTAGCTTTGCCTCTTTGCCTGTAATATAGTTTTCCTGTGGGAGTGACGGATTCCGTCGCTCCCACTTCCTTTTTTCGTGAAAAAAGGAAGCAAAAAAGCTTTATACGAAGCTTCGCTTCGCCTCTAGGGTTCGCCCCGCAGGGCAGAATGCTTTGTAAACATAATTCCCCCACCCCGCACATACAGTAGAAGTGACACGCAGGATAAGGGGTGGTACCATGGCAAACCGAGGAAGAAAAAACCACTGGCAGCGGGCAATGCGCCGCGGCGTGGGGCTTGGTCTGGCGGCGGTGGCAGTGTGGGGGGTGACGATGACCGCCGACCTGTCGGGCGTAACAGAGGTGCTACGCACCTGGGCGGACCGGCCGGCGGTGGCGGTTGCTCTGCTGGAGAGCCAGCTGGGCTCTCTGCCCGAAGAGACCGTGCAGGGGAGTCTCACAGGCTGGAACCGCCTGCTGGTGGGGCAGTCTGCTCTGCTCTCGGCGGGACAGGACGAGGTGGAAGGCCAAATTCAGGGGCAGCAGCAGGAGCAGCAGAGCTCGTCGGATTCATCGGAGCCCTCCACAGAACCGGAGGAGGCTCCGGACGACGATGACCAGGTGGATACGCCCCTTCAGCCGCCGGTGTCTCAGGACGGAATCCTGGAGATGACCGGTGTAGGAAAGGAGGGAGGGCAGTACCTCAGTCAAAATGGGGTGTACCTCTATAACCGCACAGGCAAGAACCTGGATGAATCGGTATTTTCTGCGGGAATGGTCCATTTTACACTGGGAGATGGCCCTCAGATTCTGATTTTACATACCCACGGCAGCGAGGCCTATTCCCAGAGCGACGGCCTCACCTACCAAGAGAGCGATTCCTATCGCACCACCGACTGTACCCGCAACATGGTGCGGGTGGGGGAGGAGATGGCCCAAATTTTCCGGGAAAATGGGTTTGAGGTCATCCACGACACCAATTTGTACGACTACCCCGCCTATAACGGGGCCTATGACCGCTCGGGCGCGGCGGTGAAGGACTGGCTGGCCAAGTACCCCTCCATTAAAATCATTCTGGATGTCCACCGGGATGCTCTGGTGGGAAACGATGGCTCCATTTATAAATTGGTCAGCCAGGAAAATGGGGAAAAAGTGGCTCAGGTGATGCTGGTGGTGGGTACCGACGGCGGCGGAGCTTCCCACCCTTACTGGATCGACAACCTGGCTTTGGCAATTCGATATCAACAGGAGCTAATTTCTGACTATGTTACCCTGGCCCGGCCCATTGTGCTGCGCAACAGCCGGTATAACCAGAACCTGTCCACCGGCTCTTTGCTGGTAGAGGTAGGGGGACACGGAAATACACTCACCGAGGCCTTGGCCGGGGCACGGCTGTTTGCTCAGAGCGTGTCCCAAGTACTGCTGGGGCTGAAGGGGTGAGGTGGCCAGAAACGATGTTACTTTCTGCTCGCACAGAAAGTAACCAAAGATGCGTTGGGGGACGCTCTCCTGATTCCTTGGCGGTGACTGTCCGGCGGGAAAAATTTGAGTGGCTGGTCCTTCTTGCCTCGGGCCTTAGGCCCTACCCGGGGGAAATTTAAAGTGTCTGCGCTGTACGGACACCGCCTACACTGAAATAGCTGTGGCGGCTGGGCAGGAAGCGCGGACGGAGGAAAAAGTTAAAGCAGTCCTGGGGGATAGGAGACCCCGGCATCCAGACAGCGAAGGTGACAAATCAGCACCTGACGGATGTACCCTGCGGTGCTGCGGTTGGACTGCTGGGCCAAAATACAGATTTTTTGATAAACATCCAGGGGAAGCACCAGAGAAACGCTCTTTTTTTCAGACTGCATATCGCTCACCTCGACACCATATTAAGGGAATATCCCTTAAAAGTAAATGTGTGGGAAGGTATCACCCCATAATAGCGGTGAGGTGATACACATGCTGGAGCATTTACGGGCATTGCGGGAGGACCGGGATCTCTCTCAGCGGGAGATGGCGGAGGTACTACGGGTGCATCAGACCACCTATTCGGACTATGAACTGGGGCGACTAAACATTCCTATTCCAGCCTTGCGGGAATTGGCGCTGTTTTTTGATACCAGTGTGGATTACATCATCGGATTGACCGAGGAGTCCCGGCCATATCCCAGGTGAAAAATATAAAAACCGTGGGAGCGACGAAGCATGTCATTCCCACGGTTTCTTTTCGTAACGGGCGCAGAGGCAAAGCGAAGCTTTGCAGGAAGCTTTTTTGCCTACTTTTTTCACGAAAAAAGTAGGTCGTAAATGAGGCGGATGGTGAGCAGGGCCAGCACCACAAAGAACATGGGCCGGATGACCTTTGCTCCATTCTTCAGCGCCAGACCGGAACCCACATAGCCTCCCGCGATGCCGCAGATGGCGGCGGGGATGCCTACGGACCAGACCACCTGTCCGGCCAGGGCAAAGGTGACCAGCGAGGCCACATTGGAAGCGGAATTAGCCACTTTCGTGTTGCCCGAGGCGGTGAGCAGGTCAAATTTGCACAGCCCGGTAAAGGCCAGCATCAGGAAGGTGCCTGCGCCGGGGCCGAAGAAGCCGTCGTAACAGCCCATGACCAGCCCGATTCCCAGAGACAGGATCAGCAGCCGCCGGGGGGAGAGCTCATGGGAGTGGTCCTCGGTGCCAAACTCCCGCTTGAACAGCAGGAAAACAGCCATCACCGGCACGATGATCAGCATCAGATAATAGAGGTAACGCTCCGGCATGATCATGTTGAGCTTGACTCCGGCCCAGGCGCCGATGAGAGCGCCTACGCCGCCGCACACCGCGCTGGAGAGATGGACCTCACCCCGCTTGAGGAAGCGGTAGGTGGCCAGCAGGGTACCCCACACGTTGCCGCACTTATTGGTGGCAGAGGCGGCATGGGGGGGCAGGCCGGCCAGCAGATAGGCGGGCAGGGTGATCAGTCCGCCGCCGCCGGCCACCGCATCCACCAGTCCGCCCAAAAAGACCAGGGGGCAGACGATCAGCAGGGTATGTAGCAATTGTTCAGAAAGCATAAGGGCACCTCCAAGGGCAAATTTCCCGGAAAAAGCCCCCGGGACGCCCCGGGGGTAACGTAAAGCTTTCGTAAAAAAGGGGATAGTTTTTACATTTTATCATAAAATAACCGGGAATACTACCCGCTTTTTTCACAAAAACTTACCCCTCGGTCTGGTCAACTCTTTCGGGCAAACCACTTGACGCGGCCATGCCGAAAAGCATAAAATAAAGGCTGAATATTTTTGAAATCATTTGCAATCAACCCTCGGTGGAACAAGCAGACTTAAGATCTGTCCGCGCCGAAAGGCCACCTTGCCCGCCGGGGGTAAACTATGACGAGGTGACGGTATGACCAGACAGGGCTTTGACAACCAAAAATATCTTACCATGCAGTCCCAGCACATCCAGGAGCGCATTGCCCAGTTCGGGGGCAAGCTGTACCTGGAGTTTGGCGGCAAGCTGTTTGACGACTTTCACGCCAGCCGGGTGCTGCCTGGCTTTGAGCCGGACAGCAAGATCCGCATGCTGGCCCAGATGAAGGATAAGGCGGAGATCATTCTGGTCATTAACGCCGCCGACATTGAAAAGAACAAGGTCCGGGGCGACCTGGGCATCACCTACGACAGCGACGTGCTGCGTCTCATTGATGCCTTCCGGGGCATGGATCTGTACGTGGGCAGCGTGGTTGTGACCCAGTACGCCGGCCAGCAGGCCGCCGACCTGTTCCAGAAGCGGCTGGAGAGCCTGGGGGTGCGGGTGTACCGCCACTATCCTATCGCCGGCTATCCCCACAACATTGCCCAGATCGTCTCCGACGATGGCTTTGGCAAGAACGACTATGTGGAGACCACCCGCCCCCTGGTGGTGATCACCGCTCCCGGCCCCGGCAGCGGCAAGATGGCCACCTGTTTGAGCCAGCTCTACCACGAGCACAAGCGGGGTGTCACTGCCGGCTATGCCAAGTTTGAGACCTTCCCCATCTGGAACCTGCCCCTCAAGCACCCGGTGAACCTGGCCTACGAGGCGGCCACCGCCGACCTGGACGACGTGAACATGATCGACCCCTTCCATCTCCAGGCCTACGGGGAGACCACCGTCAACTACAACCGGGACGTGGAGGTATTCCCCGTCCTGTCGGCCATGTTTGAGAAGATCACCGGCACCTGCCCCTACAAGTCTCCCACCGACATGGGCGTAAATATGGCGGGCAACTGCATCTATGATGACGAGGCCTGCCAGGATGCGGCCCGGCAGGAGATCGTGCGCCGCTACTACGACGCCCTGTGTGAGCGCCGCCAGGGCAAGGACGTGGACCACGCGGTGTACAAGCTGGAGCTGCTGATGCAGCAGGCGGGAGTGACCACCGCGGAGCGCAGTGTGGTGGCTCAGGCCAATCAGCTGGCCGAGGAAACCGGCGAGCCTGCCATGGCTATCGAGCTGCCTGACGGCCAGATGGTCACCGGCAAGACCTCCGAGCTGATGGGCTGCTCCGCCGCCGCCCTGCTCAACGCGCTGAAGGCTCTCTCCGGCGTGGGCGGCCACGGGGTACACCTGATCGCCCAGAGCGCCATCGAGCCCATCCAGACCGTCAAGGTGAAGTTCCTGGGCTCCAACAATCCCCGGCTCCACTCCGACGAGGTGCTCATCGCCCTGGCCTCTTCCGCCAACGCCGACCCCAAGGCCGCCCAGGCCCTGCGGTCGCTGGCTCAGCTGAAGGGCTGCCAGGCCCACTGCTCCGTTATGCTCTCTCCCCCCGACGAGATGACCTATAAGAAGCTGGGTCTCCAGCTCACCTGCGAGCCCCAGTATCAGAGCAACAAGCTCTACCACCGATAAAATCAAAAAACCGCGCCTTTCCATTGGGAAAGGCGCGTTTTTTTAATCGTAATCTTCCGTGCGGAACATGGACTGGGGAAGCACGTCGGACAGCTCCACCAACACAGGGGAGAGCCCGCCGGTGTCCTCGATGCGGGGGGACTGGACCTGCAGCCGAGTGTCCAGCGGTCCGGTGGGCAGAGAGACCACCGACAGCAGTGAGCCGCTCTCCCGGCGCTCCAACAGCATGGTGCCCTTGTGGAGGGCCACGATGTGCCGGGCGATAGCCAGCCCCATGCCTGCCCCCTCCTGGGGATCGGGAATGCGGTCGTCGGGCAGGGGAGAGGGGAAGAGGGTGTCCAGATCCTCCTGGGCAAAATCCTGGCCGCTGTCGGTGACCGAGAGGATGGCCCGGTCCCGGCGCTGGGCCAGGGTGAGGAAGACCGAGCCCTGGGGAGCGGCCTTGGCCGCGTTGGACAGCAGGGTGAGAATCAGCTTGGACAGCAGATCCGGGTCGCCGGGAATCAGCAGGGAACTGCTGTTGCAGCGGAAGGTGAGGGTCACCCCGGCGCCCTCCAGCAGGGAGGCGGCCTCATCGCTGAGACGGCCGCACAGCCCCACCAGGTCCATGGTGATGGGCTGGAAGAAGGCCTGGGACGAGCCCAGGGAACGCAGATAGTCCAGGTTGGACAGCAGCCGGTGCATCCGGCAGAAGGTTTTCTGGAAGGCGGCATCCTGGCCTGATGGATCGCCTCCTGCCCGGGAGAGATCGTCGGAGAGCAGCTGGACCGGCAGGAGCATCTCCTGCATAAAGGTGCGCATCTGACGCACAAAGCCGTCCAGCTGGCGGTCGGTCAGGGCGGACTGGGAGGAGGGGTGGACCAGCAGCAGCTGGCAGCAGTCCTGGGGGGTGCGGCTGAAGACATACTCCACCCCCTGGTGGAGAAAGACACCCGCGGTCTGGTCTCCCAGGGCGGGAGCCAAAAAGGCGGGGGGCTGGTCTCCCACGGCCAGCTCAGGGAACTGGGCTCCGGCGGCCCGGTTAAACGCATGGATGCGGCCCTGGCAGAGCTGGATAGCCCCCTCAGGCAGCCGCTCCAGGGCAGTGGAATTGGACTGGGACATAATAACCTCCTGGCCGTAGAATCAAACTGCGGCAGAACAGAAACCGGCGCTGGGCCGGGCTTTCTCTCTTAAAGGATATACGGAAATCAACCACTTCTTGATTGTAAAAATCAGTATATCAAAAAGTGGATGAGACAACAAGGGAAAGAAGAGGGAAATTGGCGCAAAATGGGAAAAATCGGAGGCCAAAACGGCGGCGGCGTGGCGCTCTGGAGCGGCCTTAAGGAGCACAGGCCGGGACTAAAGCCTTCTTAGGCCAAGAAAAAAGGGATAAGCCAGCGCTTATCCCTGCTCTATTGCTAATTTTACCGGAAAAATTCTCTAAAATATATGAAAAAAGACACTACCAAAACGGGTTAAATCGGGATATAATAACCCTGACCACAGGAATAACCCCATGGGGGGTCAATTTAGGATAGAAAAGGAGAAATTCAACATGAGCATTAAAGTTGGCATCAATGGCTTTGGCCGTATCGGCCGTATGGTGTTCCGCGCCAGCCTGAATCACCCCGAGATCGAGATCGTAGGCATCAACGATCTGTGCCCCGCCGACTACCTGGCTTACATGCTGAAGTATGATACCATGCATGGCCGCTGCGAGGCTGAGATCGGCTACACCGAGAACGCCATCGTGGTGAACGGCAAGGAGATCCCTGTCTCTGCTGAGCGCAACCCCGCTGATCTGCCCTGGGGCAAGCTGGGTGCTGAGTACGTTGTGGAGTCCACCGGCCTGTTCCTGACCAAGGAGAAGGCTCAGGGCCACCTGGACGCTGGCGCCAAGAAGGTCGTCATGTCCGCCCCCTCCAAGGATGACACCCCCATGTTCGTCACCGGCGTCAACCTGGACAAGTACACCACCGACATGAACTTCGTGTCCAACGCTTCCTGCACCACCAACTGCCTGGCTCCTATCGCCAAGGTTCTGAACGACAAGTGGGGCATCAAGGACGGCCTGATGACCACCGTTCACTCTGTTACCGCTACCCAGAAGACCGTTGACGGTCCTTCCCTGAAGGATTGGCGCGGTGGCCGCGCTGCTTGCGGCAACATCATCCCCTCCTCCACCGGCGCCGCCAAGGCCGTGGGCAAGGTTATCCCCGAGCTGAACGGCAAGCTGACCGGTATGTCCATGCGTGTTCCCACCTTGGACGTGTCCGTTGTTGACCTGACCGTCAACCTGGAGAAGCCCGCCAAGTACGAGGAGATCTGCGCCGCCATGAAGGAGGCCTCCGAGGGCGAGCTGAAGGGCGTTCTGGGCTACACCGACGAGGACGTGGTTTCCTCCGACTTCCTGGGCGACACCCACACCTCCATCTTCGACGCCAAGGCTGGTATCGCTCTGACCGACACCTTCGTGAAGGTCGTTTCCTGGTACGACAACGAGATCGGCTACTCCAACAAGGTTCTGGAGCTGATCAAGCACATGTACTCTGTTGACCACAAGTAATTTGATTAAAAGAAGCTGTTTTAACAACTTTTTAAATCACTTTGCTTGATGCGGGATTTACAGTATTGTGGGTAAACCGCAATAATTGGAGTAACGATGTGTTTCGTTGTTCCAATAGCTGAATTCCCCAAAAGACAAAAGAAACACTCCTTTTTCGGTAACTTAGCCGGAGAAGGAGTGTTTTTTATGTTATTAAATGATGTTCGAGAAGAGTTTGCATTTCATTGCCAATGCCGTAACCTGTCACCAGGTCGTGTCAAGAATTTTTCGCACTTTAGTTCGCAGCCTCTGTTGTAAATGAAGTCAGCCAGCAATGGAGGTATCCTCAACGGCAGCCTCCAGATGCTTCATGTTCATGTATTTCTTGTTGCCCCA
>ENA-OQNI01000527-OQNI01000527.1-human-gut-metagenome-genome-assembly--contig:-NODE-527-length-44428-cov-5.812104_pt1 | contig 44428 bp, 40 predicted proteins | sample MGYA00242627_ERZ504876 | MGnify/ENA primary metagenome ERZ504876 (study PRJEB26092, sample SAMD00036386) | human gut metagenome | host: Homo sapiens | study: EMG produced TPA metagenomics assembly of... | reverse complement strand
TAATTCATCCCTTTTACTGTCTGTCACATTAAATGTGACGGGTGCATCTTTTAGATGCTGTTCTTAAAAAATCTTCTCTTAAGAAATTTTCAAGGTTGTTGTCTATTGTTTAATTATCAAGGTTCTTTGTTGTTTCTTTTCTCCAGAAGCAACTCTGATATTTTATCATGTTGTTTTCTGTTTGTCAAGAACTTTTTTGTTTTATTTTTTTGTGATTCTTTTCAAACTTTCGCTTGTTTCGAATCAGCTTTAATATATTATCACGTGTATCTTCGTTTGTCAACACTTTTTTGAATCTTTTTAAATCCATTTTGATAATACATTTTAGTGCATAGGCACTAAACGGAGAAAGAGGGATTTGAACCCTCGCGCCGGTTTCCCGACCTACACCCTTAGCAGGGGCGCCTCTTCAGCCTCTTGAGTATTTCTCCTCGCCTGAATTTCTGTAATATCTTACAGCATTTATTCAGTTGTGCACCAACAGTGCATATGTGATTATACTAGACTGTTGTCACAATGTCAATGTCTAAATTCAAACTTTTTTATTTTTCTTTGATTTGTTGTTATGTCCGCCCTTAGTGTTCCATTTTCATGTGCAATTGTCGTGCTTATTCAAAAGGAATCACAGCTCCGTCATAGGTTTTTTCGATATATTCTTTAATCTCATCTGATTTCAATGCCTTTACAAGAGCCTGTATCTTTTCCTCTTTTTTATTTCCCTCTTTTACTGCAATAATGTTTACATATGTTTTTGCAGCCTCAGAATCTGATTTTTCATATGCAAGCGCATCTTTGGCTACAGAATATCCTGCTTCCAGCGCATAGTTTCCATTTAGTACTACATATGCAGTTTCTCCGGTCACTCTTGCTACCTGTGCAGCTTCCAGTTCTACAATTTCTACATTATATGGATTTTCTTCAATATCATTTACTGTTGCATTGAGTCCTGCCCCGTCTTTTAATGTGATAATTCCATTGTCCTGTAAGAGAAGCAATGCTCTGGCTTCATTTGTCGTATCATTTGGCACTGCGATTTTATCACCTTCGGAAATTTCATCCAGACTCTTTTTTGTTCCTGGATAAATTCCAAATGGCTCATAATGGATATCTCCTGCATCTACCAGATGAGTTCCTTTTTCCTCGTTGAAACTTTCCAGATATGGCACATGCTGGAAATAGTTTGCATCAAATTCTCCGCTCTCTACAACTTCATTTGGCTGCACATAGTCATCAAACACTGTCACTTCCAGCTGATATCCTTCTTTTTTCAGAATCGATTTTGCCTGTTCCAATATTTCAGCGTGTGGAGTTGCAGATGCTGCTACTTTAATCGTCTTTGCATCTTCACTGCTGCCTTTCTCCTCTGCTTTTGAATTACTTTGGCATCCTGTCAGTACTCCTAATGTTAAGATCCCTGTTAATATAATTGCTGTTACCTTTTTCATATTCTCTCTCCTTTTCCCTTTTGTTTTTGCTGTTTTTCTATTTTCTTTTATCCAGTACAGATGCAGCTTTCATTCCCGCCGACTGGAAAATCTGAACCAGTATCACAAGCAGAACAACTGTCACGATCATGATTTCAGACTGATATCGATAATATCCATAACGGATGGCGATATCTCCCAGTCCACCGCCGCCTACAGTTCCTGCCATAGCTGAGTATCCGAGGATCGTTCCTATTGCAATTGTCGCTCCTGTGATCAGAGATGTTCTTGCTTCTACGAGAAGAACCCTGGTGATAATCGTGAAATTTCCTGCTCCCATTGCTTTTGCAGCCTCAATCACTCCCTCATCCACTTCTTTAGCCGAAGATTCCACCATTCTTGCAATAAACGGCACTGCTGCCACCACCAGTGGAACAATGGTTGCTGATGATCCGTAGCTTTGCCCCACGAGCAATCTCGTGAGCGGTATCACAAGGATTAAAAGAATCAGAAACGGGATGCTTCTCACAATGTTTGAAATAAGATCTAATATCTTATATAACACTGCATTCGGTTTCAAACCGTCTTTATCTGATACTGCCAGGCAGATTCCCATTGGGAGACCAAAGACATATCCCAGAATCGTAGATGCCAGTGTCATATATAAAGTTTCTTTTACTCCATTTAAAATCATTAAGATCACGTCTTCACTCCACATCATCCGTCACCTCCTCCAGTTCAATGCCACATGTTTTTAAATAGTTCTGCATTTCCTCTGCCTGTCTGCTGTCTCCTGCAAACTCCAGAATCATTTCGCCTTTTGCAACACCTCCGATATTTCTTGTGTCTGCCCGCAGAATGTTGACCGGTTCCCGGAACTTTAAGATCATATTAGCGATCACTGGCTGGAACGCCGAATTTTCTGAAAATACAATTCGTACTTTTCTGCCGCTCTGAATCAGATCTTTTGTATTGCCGGAAGATTCTGCTCTGCTGATATCATCTCCTTCATCTTTTCGGATTAATTCTCTTGCCACATCTGATTTTGGATGACTGAATATCTCGGACACACTTCCTGTCTCCACAATTTCTCCTGATTTCATGATCGCTACATGAGAACAGATTTTTCTGACCACAGACATCTGATGGGTAATGATCACGATCGTAATATTAAATTTCCGGTTGATTTCCTGTAACAATTCCAGAATCGATGCTGTTGTCTGTGGATCCAAAGCGCTTGTAGCTTCATCACATAACAAGATTTTAGGCGATGTTGCAAGTGCTCTTGCAATTGCAACTCTCTGTTTTTGACCACCTGATAATTGAGAAGGAAATGCATTTGCTTTTTCCTTCAATCCTACGATTTCCAGAAGTTCTTCCGCTTTTTCTCTTGCTTCCTTTTTCTTTTTGCCCTGGATATACATCGGAAAACACACATTTTCCAGTACTGATTTCTGCATCAGAAGATTAAAATGCTGAAAGATCATTCCAATCTGTTCTCTTTGCTTTCTCAGTTCTTTCTCTTTCAGCCCGCCCAATGCACGTCCTTTTATCAATACATTTCCGGATGTAGGCTGCTCCAGAAAGTTCATACATCGTACCAATGTACTTTTTCCTGCTCCTGACATTCCGATAATTCCGTAAATTTCTCCTGATCTTATTGTCAGGCTTACATTTTTTAACGCCTGAACAGTTCCTTCTTTGGAAGAATATGTTTTGGACACATTTTCAATTTTAATTTCCGCCATTGCTTTTTCCTTCCATTTTTTATTCGTTTTCCCTTATTCTGTTTGGGATGTATTTAACTATATCATTTTAGTTGGAAATGTGTTAATTCTAAAAAAATACAGCCAGTAATAGTTTTTTTCTATTACTGGCTGTGATATTTTAATTGATATCCAACGTTTTGTCTTTATATTTTGATATTTCTTCCAGATATTTTTTCCCGAGTGGACTGATTGCAACTCCGCTTCTGACCAAGTATCCAATGGTCATCACTTCATCTGATTTCAGCTTTACTGCACAATACTCTTCCCCGTTAAGTTCCTCGCAGATGATACCGGAACATAAGGTATATCCATTCAATCCTACCATAAAATTCAGAATCGTCGCCCGATCATCTACCTTGATCAACTGCTTATATTCAAATGTACTCAGCACTTCTTCTGCAAAATAAAAGGAATTGTACGTCCCTTGTTCAAAAGACAGACAAGGGTATTCATTTAGCTCTTCCAGTTCAATTTCTTTCCGATTTGCCCAGGGATGTCCTTTCCACATATACACATAAATACTGCACTTAAGAAGTTCATGAAATTCAAGATTACACTCATGGAATAATTTTGTCAGTACTTTCCGGTTAAACTCATTGACATACAGAATCCCGATCTCACTTTTGAAATTCTTAACGTCCTGAATCACGTCATATGTTTTTGTTTCATGAACAGCAAACTCGTATTCTTCCATGCCGAACTGTCTCACCATCTCTACAAAGGCATTTACTGCAAATGTATAGTGCTGCATTGATACGCTGAATTTCTTTTTTTGATTTTCTTTTTCCACGTATTTGGATTCGATCAGCTGGTACTGCTCCACAACCTGCCTGGCATACCCGATAAATTCCTCGCCCTCCGGCGTAACAGACACGCCTCTGTTGGTTCTTCGAAACAGATCAATCCCGATTTCTGTCTCCAGTTCTTTGATTGCTGAGGATAAGCTCGGCTGGGAAATAAACAGTCTTCTCGCCGCTTCATTCATAGATCTGGCATGTGCAACAGTGATCGCATATTTTAACTGTGTTAATGTCATTGTATTTCAGCCCTTTCCGGACAATTTTCATCAATTATTTTCTGGATACGGTCATGTACGATCTCTGCAATCTCCGTAGTTTTCATATTTTTGTATTCTTCATAATACAGCGGTTCTAAAAAGTGTACCTGTACCGTAACCTGACTGATTGTTTTCGTATCGAATGGTTTAAAAGAATCAATCAATGCAACCGGAACAATCGGACATTTTGCTTTGGTTGCAGCTTTAAAGCTTCCGCCTTTGAAGGAGCCGATCTGATTTCCATTTTTAGAACGGGTTCCCTCGGCAAAAATCAGATAGTTCTTTCCATTTTGAACTTCCTTTGATACATCAATGATCACCTGCATAGACTGCCTGATATCTTCCCGGTCTATCATATATGCATGCATACAGGAAAAGACCTGCTTTAAAAACGGAACATCCTTTACTTCTTTTTTGGCTACTACAGAAAACGGATATGGACATGCGTCTAATATAGCCAGCACATCATACATTCCCTGATGGTTCGGAAAAAACATAAATCCGTTCTCTTTTGGAAGATTTTCTGCACCATGTTCTTCTATTTTTACATTTCCGCCTTTGTTGGCACGAAAAACAATCCACTTTAAAAACTTAACATGTTCTTCCAGTGTATAGTTTTCCGGGTGTGCCGCTCTGTGACACAATTTGATCCACATGTACGGAACCAGTAAGATATTCCGAAACACCATTAATAAAATACGTTTCATTTTTTCTGCTCCTGAAATTACTCATTTTTATAGGTGCAATACTCTTTGATTGCACTTTCATATAAATTATTGCCCTCACTGTCTATGACAACGATTACCGGAAAGTTTTCTACCTGAAGCTTTCGAATTGCTTCTGTCCCCAGATCATCATATGCAACAACTTCTGATTTTGTGATACATTTTGACAGCAACGCTCCTGCGCCTCCTACTGCCGCAAAATAGACTGCACCATTTCTGATTACAGCATCAATCACATCCTGTGTTCTTTTTCCTTTTCCGATCATCGCACCCATCCCAAGATCCAGAAGCTGTGGTGTATATTTATCCATGCGGCTGGCCGTTGTCGGACCTGCAGAACCGATAGGACGTCCTTCCCTTGCCGGAGACGGTCCCATATAATAGATAATCTGATCCTGGATATCAATCGGAAGATTTTCCTGATTCTGCAGTGTTTCATACATTCTTTTATGCGCAGCATCCCGCGCTGTATAAATAGTTCCTGTAATATATACATAATCTCCTGATTTCAGAGTTTTTAATTCTTCTTTTGAAATCGGAGCCTGCAAATGTCTTTCCATAATGCTTTCCTTTCTGTTTTTCTTTTAAAGTTCACGAACGACATGTCTGTTTACATGACAGCAGATATTGATTCCTACCGGAAGCCCTGCAATATGTGTCGGATATGTATTGATATTAACTGCAAGCGCAGTAGTTGTTCCTCCAAGCCCGCCGGGTCCGATTCCAAGGCTATTGATTTTCACAAGCATCTCCTCTTCCATGTCTTTTACATATGGAATGTCAGAATGTACCCCCACTTCTCTTGTCAGAGCTTCTTTTGCCATCAGCGCACATTTTTCAAAGGTTCCCCCGATTCCTACTCCAACTACCATCGGAGGACAGGCATTCGGACCGGCGTCCCTGACTGCCGTCAGAATCGCATGTTTTACTCCCTCAATACCTTCTGCCGGCTTCAACATAAATACACGGCTCATATTTTCGCTTCCAAATCCTTTTGGTGCTACTTTTATCTTCACCTTATCTCCTGCAACGATTTTGGTATGGAGCACTGCCGGTGTATTATCTTTTGTATTTTCACGGATTAATGGATCTTTTACCACAGATTTTCTTAAAAAACCTTCTGTGTACCCCTGTCTGACCCCTTCATTGACTGCCTCTTCCAGAAGGCCACCCTCCAGATGCACATCCTGCCCGATTTCCAGAAATATAACTGCCATTCCGGTATCCTGACAGATTGGAATCATATCATCAGCCGCAATTTTTAAATTTTCCTGCAGCTGTCCCAATATCTGTTTTCCAAGCGGTGATTTTTCGTCCTGCTCCGCCTGTTTCATTGCTGTGTCCATATCTTTTGACAGATAGTGGTTTGCTTCAATACACATTTCTTTGATATTTTTTGAGATTTCTCTCACATCAATTGTACGAATCATAATGCCTCCTAGAATTTTTTACAATCATCAGGTTTCTGTTTTCACTATCCAGTATTATAGTATAGTTCCTTCAAAATTGAAACAAAAAAAGAGAGCCGGATGCTCTCTTTTGAGGTTCCGGCTCTCTTTCGGGAAGGGGGTGATACAATCCAGTTATCCTATTTTTCTTGATTTTCGATAAATGATCGCTCCTACAATAATGTTGAGTGAGATCAGCAGTCCAATCACCCATTTTGCATAGTCGTTATCAAAATCACCAGTCTTGACTGCTGGAACCAGGGCTTTACATACTACACATCTTCCATCACGATATATGTGTCCTGTTACTGCAATCGTCACCTTCTCCAGTGTTGTTTCGTTCTTTCCATCTTTATCCAGATATAATTTTTCACAAGTATCACACCGGTAGTATGCTCTATTTCCGGCTTCTGTACATGTTGCCTGCTTTTCTGGAACCCGGATCAGACTATGTTTGTGCGGTTCTACATAATCCGGATCTTTTGCCTGGCAAATGGTACAGATACCGTCTTTATACTGATGTCCCGTCGGAGGAAGCGTAATCTCTTCTACCGTTGTCTCCTCTGTTCCCGCCTTGTCGAGATACAGCTTTTTGCAGGACTGACACTGATAGCAGGCTTTATATCCGGCTTCTGTACATGTCGGTAGTTTTTCCTGAACCACCAACATATCGTGCTGATGCTTTTCTGACTGTCTTGCCGTGAACGAGAATGTTACAATCCGATACCACCCATTCTCTGATTCTTCGACCTTTGGTGTTCCCTGTACTTCATTTCCAGGAAGCACAGTAATCAGCTCCGGCGCTGCGAATTGATATCCTTCTTTTGCTTCATATGTTACATGAAGCTCATACTCACCTTCCTCAAATTTATCTGTTGACAGTAACGTGTTTTCTCCGTTCTTCGTCGTCCATTCAACCATATTGATAAAATAGTGTGCACCGGCAGGAACCTCTAATTCATATGACGGCATTTCTCCGATGACCGGCCAGGTTATATGATTTGTATTGATGATCGTAATCTCTTGTCTTCCCTCAGCCGGATTTTCATCACTTGTTTCCGCCGCCTCTGCAACTGAAAAAATCATAACTGCAAACATACAAACTGCTAAAGGTAGTGCCAGCCAACTCTTTGCCTTTTTCATAATCTCACGCTCCTCTCCCTGATTTCATTTTAATCATTGGTTTTCTGGTTTCCTTTGTGTGCACTTTATTTTGTTGTATGGTTCTTTTTTCTTTATTATACTATAATTTACTGTTTTTATCTATATTTTCTTTATATTCTTTATTTTTTTATATTTTATCTGATTATTTGTTTTAAAAAAAACCTCCGCATATCATGCGAAGGCTCTTTCTCTTTATTCTTCTATTGGAACGTCTGTCTCTTCCTCATCCTCAGAAATTTCGATTTCTTCTCCATCGATCTCTGCAGATGCTTTTCTTACTTTTGCGATACTTGCAACTTTTTCATTCTCAGGCAGATTGATCAGTTTTACACCGGATGTGATTCGTCCGTATACAGAAATGTCGGAACACTTCATACGGATCACGATTCCTTCCGTATTGATCATCATGATCTCGCTGTCTTCATCGACCGCCTTCATACCAACCACATCGCCTGTTTTTTCCGTGATCTTATAGCATTTTACACCTTTTCCTCCACGGTTCTGTCTTGTAAATTCATCCATATCTGTCAGTTTGCCCATACCTTTTTCAGATGCAATGAGCAGATATTTTCCTTGATCGCTGATCTGCATTCCGATTACTTCATCATGATCTCCAAGGTTCATGCCACGCACTCCCATAGAAACACGGCCTGTCGGACGCACATCCTTCTCACTAAACCGGATACACATACCGTATTTTGTAACCAGGATCACATCCTGTTCATCATCTGTAATCTTCACTTCGATCAGTTTATCATCTTCTCTGAGAACGATCGCAGCCAGTCCGGTCTTTCTGACATTTGCATAATCTTTAATCGGAGTCTTTTTCACAAGACCTTTTTCTGTTGCCATCAACAGATACTGTCCATCCTCGTACTCCCGGATTGGAATCATTGCTGTGATCTTCTCATCCGGCATTAGCTGCAGCAGATTGATGATTGCAGTACCGCGCGCAGTTCTGCTTGCTTCCGGAATCTCATAGCCTTTCAGACGGTACACACGTCCTGTATTTGTAAAGAACATGATATAGTGATGTGTTGTCGTAATAAACAGTTCCTTGATATAGTCATCATCCAGGATCTGCATTCCTTTGATTCCTTTTCCGCCTCGGTTCTGACTCTTGAATGTATCCATGGACATTCTCTTAATGTATCCCATTTTTGTCATGGTGATCACCACATTTTCTCTTGGGATCAGATCTTCCATGGAAATATCAAACTCATCAAATCCGATGGATGTTCTTCTCTCATCTCCATATTTTTCGGAAATGACAAGAATCTCCTTTTTGATCACACCAAGAAGCAGTTTTCTGTCCGCAAGAATCGCTTTTAATTCCCCGATCTTCTTCATCAGTTCTTCGTACTCTGCTTCCAGCTTCTCACGCTCCAGACCTGTCAGTGCACGCAGACGCATATCTACGATCGCACTTGCCTGTACTTCTGTCAGGTCAAATCTGGCCATCAACTCTTCCTTCGCAGTCTGAACATTCTTAGATCCGCGGATAATCCGGATTACCTCATCAATGTTATCCAGTGCAATCAGTAATCCCTGTAAAATATGAGCACGCTCTTCTGCTCTGTTCAGCTCATACTGTGTTCTTCTCGTCACAACCTCTTCCTGGTGCTTCAGATAATGCTTCAGCATATCCAGGATATTCATGACTTTTGGCTCATTGTTGACTAAAGCCAGCATGATCACACCGAAGGTATCCTGCAGCTGTGTATGTTTATAAAGCTGGTTTAAAATTACATTCGGATTGACATCTCTTCTCAATTCGATACAGATGCGCATTCCCTCACGGCTGGACTGATCGCTTAAATCGGTGATCCCATCTACCTTTTTATCACGTACCAACTCTGCGATCTTCTCGATCAGTCGGGCTTTATTTACCATGTATGGCAGCTCCGTTACGATAATCCTGTTCTTACCGTTTGCCATTGGTTCAATATTGGTAATCGCACGCACACGGATCTTACCGCGTCCTGTGCGGTATGCTTCTTCAATTCCTCTTGTTCCGAGAATCTCTGCTCCGGTTGGAAAATCCGGTCCTTTGACGATCTTTAAAATATCATCAATACTTGTCTCTCCGTTTTCATCGATCTGGTCGTCAATGATCTTCACGACCGCGCCAATGATTTCACGCAGGTTATGCGGCGGAATGTTCGTTGCCATTCCGACTGCAATACCGGATGTTCCGTTTACCAGAAGATTCGGGAATCTGGCCGGAAGAACTGTCGGTTCTTTCTCTGTCTCGTCAAAGTTCGGTGCAAAATCTACGGTATTTTTATTGATGTCAGCAGTCATCTCCATGGAAATCTTGCTCAGACGTGCCTCTGTATATCGCATGGCAGCAGCGCCATCACCGTCTACAGACCCAAAGTTCCCGTGTCCGTCAACCAGAGGATATCTCGTAGACCATTCCTGTGCCAGATTTACCAGTGCTCCATAAATAGAGCTGTCGCCATGAGGATGATATTTACCCATTGTATCACCAACAATACGCGCACATTTACGATGCGGCTTGTCAGGTCCATTATTCAGCTCGATCATTGAATACAGGATTCTTCTCTGTACCGGCTTTAATCCGTCTCTGACATCCGGCAGGGCACGGGATGCGATAACGCTCATCGCATAGTCGATATAGGAAGTCTCCATTGTCTTTTTCAGGTCAACTTCATGGACTTTATCAAAAATATTATCTTCCATGTTCCTTCTCCTTGTTTTTTAAGTGTATTGCAATTCTATATATCCAGATTTTTAACAAATCTGGCATTTTCTTCAATGAACTCTCGTCTTGGTTCTACCTTGTCTCCCATCAGTGTAGTAAATGTCAGATCCAGTTCGGAAGATGTCTCGTCATCCATAGTCACCCTCAAAAGTACACGATGCTCCGGATCCATTGTTGTCTCCCAGAGCTGATCCGCATCCATTTCACCAAGACCTTTATAACGCTGAATCTTATTATTGCTGTCACGTCCTACTTCTGTAAGAATCTCATTTAATTCCTCATCACTGTATGCATACCAGACTTTTTTATTTTTTTCCAGCTTATACAGCGGCGGCTGTGCCAGATACACATAGCCTTCTCTGATCAGATCCGGCATAAAACGATATAAAAATGTCAGAAGCAGGGTGCTGATATGCGCACCATCCACATCGGCATCAGTCATGATAATAATCTTATGATACCGCAGCTTGGAAATATCAAAATCCTCATGAATTCCTGTTCCAAACGCCGTGATCATAGCCTTGATCTCCGCATTGGCGTAAATCTTATCCAGCCTTGCTTTTTCTACATTCAGGATTTTTCCTCTCAGTGGAAGGATCGCCTGTGTCGCACGCTGTCTCGCTGTCTTTGCAGAACCACCCGCTGAATCTCCCTCGACGATGTAGATCTCACAGTTTTCCGGATTTTTGTCTGAACAATCCGCCAGTTTTCCAGGCAGGGACATCCCCTCCAGAGCTGATTTTCTTCTGGTCAGATCTCTGGCCTTTCTTGCTGCTTCTCTTGCTCTTTGTGCCATCAGAGATTTCTCTACTGTCTGTTTTGCGACAGACGGATTCTGCTCCAGGAAAATCTCAAGCTGAGTGCTGACAATGTTGTCCACTGCTCCACGCGCTTCACTGTTTCCGAGCTTCTGCTTGGTCTGACCCTCAAACTGCGGCTCTCCGATCTTAACACTGACAATCGCTGTCAGACCTTCACGAATGTCATCACCTGACAGATTCGGCTCATTGTCCTTGAGCAGTTTATTCTTTCTGGCATACTCATTAAAGGTCTTCGTCAATGCCTTTCTGAATCCCTCAATATGAGTTCCCCCTTCCGGAGTTGTAATATTGTTTACAAATCCATACGTATTGTCACTGTAGGAGTCGTTATGCTGCATGGCCATCTCGACAACTACTCCGTCTTTTTCGCCTTCACAATAAATGATCTGGTCATACAAAGGTGTCTTGCTTTTGTTCAGATAAGTGACAAACTCTTTGATTCCACCCTCGTAATGGAATGTATGCTCTCTGATTTCTTCTTCACGAAGATCCTGCAGAATAATCTTCAGGCCTTTTGTAAGAAATGCCATCTCACGCAGTCTCTGCTTTAATACATCGTATTCAAATACAGTCTCTTCAAAGATCTCGCCATCCGGAAGAAATGTGACTTTTGTTCCGGTTTTATCCGGATCACATTCACCGACTACTTTTAACGAATACATCGTCTTTCCGCGTTCATATCGCTGTTTGTAAATTTTTCCTTCGTTGTAGATCTCAACTTCAAGCCATACAGAGAGTGCGTTTACAACGGACGCACCTACTCCGTGCAGACCTCCGGATACTTTGTATCCTCCTCCGCCGAACTTTCCGCCGGCGTGAAGAATCGTAAATACAACCTACCGCAGGAATCCCTGCCTTGTGGTTTAATCCAACCGGGATTCCTCGTCCGTTGTCAACGACCGTCACAGAATTGTCCGGATTGATACTCACATTGATCGTATCACAATATCCAGCCAATGCCTCATCTACCGCATTGTCTACAATCTCATATACCAGATGATGAAGTCCTCTTGCAGAAGTGCTTCCAATATACATTCCCGGTCTTTTTCTTACTGCTTCCAGTCCCTCTAATATTTGGATCTGGTCTGCTCCATATTCTGCATCAAATTCAGTACCTGTTGCACCCATTTAAAAACCTCCTAGTTTTCTTTTGTCACACTTCCGCTGCTTACACGGAAAATTTTATTTATAGAAAATCGATGATTCACAAACTCATCCAGCCCAGTACATGTAATCACGGTCTGTATATCATGAATACTGTCTAATAAATAGTTTTGCCTGTGCTTGTCCAGTTCAGACAATACATCGTCCAATAATAAAATCGGTGTATCTTTGATCACTTCTTTCACCAATTCGATCTCAGACAGCTTTAACGACAGTGCTGCTGTCCTCTGCTGCCCCTGTGAGCCGAATTTGCGAATATCCAGATCACCTGATAAAAAGCACAAATCATCCCTGTGCGGACCGACAGAAGTGCTTTTCATCCGAATGTCTCTCTCCCGGTTTTTTTTCAAAGCCTGCTCCAGAGAAAGACTTCCAAGACTGCTCTCATAAGACAGTTCAATCCGCTCTCTCCCGCCTGTCAGCCTGTAATGTATGTCGGCAATGATCTGATTGACCTGCCTGATAAATTGTTTTCGGCTCTCGATCACTTTTGTCCCATACTCAGCAAGCTGCATATCCCAGATATCCAGCGTATCCATTAAGTGATCCTGATGATAAAGCTCTTTTAACAGAGAATTTCTCTGATTGATGATTCGATTATAATTTGATAAATTGCTCAGATATACTTTGTCGATCTGAGATAACTCCAGATCGATAAATCTTCTTCTGCCGGCAGGTCCGTCTTTGATAATATTGAGGTCCTCCGGAGAAAAAAAGACAAAATGTACAATTCCAAACAACTCACTTGCTTTTCGAATTGGAATTTTATTGATTGCGATTCCTTTTGGACTGTTCTTTTTGAGATGCATATCAATCTGGAATTCCATCCCCTTTTTCTCTACGATCGTCTCCAGATGTGATTCCTCTCTGCCGAACTGTATCAAATCTCTGTCTTTTGTCCCTCTGTGGGATTTTGTCGTACCCGACAAATACAATGCCTCAAGGATATTGGTCTTTCCCTGGGCATTGTCTCCATACAGGATATTTGTCTTTGAATCAAATGTCATATCCAGTAATTCATAATTCCTGTAATTTTTGAGCTTTAAAGATTTGATAACCATAATTTCTCCATCAATATGTAACTATTTTACACGTTTTTTCGTTATTTTTCAATTTTTATTTCCTGTCCGTCAAATGAAGCAGTATCTCCCGGATATAATTTTCTGCCTCTTCTTGTGTCAACCTCTCCGTTTACCGTGACCATTCCATCCTGAATAACTTCCTTGGCTTCGACTCCTGATTCTACCAGTCCTGCTGCCTTTAATGCCTGACCAAGCTTAATAAACTCATCTGTTTCTCTTAATTTAATTGTTTCCATATGCACTCTACTTTCTACGCAACTGCGTTAAAATTTACCGGAAGGATCAGATAAATATAGCTCTGATTCTCATCTTTGATGAAACACGGAGCTTTCGCGTTCATAAAATACAGATCCACTTCCTCATCGTCAATGACACGAAGAGCATCAATCAGGAATTTCGGGTTAAATCCAATGAGCAAGTCTTTTCCTTCTTTGGTAATAAAAATAGTTTCATCCATAGAACCGATCTGGGATTTGATCTTTAATTCCATCGTTCCGTCTTTGATATCGATAATGATCGGTTTTTTGTCTCCCTCTTTGATAAGCAGGGTGGCACGGTCAATACAGTCTAGAAGTTCTTTTTTATGGATTCTGACTTTTGTTTCATAGTCACTGGATAACATCTGATCGATTTTAAAATATTCTCCTTCGATCAAACGAGATACAACAACTGTTTTGTCAAATTCAAATACGATATGATTCTTTGTGAAAGAAATATCAACCAGTGCTTCCGCCTCTCCACCAATGATCTTGCTGATTTCCTGAAGCGTTTTTCCAGGGACAATGACCTTCTTCTGAGCGTAATTTTCTTTTAATTCTATCTTACGAATTGAGATTCTGTGACCATCTAGTGAGACAACTTTCAGTATGTTGCCTTCAATTTCAAACAATTCACCCGTCATCATCTTATTTGTATCATTATCTGCGATGGAGAAAATTGTCTGACGAATCACTTCTTTTAATGTGAATTCTGAGACAGTAATGTAATCTTCTTTCTCTATTACAGGAAGGTATGAAAAATCTTCTCCGGACTGTGCTGCAATATTGAATTTTGCTTTTTCACAGGTGATCAGAGTCTGATTGTCAGATGTTGTTTCGATTACAACATCACTGTCCGGAAGCTTTCTTACAATTTCCGAAAAAATCTTAGCATTTAATGCGATGATACCTCTTTCTAAAATATCACCTTCAATTCGGGTTTCAATTCCAAGTTCCATATCATTTGCTGTCAACTTAATAACATCTGTCGATGCGTCAACTAAAATACATTCTAAGATAGGCATTGTTGTTTTAGAAGGAACAGCTTTAGAAACAATACTGACTCCTTTTACAAGATTGGATTTCGTACATACGATTCTCATCTGTTGATAATCTCCTTTCGAATTTGTGAAATATGATTTGTGGTGGAAAACTTTCAGCAGTCGAATCTTATAAAGAGAAATATAAAAGTTTTCCGCCTTAGCCGCCGTAGGGGGTGTGGATATGTTGATAAATGCTTCAAAGCCTTATAAATTAAGGGGTTGTCCACTTTCATAAGTCTGTAGAAACAGTATGGAAAACAAGGGGACGGTGTTTGTATAACTTTTACTGCCTCCTTGAGAAATTATTTTATTAACACTATAATCCACAGCATTTCCACAGAATTATCCACACTTAAACGGAAAGAATCTGAGGGTCAAAAAACCCTCAGAAAATAAACGTTTAGATTCATAATAGTTCTGTATAAACTCCAAATTAAATGGGGTTCAGTTTCTTCTTAATGATGTTAACGGTATTGTTCAAAGCCTCATCCGTCTTTACATCATGTTCAATCTTCTTGACACCATGGCTGACGGAGGCATGATCTTTGCCGCCAAGAATCAGACCGATGGTCTTTAACGGGGTATCGGTCATTTTACGGCAGAGATACATAACAATCTGACGAGGCAGAACAATCTCAGCGTTTCGTTTTTTACCTTTTAACTCGGCAGCAGGTACATTAAAGTGGTCAGAAACGACCTCGATAATGAGCTCAGGTGTAATTTCCCGTGTATTATTCGGAGAAATCATATCTTTTAAGGCTTCTGCAGCCAGAGGAATATCGATCGGCTTGTTCTCCAGGTTGGCAAGCGCGATGAGTTTGTTCAAAGAGCCTTCCAGTTCACGGATGTTGGATGTAATATTATTGGCAATATACTGCATGACCTCATCCGGAATGTGGTATCTCTCCAGTCCGTCCAGTTCTTCTTTTTTCCGGAGAATGGCCATTCTGGTCTCATAGTCCGGAGAGGAGATGTCCGCGATCAGTCCCCATTCAAACCGGGTACGCAGACGTGCCTCCAGAGTCTCGATATCTTTTGGAGGTTTATCACTGGAGATGATGATCTGCTTTCCGGAAACATGAAGATGGTTGAATGTATGGAAAAATTCTTCCTGTGTACTTTCTTTTCCGATGATAAACTGGATATCGTCAATGAGCAGAACATCATTATTTCTGTATTTTTCACGGAATGTCGTCATCGCAAGTTCATTTCCGTTTTTACCTATTTTCAAAGCATCGATTAGTTCATTCGTAAAAGTCTCACTGGTTACATAGAGGACTTTTTTCGTCGGATCCTTTTCCAGAATAAAATGAGCAATGGAGTGCATCAGGTGGGTTTTTCCAAGTCCTACACCTCCGTAGAGGAAGAGAGGATTGTAAATCTCACCCGGAGAATCCGCAACAGCAAGGGATGCAGCATGAGCAAAATTGTTATTGCTTCCTACAACAAAAGTATCAAATGTGTATTTTGGATTCAGGTTGGCCTGTTCGAAAATCGCATTTGACTGCTGTTTTTTTACTGCCGTATCTTTTTTTTCCTGGATGACAACATGATCGTCAGTCACGAAAGAGACTTCATATTCGTATCCTGTGACTTCTGCAATACATACTTTAAAAGGAAGCAGGTATTTTTCTTCAATGTGCTCCAGGCTGGCACGTAATTTTACAAGAATATAGACGGTGTCATCGGTTACTTCGTAAACGGTAAGTGGTGCGATCCACGTATTGTACGAAATATTGGATGAGCAATATTCTAGTTTCATCTTATTCAAAATCTGCTCCCAGTTTTCTTCTACAATGTTCATCAATGGTAAACTCCTAATTAATATAAAATGAGAGATAAGCAGAGTATCTCAACTACATTCTACATCAAAATGAAAATAGAAGCAATGTAAAAATAACAGGAAACAATTTGATAGGTGGAAAACTTTGTTGATAATGTGGAAAACTTTTTAAACACTATCAACGCCGATAAAAAGGGAAACTTAAAGAGAAATAAAAATTTTTCTACAGGCTATCTACACAATATCCAGTGGTTTTCTACACTGTTTTGCTGGTTTATCCACAAATTTGGATAAAGTTATCCACAAAATGTGAATAACTGTGGATAAATCCTCTTACTGTGGGTAAGAAAAATGTAGATAATGTGGAAACTCGAAATTTGGTGAAAATCAGGGAAATTTGTAAATGAAACAAAAAAGTGAAAATCTCAGGAAATATAAGGCGTTTGAGAATATGGGAAAAGAAATGAGCGAAGAAACAGAAATGTAGATAATTCTGTGGAAAAGATTTGGATAACTAAAAAAATAAAAGGAACAGGTGTGAAAAAAAGCGGTAATAAAAAAATTTCTAAAAAAATATGTGAAAAACTATATTTTAGTATTTTCGCTGCTAATGCTTGACTTTATGGGCTTTTTTGCATATAATTAAGAGCAGTGTCTTTCTGTTTATCAGCAGTAGTACTATATAAACACTATATATAGTAGAGATACGAAAAAAAGAGGCAAATATTGTAAATACTTTATAATAAGTATATCAACCACAAGGAGGTGTATGTACCAATGAAAATGACATTTCAGCCAAAGAAAAGATCCAGAGCAAAAGTTCACGGATTCAGAGCAAGAATGAGCACACCAGGCGGAAGAAAAGTTTTAGCTGCCAGAAGAGCAAAAGGAAGAAAACAGTTATCAGCTTAGGCCGCATATATGTGGCCTTTTCTTCTATAAAAAAGTGCAGTATTTCCAGGGGAAAGAGCTGCTAAAAAGAGGTTATCGATGAAATTTTCCGAATCTTTAAAGAAAAATAAAGATTTTCAAGTCGTATATAAAAATGGGAAATCCTATGCCAACCGATATCTGGTACTGTATATCAGAGAAAATGGGATGGACAAAAATCGTTTGGGGATTTCAGTCAGTAAAAAAGTAGGAAACAGCGTTGTGAGACATCATCTTACAAGGCTTATTCGAGAGAGCTATCGACTTCAAGAAGAACATTTCCAATGTGGATTTGACTTAGTAGTGATTGCAAGAGCAGGCGCAAAAGAGAGAAGTTATCATGATATAGAAAGCGCGCTCATCCACCTGGGAAAACTTCATAATATATATGCATGATTTCAAAGGAAGTGACGCAGATGAAGAAGATTTTGATAGGGATGATACGGTTTTATCAGAAGTATTTATCCGGTTTGAAGACGACGTATCACTGTATTTATACGCCGACCTGCTCCCAGTATGGGATTGAGGCAATTGAAAAATACGGTGCAGTTAAGGGACTTGCCCTGACCGTCTGGAGGATTCTGCGGTGCAATCCATTTGCAAAAGGCGGATATGATCCGGTACCTTAAGGAGGATAAAAGATGGAATTTGGTTTAATCGCTGCGACAGCGGCAGACTGGCCGATTGTCGGACAGATTGCATGGGTGTTTGGTAAGCTCATGGATGCAATCTATAATTTTCTGAATTTATTTGGAATTCAGAATATCGGAATATGTATTATTCTGTTTACAATTATTATTTATACATTGATGATCCCGCTGACGATCAAACAGCAGAAATTTTCAAAAATGCAGTCTGTGATGATGCCGGAAATTCAAAAACTGCAGAAAAAATATGCAGGAAAAAGAGATCAGGCATCCATGCTCAAGATGCAGGAAGAGCAGCAGCTGATCTACGAAAAATACGGAAGTTCTCCGACAGGCGGATGTCTGCCGATGGTGATCCAGCTTCCGATTTTGTTCGCATTGTATCCTGTTATTCAGGAAGTACCGAGATATGTAAATGGTATTAAAGAGATTTATATGCCGGTTGTTAATCAGATCATGGCGACAGACGGATACCAGAAGATTCTGGAAAAGATCGGAAATGCAGCTCCGGTGTATATGCCTGCAAATGCATATGATTATACAGACCCGAATATTCTGGTGAGGGTGTTATATAAATTCCAGGACTCCACATGGAATACCCTGGTGGACAAGATGCCGTCTCTTGAGACAGTTGTAGATAAGACAACTGCAACGATGGGACATTTGAATACATTCCTTGGCATTAACATTGGTGAGCAGCCGCTGACAATGCTGATGGATGCTTTGAAGGATTTTTCAATTGTTGGAATCATTCTGGCAGTGATCATTCCGATCATGGCAGGTCTGACACAGTTTATCAGTGTAAAACTGATGCAACAGCAACAGACAACGACGATCGATCCGGACAATCCGATGGCAAGATCCATGAATTCTATGAACTATATTATGCCGTTGTTCTCTGTATTTATGGGATTTACACTGCCGGCAGGTCTTGGTCTGTACTGGGCGATCAGTGCGATCGTAAGATGTGTACAGCAGATGGCGATCAATAAATATCTGAGCAAGAAATCAGTAGAAGAGATGATCGAAGAGCAGCGCAAAAAAGCGGCGAAGAAACGTGAGAAAAAAGGTGCTCCGGCAAAAGAAATCAACCGGATGGCAACAAAGAGCACTCGAAATGTAACAGAACAGAAGACAAGTGTTTCCAGCAAAGAAAAAGAAGAAAAGATCCAGCAGGCAAAAGAGAATATCAAAAATGCCAAGCCGGGAAGTCTCGCATCAAAGGCAAATATGGTAAGCCGTTATAACAGTGGACAGAATGCCAAAGATAAAACGGAAGAGAGCGAGAAATAGAGAGTCGGGGAAAGGAAGGATTCACGATGGACGGTAGTATCAGAGTATCAGCAAAAACAGTGGATGATGCAATCACAGAGGCATTGATCCAGCTGGGAGTTACCAGTGACAGACTGGAATATGAAGTCATTGAAAAAGGCAGCTCAGGTTTTCTTGGAATCGGAATGAAGCAGGCAGTGATCGAAGCCCGCAGAAAACCGGAACCTGTGGCAGAAGTGAAAGAAGAGACAATACCGGTTGAAGAAGTAAAACCAAGTGTTGTAAAAGAGCAGGTATCAGAGCCTGTACAGGAAAAGCAGGAAGAAAAAGCAGAAGAGGAGCCGGCAAGAAAGAAAGCTACAGAGCTGGCAGAAGTTTCTGATGAAGCAATCAAAGCTGTGGAAGCTTTTCTGAATGACACCTTAAAAGCAATGGACATGGATGTGGAAATTGTTTCTGAAGTGGATTCTGAAGGTGCTCTCAGTGTTGAGATGAAGGGCAGCAATATGGGAATTCTGATCGGAAAAAGAGGGCAGACTCTGGATGCGCTTCAGTATCTTGCAAATCGTGTTGCCAATAAACATCAGGACGGATATGTGAGAGTTAAACTTGATACAGAAAACTACAGAGCAAGAAGAGAAGAGACGTTAAGACATCTTGCAAAGAACATTGCGTTCAAAGTGAAAAGAACGAGAAGAGCAGTTTCTCTGGAGCCAATGAATCCATATGAGAGAAGAATCATTCATGCTGCACTTCAGTCAGATCCGCATGTGACAACACACAGTGAGGGAGAAGAGCCTTACAGAAAAGTAGTTGTGACATTAAAAAGATAGTATAAAATGAAGCGAAAGAGGACGTTTTACGCTTCACGGAGGCTTTCGTGAAGCGTAACAACGTCCTTTTTTATCAGACAAATAGAATTTCCAAGAGGTGGAAGATGAAAAAGGATACGATTGCTGCCATTTCTACAGGTATGACCAATTCAGGAATTGGAATTGTTCGTATCAGCGGAGAGGAAGCATTTGCAATTATTGACAGAATTTATAAGGGAAAAGAACAGTTATCTCAGGCAGAGAGCCATACGATACACTATGGATTTATCAAAGATAGGGAAGAGACGATAGATGAAGTTCTGGTCAGTGTGATGAGAGCACCGAGAACTTTTACGGGAGAAGATACCGTGGAGATCAACTGCCATGGAGGAACATTTGTGGTGAGAAAGGTTCTGGAAACTGTGATCAAAAACGGGGCCAGACCGGCAGAACCGGGAGAATTTACCAAGCGTGCATTCCTCAATGGAAGGATCGATCTTTCCCAGGCAGAGGCGGTGATCGATGTAATCTCATCTCAGAATGAGTATGCGCTGAGAAGCTCCATGAGTCAGCTCAAAGGAAGTGTAAAGCGAAAAATTGAAGAGATGCGCAAGGAGATCTTGTATCACACGGCATTTATTGAAACAGCGCTGGATGATCCGGAGCATATCAGTGTGGATGGATATGGAGAGACGCTGCAGACAGTGACAGAAGGGATTTTAAGAGAACTGGAGGATCTCATCCGGTCATCAGATGACGGCAGGATTTTAAAAGAGGGAATCCAGACCGTGATCGTCGGAAAACCGAATGCAGGAAAATCCTCTTTGTTGAATGTGCTTTCCGGAAGAGAGAGAGCCATTGTGACAGACATTGAAGGGACGACCAGAGACGTTTTGGAAGAACAGATCCATCTGCAGGGGCTTAGCCTGAATATCATTGATACGGCAGGAATCCGGGATACGGAAGATGTGATTGAAAAAATGGGTGTAGAAAAAGCAAAAGAGTATGCAAAGAGTGCTGATCTGGTTATCTATGTGGTGGATGCGTCACGGTCATTGGATGAAAACGACCAGAAAATCCTGAATCTGGTACTTGATAAAAAGGCGATTATCCTGTTAAATAAAACTGATCTGGAGACTGTCGTGTCGAAAGAGATGCTGGCAGAACAGCTTCTGGGACGAGAGATTCCGATGATCGAGATATCAGCAAAGGAAGAACTGGGAATCCAGGAGTTGGAAAAGACACTGGAAAAAATGTTTTTAAAGGGCAGTCTGTCCTTTAATGATGAAATATACATTACAAATATCAGACAGAAAGCAGCACTTCAGTCTGCGAGAGAAAGTCTGCATAAAGTGATTGAAAGTATTGAAAATGAGATGCCGGAGGATTTTTATTCCATCGATCTGATGGATGCATATGAATCACTCGGAAGTATTACAGGAGAAACGATAGGAGAAGATTTGGTCAATGAAATATTCAGCAAATTCTGTATGGGAAAATAAAGATGAATATGATGTGGTGATCGTAGGAGCAGGGCATGCCGGATGTGAAGCAGCGCTTGCGTGTGCGAGGATGGGATTTCAGACACTGATGTTTACAGTAAGTGTGGACAGTATTGCGCTGATGCCGTGTAATCCGAATATCGGGGGCAGTTCCAAAGGACACCTTGTCAAAGAAGTGGACGCGTTGGGCGGTGAGATGGGAAAGGTGATCGACCGGACTTTTATCCAGTCTAAGATGCTGAACAGTTCAAAAGGACCGGCTGTGCACTCTCTGCGTGCGCAGGCGGACAAGGCAAATTACAGTAAAACGATGCGAAAGGTGCTTGAGGATCAGGAGAATCTGGAAATCAAGCAGATGGAAGTGACAGAGATTCTTGCTGAGGATGGGGCTGACGGAAAAAAAATCATTACAGGAGTCAGAACTTATTCCGGTGCCACATATCGCTGCAGAGCGGTCGTATTGTGCACCGGAACCTATTTAAAGGCGAGATGTATTTACGGAGACGTCAGCATGCAGACCGGGCCAAACGGACTGCAGCCGGCAAATTATCTGACAGACAGTCTGAAAGAACTTGGAATCGAAATGTATCGGTTTAAGACAGGAACGCCGGCGCGTATTGACAAGAGAAGTATTGATTTCAGCAAAATGGAAGAGCAGAAAGGAGACGAGCGGATCGTACCGTTTTCCTTTACGACAGACCCTGAGGACATCCAGATCGATCAGGTTTCCTGCTGGCTGACTTATACGAATGAAAAGACCCATGAAATTATCAGAGAAAATCTGGACCGTTCTCCGTTGTTTTCAGGAATGATCGAGGGAACAGGACCGAGATATTGTCCGTCGATCGAGGACAAGGTGGTAAAATTTGCAGATAAGAACCGGCACCAGGTGTTTATTGAGCCGGAAGGACTGGACACCAACGAAATGTATGTGGGAGGGATGTCAAGCTCTCTTCCGGAAGATGTTCAGTATGCGATGTACCGCAGCGTGCCGGGGCTTGAACATGCGAAAATTGTAAGAAATGCGTATGCCATCGAATATGATTGTATTGATGCGAGACAGTTAAAGAGTACACTGGAGTTTAAAAATGTCGAAGGGCTGTTCAGCGGCGGGCAGTTTAACGGAAGCTCCGGGTATGAGGAGGCAGCAGCGCAGGGGCTTGTAGCGGGTATTAATGCGGCGAGAAAGCTGCAGGGCAAGGAAGGGATCATCATTGACCGTTCCGAGGGATATATCGGAGTTCTGATTGATGATCTGGTCACAAAAGAGAGTCATGAGCCGTATCGAATGATGACTTCCAGAGCAGAATACCGTCTGCTTTTAAGACAGGATAATGCAGATCTCAGACTGACAAAGATCGGATATGAAGTCGGGCTGATCGAGGAGGAGCGCTATCAGAACCTGCTGAAAAAAGAAGAGCAGATTCAAAAAGAGATCGAGCGTGTGGAAAGTGTGCATGTGGGAACGACCAAAGAAGTACAGGAGCTTCTGGAGTCCTGCGGAAGTACACCGCTTGTTTCAGGCGCGTCTCTGGCTGATCTGATCCGTCGTCCGGAGCTTAGCTATGAAATCCTTGCCTCAGTGGATAAAATGCGTCCAGAGCTTAAATACGACGTTGCAGAGCAGGTGAATATTAACATTAAGTATGAAGGTTATATCAAACGGCAGAAAAAGCAGGTAGAGCAGTTTAAAAAACTGGAGAAAAAGCGGATTCCTGCAGATATTAATTATGAAGAGGTACAGAGTCTGCGATTAGAGGCAAAGCAGAAATTGTCGCAGATCCGACCGGCATCCATCGGGCAGGCATCCCGGATATCCGGGGTATCTCCGGCAGATATTTCGGTTCTGCTGGTGTATCTGGAGAGCAGATGAGAGAACAGGAGAGTGTATGGAAAATAAATTTGAACAGCAATTAAGCCAGCTGGATATCCGGCTGACAGAACGCCAGAAAGAGCAGTTTCATCAGTATTATGAGCTTCTGGTGGAGTGGAATAAGGTGATGAACCTGACAGGGATCACCGAGTATGATGAAGTAAATGAGAAACATTTTGTGGACAGCCTTGCAATTGTAAAAACAGTGGATATGAATCAGGTAAATTCTGTGATTGACATCGGAACCGGCGCGGGATTTCCGGGACTGCCGTTAAAGATTGCCTTTCCTCATCTGAAAGTCGTATTGTTGGATTCTCTGAAAAAAAGAATTAATTTTTTAGATGCCGTAGTAGAAAAATTAGGGCTCGAAGATGTGGAAACGCTTCATGGAAGAGCAGAAGATTTTGCAAAGCAGACAGCATACAGAGAACAATTTGACCTGTGTGTGTCCCGTGCAGTGGCAAATCTGTCAACCTTGAGTGAATACTGCATCCCATATATACGAGTAGGCGGGATGTTCGTATCCTATAAATCAGGAACTGTTGAAGACGAATTGAAACAATCGGAAAAAGCAGTGTCTCTTCTTGGTGGAAAAATTGAGAAAACAGTAAAGTTTCAGCTGCCGGATACAGAGATTGGACGTTCTTTTGTGAAAATAAAAAAGATTTCTGAGACACGAAAAAAATACCCGAGAAAAGCAGGACTTCCAGCAAAAGAACCACTGTCATAAAATAAGAGAGAAATAAAAAAATTATTCTTTAAAAATCAAGAAGTAAACAAAAAGGATGTAAAGTATTTTAATTGTACAACAATTTAAAAGTTTACATCCTTTTTTTACGTTATTCACAGTTTATCCACCAAAAAAGAAGAGTTATCCACATTATTTTGTGGATAACTCTTCTCCGTTGTTGATATCAAATAAAATTTCAACCTGTTCTAAAAACGTTTCAGGGTCTTCCAGATGTGGAAAACGTTTGGTATGATCAATTTCTTGAATTTCAATAGAAGGCATATAATTTTGATATTGGTTTGCAATTAGTGCATATTCTGGATTTGCATTCCCTACAATAATAAACACGCTGTTGTTAATTCGATTTAAAGAATACATCACATTTGCATTTGTAAAGCGAGATTTGATGCTGGAATACAGATATTTTCCGGCAGTATTGTCTGTATGTGCAGCTTCAAAAAAGGTCTTTACTGTATTTGTATCAATTTTCTTGAAATCATAGTATCCATTTAAGTGTAAATCTTTTTCGATGGTTCGTTTATTAAAGCGTAAATTGTAAAGAAATGTTCCTACAACAGGCATGTTAATACAATGCTGTTTTAACTTTGTACGCTTTGTCGGTATTTTTGAAAGTTCAATCAAATCACCAGGATTAATTAAAAGAACTTTGTCAATAATTGAGTGATCATTAGCACATGCCATTAAGACAAAAGAACCGGATTCCCCCATTGCGATAATATCAGTTTTTTCACCAATGATATGTTTAATAAAATCAGTGATTAACTGGACATAAAGATAATTTGTATAGGTCAAATAGGGTTTGTCCGAGCGTCCACAGCCTAATAAATCAATTGTGTATACAGTATTTGTTTTAGATAATTGATCTACAATCTGGTTCCATTCATAGGAAGAACTGCAGACGTTTAGACCATGGATCAAGAGAAGAGGAGATCCACTTCCTGTTTTGTGGTAGCAAATGCGTCCAAAACGCCAGTCATAATATTCTGCATTTTTGTCAGACAGCATTTCATCTATTGTAGACATATAGTAAACGAAACGATTAACGATATGCATAGAAGCAACGGTTAATCCTGTCAGGATCGTACAAGTTTTCAAATTTTTCTTCCAGTTCAAAATGATACCCTCCTTTATAATTCCATTTATACTTTCTTATTATACTACAGGAGAGGTGTCAAATAAAGAAAATTTGAAAAATTCTGTGAGACAAACAGTAAACAGCCAATGTTTCACGTGAAACATTTTGGATTAATGAAAAATCTATCTGAAAAGTAGTTTTTATGATACAATGAGAAATAGTTTAAATTTAATAGAGGAGAGGAAAAGCTGAATTAGGTCTATGCGGGAAATGAAGAAGAAATTGTGCCGGAAACAAATATTTGGACAAACTTGGCACAAAAATAAATGGAACGGTAGATGTATGCTGAATCACAAAATGATTATAAGAATTATAGTCAAAAATGTTTCACGTGAAACATTTTAAAAAGTAGAGAGAAAGTATTGAATACGAAATATCTAGTGTAAACAGTAACATTTCATAAAAATCACAATGTTTCACGTGAAACATTGTATAGATAATAAAAGTAAAAGGTGATATAATAAGAACGTGTTCAATGAAAGGAGTACGAATATGGGAAGAATTATAGCGATTGCAAATCAAAAAGGTGGAGTAGGTAAAACTACAACAGCTATCAATTTATCAGCTTCACTTGCAAGTCTTGGACAAAAAGTTCTGGCACTTGATATGGATCCACAGGGAAATATGACAAGTGGACTGAGTGTAAATAAAGATGAAGTTGAAAATACAGTATATGATTTAATTATTGGGAATATTGGGATTGAAGAATGTATTTGCAAAGAAGTCTATGAAAACCTGGATGTACTTCCGTCTAATGTTAATTTGTCGGCAGCAGAAATTGAATTGATTGGTGTTGATAATAAAGAATACATTATTAAAAATGAAGTTGAAAAAGTGAAGGACAGATATGATTATATTATCATAGATTGTCCACCGGCATTGAGTATGCTAACGATCAATGCAATGACCACAGCAAATTCAGTACTTGTCCCGATTCAGTGTGAGTATTATGCATTGGAAGGATTAAGCCAGTTGATCCACACAATAGAGCTTGTTCAGGAGAGATTAAATCCAAAATTAGAAATAGAAGGCGTTGTGTTCACAATGTATGATGCCAGAACGAACCTCTCACTCCAGGTTGTAGAAAATGTAAAAGACAATTTAAATCAAAACATCTACAAAACGATTATTCCAAGAAATGTCCGGCTGGCAGAGGCGCCAAGTTATGGTATGCCAATAAATTTATATGACCCAAAATCTTCAGGAGCAGAAAGTTATTTGTTATTGGCTGAAGAAGTGATCAATAAAGGAGAAGAATAAAATGGCAGTGAAAAGAAATGGACTTGGAAAGGGGTTAGACAGTCTGATTCCAAACAAGACAGTGAAGACAACAGAAAAACAGGCTAATAAAACTCAAAAAGAAAAAGTAAAAGTGGAAAAATCCGGGGAGACTATAGTAAAGATTACTCAGGTAGAACCAAATAGTGAACAGCCGAGAAAAGATTTTGATGAAGATGCCCTTCTTGAGCTGGCAGATTCTATCAAACAGTTTGGCGTACTTCAGCCACTTTTGGTACAAAAGAAAAATGATTATTATGAAATCATTGCAGGAGAAAGAAGATGGAGAGCGGCAAAGCTTGCCGGATTAAAAGAAGTACCGGTACTGGTTCGTGAATATACGGAGCAGGAAGTTGTGGAGATTTCTTTGATTGAAAATATTCAGAGAGAAAATCTGAATCCAATTGAAGAAGCAATTGCATACAAGCGATTATTGAAAGAGTTTCATCTAAAACAGGATGAGATTGCAGAACGTGTATCGAAGAGCAGAACGGCAGTGACAAACTCAATGCGTCTTTTAAAACTTAACAGTAAGGTTCAGCAGATGGTGATTGATGATATGATCTCAACCGGACATGCCAGAGCGTTACTTGCATTGGAAGACGAAGAACAACAGTACACAATTGCAAATAAAATATTTGATGAGAAGCTCAGTGTGAGGGAGACTGAGAAGCTGATTAAAATATTGAAAAATCCCAAGAAGACTGCAAAAAAAGAAAAAATTGAGCATACATTTATCTATGAAAACCTGGAAGAAAAAATGAAGGGAATCATGGGGACAAAGGTAAATGTAAATCCAAAATCGAATGGTAAGGGGAAAATTGAAATCGAATATTATTCAGAGGAAGAATTGGAGCGAATATTCGACTTGATCATGTCCATTCAAAGCTAAGAGGTGTCCCGCAGATATAAGAAGGAGACATGAGAATGGCAACAGAAGTATTACTGTATCTGGTAATTGTTTTGTTGATCATGCAGGTGGTTTTCATTGGGATTGTGATCAATCTGCAAATGAAACATAAGCGTATGCAGGCAAAATATCAGATTTTTATGCGCGGAAAAGATGGTAAATCTCTGGAAAAAGGATTTCTGGAGCAGTTTAAAACAGTAGAAAAACTGGAACGCGCAGTAAAACAGAATACAAGAGATATTGATACAATTTACAAAAGAATGAAAACACATTATCAGAAAATAGGAATTGTACGTTATGATGCATTTCAGGAAATGGGAGGAAATCTCAGTTTTGTTCTGACGATGTTAGATGAAAATAATAATGGCTGGGTGTTTAATGCGATGCACAGCCGAGAAGGGTGTTATACCTATATAAAGGAAATTGTAAAAGGCGAAAGCTATATGGAACTCGGAGAAGAAGAAAGAGAGTCTTTGAAAAAAGCAATGAAGCAGTGATATACACTGTATGAGGAGGAAAATTATGTTAGATATCAAATTTGTAAGATCAAATCCGGAAGTTGTAAAACAGAATATTAAAAACAAATTTCAGGATTCTAAGTTACCACTGGTAGATGAGGTATTGGAACTGGATCAGAAAAATCGTGAAATTAAAGGTGAAGTAGAAGCACTTAGAGCTGAGAAAAACAAAACATCAAAACAGATTGGTGCAATGATGGCTCAGGGCAAAAAAGAAGAGGCAGAAGAGCTGAAAAGAAAAGTAACAGAGAGTGCAGATAAGATGGAAGCACTTTCTGCAGAAGAAAAAGAAGTAGAAGAAAAAATTAAAAAAATCATGATGACAATTCCAAATATCATTGATCCATCTGTTCCGATTGGAAAAGATGACAGTGAAAATGTGGAACTGGAGCGCTTTGGTGAGCCGGTTGTTCCTGATTTTGAAGTTCCATATCACACAGAAATTATGGAAAGATTCAATGGAATCGATCTGGATAGTGCAAGAAAAGTGGCAGGAAACGGATTTTATTATCTGATGGGAGATATTGCGAGATTGCATTCTGCAGTTATTTCCTATGCAAGAGATTTCATGATCAACAGAGGATTTACTTACTGTATTCCTCCGTTTATGATCCGCAGCAATGTTGTGACAGGTGTTATGAGCTTTGCAGAAATGGATGCAATGATGTATAAGATTGAAGGAGAAGATCTCTATCTGATCGGAACAAGTGAGCACTCTATGATCGGTAAATTTATCGATACACTTCTTCCGGAAGAGCAGCTGCCACAGACACTGACAAGTTATTCTCCATGCTTCAGAAAAGAAAAAGGGGCACACGGAATTGAGGAACGTGGTGTATATCGTATTCACCAGTTTGAAAAACAGGAAATGATCGTTGTATGTAAACCGGAAGAGAGCATGGACTGGTATGAAAAATTGTGGAAGAACACAGTGGATTTATTCCGTTCTATGGATATTCCGGTTCGCACACTGGAATGCTGTTCCGGAGATCTTGCGGATCTGAAAGTGAAGTCTGTGGATGTGGAGGCATGGTCTCCAAGACAGCAGAAATACTTTGAAGTAGGAAGCTGCTCAAATCTGGGAGATGCACAGGCCAGAAGACTTGGTATCCGTGTAAAAGGTGCAGACGGAAAATATTTTGCACATACACTGAATAATACAGTTGTTGCACCACCAAGAATGCTGATCGCGTTCCTGGAGAACAATCTGCAGGCAGATGGATCTGTGAAGATTCCGGAAGCGTTACGTCCATATATGGGTGGAAATGCAGTGATCGAACCGAAAAAATAAGGAGTAATATGCATCAGTATTTGAAAGCAATTGGGTTTGGTCCCATCAAGAAAAAAGCAGAGCTAAAAGAAATATTGGAGCAGACAAGAGAAACCTTTACCCATCAGATGACCGTTTCCTATAATGAAGAAGCAGACTACTGTGAATTTCAAAAGGAATACGGTCAGGATGTGGGGATTACATTGTGTGGAGAACTGGATGATCATGACCAGTTTGATATGGAATACTATTTCCCGTATTTTCAGGGAAGTGGTGTTACAACATATGCAGATGTTTCCATTGAAAAACGAATCGAGCGCGAACAGTACGTAGGAATCTGTGAAGATGCAAAAGTGGGGATCAGTCTGATTTTTACAATGCAAAATGGCGTAGAATATATGAAAGAGCGTCAGCTGGGTATGATGACAGGAGCTCCAAACGGTGTCACTTTTTCCGGTCTTGCTCTGTCCGGGAGAATCCTGCTGCCTGTAAGAAAAAGCGAGACACAGATGCGTTTCGCAAGAGAGGAAGCAAAAACACGAAAGAAACTTTTGAGTGCTGCCCGTAATGGAGATCAGGGAGCAATTGAAACGTTGACTCTGGAAGATATGGATATCTACTCAAAAGTTTCTCGTAGATTGGCTACAGAGGATGTATATTCCATTGTGGACAGTTACTTTATGCCTTATGGTGTGGAATGTGATCTGTATTCAATTATGGGAGAGATTCTGGCGATCAGAGAGCGGGAGAATACATTGACCGGAGAACGGCTTTATCAGATGAAACTAGATGTCAATGAACTGGAGTTCGATGTTTGTGTTCCGAAGAAAGAGGTTCTGGGAGAGCCAGAGATTGGAAGACGATTTAAAGGAGAGATCTGGCTGCAGGGATATGTGAATTTTTAAATATTCAAAATCGTATGTGATTTTTTGCGTTGCTTGTATTGCGGTGATAGGTGTAGTTGTTTTTGTAAGAAGAAAAGAGAAATAGAAAAATAAAACGAGGACAGTGGCTGAATAAAGAAAGCTGCTGTCCTCGTTTTGAAAACGTTCCCTGCAGGAATCGAACCTGCACTTGATCCTTAGGAGGGATCCGTAATATCCATTTTACTAAGGGAACACACTTATTAATATACCATTTTTGTCTTACTTTCTCAAGCAATTTTTTATTTTCTTCTATCTTTTCGAAATTTTAGTTACTGAGAACAGGAATGTTGTTGTACCTGTTTATCTGGGAACACTTCATTTCCCGAATCATTGAATACTCATTTCATAAAGTCACACATCAAACAGCAATTGTTATGGTTGTGCTTTTGGTGATTATGCTAGCGATCGGTGTGTCAATCAGTGTAGCGGTAGGATTGTCATCCGCGCTGGCTATGTTGTGTATGCTCGATGCAAATATTTCATTTGCGACATCTGCGCAGAGATTGTTTGTCGGAGCCAATTCATTTTCACTGATTGCAATTCCGTTTTTTATTCTTGCAGGAAATATTATGAATAACGGTGGAATTGCAGAGCGAATTGTTAATGTTGCCAAGGTTGTTGCCGGACGTATGCCGGGGGCACTGGCGCAGTCTAATGTAGTAGCAAACATGTTATTTGGTGCAATTTCAGGTTCCGGTGCAGCAGCGGCTGCTGCAATGGGTGGTACGATCGGACCGATGGAAAAAAAGGAAGGATATGATCCGGTTTACAGTGCCGGTGTAAATATTGCTTCTGCACCGACGGGAATGCTGATTCCACCGTCCAATCTGATGATTGTTTATTCGACAATTGCAGGAAGTGTATCAGTTGCTGCCTTGTTTACGGGAGGATATGTGCCGGGAATTCTGTGGGGATTACTCGTGATGTTCCTTGCAGGGGTTAAAGCAAAGAAATGTGGATATGTTGCAGAACGACGAATTCCTGCAAAAATGACGGGTATTATTACGTTTATGATTGGATTATCCTCTATTATGTCATGGGTTATGGCATTTACAGGAGCGAAGGTCGGAAATGTAAAAATTGAGCAGGTGTTTAAAGAATTACTGCCCTATTTTGGTGTGATTTTGATCGTACTGTTGCTGACCACATGTATTCCTGCGATTTCTATGACATTACCAACTGCTGCAGGACTTATTCAGTAGGGAGAGAGGCGTTATGGAAAAATTATTATGCCCGTCGCTTTTGAATCTTTCGATGGATTATCTGAAAGATGAGATTATGAGACTTGATGTGAGTGGAGCGGATATTTTACATATAGATGTAATGGATGGCCATTATGTGCCTAATTTCGGGATGAGTTTTCAGGATATTGAAACAATACGTAAAAACACTTCTTTGAAGCTGGATGTTCATATGATGATGTATAATCCCGGACGTTATATAGAACGATATGCAGAGTTCGGAGCAGATATTATTTATATCCATCCGGATTCTGAAACAATTCCAACAGAGACACTCTGCAGAATCCGTAAACTTGGAAAGGCTCCTGGGATCGTGATCAATCCCGGAATTTCACTTGACAGTATTCAGGAATTGTTGTCGTTAGTAGATTACGTGCTGGTCATGACCGTAAATCCCGGATTTGCGGGAAGAGACTATCTTCATTTTGTAGAACCTAAAATTGAGCAACTTTTGAAATTGCGTCAGCGGTATAAATTCCATATTGTGATCGACGGCGGTGTGACCTGGGAGATTCTGGAGCGTCTCTGGAAAAAAGGGGTAGAAGGCTTTGTACTGGGCAAACAGATTTTATTTGAAAAAAATGAAGATTATCGTACAATCATCCAAAAAGTAAGAAATATTTAAATGATTGAATCAAAATCCTGTTGGAAGTGGAGTAATAATTCCATTTGGAACAGGATTTTTTGAGTAGATTTTTCCAGTCAATATGATGTAGAATATGGGAGAGAATTATTTGCTGTTAAAAGGAGTATTGCGGTGAAAGATAATTCAGATTCACAATTTTTTTATAAAATTTTAAATGGAATAAATTCGAACATTCGTATCATAGATGTTGAGGCAAATAAGAGTGTATATATGAATGAGTGTTGTAAAAAGACATTTCAGGTTGAGCATCCGGAAGGTAAGCTTTGTTGGGAAGTGATGCAAAAAGGGATGAAACAAAGGTGTTGAAACCCAAAAGCAGCTTGGCGTATTAAAAGAGATGTGTTGTGATGTCATTCAAGGATACTTTTTGAATAAACCATTATCGGAAGAAGAATTTGAAAAACAGTATTTTAGAAAGAACGGGCGGCAATAAATATGGAAAAAGCAAGAAATGATGAATTGTACAGAGCTTTGAAGGAGAAGGATTATCCTGATGACTTTTGCAGAGAAATTGCATATAATCAAATCAGGACAGATTATACGGCAACTCGTATGCTGGGGTATCTTTACAGAACATCAAATCCGAGAGCGGAAGATGTGGTGGATGAGATGCTGGCAATTTTCAGTGATCGAGATGCCGTCATGCAGAAAAAGGAGCTGGAACATGCTCAGGCAACAATCAATCATATTTACAGAGACGGATTATAAGGAGAGGAGAACATGAGTATGAACAATCATGAATTATTGCAGGAAATTTATTATCAGAACAAATCGTTAAACAGAACAGCGCAGAGGATTTCTCTGATTGGATTACTGGGGATTGTCGGAAGAATTGCAAAAGACTGTGCAGAAAGAGAAGACGAGACAGGAAAAAAAGTGGTGAAAATTTTATTTGCGCTGATTCTGGTCAGTCAGATACTTTTAGGAATTGATGCAATCAGTGATGTGATTGAAAGAAGAAAATAGAATAAGGGATAATCAGAATGAGCAGAATAAGAATTGTAAAAAAGAACGATGAATATACTTCAGAATATCAGGTGGGGGATCTGTTTGAGATTACAGGCACCTGGTATGGAGGCGTCCATATTATGGGAAAATCAGGTGCGCCTGTTTCTCTGGATAAAGAGGAATATGTAGAATTGGATACAGAGCCTGAGTTAAAGCAAGAAGAGGTGATTCCGAGAGACATCCGAGTGGGAGATATTGTACAGCATTTTAAGAGAGAATGGGTGTCAGGGGAAACTTCAGAATATTTATATAAAGTGCTTGCATTTGCGCAGCATACAGAGACAGGAGAAAAACTGGTGATTTATCAGGGGTTGTATTCTCCGTTTAAAATCTGTGCAAGACCATATGGAATGTTTATGAGTGAAGTGGATCATGAAAAATATCCGGATATTAAGCAGCAGTACAGGTTTGAAAAAATAAAGGAATAAAATGGAGATGAAGATGTTTCACGTGAAACATCTTCGTTTTTATTACCAGTATGTTTGATTACATTTATGAAAAAAGTGCCATTCGTGTCTGGTGAAAAGAAAATAAAAAAATATTTAAACTCGCTCTTGACTTGGAGTTAACTCCAGGTGATATAGTATCATCAATCCTCACAAAGGAGAAAAACAGTAAGAATTGATAAGAAAAAGAGGAGTGGATATTAATGTATATTGAAACAATCAACAGCCCTGAAGATGTAAAAAAACTGACGATCGAGGAGCTTCCGGCACTGGCAGAAGAGATGCGCCATGCACTTTTGACCCGGGCAAGCCGGCATGGCGGACATTTCGGACCAAATTTCGGAATGGTGGAAGCGACCATTGCCATGCATTATGTATTTGAATCTCCAAAAGATAAAATTGTATATGACGTTTCCCATCAGAGTTATCCGCACAAAATGCTGACAGGAAGAAAAGATGCATATCTTTATGAAGAGCATTACGATGATGTATCCGGTTATACAAATCCGCATGAGAGTGAGCATGATTTCTTTACAATCGGTCATACATCTACTTCTGTCAGTCTTGCCTGTGGACTTGCAAAAGCAAGAGATCTGAAAGGGGAAGACGGAAATGTAATCGCAGTGATCGGAGACGGTTCTTTAAGCGGCGGAGAAGCACTGGAGGGAATTGACTACGCCGCAGAATTGGGTGGAAATCTAATTATTGTAGTGAATGACAATGATATGTCCATCGCAGAGAATCATGGAGGATTGTATCAGAATTTGAAGCTGCTGCGGGAAACAAACGGAACAGCTCCATGTAACCTGTTCAAAGCGATGGGGCTTGATTATATTTATGTAAACCAGGGAAACGATACAAAAGCGCTGGTGGAGGCATTTCAGAAAGTAAAAAACAGCAGTCAGCCGGTTGTGGTTCATATCAATACGCTGAAAGGAAAAGGTTATGAGCCGGCAGAGCAAAATAAAGAACAGTGGCATTTCAGCGGTCCGTTTGATCTTGAGACGGGAAAACCTCTTTATACTTCAAATACGGAGGACTACGCCGGTATTACGAGAGATTATCTTTTGAAAAAGATGAAAGAAGATTCCCGTGTGGTTGCCATTACATCCGGAACGCCTGCAGTTATGGGATTTACAGAAGATAAGCGAAAAGAAGCCGGACGCCAGTTTATTGATGTGGGAATTGCAGAAGAGACAGCGGTTGCTCTGGCATCCGGTATTGCGGCAAACGGAGGAAAGCCTGTTTACGGCGTGTACAGTACTTTTGTACAGCGGACATTTGACCAGATCGCACAGGATCTGTGTATCAACAACAGTCCGGCAACAATTGTGACATTCTGGGGTTCTGTTTATGGAATGAATGATGTCACACATCTGGGATTTCAGGATATTCCGATGATGGCAAATATTCCGAACCTTGTTTATCTGGCACCGACGACAAAAGAAGAATATCTTGCCATGCTTGATTGGAGTGTGGAGCAGAATTCTTATCCGGTTGCAATAAAAGTACCGGGCGGTGAGCTGATTTCGGATGGAAAAACAGTGACTAAGGATTTCGGCAAACTGAATACTTATGAAGTAATACAGAAAGGAAGCAAGGTTGCAGTGATCGGACTCGGTGCATTCTATTCACTGGGAGAGAAAGCAGCAGAACTGATCGCAGAGAAAACAGGTGTGCAGCCGACACTGGTGAATCCATACTACATCACAGGTCTGGATGAAGCACTTCTTGATGATCTGAAGAAAGATCATGAAATCGTAGTGACCCTGGAGGATGGAATTTTAGACGGAGGTTTTGGTGAAAAAATTGCCCGTTATTACGGCGCTTCTGATATGAAAGTGTTAAACGTTGGATTGAAGAAAGAGTTCCTTGACCGATATGACGTGCAGGAAGTATTGGAGAAAAATCATCTGAATGCAGAGCAGATTGCAGCAGATGTAGAAGCAATTTTAAAATAATAGAAGGCCGGCGGAGTAATCCGTCGGTATTTTTGTGCCCAAACAGTTGCTTTTATAAAAACATCAGTGTATGGTAGAGTAGTAAGAAAGCTCAAACGAATGAGAAAGAGGAAAAGACATGAAATTAAATGAATTACAAATAGGAAGTACTGCCACCATTCTTTCGGTTGGGGGAGAGGGCGCTCTGCGCCAACATTTTCTGGATATGGGATTGATACAAGGCACAGAAGTGACGGTTGTACAATATGCACCGATGGGAGATCCAATTGAGCTGCGGCTTCATGGCTACGAGCTGACGATTCGCCTGAAAGATGCAAAAAACATTGAAATCAGTAAAGAACACAAACCAAAGAATATCAGAAAAAAAGTAGAAAAACAGGAGAAACTGCATCCGGGATACGGGGAAGGCGGAAAGTTTCATAACCGGAAAGAGGAGACTCCGCTGCCTGAAGGGGAGACACTGACGTTTGCTCTTGTGGGAAATCAGAATTGTGGAAAGACGACATTGTTTAACCAGTTGACCGGTTCCAAACAGCATGTGGGTAACTTTCCGGGAGTTACAGTAGACAGAAAAGATGGAGTGATCAAAGGCCATAATAATACACTGATCACAGATCTGCCGGGGATTTATTCGATGTCTCCTTACAGCAGTGAGGAAATCGTGACGAGAGAGTTTGTCATTCGTGAGAAACCGAAAGGGATCATCAATATTGTGGATGCAACAAATATTGAGCGAAATCTGTATCTTACCATGCAGCTGTTAGAGCTTGGTTTTCCGATGGTTGTTGCATTGAATATGATGGATGAACTGCGTGAAAACGGAGGTTCCGTTCTGGTTAATGAAATGGAGGAGGCCCTGGGAGTGCCGGTCATTCCGATTTCTGCGGCAAAGGCAGAAGGAATTGAGGAGTTGATCCAGCATGCCATCCATGTAGCAAAATATCAGGAAAAACCACTGGAAACAGATTTCTGCCGAAAAGAGGAAGGGGTTCACAGAGGAATTCATGCAGTAATGCATCTGATCGAGGATCATGCTGAAAAAGCAGAGATACCGGTTCGGTTTGCGGCAAGCAAGATCATGGAAGATGATGAAAAAATATTAGAGCAGCTGAATCTGACAGAAAATGAGAAAAACCTTCTGGAGGATATTTCCCGACAGACGGAGGAGGAAACTGGACTGGATCGTGCAGCCTCAATTGCACAGATGAGGTTTGCTTACATTGAAGATGTCTGCAGTGAGTCAGTGATCAAGCCGAAAGAGAGCAGAGAACATCTCAGAAGTCGGAAAATCGATCGGTTCCTGACTGGAAAATATACCGGAATTCCTGCATTTGTTGGAATTATGGCAGTTGTATTCTGGCTTACTTTCAATGTAATCGGAGCATTTTTGCAGGGGCTTCTGGAGTCTGGAATCACGGCACTAACGGATGTCGTGGACCATGCAATGACAGCAGCGCATGTAAACAGTGTGGTACATTCGCTGGTGATTGATGGAATTTTCAGTGGAGTCGGCGGTGTTTTAAGTTTTCTGCCGATCATTGTGACACTGTTTTTCTTTCTGTCGCTTCTGGAAGACAGTGGATATATGGCAAGAGTAGCTTTTATCATGGATAAACTTCTCCGAAAACTGGGACTCTCCGGACGAAGCATTGTTCCGATGCTGGTCGGATTCGGATGTACAGTTCCTGGTGTGATGGCAAGCCGGACGCTGCCGTCTGAGAGAGACCGAAAGATGACAATTCTTCTGACTCCGTTCATGAGCTGTACGGCGAAGCTGCCGATTTACGCATTTTTCACTGCGGCATTTTTCCCGAAGAGGGGAGCGCTTGTGATGATTGGACTTTATGTATTTGGAATTGTGATGGGAATTTTAATGGCACTGATCTTTAAGAAAACGGCATTCAAAGGGGAAGCGGTTCCGTTTGTGATGGAGTTGCCGAACTATCGTCTGCCAGGAGCTAAAAATGTAGGGCACCTCTTGTGGGACAAAGCAAAAGACTTTTTACAGAGAGCGTTTACGGTTATTTTCATTGCAACGATCGTAATCTGGTTCTTGCAGAACTTTGATATGGGATTGAACATGGTTTCTGATTCCCAGAACAGTATTCTGGCACTGGTGGCGGGTGTGCTTGCACCAATCTTCCTGCCGGTAGGATTTGGAGACTGGAGAATTGTGACAGCATTGATTTCTGGATTTATGGCAAAGGAAAGCGTTGTTTCTTCTTTGACGGTGTTATTTGGAAGCAGTGCGGCGCTTCAGAGCGCCCTTACTATCCAGGGAGCGGCTGCCTTATTGGTATTCTGCCTGCTTTATACGCCATGTGTTGCAGCAATCGCATCTGTGAAACGGGAGCTGGGCGGAAAATGGGCAGCAGCAATGGTATTCGGACAGTGCCTGATCGCATGGGTTGTTGCATTCGTTGTTTATCAGATTGCCAGGCTGCTGTAGCAGTTGACTGCATATATAAAAAGAACCGGAAGGAATTCCAGTGTATGGAAATCCTTTCCGGTTTTTTCTATATTACAATCCAAATAAATGCTCGATCAGAATTTTCAGACCGATGAGGATCAGTATGACACCACCGGTGATCTCTGCGTATTTTCCAAGTTTTCCACCGATTTTATTTCCCAGGAAAACCGCGATGCAGCTGATGATAAATGTGGTGATGCCGATGAGACAGACGGCGGGAATGATGTCTACGTTTAGGAATGCAAAACTGATACCTACTGCGAGAGCATCAATGCTGGTTGCAACTGCAAGCAGCAGAATATTCTTTGCCGGAATAGAATCCATATCAGTATCACATTCGGCTTCCGCTTCTTTTGATTCCCGAATCATATTGACTCCGATAAAACCAAGCAGGAAAAATGCAATCCAGTGATCTACAGCTGTGATAAAGGACTCAAAATAGGTTCCCACCCACCAGCCGATCAGCGGCATCAGTGCCTGAAAAATCCCGAAGGCAAGTCCAAGTTTCAGGGCATAAGTTTTTACCTGCCGTCTAAGGCAGATTCCTTTTGCAAAGGATACGGCACATGCATCCATGGAAAGGCCGATTCCGATCAGAAATACAGAAAATAAGCTCATTTTTTCTCCTCCTTCATAAAAAAAGAGACCTATCCACGCAAAAATATCACGTGAATAAGTCTCGTTATTGAACGCTGTACCAGATGGAAGACCATCAATATGTTGACACAGCGACTCTGTACAGAGCTAACTACTCCCTTATTGCAGTTTTATTATCATAACAGAGGTGGGGAGGAATTGTCAATAAATAAAAAAATAAAAAATTAGCACTCACCTCTTGACAGTGCCAATAATGAATGCTATATTACAAATAGAACAAAGGTAACAAGGATTCATCAAAAAGTAATCAACACTCCGGATCGTCCGGTTGTGCTTTACATAGATGATTGTATAGTAGGAAGGAGATATGACTTATGATGATGCCTAGTATTTTTGGAGAAAACTTATTTAACGATTGGATGGATTTTTCATTTCCGGATATTGACAAGAAATTGTATGGCAAACGTGCAGATCGTATGATGAAAACCGATGTCAAAGAGACAGAACATGGCTACGAAGTAGCGATCGATCTGCCGGGATTTAAAAAAGACGAGGTGAAAGCGGAACTGAAAGACGGATATTTGACCATCAGTGCAGCAAGAGGTCTCGATAAAGATGAGCAGGATAAGAATGGTACCTACATTAGAAGAGAGCGTTATGCAGGAAACATGAGCCGAAGTTTCTATGTTGGAGAGGATATCACAGAGACCGATATTCATGCAAAATTTGAAAATGGTATTCTGATGCTTGATATCCCGAAAAAAGAGGAAAAGAAACCTGTGGATGAAAAACGATATGTAACAATAGAAGGATAAAAGGTATTTTCCCCGGGATTGTGATCCCGGGGATTTTTTTTGAACAGGAGGTGAAGAAAGGATGGCAGCAAAAAGAGATTATTATGAAGTGCTCGGAGTCAGCAGAAATGCAGATGCAGGAACAATTAAAAAAGCATACCGGAAATTGGCGAAAAAATATCATCCGGATACCAATCCAGGAGATAAACAGGCAGAGAAATCATTTAAAGAAGTGACAGAAGCATATACGATTTTAAGTGATCCGGAAAAGAAAAGGCTATACGATCAGTTTGGACATTCCGCATTTGATGGCAGCGGGGCAGGACAGAATCCGCACGGTAATCCTTTTGAAAATGCAGGAGGAGGCTATCAGGAGTACCATTTTGAGAGCGGAAATATGGACGATATTTTTGGAGATATGTTTGATCATATTTTTCACGGCAGACAGTCCGGCGGTTTCCAAAACAGTGGATTTGAAAGCGGAGGATTTGGCAAAAATGGATTTTACAGGCAGGGGTTTGACAGCAGTCAGTTTGTGAGAAAAGGCCAAGACTTAAGAGCAGAAGTTTCGATTACTTTTGAAGAAGCTGCATTTGGATGTGATAAAGTGATTCATCTCCAGAGTCCGGACGGCAGAGGAAGCACACAATCTCTGCAGGTTCATATACCGGCGGGCATTGAAACAGGAAAAAGTGTAAGACTCCGTGGAAAAGGAATGCCGGGAAGCAATGGGGGAGAGGCAGGAGATCTTCTTCTGAAAGTAAAGGTAGGAGATAAGCCGGGATACGAGAGGAACGGGCAGGATTTGTATACAAAAGTAAATATTCCATTTACAACAGCAGTTTTTGGCGGGGAAGTTCTGGTTACTACATTATATGGAAATGTAATGTGTAAAATTCGACCGGGGACGCAGTCCGGAACGAAGATCCGTCTTCGTGGAAAAGGAATTGTATCTATGAAAAACACTTCCGCACATGGGGATCAATACGTAACAGTGCAGATCGAGGTGCCGAAATATCTGAATCCGGAAGCAAAACAAAAGTTAAAAGAGTTTGAAGCAGCATGCGGCCAGACGGACAGATACCGAAATGGCAGTGTGGCATAATAAAAATGGAGATTGTCTTAAAAGGCAGTCTCCATTTTTTGAACCATTTTTTACAATCAGGAACTTTCCCGCTCTACAAGTGTAGCTTCAAAAACAAGGTGCTGAGGACTTGGTTTTTGATCGGAGGGGGCATCAATTTCTTCAATGGCCATAAGCGCAGCCTTTTTCCCCATTTCATGCGCAGGAATTTCAAGAGATGTCATGGTTGTTTCCAACATTCCTCCGATCGAATGTCCGGTCAGGCTGATCAGACGGATATCTTCCGGAACCAGCATCGCCTGTTCTTTGACCGCCCGCAAAGCTCCGATTCCCTGAATATCTACGGATGTGATGATTGCATCCAGGTGAAAGTAGTTGGTCAATAAGAATTCCGCGCACTGAAAGCCGTACTCAAAAGTGTTTGCCTGTTGTGTGGACTCCGGGCAGATTTCTTTCAGACCGAGTTCAGAGATGGCTTTTTTATATCCCTGATATCGTTCATAATAAGTGGAAAGGGACATAGGACCATTGATCAGCCCGATTTCTTTACAGCCTTTCCCGGCAAGGTATTTTACGGCACGATACGCGGATTGCTTATAATTAGCGATCACACTGCTTAAATGGGATTCCTGCTTTCGGATGATCTGTACGACAGAAATCCCGCTGGCGTGGATATCCCGGATCAGGCGTCCGCATTTTCCGGTTCCGGCGATAATGATGCCGTCTACAAATCCATTTCTCAATCGATTCAGACATTCTCTCTCTACATCCGGATCATCTTCAGTCGTACAAACTAAAATAGAATATCCGTGGTAACGGGCTTCTTCATCAATCCCCTGGATCAGTTCTGCAAATACGGTCATGGATAATCTGGGGACGACGATCCCGATGGTGTGGCGTTTGCCTTGACGCAGTCCTTTGGCAAGAACGTTCGGCTGATAACTCAGTTCTTTGACTGCCGCCAGGATACGGGCTTTTGTGTCAGGGTGGACATAAGAAGTATTATTCAGAGCACGTGATACGGTACTGACATCTACACATGCAAGTTTTGCGACATCTTTTAATGTTGCCATGATTGCCTCCTTTATGAGTCTGTTCGATACAAACGATTGCATATGATTTTAATGCAACCATTTTATCTCAAAAAATAAATTCCGTCAAATAGTTGAAAAATCAAAGAAAAAGGGGGGGGATATATAGAAAATATGCAAAAAATTGCATGGTATATGCAACTTCTTGCAGAGGGAGTCCATTTCGTTGACGGTGATTTCAAAGATATGATATATAAAGACTAACAGATATGCAAACGTTTGCTGACACATACAAAAGATTCAGGCGCAGGATCTTTGAACCCTGAAAATAATCATGAAATGTAAAGTAAAGGAGATTTTAACAATGGCAAAAGTAAAAAATTTTAAAACAATTTTCCCGGCAGTTTCAGTACCGCTCAATGAGGATTATTCCATCAACGAACCAGAATTCAGAGCATATTTAAGATGGATCAAGAGTTTTTACGGAAAAGGAATGGACGGTCTTGTATGTAACGGACATACAGGAGAGATCACAGGACTGACAAGAGCAGAAAGAAAACGCGTTGTTGAGATCTGTGCAGAGGAATGTGGAGATGTGATGACGATTATTTCCGGTGTAAACTGTGAGAACACAGCAGAAAGCATCGAAATGGCAAAAGAAGCAAAAGAAGCAGGAGCAGATGGAATCCTTCTGATGCCTCCTCATATGTGGCTGAGATTTGGAATGAATCCGGATGCACCGTTTGAATATGTAAAAGATGTAGCAGAAGGCGCAGATATCGATATCATCATTCATCTGTATCCGGCAACAAGCAAAGCATTCTATCCGGTAGAGACTTTGATCAAAATGTGCAAAGAGATTGATCATGTGAAATGTATCAAAATGGGAACACGAGTGACTTCTATCTATGAACATGATGTACGTCTGCTTCGCCAGGAATGTCCGGATATTTCCCTGATCACATGTCATGATGAAACATTGTGTGTAAGCTGGTTCCCAGGAATGGACGGAGCGCTGATCGGATTCGCAGGCTGTGTACCGGAAATCATCTGCCCGGCAAGAGAAGTATTTGCAAATCCTGACAAACATACATTAAAAGAAGCACAGGACTGGTCAGACCGTATTTATCATATTTCACAGGCAATTTATGGAGGCGGACAGCCATCCGGTGAAGCACATGCCAGATTAAAAGAAGCATTATATCAGAGAGGAATCTTCTCAAATGCATTGATGAGAAAACCGGTACTTCCTCTGAATCAGGAAGAAAAAGACTGGGTTTCTTTAGGACTGGAACGCAGTCAGCTTCCAAAAGTAGATATGGAACAATACAAATAAAGAGGGATCAGAGAAAGAAGTGGCTTTATGGAAAACAAGACAACAGAAGTATTTGGGGCAAATGTTGAACGGCTTCCATTAAAGGATCTGATAAAAAGAATTGGACCGGGGTTGATCGCAACGGGAATTGTGATCGGCCCCGGGGCGATCACCACAGCAGCGATGCTGGGCAGCAATTTCGGATATACGCTGATCTGGCTGATCATACCGATTGTTTTTATGGGAATCACATTTATGATGGTGACAAACCGGCTGGCGATCGTGACGGGAATGCCGACCATTCATGCAATCCGTAAATATTATGGACCTGTGGCAGCAGGATTTGTAGGAATTGCGTTGTTTATGGCATGTCTCTTTTTTACAATGGGGAACATCTCAGGAACCGGCGCCGGTGTGAATTTGATTACCGGACTTAACTGGAAAGTAGGTTCTGCATTGATGATAGCGGTTGTAATTTACTGCTATTTCACAAAAAATGTATATTCAAAAGTAGAAAAAATTATTACGGCGTGCATTTTGGGTATGATCGTAGCGTTTTATGCAACGTTGATCGGAGTCGGAGGCCCGGACTGGGGAGAGACCGGCAAGGCATTTGTCAGTTTTCAGATTCCGGCAGGCGGACTGGCGACAGCATTGGCATTCATTTCTACAAACGCAGCAGTAACAACCGGAATTTACAGTACATATCTGGGAAAAGAGAAAAAGTGGAAAAAAGAAGATTTGTTTAACGGCGTAATGCTGACAGATGCAGTGATCCATATTATCAGTGTTGTGCTGATCACAGGCTCTATTATCCTGGTAGGTGCGATCGTACTGCATCCTACAGGACAGAAAATTACAGCGCCTGCTCAATTGGCGGAAATGCTGGTTCCGATCATGGGAAATGCAGCGAAGTATATTATGGGAGTGGCGCTGTTAGGCGCAGGATTCTCTTCTTTATTAGGAAACACACAGCGAGGTATGGTGTTGTTGAGCGCAGGATTTGATAAAGATACCGCACTGGAGTCAAAAGCAATCCGCGTAGGCTGTCTGATCTGCCTGATCGTGACGATGATCATTTGCTATAGCTATGGCGGATCTCCAACACAGCTGATCCTGATGGCAAATGTCGCAACCTCGATCGCTACACCGGTAGCAGGTTTGTTTATTCTGCTCCTTTTATGGAGAAAAGATGTAAACGAAGGATATAAGAAGCCGACAGCATTGAGAATCTGTATGACAATCAGCTATATTTTTGTACTGTTTATGACATTCTCAGCATTGAAAACCCAGATTCCTAATTTAATTCAATCTATTACATCGTTATTTTAACAGAGGAAGGACGTTGCTTTCAGAAGTGATGTCCTTCTTTCTTTTAATATGGAAAAAACCATTAAATTGTCTGAATTGTGCGAAAAGAATAAAAAACAGAAAAAACATTGACAATTCACTTTTCCCGTGATAAGATACCACTTGTCGCTGAGACAGACCGATGAAAAGAATAAGCCCAAGGGCCACTGTGGGACAGGATGCGAGAGCAGATCGC
>ENA-OQNI01000462-OQNI01000462.1-human-gut-metagenome-genome-assembly--contig:-NODE-462-length-50999-cov-9.075916_pt1 | contig 50999 bp, 47 predicted proteins | sample MGYA00242627_ERZ504876 | MGnify/ENA primary metagenome ERZ504876 (study PRJEB26092, sample SAMD00036386) | human gut metagenome | host: Homo sapiens | study: EMG produced TPA metagenomics assembly of... | reverse complement strand
ATAATGATCTGTAAAGATCTCTTGTAGGATATTCATGATTCTATTATGAAGGAAAAAGACAAAAAAAGAAACCCACCCCTCAAGAATGAGGGGCAGGGGAGTTGAAGTGTCGAAGACACTTTTTTATACATTTATAGAGATACAAAAAATGATGAAAAACTTAGATAAAATTAGAGGAGAGGATGAACGTGAAAATAATCAGAGTTCTGAATACAAATGCTGTTGTCAGTGTAGATTCACAAGGAATGGAATTGATCATGACAGGTCCGGGAATTGGATTTAAAAAAAGAAAAGGTGAAAATATTGATCAGTCTCTGGTAGATAAGACATATCATCTAGAGAATAAAGAAGAAAGCAAGAGACTACAGGAAGTAGTAAAAGAGATTTCGGAAGAATACCTTGGAATTGCGGATCGTGTAGTAAAAGAGGCAAAAAAAGAAAAATTAGAAATAAGAGATTCCTTATATGTGACACTGACGGATCATATCAATTCAGCAGTCGCTCGTTATCGAGAAGGAATCGCATTAAAGAATATGATGAAAATCGATATTCGTAAGTTTTATCCAAAGGAATATCAGGTTGGTATGCATGCGATTGAATGGATTAAAGAACAGACAGGAGAGGATTTGGGAGATGATGAAGCTGCATTTATTGCAATGCATATCGTGTCTGCAGAATTAAATGCACAGAATATAACCGATGTGAATCAGATTACAGAGTTGATCAATACAGTCTTACAGATTGTAAGGATTCATTTTAAGATAGATTTAAATGAAGAATCTATTTCGTATGAGAGATTTTTAACACATTTAAAGTTTTTTGCGGCAAGAGTCTTTGACCATATGGAATATAAAGATACGATGCAAGAAATTTATAAAGTGATGGTAGAACAGAATGAAAATGCTTTTTCAGGAGTAAAAAAAATTGCAGAATATATTAAAAAGCAATATAACTATAAATTAACAATTGATGAACAATTATATTTATTAATTCATATCAAACGAATTTTAGATGAACAAACAAAATAGTCATAGGTTTGTTATTATTAAGTTAAGCAAGACCTGACAATAGATGAAATAACCCCGGGAATTATTTTATCTATTGTCAGGTCTTTGTTATATAAAGAAAAATGAAAATTTTTAAATCCAGAAAAAAAGGAGGAAAACAAAATGGATTATGAAAATACAGCAAAAAAGATCCTTCAAAGAGTTGGAGGAAAAGATAATGTCATCAATCTAGTACATTGTATGACAAGACTTCGTTTCACATTAAAAGATGAATCCATCGTTGATGATGAAGCAGTAAAGAAAACAAAAGGTGTTATGGGAATCATGAAAAAGGGCGGACAATATCAGATCATTATTGGAAATGATGTTGGAAACGTTTTTAACGAATTAAATAAACTTGGGAATTTTTCTAATGAAGTAAAAGAAGTACCAGCAAAATCGAATGAAAAGAAAAATATCTTTACAATGCTGATGGATACGATTTCAGGTATCATGGCACCTGTTATTCCAGCAATCATTGGTGCAGCTATGATCAAAGTATTGCTTACATTACTTCCTATGATCGGTGTGTTAAGCACAAATGGGCAAACATATCAGTTATTGAGTGTTATTGGAGATGGTGCGTTTTTCTTCATGCCAGTACTGATTGCAATTTCAGCATCCAAAAAGTTTGGAACAAATATGTATTATGCAGCAAGTATTGCACTGATCATGTTACATCCAAACTTGATCACACTGATGAATACAGCACATGATGCAGGACAGACTGTGAAATTTTTGAAATATATTCCGGTAACTTATGCATCCTATTCTTATTCGGTTATCCCAATCATTTTGGCAGTATATTCTCTAAGATATGTAGAACGTTTTGTAGATAAAATCACACCAGTTGTCACAAAGAACTTCTTAAAACCAATGTTAGTTGTTTTAATTGAAGCACCGATCGCATTGATCGTTCTTGGACCTTTAGGAGCTATTTGCGGTAATGGATTATCAACAGTAGTTTATGCAATTCATGATAAATTAGGATTTATTGCCATTGGTCTTGTAGCTGGTGTTTATCCATTCGTTGTTATGGCAGGTATGCATCATGCATTTACACCGATTAAATTAGGGATGATCGCCACAACAGGATATGAGAACTTTATCTGTATCGGAGAATTATGTTCTAATATGGCACAGGGTGCAGCCTCCCTTGCAGTTGCGCTTCGAAGCAAAAACAAAGACTTTAAACAGATCGCAGGATCTTCTGCGTTTTCAGCATTATTTGCTGGTATCACAGAACCTGCACTTTATGGTGTAACACTTCGTTTAAAACGACCAATGTTAGGAGCATGTATTGGTGGTGCTGTTGGTGGATTAGTCGGTGGATTTTTCCAAATGAAATGTTTTGGAATTGCAACACCAGCAATCGTAACGATTGTTCAGTATGTAGAAAAAGGAAAACCACAGACATTATTATTTGCAGCACTCACAATTTTGGTCACAGTAGTTGTTACATTTGTTGCAACACTGATTATTGGCTTTGAAGATATTGTAGATGAAGATGATGATTTAGATTTTGTAGAAGAATCTAATGCACAGTTATTAGATAATGAGATTAGCATTACAAGTCCACTTGAAGGGAAAGTGATTCCTTTAACAGAAGTGAAAGATCCAACATTTTCGCAAGAAATTTTAGGAAAAGGAGCAGCGATCATTCCTGAAAAAGGAGTTGTCTATGCACCATTTGACGGAAAAGTAGATGCTGTTTTTGAAACAGGACATGCATTAGGATTAGTAAGTGAAGATGGAGTAGAACTTTTGGTACATGTAGGAATCGATACAGTAAATTTAAAAGGAAAATATTTTACTCCAAAGAAAAAATCTGGAGATACAATGAAAAAAGGGGATATCTTACTAGAATTTGATATTGACAAGATTAAAGCAGATGGATACGATGTAACAACACCGATCATTATTTCCAATACAGAACAATTTGCAAAAGTTAAAGCATGTGAAGATAAAGTAGTAACAAAGGAAAGTAAATTATTAAGTGTACAGTAGCAGAAAGGAAGCGTAACATTTATGGAAGAAATGAAAGTTACAAAATTTCCAGAAGGATTTTTGTGGGGAAGTGCTTCAGCTGCCTATCAGATTGAAGGCGGCTGGAGAGAAGATGGAAAAGGGATCACAAACTGGGATCAATTTGTAAGGATTCCAGGAAAAACATATAAAGCGACAACCGGAGATGTTGCAGTTGACCATTATCATCGCTACAAAGAAGATATTGCGTTGATGGCGGAAATGGGATTAAAAACCTATCGTTTTTCTGTTTCATGGGCAAGAATCTATCCGGAAGGAAGAGGAGAGGTCAATTCCAAAGGAATTGAGTTTTATGAAAATATTATTGATGAATGTTTAAAATATGGGATTGAACCAATGGTGACAATCTACCATTGGGATCTTCCTCAGGCATTAGTGGATCTCTATGGAGGATGGGAATCTGAGGAGATCATTGAGGATTATGTAAATTATGCTAAGACTTTATTTAAGGCATATGGAAGTAAGGTAAAATACTGGATTACATTTAATGAACAAAATATTTTTACATCACTTGGATGGCTGACAGCACAGCATCCTCCAGGAAAGTTTGACGATCAGAAAACATTTTATCAAGTGAACCATCACGTCTTTATGGCACATGCAAAGGCTGTTTTGGCATATCGCGAGATGGGCGGAACAGGAAAGATTGGTGCAAGCTTTGCTTATACACCATCTTATGCACTTGATTGTAAACCTGAAAATGTTATGTCAAAACATGATTATGATGAACTGAAGAATTTCTGGTGGATGGATGTTTATGCATATGGAAGATATCCTAAAGCAGCCATGAATTATTTAAGAAAAAAAGGATTTGCACCAGTTGTCACAAAAGACGATCAGAAAATTTTAAAGGCAGCAGCGGCAGAGATTGATTTTATGGGAGTTAATTATTATCAAAGTTGTGTATGCGAGTATAATCCGATGGATGGAGTAACACCATATGGTACAATGAATACAACAGGAGTGAAAGGTTCTGCGCAGGTACTTGGAGTTCCTGGAATTTATAAAAATCCAGGCAATCCATATTTGATGACAACAGACTGGGATTGGAGTATTGATCCAGTTGGGCTTCGCTATTGTTGTCGTGAGATCACAAGTCGTTATGATCTGCCAATCATCATTTCGGAAAATGGACTTGGAGCATTTGATAAGAAGACGGAAGATCATAAGATTCATGATGAATATCGAATTGATTATCTAAGAGAACATTTAAAAGAATTAGGAAAAGCCATCGAGGAAGGCTGTGAAGTGCTTGCATATTGTACATGGTCTTTTACCGATTTGTTAAGCTGGCTGAATGGATATCAAAAACGATATGGATTTGTGTATGTAGATCGCGAAGAAGAAGAGGGCGCTACATTAGATCGATATAAGAAAGATAGTTTTTATTGGTATCAAGATGTGATCAAACAGGATGGAGAGAATCTGTTTAAAGAATAAATAATTAGAAATTTTGGATAAAGAAAAAAAGAAGCAGCAAAAACCAGCCTATAAAAAGAAAACATTCTTAAAAAACTGAATAACTTTGATATAAAAATGAAATCTTAGGATCTTTTCAGTGAAAAGATTCTGGGATTTTTTATATATTGTATACAAAAAATAAAACACAAAAATCGTTAAAATAAGACAAAAATAACAGTGTAAATTGTATCGAAAATCATGTAAATGTGCAGTTTTTATAATGAAAAACGAGAAAAATGAAAAAAATTATGTAAAATACACAAAAAAGTTTTGCAAAATCTGAAATTTGTGGTACAATAAGTTCAATGACATATGAATGTGACATAATTAATTTTAGGAGGTATTGACATGGCAACAAAATGGGTCTACAAATTTAGTGAAGGAAATGCCGAGATGCGTAACCTTCTTGGAGGAAAAGGTGCAAACTTAGCAGAGATGACAGGACTTAATTTACCAATTCCTCAGGGATTCACAGTTACAACAGAAGCGTGCACAAACTATTATGACTGCGGTGGAAAGATCAGTGATGAAGTAGCATCACAGGTAATTGAAGCAATGAAAGACTTGGAAGAGATTCAGGGAAAGAAGTTCGGAGACCTTGAAGATCCTCTATTAGTATCAGTAAGATCAGGAGCAAGAGTATCCATGCCGGGTATGATGGATACGATCCTTAACTTAGGATTGAATGATGAAGCTGTCGAAGGATTTGCGAAGAAGACAGGCAATCCTCGTTTTGCATATGATTCTTATCGTCGTTTTATCCAGATGTTCTCAGACGTTGTAAAAGAAGTGGATAAAGCGAAATTCGAAGATGTCTTAGATGACATCAAAGCAGAGAAAGGTGTGAAGTTTGATACAGACTTAGATGCCGATGATCTGAAGGAAGTGATCAAGAGATACAAAGGTATCTATCGCAAAGCTTTGAATGAAGAATTCCCTCAGGATCCAAAGGACCAGTTATTTGAAGCAATCAAAGCGGTATTCCGCTCTTGGGACAACCCACGTGCTATCTATTATCGTCGAATGAACGACATTCCAGGAGACTGGGGAACAGCTGTTAACGTTCAGACAATGGTATTTGGTAACATGGGAGATACATCAGGAACAGGTGTGGCATTTACAAGAAACCCATCTACAGGTGAGAAACAGATCTACGGAGAATACCTGATCAATGCACAGGGTGAAGACGTAGTAGCTGGTGTTCGTACACCACAGCCAATTACTAAACTGGCAGAAGACTTACCAGATTGTTATAAACAGTTTATGGACATTGCTCATACACTGGAAGAACATTATCGTGATATGCAGGATATGGAATTTACAATTCAGGAAGGAAAACTGTACTTCTTACAGACAAGAAATGGTAAGAGAACAGCCCCAGCTGCACTCCGTATCGCCTGTGAATTAGTAGATGAAGGAAAAATCACAAAAGAAGAAGCAGTTTCAAGAATTGATGCGAAAGCATTAGATCAGTTACTGCATCCAAACTTTGACCAGGCAGCATTGAAAGCCGCTCTTCCAATCGGAGAAGCACTTCCAGCATCTCCAGGAGCTGCTGCTGGTAAAGTATATTTTGATGCTGAGATGGCGAAACTGCATCATGAAGCAGGACTGAAAGTTATCTTAGTTCGTTTAGAAACATCACCAGAAGATATCGAAGGAATGCATGCAGCAGAAGGTATCTTAACAGCTCGTGGTGGTATGACATCTCACGCAGCCGTTGTAGCACGTGGTATGGGAACAGCGTGTGTAGCAGGATGCGGAGATATCAAGTTTGCTGAAGATGGCAAATCTTTCACATTAGGTGGAAAGACAGTACAGGAAGGAGATTATATTTCCTTAGATGGATCCACAGGTAAGATTTATCTGGGTGAGATCCGTACAGTACCTGCAAGTATCAGTGGTAATTTCGATCGTATCATGACATGGGCCGATGAGATCCGTACATTACAGGTAAGAACAAATGCAGATACACCTGCCGATGCATTGAATGCAGTGAAATTCGGAGCACAGGGTATTGGACTTTGCCGTACAGAGCATATGTTCTTTGATGCAGAGAGAATTCCAAAGATTCGTCGTATGATCCTCTCTACAACAAAAGAAGCAAGAGAAATCGCATTAAATCAGTTAATTCCTTATCAGAAGAAAGACTTTAAAGATTTATATGAGGTTATGGAAGGAAGACCGGTCACAATCCGTTTCTTAGATCCACCTCTTCATGAGTTCCTTCCAAATACAATGGAAGAGATTACAGCTCTTGCCAAAGATATGGGAGTTACAGTAGAAGAGATCAATATGAGACGTGCAGCTCTTCATGAATTTAACCCTATGATGGGACATCGTGGATGCCGTCTGGCAGTTACTTATCCAGAGATTGCCAAGATGCAGACAAGAGCCGTTATGGAAGCAGCAATCGAAGTAAAACAGGAAAAAGGATATGATATCGTTCCTGAGATCATGATTCCATTAGTAGGAGAGAAGAAAGAGTTAGCATATGTTAAAGAAGTTGTTGTACAGACAGCTGAGAAAGTAAAAGCTTACTATGAATCTGACATTAAGTACAAAGTTGGTACAATGATTGAGATTCCTCGTGCAGCATTATTGGCAGACGAGATTGCCGAAGAAGCAGAATTCTTCTCTTTCGGAACAAATGACTTAACACAGATGACATTTGGATTCTCTCGTGATGATGCAGGTAAGTTCTTAGAGTCTTACTATGAGAACAAGATTTACGAATCTGATCCATTTGCTAAATTAGACCAGAAAGGTGTTGGACAGCTGATCGAGATGGCAGCTAAGAAAGGAAAAGCAACTCGTCCAGATATCCACTTAGGAATCTGTGGAGAACATGGTGGAGATCCATCATCTGTAGAATTCTGCTACAGAGCCGGATTAGACTATGTATCCTGCTCACCATTCCGTGTACCAATTGCAAGATTAGCAGCAGCTCAGGCAGTATTGAAAGACAAATAAGTCGATCATTATTCATATAATCTATAACAATTCATTCTAACGAAAAGAGATTCATCAATTATGATGAATCTCTTTTTGGATATATGTGCAAGAACAAACATAATTTATACTTTTGATACTTACATCATGTTATAATATCACTATATATTAAAAGGGAGATTGATTTATGATCGATACATTATTATTTGATTTAGACAATACATTACTGGATTTTGATAAAGCAGAAGCCAATGCAATTACAAGGGCATTAGGTGATGTAGGAATTTCTGTGACGAATGAGATGCGTGATTGCTATCATAAGATTAATCTTGCTCAATGGAAATTGTTGGAACAAGGGAAAATGACAAGAGAAGAAGTAAAAATGCGCAGATTTAAGCTTTTATTTCAAGAATTTGATATAAAAGCATCACCACAGGAAGTGGCAAAAGATTATCAGGACTATTTAGGACAGGGACACTATTTTATCGAAGGAGCCGAAGAAGTTTTACAGGAATTATCAAAGAGATTTCGTATCTATCTTGTAACGAATGGAACATTGTCTGTACAAAGAGGAAGATTAAAAAGTTCAGGAATTGAGAAGTATCTGCAAGGTGTTTTTATTTCCGAGGAAATTGGATATAACAAACCAAGCATTGAATATTTTGAGAAATGTTTTTCTAAGATTCCAGATTTTAAGAAGGAGAACACAGCGATCATTGGAGACAGCTTGAGTTCTGATATTCAAGGCGGGATCAATGCAGGGATCAAGACAATCTGGTTTCACAGAGCACAAGATCTGACAGAAGATCCACAACCAAAACCCGATTATGAAATCAATAGTTTAAAATCTTTATTAAAGATGTTAAAATAGAGACAGTAAAATTATTTATCTAAATTAAAATAAGGATTTTAGAACAATGAAGAAATTAAAAATAGCAGGAATCGTTCTGATATTGTTTGTTTTGTATGTGATCGTTGGAATGCTTGTACCATTTGTACATATGCAATCGGTAAGCAAAACAAATAAGTCAAAGATTCATACGGAAACGTTTTATTCAACATCAGATAAAAATGGATCAGACCGAGCAAAGATCGTCAGTGATAATCAGGAAGCACTTGATCTGCGGTTGGATATGATACGAAAAGCAAAGAAAGAGATTATTCTATCAACCTTTGATATCCGTGAAGGAAGCAGCAGTGATGATATTTTCTCAGAATTACTCAAAGCTTCCAGACGAGGTGTCAAGGTAAAGATTCTGGTTGATGGGCTTTATGGAACGATCCATATGAGTGGAAAAGATATTTTTGCGGCAGTTGGAAGTGAGCCAAATGTTGAAATTCGTTTTTATAATACGCCAAATTTTTTGAAACCATGGACGATCAATGGATGTCTGCATGACAAATATATTGTGGCAGATCATAAGTATCTCTTAATGGGTGGCAGAAATATGTTTGATTATTTCCTTGGAACACACAAAGGAAAAAGCAAAGGTATAGACAGGGAGATTCTGATCGTCAATCAAGGATCAAAAGATCAAGGTGCAGTCGGACAGATCAGAAGATATTTTCAAAAAGTCTGGAACTTAGAAGTCTGCAAAACAAAATTTAGTACATGCTCAAAGAATAAAAAAGAGAAGGAAGTCAAGCGCCTTTTATCCCATGCAGAGAAAGTGAAAGTTCCAGATTATGATTATCAAAAGATTACAGTTCCAACGAAGAAAACAACACTGGTAACCAATCCGACAACAATTTATGGAAAAGAACCAGTTGTATTTGAAACGCTGAAGCAGTTGATGTTACAGGCAAAAAGCAAAGTTATCATTCATACACCATATGCAGTGTTTTCCAAAGAAATGTACGAAGGGATCGCACAGGTGAAACAACAGGTTCCGAACACAACAATGATCTTGAATTCAATCGCATCAGGAGATAATATTTGTGCATCAGCAGATTATCAAAAGAACCGATCAAAGATTTTAGGTACAGGAGTGTCACTGTATGAATATATGGGCAGACATTCCACACACGGAAAATCTCTGATCATTGATGATGATATAGCAGTGGTTGGTTCTTACAACTTTGATTGCAGAAGTACCTATGTAGACACAGAAACGATGCTTGTTGTACAAGGAAAAGAGATCACAAAACAGCTGGAAGAAGATTTTAGCAGATTAAAAAGCGGATCTTTGAAAGTGAATCAAGATGGAAGTTATCAAAATGACAAGGATGTAGCAGAACGCACGATGGATAGCAAAAAGCAGGGTATGATCAAGATTTTGTCTTATATCATACAGGCATTTCGTTATTTAGCGTAAACTCTCATCATAATATAGAAGGAAAAGAAAGACATGAAAGGTATTAAAATCATATTTTTTGACATTGATGGTACATTGATCGCTATGGATCAAGATACGATTTCAGAAAAAACATTAGAAGCATTAAAGCGACTACAGGAAAAAGGAGTCAAACTTTGTTTGGCAACAGGAAGAGGACCGATGCTTGTCCCACATTTTGAAGGAGTTGAGTTTGATGCATTTCTTACATACAATGGGTCTTATTGCTATGATCACAGTGGAACACTCTATAGCAATTGTATTCCATTAAAAGATATTGAAAGGATCATTAAAAATGCAGACAAAATGGGAAAGCCAGTTGCATTAGCAACGAAAGACCGTATGGCTGCAAATGGAAAAGATCAGGACTTGATCGATTACTATGCATTTGGGAATGCCGAAGTTGATGTAGCAGAAGATTTCGAAGATATAAAAAAAGAAAAAGTTTATCAAGTGTTGATGGGTGCAAGAGTAGAAGAGTATCAAGAGATCTTAAAAGGTGTCCAGGGAGCTGAGATTACGGCATGGTGGGATCGAGCAGTTGACATCATACCGGTCAATGCAGGAAAAGGAGCAGGGATTGAGAAAATGTTAAAATATTATGGCATAGATAAATCTCAGGCTATGGCATTTGGGGATGGCAATAACGATATCGAAATGTTAAAAGCAGTTGGCAATGGAATTGCAATGGCAAATGCATCCGATGATCTGAAAGCAGTGGCAGATGAAATCTGTGGAGATGTTTCGGAGGATGGAATTTATCATTATTGTTTGGAGAAGAGACTGATTTGAGCAGCAGATGAGGGCGATGAATTCTGTCCTCGTTGTGATGCAAATCTTACATTGCAGAAAAGATACTGAATATGGAAAAGCGTACGATGAAACCATTATATGCAAAAGACAAGCGGGATGCATGCATCATCGTAGCAGTGAACCACAGAAAATATGATCTGGGCGATATTGATGAAATACTGGAAAATCAAAGGTTGACGAAATTATCAAAAGGAATTGAATAACGGATTTATTACATCCTCACCATTATGGTGGGGATTTCTTTTTATTCAGAAGTGTACAATTGTAACCAAACAAAAGAAGGAGAAATGAATATGAAGAAGAAAATATTGTTAGGATTAATGCTTATTTTTCGTTTAATGGATATGGGGTTAGTCGTAGACAATTTGAAGCATATGTAGAAAAAGTAAAAACAAAATTTTCAGATATTGAAACTGACGACAGTGACATAAAATATTTTGAAGCAAAAAATAATAATGGTGATGAAATAGAATTATCATACTATACGGAAATTCAGGTTAGAGTTACAAAGAAATTAGCGGATATTCAATAAATACATAGGAAAATATTTTACAAAAAAATTTCACAAGAGTATAATTAAAGAAATTTAAATTTACGGAGGAAGATCATGAGCAAACTTACAGATTTTATAAAGTTAATGACTGGTCATTTTGACAACAAAGAACAATTTGACAAAATGCAGGCAGAAGGAAAAACATATCCATATGCAAAACACATCAATACAGCATGTAACGATAAAATCAAAAATCTCCCAGAAAACTTCAATGGTACATTTGTTGTAGAAGAAAGTTACTATAAAACAGATGGAAAAAGCCACACATCACCGCATCTTTTTCTTATTTCAGAGAATAATGAAGGAATTGTACTTTCTTCCTACGATATTCCGAATGGAGAAGATAAGAATACATTTTCTTATGATTCTATGAAAGCAGTAGATTACAGTGAACTGAACGAATCAAAAAAATTCACACCAGCACTTTATCGCGAGAAGGATGGTGTCTGGGAAGGCGGCAGTACAAGCCAGTTTTCACCAGTTATGATATTTAAATTATGGGAAAGATTTTCAGAGGATAGTCTGGAGGTATCAGAGATCATAGAAGTAAATGGAAGAAGAATATTTGGATATGATGATCCAATCGTGTATAAACGGAAGATTTTTGTTTGATTGTATCTCACTACACATCATGTTATAATGTTTTGTAAATTATAGCATAAAAGAAAGATTTCCATGGGCGAGCATAGTGGAGGTGTATATGGCAGACACTTTGAAATTACCAGTAGGTGTTGATAGTTTCGAAAAAATCAGAAGAAACAGATTTTATTATATAGACAAGACAAAGCTGATAGAACAACTTGTAGAAATGGGGGGAGAGGTAACACTGTTTACGCGTCCTCGTCGTTTTGGAAAGACATTAAATATGAGTATGTTGCGTTCCTTTTTTGAGATAGGTGCGGATGCCTTATTGTTTGAAGGGTTGTATATTGCTAAAAACAAATCCCTTTGTGAAGCGTTATTATCAACAAATGATTTCTATGATTCGAGGGATTTTGGTTTTACAGATCATGAGGTAAAGAAAATACTGGATGATTATGGATTGACATCACATTTAAAAGAAATAAAGGAATGGTATGATGGATATCATTTTGGTAATGCTGATATATATTGCCCATGGGATGTCATAAATTATATAGATCAGCTTAAGTATGATCAGTCAATGGATCCACAGGATATCTGACACACAAAGGCCGTACAGAAAGTGGAAAATACCATCTGATAATTCCAAACCGAGAGATCAGGAATCTTTTTGTAAAGAAGATCAGAGAGTGGTTTTCGGATGTCTCAAGAAAAGATGGAAAGACACTGGAGGAATTTTGCAGTGCATTTATCAAAAAGGATTCCAAAAAGATAGAACAGATTTTTGGAGATTATCTCTGGAACACGATCAGTATAAGGGATACAGCAGTTGCCAAAGAAAATTTCATCAAGTACGGGATTGCATGTTATAAGAAATTTTCTAAAGTAGTGATAGGGGAATAAAAGTTTATGTCTGATACGGCAAAAAGAAAAAAAACAAATATGATCCATATCGGCATCGGTATTCTGACGGTACTTTTAGTGGTTTTTATCGTCATTCTGATGCAGTTGGTCTCGAACATTCAGGGAACAGCCCGCGTTGTAAATTATGCGGGGTTAATAAGGGGAGAAACACAAAGGATCATTAAGCTAGAGAATTCTGGACAGCGAGAAGATGAGATGATCAAGGAAGTGCAGTCCTTTATCGAAGGCTTGCGTCATGGCAATGACCAATTAAAACTCGTACGGTTAAAGGATGATGATTTTCAGGATAAGATGAAGGAACTGGATGAATATTTTATTTCCTTACACAAAGAAATTTATCGCGTGCGGACGGTCGGCTATGAGCATACAGATATCATTTCAAAGAGCGAGAGATTCTTTAAGATCTGTGATGAGGCAACAGGTCTTGCGGAAGTATATGCACAGAGAAAAGCAACGTCATTAGCAACTCTTGAGAAATTCATCACAGCAGATATCGTTGTATTGATGCTGCTGATCGGATATGAGTTTATTAAAGCGGTCCGTTTTGCGGCGATGAACCGTATATTGCAGCATAAAGCTTATTTAGATAATGCAACAGGACTTCCGAATAAGAATAAATGTGAAGAGATATTAGGTGAACTGAATCCACCAGAGGATATTATCGTATGCAGTTTTGACCTTAATAATCTCCGTAGGATCAACGATAGTATGGGACATGATGCAGGAGATGCGTATATTTATCGGTTTGCTGTTTGTCTGCAATCTTCCATACCATCGGAACATTTTGTCGGAAGACTTGGGGGAGACGAATTTATCGCAGTGCTGCAAGGGCTTGATAAACAAGCGGTGAGAAAGCTATTTGAAGATCTTCGCAAAGATATAGCAGCAGAATCCAAAGAACATCGAGAGATTCCGTTAAGTTATGCAGCGGGTTTTGCTATGGCAAGTGATTATCCTGGCAAAACAATGAGAGAATTATTCAATGATGCAGATAAAAATATGTATATCAATAAAAACCATGTGAAACGGGAAGAAGCACTTGAAGAGAAGCGGTTGAATTATCAATTATTAAAACTGCTGAATCAACATGGAAAGAACTTTTTAGACTGTTTATATTGTGATGCTAAGCTGGATACATATCGTGTGATTCGTTCCAGTGAAAACTTTTTCTTAGCTTTAGATGGTGCGTATTCCAGTGCAGTAGAGCAGATCGTACAGGAAAAGATTGGGAAAGATGAGCAGAAGAACATTTGGGAAAGGCTTCAGATCACAAGGCTTCAAGAGAAGATGAAGGAGAAACAGGATGTACAGGAATATCAATATGATATGCAGGAAGAAGGATTCTATAAGCGTATGACATTGATCCCAGTTGACTGGGATGAAGATAAGAAATTACATCATTTTCTTCTGGCATTTGAAATCATCCGAAAAGGAGCTGACAATCAGACAGGGGCCAGAGAACAGTTACAGGTTTATTATGAACAGCTAAAACAATCAATCATTGAAAATGACAGTTATGTCGATGCACTTTTGGAATTATCCGATGTGATCTATACGGTCAATCTAAAGACAGATATTCTGGAGAGAAATATTATTCTAAAGGGAAAAGAGCAAAAGAACAAAGAGCTGTTTCTTGATTATCCATTACCATGTAATTATCAGGATTACTGCGCAGAATATGAGAAAAAAGTCACGAAGGAGACAAAAGCAGAGTATAATATGACAAATGATACGAAAAAACTGCTGGAGAGATACAACAATGGTGACACAAATATTTCTGTGGAATATTGTTTTCATGAAGATGATGGAAGTATTCGCTGGGTACAAAAAACAATTCTTATGACACAGATCGTGGTATACGATGAAGAGACAATGAGCGAGATTCCGACAGTTTATGCGATCACGCTCTTACAGGATACATCGCAAAGACATAAACAAGAAGAATTAGAACACGCACGTTTACAGGCAGCATTTGACGAAATGCGTACAGCAAGTCAGGCGAAGACCGATTTCTTAAGCCGTATGAGCCATGATATCAGAACACCATTAAATGGAATCATTGGACTTCTAAATATCAATGAAAAACATTTCGATGATCAGAAACTGGTATTAGAGAATCATAAGAAAATGGAAACTGCTGCCAAACATCTGCTTTCTCTGATCAACGATGTATTGCAGATGAGTAAGATCGAGGAAGGTCAGATCACACTGGCACACCAAGAGATTACTGTGAAGAAACTGATGCGGGAAGTTGAGACGATGATCAGAGAGCGGGTTCTAGAGGCAGGAATCCGATGGAACTATGAAGAAGATAACATAGATGACAGATATTCATATGTATATGCAAGCCCAGTGCATCTTCGTCAGATCTTATTGAATATTTATGGAAACTGTATTAAATATAATCATCCGGGTGGAACTATTTCTACAAAGATGGAACAAATGGATGTTCATGATAAGATCTGTATGTATCGTTGGACGATCAAAGACACGGGAATTGGTATCAGTAAAGATTATATCGATCATATTTTTGAGCCATTTTCACAGGAAAAGACGGATGCCCGAAGTGTATATCAGGGGACTGGGCTTGGAATGTCGATCGTCAAGGGACTGGTAGAACAGATGCATGGAGAAATCAAAGTGACAAGCGAGAAAGGAATGGGATCTACCTTTGTGATCACGATTCCATTTGAAATCGCACAGAAGAAAGAACAGCCAGTGGCTGAGAAGATAGTGGAGCAAGCAGATATTCGTGGTTTAAACTTATTAGTTGCCGAGGATAATCAATTGAATGCAGAAATCATACAGACACTTCTGACGGATGATGGAGCCAATGTCACTGTTGTGAAAGATGGGCAACAGGCAGTGGATCAATTTAAGAATGCTCCACAAGGAACATTTGATGCGATATTAATGGATATTATGATGCCGGTTATGGATGGATTGACAGCGACCAAGGAGATTCGATTCATCAAACGAGACGATGCAGCACAGATACCGATCATCGCTATGACAGCAAATGCATTTGAAGAAGATGCAAAGAAATGTTTTGCAGCAGGGATGAATGCACACTTAGCGAAACCATTTCAGATTGATAAGGTTGAAAAAACATTAGTACAATGTATTCATAAGAGTATATAATAAACAATATAGTAAAAATCTTTTTGCATGAATTGATATAATGGAATTGGGTGATAATATTGTCATTCTAAAAAATGTAAAAGGAGACCCAATAATGAGTAAAGGAATAAACAGCAGAAAAGTAGCAGTGATCGGAACAGGATTTGTAGGTTCATCTTCTGCATTTGCATTAATGGAAAGTGGATTATTTACTGAAATGGTGTTGATCGATGCTGATAAGAATCGTGCAGAAGGAGAGGCATTAGATATTGCCCATGGACTCCCATTTGCCAGACCAATGAAGATCACAGCAGGCGATTATGATGATATCGTGGATGCAGCGATCATTGTTGTGACAGCGGGTGCAGGACAGAAACCAGGAGAGACAAGACTTGATCTTGTCAAGAAAAATGTAGCAATCTTTCAATCGATCATTCCAGAGATCGCACAGAGAAAATGTGAAGGGATTCTTCTGATCGTAGCCAATCCAGTAGATATTTTGACACAAGTTGCAGTAAAACTATCAGGATTTCCTGAAAACAGAGTCTTTGGTTCTGGTACAACCCTAGATTCTGCCAGATTAAAATATCTGCTTGGAGAACATTTACAGGTAGATGCAAGATCTGTTCATGCATGGATCATCGGAGAACATGGAGATTCTGAAATCGTAGCATGGTCAAGTGCCAATGTATCAGGCGTACCAATTTCAGAATTTTGCGAGATGAGAGGTTACACAGAACACGACGAGCATATGGAAGAGATTGCACAGGGAGTCAAAAACAGTGCATATAAGATCATTGAAAAGAAAAAAGCAACATATTATGGAGTTGCAATGGCTGTCAGAAGAATCTGCGAAGCAATCATCCGAGATGAAAAATCTGTATTACCAGTATCTTCTATCCAACATGATACCTATGGAATTGAAGGTGTTACATTAAGTATGCCAGCGATCGTAGGAAAAAATGGTATTGAGAAACAACTGGCGATCAAGCTAAATGAAAAAGAACAGGAAGCATTGAAGAAATCAGCAGAAGCCTTGAAAGAAGTGTTAGAAGATTTGGATATTTAAAAATTTATTTTTGGCCAGGAGGATTCGTATGTGGTTTATGAAAAAGAAATGTTGTTACAGGCAGAAGTTTATGTGTATGAGAATGATCAAAAAATACAAGGATTTATAGGAGTAAATGGCGAACATATCGAAGGTATTTTTGTTTCAGGCGAAATGCAATCGCAATGAATTTTTATCAGAGAGAAGGTCTTGAAATTCAAAGAGAAGATTTTGATCAAGCGACGGGAGAAAAAGAATATGTAATGATATGGTCGCAAAAATAAATTCACAGGAGAGAAAAGTAATTGGAAGGAAATTTAACAAAAGGACCAATTTTAAAAACACTAACGAAACTTGCGGTGCCGATCATGGCATCGTCATTTTTAGGAACATTATACAATATTACAGACATGGCATGGATTGGACTTCTTGGATCAAAAGCAGTTGCCGGAGTTGGTGTCGGAGGCATGTTTACGTGGTTTTCACAAGGATTAGCTTCGATGTCGAGAATGGGAGGACAGGTACAGGTAGCACAATGCATTGGACGTGGAGACAGAGAAGAAGCCCATAAGTATGCACAGACAGCAGTTCAGCTGGCAACGCTTATGGGACTTTTATTTGCAGCAGTGATGTTACTGTTTTTGCATCCTCTGGTAGGATTCTTTCAGTTACAAGATCCAGAGGCATTGCAGGCAGCATTATCTTACACAAAAATAGCCTGTGGATTGATCGTGTTTTCATTTTTGACACTCACTTTAACTGGAATCTATACAGCACAAGGAGATTCAAAGACACCATTTATAGCCAATTTCATAGGTCTTGTAACGAATATGATTTTAGATCCATTACTGATCCTGGGGCTTGGACCAGTAAACAAATTTGGGGTAAATGGAGCTGCGATCGCAACGGTAAGTGCACAGGCAATCGTTATGACTATTTTGATCATCGGAATTATCCGACAGAAAAAAGAAAATGTACTAAAAGGAATCAAATTATTTACAAAAATTCCATTCAAATATCTAAGTGGAATCTGCAAGATTGGTATTCCAACAGCGATTCAGGGAATGGTTTATTGTGGAATTTCCATGGTATTAACTCGTATGGTTTCAGGGTTTGGAGCAGAAGCAGTTGCAGTCCAGAGAGTCGGAGGGCAGATTGAATCTGTTTCATGGAATACAGCCGATGGATTTGGGACAGCTCTAAATGCATTTATCGGGCAAAATTATGGAGCAGGAAAGATGGATCGTGTCAAAAAAGGATACAAAGCCTCTTTGTGTAGCGTTGGAATATGGGGAATCTTTATTACGATCATGTTTGTTTTTCAACCAAAGGCAATCGCAGAGATTTTCTTCCATGAATCAAAGGCAATTATGATCGCGATCGGATATTTGACGATCATTGGGGTGAGTGAAGCGTTTATGGCTGTAGAACTGATGACAGTAGGTGCGTTATCAGGATTAGGAAAAACACATTTATGCAGTGTGATCAGCATTCTATTTACCAGTGCAAGAATTCCACTTGCGATCATTTTAGGTGGAGCATTGCTTGGGCTGGAAGGTATCTGGTGGGCATTCTCTGTGACATCAATTGTAAAAGGAATTATCTTTGTATGTACATTTTGCTGGATCACGAGAGGCAAAGATGCGGCAAAAATGATAAAACTCAATAAGGAATAATAGAATTATTGCCGATAATGTAGTTTGATCATGTTTAACGGAATGTCTAAAATATATATATGTAGACTGGAAAGGATGTAATGATGAAAATATATATAGACTTTGATGATGTTATTTGTGAAACAGCGAAGTATTTCACTAAAATTGCAAAAGAATTATTTAATATTGATGTGCCATATAGGGAAGTACAGTTCTTTAATCTTCAGAAATCATTTGATTTAAGTGGAGAACAGTATGATGAATTGATGAAGGCAGGGCATATTCCAAAAAATTTACTAGATTATGAAGAAACACCGGGAGCTTCAGAAGTGATCAACAAGTGGGTTGATGAAGGACATGAGATTTTTGTTGTCACAGGAAGACCATTTGATTCTTATGAACCATCTAGAAGATGGTTGGATGAACATCACTTAAATAGGATTCCTATTTATTTTGTTGATAAATATGGACGAGAAATGTTCAAACAGGATCATACATATAATCTGACATTAGAAGAACTTTATTGCATGCATTTTGATTTTGCAATCGAAGATTCACCAGCTGCATTTGAACATGTGCAGCATTTTAAAGATTGTAAAGTAGCTGTGTATGATCGTCCGTGGAACAAGCAGGTGGAATTTCCAGATGAAAGCTTTGTGAGATGTCTGGATTGGCAGGAAATAGATAGATTATGGCAACAGCAGGCTGCTTTTCAGATTGCAGATTTATCTATATGATAAAGATGACGGATAGGAAACAGTAAGGTTTTTCTTGTGTACAGTAGAGCACTATAGTATAATAAAATCAGTTTTTGCATAAGTGTAAAAGGTATAATAAGGAAATTGGCAAACTAGATGAAAGTCTGGGACGCAAAGCTATAGGGCCTGTAAAATGGCAGCCAGTTGCAGAAATAGTAGGCACTGTCTGTTTGGCAGTGTTTTTTTGTTTTGAAACAACTTAAATTAGGATACAAACTTGCTAGATGGGCAATCAGGCATTTTAGTGTAATTATAATACCATGTAAGGGAATAAAGGTGAAAATGAATAAATCAGTATTGCAAAAGAGTATCATTTTAATATTATGCAGCTGCATCCTTTTTTCAATCTGTCCGGTTTATGCTTTTGCAGCAGAAAATCAGAAAGAGAGAGTTGTCAGGATTGGTGTACCGGATGATACATATGATAAGATAAATGGAAATGGAAAAAGAAGCGGATACGGCTATGAATATCTGCAGAAAATCGCAGGTTATACCGGGTGGAAATATGAATATGTAGATTGTACATGGGAAAATTGTTTTGACAAATTAAAAAATGATGAGCTGGATATTATAGAAGGAATCTCTTATACGGAGGAACGGGCAGAGACTATGCTTTTTTCCGCTATTCCAATGGGAGACGAAAGATATTATGTCTATGTAAAACCCGATCATACAGACATCTCATCCTCTGACACTGCATCTTTCAATGGGAAAAAGATTGGGGTGCTTATGGATTACCTGCCGGAAATGGTATTGAACGAGTGGGAAAAGAAATATGATCTGCATACACAGCATGTCAATGTTTCAAATAATGAAGATGCTTTGAAGAAAATTGCAGACGGAGAAATTGACGTTTTTGTATCGTTAGAGGATTCCCGTCTGGGTGGGTACGGAATGGTGGCCTTAACGAATATCGGCAGTTCAAAAATATATTTTGCGATTGGCCAGAGTCATTCTGATTTAAAGACAAAACTGGATAATGCTATGAGAAGGATCACAGATGATAATCCTTATTATGCAGATGAACTGCATAAGCAGTTTCTGTCAGTGGACAGTGTATATTTTCTGACGGGAGAAGAACAAAAATGGCTGTCAGAGCATGGAGCAATCAAAATCGGTTATTTGATAAACGATGGCGGGGTCAGTACTCTTGATACAGAAACCGGAAAAGTGAGCGGACTGATCATGGATTACACCCAACTTGCACAAAACTGCCTGGAAGTATAATATGGCGGCTGCAACGGTTAAAAATAGTTTTGATGAAAATGCTGAAAATACGGTTGCGATACCAAGAGAAGACAGTGATTTGAAGTCTTATGTTTCCTACAATTATCCACAGTAGCATGTGAAGGAATATGCTGCATGGAAGGATGCAAAGAAGGCTGTTTATAATGGAAAAGCAGACTGCATGATTATGGACTCAGGCAAGTTGGAACAATATTCTGATGATAATAAACTGCATAGTGTTTTTCTGGAAAAGTACGGTATGGTGTCATTTGCAGTCAGACGTGGAAATAGCATGCTGCTGTCTGTCCTGAATAAGACTATAAAAACAATGTCTGCTTCAAAATTCTCCAATGCTGTGTATATGTATGACAGTAATCTGAAGAAAGTTACGGTAAGGGAGTTTATAAGGGACAATTTCTGGTGCTTTACGGTGCTTGTTGTATCTGTTTTTTTGATCGTGCTGATACTGATACTTGGATTACTCCAAAAAGCCAGAATTGCAGAGAAAAAGGCAAAAAAGGCGAACAGTGCAAAGACAGATTTTTTGAGACATATGAGCCACGATATCCGGACACCATTAAATGGAATTATTGGGATGATCAATATATCAGAGCGTTATTATGGCGATAAAGAAAGATTATATGAATGTAAAGCAAAGGTAATGGAATCCATGGACTATCTGCAGTCCCTTCTGAATAATGTTCTGGATATCGGAAAAGTAGAATCTGGAACATTACAGTTGGTAAACAAGCCATTTGATCTGGTTGCAATGCTCGTAAAACAGATTTCGATTATTGAGACAAATGCAAAGGAGTATGGTATCAGTTTTGAAGGCGGAGCTTCCATGAGTACTTTTCATCACAGATATGTTATTGGCAGTGAGGAATATCTAAACCGCCTTCTTATGAATCTTGCTGGAAATGCCGTTAAATATAACCGAAGCGGTGGTAAAGTAAGCCTGTATTTCAATGAGATTTCAAGCGATGACAAGACGGCGGTTTTTGAATTTGTATGTTCTGATACGGGACTTGGTATGAGCGAAGAATTTCAGAAACATGCATTTGAATCCTATGCCAGGGAAGGAAAAGAAACAACGAATGGATATAGTGGTGCCGGACTTGGACTTTCTATTGTAAAAGATATTGTGGACATGATGAACGGAACAATCAAACTGGAAAGTAAAGAAAATGTAGGTACAACGTTTACCGTCACGATACCACTTGAGATTGATCATAATGCGGAGAAAGAACAGCAAAAAAAAGTGGAAAAGCCTGATCTGTCCGGTAAGAGTGTATTAGTAGTTGAGGATAATGAGCTAAATCTGGAAATTGCAAAAATGCTGCTGGAAGATGAAAAGATGGTTGTGACTACGGCAGAAAATGGCGAGGAGGCTGTGGATATTGTTTCCCAATCAGTTCCAGGCAGATTTGATTTTATTTTTATGGATATCATGATGCCGGTAATGGATGGATTAGAAGCAGCCAGACAGATAAGGACATTGAACCGTAAAGATACAAAAGAGATACCCATCATTGCGATGACAGCGAATGCATTTCAGGATGATATCAGGGACTGCATAGATGCCGGAATGAATGCACATATTGCAAAACCCATTGACAGTAAAAAAATAGAGGATACTTTGCAATTGGTTTTAAAACAAAAAATGCAGTAAGACAATTCTTTGTGTTGTGTTTCTGGCAGCCCCGGTCAGGGCGGCAGATTCAGACGAAGATATTGATGCGGCAGTGTAATTTTATTAAACCAGGGAGTTGACAAGGAGATGTATAGAGAAATATATTTGACAGACAGGAGATTTAATATGATTTCGAGAGCAAAGAAATATGTGGCAGTGTTACTGGTTTTTGTATGCGTGTGTATGATATTTTCTCCCCAGACTGCATATGCAGCCGAGGACAGTTCGCAGCATGAAACTGTCAAAGTCGGTTTCTTTGCCATGGATGGTTATCATGTGATGGATGAAGAAGGCAACCGCAGTGGGTATGGCTATGATTTTCTTCGGCTGATGGCCCGTTATTGGGATGTAGATTACGAATATGTCGGATATGATAAGAGCTGGGATGATATGCAGCAGATGCTTGAAGATGGCGAGATTGATATGGTAACATCTCCCCGCATAACACCGGAAAGAGAAGAAAAGTTTGATTTTTCACGTCCGATCGGAACCAATAATGGGATTCTGACCGTCCGCAGTGACAACAGCACGATTGTGGACGGCAATTACAGTACTTACAACGGTATACGTGTGGCACTTTTGAACGGAAGCTCACGAGATAAAGAGTTTGCGGATTTTGCAGGCAATAAAGGATTTACATATGATCCATTTTATTTTGATACGACAGAAGAAATGGAGGAAGCTCTTCAGAGCGGAAATGTTGATGCTATTGCTGCTACTTCTCTGAGAAAAACAAACAATGAGCGTATCGTGGATAAATTTGACAACAGCGATTTCTATGTCATGGTTAAAAAAGGTAATACAGAATTGCTGAATGAGATCAATTATGCAATCGACCAGATGAATGCAGTTGAGGGTGACTGGAAAACGACACTTTATAATAAAAATTATGAAAGCATAGAAACTAAGAATCTGGAATATACGGAGCAAGAAAAAAGTATTATTGCACAATATTCCAAGGACAACCCGCTTCATGTTCTATGTGATCCGACCCGTTATCCATATTCTTATAATGAAAATGGTGAGATGAAGGGTATTATCCCGGATTACTTCCGGAAAATTGCAGACTATGCCGGGATTTCCTATGAGTTTCTTACACCTGCCACCAGAGATGAGTATATTGCTTATCAGAAAAATAAGGAAACCACAGATATGAGCATCGATGCGCGCCTGGAAACAGATAACTATGCTGAGACGAAAAAATGGGGGATTACTGCACCTTTCATTACGATGCAGCTGGCAAGGGTGACACGGCGTGACTTTGATGGAAAAATTAATGTTGTTACTACTGTTGACCAGACAGCATCAAATTCAATTGAAGATGCAATGGCACCCGGTGCAGAAAAACTGATGTGCAGTACCAGACAGGAAATGATGGAAGCTGTCCGTAAGGGTAAAGCAGATGCTGCCTTCGTCTACTATTACATGGCACAGGCGTTTGTGAACAGTGACACTACGGGCACCATGACATATACTCTGCTGGAACAGCCTACATTCACCTACCGCATGGTAATTTCATCAACTGAGAACCATGCATTGGCTGGTATTCTGACGAAAGCAATGTATGCCATGCCCCAAAATCTTGTTGAAGATCTTGCAGCACAGTATACCACATACAAAGCAACAGAGCTGACATTTGTTGACTGGATCCGTCTGCATCCTGTTGTTACTGTTTTGGTTCTTCTTATTTTTGGATGGCTGCTGACTATTATGACTGCGACAATAGTGCGTCTCAGTGCAAGAAAAAAAGCTCAGAAGGCGGCCCAGAAGAAAGCTGAGGAAATGGCGGAACTGGCAGAGCATGCACAGGCTGCAAACAAGGCAAAAACAGCATTTCTGTCACATATGTCCCATGATATGAGGACACCGATGAATGCAATCATAGGATTTACCGGTATTGCAATGAAAAACAATCCGTCAGACGAAGTGAAAAATTGTCTGGAAAAGATTGACGAAAGTTCAGAGTATTTACTGTCGCTGATCAATGATGTATTAGATTTGACTCGCGTGGAAAGTGGAAAAGTGAAATACAATCCGGTACCGGCAGATTTGAAAAGTATCACAGATTCTGCACTGGATATTACAAAAGGCTTTCTTACGAACAGGGATATCAGCTTTAAGATCCAGCGTGAAGAAGCAAAGATTCCAAATGTACTTGTGGATCCTGTACGTCTGCGAGATGTGCTGGTCAATATTCTGAGCAATGCCGTGAAGTTCACTCCGGATGGAGGGACGATTACATTTGAAGCCCGGTGTCAGGAAAAGGGCGGGGATGGATATATAAATATGCATTATCGCATTTCGGATACTGGTATTGGCATGAGTGAGGAATTTACAAAAGAGGTTTTTGAGGAATTTGCACAGGAAGATTCCGATGTGAGAACGCAGTACCATGGAGCTGGACTGGGGATGGCTATCGTAAAGAAGTATGTAGATATGATGGGTGGAACCATTTCCGTGCAAAGCAAAAAGCAGGAGGGAACCACTTTTACTGTGGATATTCCTCTGGAAATTACAGATAAGGAATGTAATAAGTCAGACACAGGTTTTTCTGAAAAGATAAATCTTACAGGTGTGAAAGTCCTTCTTGCAGAGGATAATGAGCTGAATGCAGAAATTGCGACCGTGCAGCTGGAAGAGTTTGGAATGAATGTAGAAAGAGCTGTAGATGGAAAGAATGCTGTTGAGATTTTCAGCAATCATCCGGAAGGCACGTTTGATGTAATCCTAATGGATATCATGATGCCTGAAATGAACGGTTATGAAGTGGCAAAAGCAATCAGGGCGATGAATGACAGACCAGATGGAAAAAATATTCCTATTATAGCAATGACAGCCAATTCATTTGCTGAAGATGTTCAGGCATCACTGGATGCAGGAATGAATGCACATTTGTCAAAGCCGATTGTGATTGAGGAAGTTATAAAAACGATTTTAAGGTATGTTCATAATGATTAGCAGAGGTTCATGAATTAGTGGAATACAATTGACAGGAGGGCTAAAAGATGACAATGCAGGAGTGCTATAAAGCTATCGGAGGAAACTATGAGGCTGTTTTGGGACGCCTTCTGAGGAATAACAGGAAAGCAAATATTCCAATCGTTGCCATGACCGCAAACGCATTCGAAGAAGATAAAAAGAAGGCATTTAAAGCAGGTATGAATGCTCATATTGCAAAACCAATTGATATAAATACAATACTTGCTGTTTTTGACCAGGTGTTTGGTGTATAGAAGTTGTTGTTTCCCAATTGGAGCATACGTAAGTAGCAAGAAGACAGGCGGCTAATAATTATAAACTGGGGAAAAGTGATATGGAAGAATACAGAGATGATAAAAAAAGTAAATTGTATTATATGGATGAAATCCTTCATAAGATTTCTTCCATGAGTCAGGCAGAGAATGAAAAACAACTGGATGACATTACGCCATCTATACTGAAGAGCGTTGGAAAATACACAGCAGCAGACAGAGCGTATATTTTTGAATGGAGTTCAGAAAAAAAAGAAAGTTTTAAAAATACATTTGAATGGTGTGCCTCGGGAATCGAACCGCAGATACAGAATCTGCAGAAAGTTCCCGTCTGCCTGATGCAGAACTGGGTGGAAACATTTATCCAGAAGAAAAATATCATCATTTATGACCTGGAAGAAATAGCAGAAGAAACCCCACAGGAATATGAAATTTTAAAGCCTCAGAATATTCATGCTCTGATTGCTGTGCCGATTTATACAAATCATAAATTTATAGGCTTCATTGGATTGGATAACCCGGAGCTGAATCAGAATATGGTGTCCATGAATCTGTTATCTGATGTGGGGTGCCATATGGGAAGTGTCCGTGAAAACCTGAGAATGATGAAGGCACTTGAGGATGCACTGGAAACTGCAAATCTGAATGGAGAAATCATTGATTCCATCAGTAAATTATACTGGCTGATCTACCGAATGAATCTGGAAACAGGAACTTATGAAGAAATATCTGCCGGCAACGAGATGCATAAACTTACAGGCAAGCATGGAAAAACGGAAGAAGATTTCCAGCATGCTATCAATACAATTGTTGATGGGGAGCATCAGGAAATGATGAAAAAGTTCCTTGATACATCGACTCTGGCTGACAGGCTGAAAGACACGGAAAGTATTGCGGTTGAATACCGGGCACAAAGTGGATCCTGGCATCTGGCAAGATTTATTGTAAAAAAACGGAACCCATCTGGTAAGGTTACAAATGTTCTGTATGTTGTCCGGCAGATTGATAAAGAAAAACAGGTTGAAATTACTTATAAGCAGGAACTGATAAAAAAGAACAGGATTTTGTCAGGACTGAGCCGTGATTATACGACAGCTTTTGTTTTGAATCTGGATACGGATGAGTATGAGTTTGTATTTAATCAGGAGACAAATCATGCCCAGAAACATGAAGAGTTCAAAGCATTTTCAGATTATGTGGATGCCTATGCTTTTGCATTTGCACTTCCGGAATTTCGTGACGTAATGCGTCGGGAACTGGACCGTAATATGATTAAAAAGCATTTTGAAACAGAAGACGAATATCATTTTTCTTTTGAGACGTCACCAAATGCAGCAGGTTTGTCCTGTTTTCAGGCACATATTGTAAAAGAGTACGAGGAAGGCAGCCATTTTGCGTTCCTTGGTTTCCGAAGTATAGATGAGATCGTACAGAAAGAGCGTTTTTATAAAGATTCTTTGCAAAAAGTAAACCAGGAACTTAAGCATCAGCTGGACATGATCACATCTGCACTGCCGGGTGGTGTGAAAATCAGCAATGATGATCCGGAATATTCTTTTAAGTATGTTTCAGAGCATTTTGCACAGATGCTGGGATATGATACTCCGGAGAAATTGATGGAAGCTTCTGGAGGGACGATTGTTGACCTGGCGCATCCGGACGATCTGGAACAGGGAATTGCACAGGCGTTGGAGCAGTATAGTAAAGCGGATCATTATGAAATCACATATCGAATGAAATGCAAAAATGGATCCTGGAAATATATTGAGGACAGGGGACACAAAATTTGCAAACCGAATGGAGTAATCGAACACTGGAATCTGATTCTGGATAAAAATGAACTGGTGGAAAAAACCATTGCCTTGGAGAGCGAGAAAAAAGCAAACCAGAGTAAATCGGATTTTCTTTCCAGGATGTCCCATGATATGCGTACACCATTGAATGGAATTATCGGACTTATGGATATCTGCATGAAGCACCCGGAGGACAGAACATTGGTGGATTCCAGCCGCCTTAAAGCAAGAGTAGCGGCAGACCATCTGTTGTCGCTGATCAATGACACACTGGAAATGAGTAAACTGGAAAATGAAGAAACAAAAATTCCGAAAGAAGATTTTTATCTGCCGGATCTGCTTCGTGAGGTGGAAACCATTGCACAGATGAGGGCAGATGAAGAGTGTATTACGATTCATTTTATGGATGATCCTTATTCGATTCCATATCCGAATCTTACCGGAAGCTCCCTGCATGTAAAACAGATATTTTTAAATCTGATTACAAACAGTATTAAATACAACCGTAAAAATGGCTCAGTGGATTGCTTCTTGAAAGAAGAGAAGGAATCCGATGAAAGAGTGCTGGTAGATGTGACTATAAAAGATACGGGAATCGGAATGTCAGAGGATTTCCTGAAGAATATATTTCAGCCATTTGTTCAGGCTGATCAGGGCGCCAGATCATACTATAAAGGTACCGGACTTGGCATGGCGATTGTAAAAGAGCTGCTTGATCGTATGGATGGAACCATTCAGATTGACAGTGTGGAAAATCAGGGTACTACCATACATGTGGTCATACCTTTTGAAATAGCAGAAGAACCTGCAGTTGTACAGGAAATGTCTGAATTACCAAAGGAAAATCTGTCCGGGTGCCGTATTCTATTGGCAGAGGATAACGAGCTCAACAGGGAAATTGCGGCATTCCTTCTGAAAGATGAGGGAATTTCCGTCACAGAGGCGGAAGATGGACAGCAGGCAGTGGAATGTTTCCTAAAAATGCCGGAAGGATATTACGATGCGGTTCTAATGGATATCATGATGCCTGTGATGGACGGATATCAGGCAGCCAGGGCGATTCGTGGCAGTGGAAAGAAAGATGCAGAAATGATTCCAATCATTGCCATAACAGCCAATGCTTTTGCTGAAGATAAAAGAAAGACGATGGAGGCAGGGATGGATGCGCACCTGTCAAAACCTTTAAATGTACAGGAACTGATGGATACAATCCGAAAATTCTGTGCTGGGAAGCAGATATGTCAGTGACCGAGAAGAGAATAACAGAGGGATAGCAGAATGAAAAAGGACAGCGAACTATATAAAAAAATAAAAGTACATTGCTATATTGTTGGATTGATTGCTTTTCTGACAGCATTGATTGTTGGCGTTTTTCTGCTTCATAATTTGGAAAAGGATGAAAAGACAACCGGAAAATATATGGCGCAGATTACTGAGAAAAGAGTCAGGGCAAGACTGGATCAGTATAGCATGCTCTCTGCTCTTTTGGGAAATTATATCAGTGCAGGAGAGAATCTGGATGAGAATACATTTTCTGAACTGGCAGAAAAGATTCCTAATGAAGATGGAGTGATAAAGGCATTTGAACTGGCACCTGAAGGGATTGTTACAGACATTTATCCGAAAGAGGGAAATGAGGGGGCTTTTGGACTGGATATGCTGCAGGAACATGAACGGAAAAAGGATGCAATTCTGGCAAGGGATAGCGGGAAATATACGCTTGGAGGACCATACCAGTTAAAGCAGGGGGGAACAGGAGCATTGCTTTTTAATCCGGTTTATCAGGACAATAATTCAGAACAGGGTGAGTTCTGGGGCTTTGTGATTCTGGTGATTGACTGGGATCGTTTCATTAGAGAGATAAATCTTGATTATTTAAGCGATGCAGATTTCTGTTACAGAATTTGGACATATGACAGAAGCAGCAGCGACAAGATTATTTTAGCAGAGAGCCAGGATAATATGTCGGATAATATTCTGACAGTAGAATGTACAGTGCCAAATAACACATGGTATTTTGACATTATACCTTCAAGGGGATGGATTCCACGTTTTTACCAGATTATGTGTATTGTCATTTCTTGTATATTCTCATTATTGATTGCTACAGTATTTTATTTAATATCCAGTAAAAAACACAGGGAAAGACAATATGAAGCAGAACTGGAAAAATCTGCTGAGCAGGCGAAAAATGCCAATGAGGCAAAAACAAGATTTTTATTTAACATGAGTCATGATATCCGGACTCCGATGAATGCAATTGTAGGTTTTTCCGGTTTGTTGGAGAAGAATCTGCAAAATGAAAGAAAGGCAAAAGAATATCTGGAAAAGATACAGTCTTCCGGTAATCTTTTGCTGAGAATCATCAATCAGGTTCTGGAGATGGCCCGGATTGAAAGTGGTACTGCGGTATTGCAGTTAAAAGCTGAAGATATGGATGCATTATTTCACAGAGTAAATACAGTGTTTGAAGAGGATGTCAGAAAGAAGAACCTGCAGTATCATGCTGTTTTAGATGTAAGACATCATTATGTTGTCTGTGATCAGACAAAGTTACAGGAGATCATGCTGAATATTATCAGTAATGCTATAAAGTATACCCCGGAGGGACATTCAATCTATGTAGAAGTACATGAGGCGGTATCAGAGAATCCTTCAAAGATACGCTATATTTTTTCATGTGAAGATACGGGCATTGGTATGAGTGAAGAATATCTTCCACATATCTATGAAGAATTTTCCAGAGAACATAGTACCACAGAAAACAAAGTGCCGGGAACCGGGTTGGGACTTCCTATTATCAAATCTATGATAGAGCTGATGGGTGGAAGTATTCAGGTAGAAAGCAGACAGGGTATTGGAACAAAATTTACGATAGATCTTTCTTTTGACATAGCATTGAAAGAAGAGGTATATGGAAGTGAGGATACCATAGAGTCATCTGCAATTCATACAATAAAAGGGAAAAGAATTCTCCTTGTAGAAGATAATGAGCTGAATGCGGAAATAGCAAAGACAGTTCTCGAAGATGTCGGAGCGTTAATTACCAGAGCGGAGAATGGACAGCAGGCACTGGAACTATTTAAAGAGAAACCGGCAGGAACATTTGATGTAATTTTGATGGATCTGATGATGCCTGTTATGGATGGATATACAGCTACGAGAAAAATCAGGGAATTAGAACGTTCAGATGCAAAAACAGTACCGATTATAGCTATGACAGCAAATGCATTCCAGGAAGATGCTGAAAAGTGCATTGCCGTGGGTATGAACGCTCATTTGGCGAAACCTTTGGATATTGAAAAGATGAAAAAGACTATTAAAAGTATTTGTTCCTAATATAGGCGGAAATTAAGGAAATATTGAAATTCTTGTACAGAGAAAAAGATAGATTAAATAGTTATGAAAATCAAATACCAATCGACTATGCATGCGGATGGGCATTATCCTCCGATGATATGTCGTGTACAATGCAGATGTTATTGGATGATGCAGATACTTATATGTATAAAAATAAACAGTTATGCAAGAAATATAAAGGAAACAGAAAATATGAATAAAAGACAAAAAATACTGATTGTCGATGATGCAAAGTTCAACAGGGATATATTGAAAGAATTTCTTGGAGAAACCTATGATTATCTGGAAGCTGAAAATGGAAATCAGGCAGTCCAGATTATGGAAGAGAATCCGGGAATCGATCTGATGCTTTTAGACATCAACATGCCACAGATGGATGGATTTGAAGTCCTGAAATGGATGAAACTAAGCCAATGCATTGAAGAAACTCCTGTAATTATGATATCTTCGGAAGAATCTGTTGAGACTATGCGTAAAGCATATGAGATGGGAATCACAGATTATATTACACGGCCATTTGACTCTGTTATCGTAAAAAAGAGAGTTCAAAATACTTTGGGGCTATATGCAAATCAAAAGCGCCTGATCAATGTGGTCGTTGATCAGGTTTATGAAAAAGAAGAAAATAATAATATTATGATCAGGATTCTGAGCAATGTATTAGGATCACGCAACAGTGAGAGCAGCGAACATATTTTACATATCCGGACTGCGACGGAAATGATGCTGAGGCAACTGGTAAAAACAACGGATGCATATCATCTGACGGAGACTGATATTGCTATAATTACAACTGCATCTTCGCTTCATGATATTGGTAAAATACGCATTCCGGAAGAAATACTGAATAAACCCGGAAGACTGGCCGATGAAGAATTTAAAATTATGAAAACTCATAGTGAGATTGGAGCATCCATGATCCGGGACATGCATTTTTTGCAAAATCATCCACTGGTGCATACCGCATGGGAAATCTGCAGATGGCATCATGAAAGATGGGATGGAAATGGGTATCCGGATGGCCTGAAAGGAGAAGAAATACCAATCTCTGCACAGGTGGTGTCTATTGTGGATGTTTATGATGCTCTTACCAGTGAAAGATGTTATAAGAAAGCATTTGATCATGATACGGCAATCAAGATGATCCTGGACGGGCAATGCGGACAGTTTAATCCGATCCTTCTCAAGTGTTTGGAAGAATTGAGCCTTCAGTTTTCAAAAATGCTCAGCAAAGAGATGGATAGTAATAAATATTATTATGAGGCGCAGAGACTTTCGAATGAAATACTTAGTGAAAAATCTTTGCCGAACAAAAACTATTCGCAGAATGTCGTTAAAATTATGCAGGAAAAGATAGATTTTTTCAGATCGCACAGTGGCAAAAATTCTATCGAGTATAATGCAATTTCAGGGCAGCTAATCATAATAAACGAGGAGCAGCAGATACTTTGTCAGAGAGATGATCCTAAATTTGATATATTCAATGTGTTCGAAGTGAGCATGGAAGACATTCAACACATTAGATTTTTGTTAAATCAGACATCTGTACAAAATAATGAAATCACATTGCAGATAAAAGCGAAGGTGAAGAACGACAGTCAGATGTATCATCTGAAACTGCATACGTTGTGGTCGCCTTTAAAGAAAGATGGATATATAGGAATTGTTGGATATTTTGACACTGTAAAATAGAAAAATGCAAAGCAGTGGAGGGAATGCGGCATTAAGTAAAAATGGGAGAAACGTTGAAATTACAGCGTTTCTCTTATTTTTGTTTCAAAAAGCTTGAACACATTTGATCACTTTATGATAAAATACCAAGATTCCGATTTTCTATTAAATTTTCTCGAAAAATATTGACCTTCAAGTTACTTGATCGTTTACATTATAAGCAAGAAAAAGAAGTTTCTCGCAATGAAAGCGAGGCAAGTGTAAAGATTAAGTAGAAGAAAGGCGGGCGTAAGAGTATGAAAGAGAAAATGAGAAAAGTAAGATATCCAATGTTGATTGTGTGGGGAATATTTATGGGAGCTGCAGGAACAGCAGGAGTAAAATCATCGTGGCATGTAATACCTGGCTGGTTGATAGGTGTTATTGTCATACTGGGAATCATGGTGATGTTAACCTGGATGATTTCAGGGAAAAATGATAAGTCAATAACAACACCTGAGAAGGAAACGGAAAAATTAACATCAAAGTACAATTCAGAAATTTCCGTTATTTCAAAAGCAGTAGAAGAGCCTGTGGAGTTGGAATTTTGGGGAAAACGAAATGGTATTGATCAATTTAGAGTAAAAAGTATCGCTGGGCGGAATGTTGTGAGTGATCATGTTCTGTTGATTAGTTTTGATGGTTCAGAAGCCAGGGATGTGGCATTAGATGCAGTTGTAACAGGGAAAGAACATTCGGAGTATTTTGGAAAGATTGAAATGCTTTATTGTAAGAGACAGCAGGGACATTATGGGACGGAGAAACTTAAAACGGAAAAAATTGATAAAGTGATACTGAGTAAGGAACAATGGGAAAACGAAACAGGAAAAATAAAATTATTGGAATTATGGAATTGTATTCCATTTGAAAAATAGTATGAAATGCAGGAATATAGAAGGCAGTTATGAATAGCTGCCTTCTTACTATGTAAAGAAGCACTGGTTTGCGTTTTTACAGAAAATCCTGACAAGATACCAGAAGATCAATCTTCTTCCACTGTGTCTCTTCATCAATACAGTTGCCCTCTTCAACGGAAGCAAAGCCACATTGCGGAGAAAGTGCGATCTGCTCTCCGACTACGGAGCGGGCTTCGGCATAACGTTTTTTAAGAAAATCATGATCTTCCAGAAGCGGGTTCTTGGTAGAGATTAATCCTGCGACAAAGATAGCATCCTTATCTTTCAGGACAGACCATGGAGCAAAGGAACCGGAACGGGCATCGTCGTATTCTACGAAGAATGCGTCATACGGAATTTCAGCGATTACCGGGGCAACGGAATCGTAAAATCCATGGAACAGTGGATTTCCCTTGAAGTTTCCTTTACAGAAATGTGTTGCAATAAAGAAATCTTCCGGTTTGTGTTCCAGAGCTTTTGTTGATACAAGCTGGAACCAGTTCAGAATCTGTCCTTTTGTATATCCAAGAGCAGTTATCTTTTTCTGGAAGTTCTCATCGATGAGATAAGTCCATGATGTATCATCAATCTGAAGATAACGGCAGCCATGGTCATAGAAATCTAAAATTGCATCCTGATAAGCTTTTGCAATATCATCGATCAGTGCATGGATCTCTATTCCGTAATAAGGTGTCTCTTTATTACCAAGCTGAAGGAAGTGATCAATCAGGATCATATTCGGACCGGAAATACATTTTTTAGCCGTAATACCGTCATATTTTTGTGCCAGAGAATGAAGATAGTCCCACGCACGAAGCTCCGGGTGTGCCTTGGTCTTATCATAGAAGAACTTACCGGTAACGGTTCCAAGCTCAATTTCATTACTGGTTCCATTGATTTCTTTTGTGAAATGAATGGTATCGAATCCATCAAATTCTTTGAGCCAGTCCAAATGCCACCACCTGCGGCGGAATTCTCCGTCTGTTACATATTTCAAACCGTGTGCCACTTCCTTTTCTACCAGTGATGCGATTGCAAGATCTTCGGCTTGTGTTAATTCTTCTTTTGAAATCTTACCGTCTTTATAAGCTTTACGTGCTTCTTTAATTTCTGCAGGCCGTAAAAAAGAACCTACGATGTCATAAGTTAATGTGTCTTTTATCATATGAAAACCTCCGATTTTTTGATTATTTGTCTTTGCTTAGTTGATGATTTTATTATGCCAGATGTAATAGTTTTTGCATAATACTTAAAATTGTGGGTTTGGTATAGGTTTAAACTATATCATATGAAAAAGAAGATCAAAATTGCTGTTTGTGGATATTTAAAAATTTTTATTATCTTAAAAAGTGTATAATATAAATATGACATGTGTTACATTAGAGTTGAAATCACAGGAGAAAAAGGAAATCGAATATGAACAGCAGAAAAAAAGTCTTATGGAAGATATTCATTTCAACATTATATTTAAGGGCATTTACATTCGGCGGTGGCTACGTGATCGTAAGTTTTATGAAGAAGAAATTCGTAGATGAGCTTCACTGGATCGAAGAGAAAGAAATGCTGGATTTGGTTGCGATCGTATTCACTGGGTCAGACCCTATTAAGGGTACAGTGCGGAAAAGGGTATGTGGAGATGTGAAAGTCTTGCATACTTTTTTCTTGTGCGTTGAACATATATGATTTATTCTAAATAATAGTTAAGCAAATTTCAGTTTTTGAAACTGAGACATCGGGACTTTACAGGGAGGTTATTACATGAAGAAATTAGTATCAGTATCAATAAAAACGATTATCTTTTTTGTTGGTTGGGCAATATGTGTATCAGTTATACCTATACCGAATACAGCTAGTGCGGTAATCTGGAGATTTTGGGCAGAATTAATACCGCTTGTATCTATTATTGCGCTAACGCTTATCTTTTGGCTGATAGATAAAAGAAAGACACGCTTACATTTGACTGGAAAACTGGCTAATAATATCATATTAGGATGTGTAACAGGAGCAGTTTGGTTAGGCGTATCTGTTGGAATATTAGCTATAATAGGAGTTGTACATATAGATGGTAGAAATCAAATCTCTATGCTATGGTTGTGGATGATATCGGCTTTTCTCAATACTGTTATGCAAGAAATGTTGGTTCGTGGTTATTTATATCAGATGTTAAAAAGCAACTGCAATATAGGTATTGCTGTTATTGTATCTACTGGCTTATTTACATTTGCACATGGTGGTGCTTTTGAGGCGGGAATTCTTCCAGTGCTTAACGTCATAACAATGAGTCTTTTTGTGACGGCAGTTTTGGAATATACAGATTCCTTAATTGCTCCGATTGTAATTCATTTTTTATGGAATGGTCTTGGTGCAATTATTTTGGGAGGAGTATCTTTGGCAGAAGATTATCCACATTTATTTAACATGGTAATTAGTGGTAATTCAATTTTGTCTGGTGGTAGTTGTAAAATTGAAGGTAGCATAATTGTACTTCTTATGAATTTGATTTTTATGGTTGGATTTATAATGGCAAATAAGAAAAAGGGTAAAATATATAAATCCTAATTTACTTTGGAGAAGAGAATGAATAAAGGAAGTTGTAAGCAGGAAACAAGTCTGACACAACTTTGTGATAAAATTATTACCATATGTAAAAGATAAGAAAACGATAAGGAGAAAGAAAATAAATGATCTCTGTATTGGTTATAGAAGATGATACCCAGATTAGCCGTCTGATCGAGTCAACGCTGACCGCAGAAGGCTATCACTGTGAATGTGCACTTGATGGGCAGATCGGAGCTGACTGTATTGAGGAAAAAGTATATGATTTGATTCTTCTGGATTTGATGCTGCCCCAAATTAGCGGCTACGAACTGCTGGAATATATCGTAACTGTCGGAACACCGGTCATCATTATTTCTGCTATGGGACAGGTCAAAGACCGCATCCGGGGACTTCGTATGGGTGCGGATGATTATTTAAGTAAGCCGTTTCAGATTGGAGAGCTTTTGGCACGTGTAGAGACGGTACTTCGCCGTACAAAGCGGATACAGGATAAGATTACGATAGATGATGTGACGCTTGATCCGGTATCCCGCCAGGTATTTAAAGATGGGCATCAGATCAATCTGACTGTGAAAGAATTTGATCTTCTGATGGAGTTGGTTGGGAACAAAAATGTGGCTTTGAGCCGTGCCAGACTGTACGAAGCAGTCTGGGAGGAAGAATACAGTGGTGAGACCAGAACGCTGGATTCTCATATCCAGCGTCTGCGTAAAAAACTGGATTGGAATGACCGGATTGTGACAGTATTTCGCATCGGATACCGGCTGGAGGTTCATCAGTGAAATTTTTCTATAAGATATTTTTAAGCATGCTGCTGGTGCTGACGGTATCTTTGGCAACCATAGAGTACCTGACGGTATCGTACAGTCTGGAGCATGCATTGCAGCGGGAAGAAAATACCGCACTCTCCCAACATCAGATGGCCAAATATTCGATCCAGACAGTGCTACTTGGCATTACGGACGATTACACAACGTCCAATATGGAAAATATCGCAAAATCGGCAGAAACGCCTCTTGGTGCTCAAAGTGGTTTGTTTTTTGCCAGTCAGAACAGCCAGTCAGGGAGAGATGAGACAGTGTATTATAATTCCTGTAAGATCAATCCTTCGGACAGAATACCGGCGACGGGAATACTGGAATACGAGATACGGGAAACAGAAAAAGACAGATATCTGCAGGTTAGAAGCAGTTTTACACTCGATACCAACAGCTTTGTGCTGGTTACAGAGAAAAATGTAAAAGAACTGTTTCAGGATGCGGATACACTGCGCAGGCGCTGTGAATTCTTTTACTGGTGCATTCTTGCTACCGGTTCATTTTTTGTGCTTGTGATTACCTTTACCTTAACAAAGCCATTGCACAGACTGCAAGGCACAACCCGGAGATTTGCTAAAGGAGAGTATGATGTACGAGCAGAGATCAGTAGCCGGGACGAAATAGGGGATCTGTCAAAAACATTTAATTATATGGCAAAGACGATAGAAAGCAAGATGGAAGAGCTGAAGGATGCGGTCAGAAGACAGGAGGAGTTTACAGCAAACTTTGCCCATGAGCTGAAAACACCGATGACGTCAATCATAGGATATGCCGATACGTTGTATCAGAAGACTCTGTCGCCGGAGGAAGTACATCAACTGGCCGGAATCATTATGAATGAAGGCATGCGTCTGGAGGCGCTTTCCTTTAAGCTGATGGAGCTTGTTACGCTGTCGCAATCTAATTTTCAGCTGGAAGAAGCCAGGATTGATGAGGTTATTGCAGATGCTGTGGAAACGATCCAACCGACAGCAGAAAAAAGAAATGTTCGGGTGCAGCTTCAGACAGAATCAGCCTGGGTACGTCTGGAATATGATCTTTTTAAGACACTTTTATTGAATCTGATGGATAATGCCTTAAAATCGGGTACGGACCGGATAAATATACAGGGAAGCTGTGAAAAAGAACAGTATATGATTTCCATTCGTGATTACGGACGGGGAATCCCGAAAGAAGATCTGCAAAAGATCACTGAGGCTTTTTATATGGTGGACAAATCACGCTCGCGGAAGGAACACGGCGCAGGTCTTGGCCTTGCACTGGCAGTAAAAATCGCAAAGCTGCATCAGACAGAGCTTGTTTATGAGAGTGTGGCCGGACAGGGAACCTGTGTATCGTTTATATTAGCAAAGGAGGCGGATGATGAAGAAGAGGAGGATTAAAGTACGGTATATCCTTCTTACCGTGACACTGGCGTTTTTGATTGCACTGACGGGAATGTTCGTCCCCAAGCTTCTTCTGAATACAAAGGCAAAGAAACTGGCAACTGCCACAGGGAGAATGGATAATGGAGATGTATCGCCATATACCTATACGATGGATACAAAGACCCGGATTGCCAGAGTAGAAAAGCTGGTAGAGCAGATATTTATAAGTGGTGTAGATATGTATATAAACGTACGTGATCCTCTTGACACGGAGCTTTCCTGCGAACAGGCTCAGAGGACGATAAAAAAATTTCTGATAGCATATGCGGATATGCTGGAAGAATACGGACTTTTGAGTACGGTGGAGCGTAATGATACGGACGCGCCGGTGTTCGGTTCAGGAAATGATGGGAATCTGCAGTATCAGGACAGGCTGACAGAAAGTGGGGACGCACAGTTGGAGAGAGACTGTACCTATATTCAGATGGAGCCACCGGATTTTATGGTGTCGCCGGAGGATCAGCAATTGTCTGTATGGGTGGACTCAGGTTATATCTATGATCAGTTTGTGGAGATCACCATTGATGCTGTGACTGGGCTGCCGGTTACCGTACAGTTTGGCATAGCAGGTATAGAGCCTGATGAGACCTGGTGTGAAGCCACAGCAGCAGTGCTTGAAAAAGTATATGGAATAGATTTGAAGTTTGGCGCACCCGAGATGTTGTATGAGCCTTATGCCGGAGACATGATGCGTCAGGCAGGAAAGATGGACTTTGAATATGCGTATGGTTTTTCTTGTGTAACGCAGGACAATGCGCTGCATATGGAGTATCAGTACTATAGCGAAGATACCGGGTATGCGAAAAGTAAAACCTCCCGAGATGTATATGGTGAAATATATATATGCTTTTACGGGGAATAGAGCTGTACATTTTATGGAGTCTGGTACGGCTCCACTGCGATTTGACAACTCAGACACAACTTTGCGACAGGATGGAGATAACCTCCTGCTATACTGTGGATATACGGTATAGCAGGAGGCATTTTTTATGAAAGAACCAATGACAGATGCAAGGAGAAAACAACTTTACAGGATAAAAAAACGAAAAAGAAGAAAACAATGTATAAGAGTCGCTCTTCGCATGGCAGTACTGTGTTTTCTGGTTCTGTTTGCTGTGCAGAAAACAGCAGATCTGCTTCGGGTGGATGACAGTGACAGGATGGAGGATGCAGAACAGTCATACAGTGGACAGGGAGGAAAGACACGGACAAATACGGAAAAAACATGGGGAGTATTCGGAAAAGCAGATGTGCTGACACAGGAAGACAAGCTGCATAGTATAGAAGAAAGTGATGAGTATCCTGACCAGCTTAAGGAATTGGCAGAAAAAAATAGTGAGACAATTGATTTTGTCTATGATTATCCGGAAATGAAGGATAAAAAGCAAACGATTGATCTGTCACAAGAAGCCAAAACCGATACAGTACCGCTTCTATTGCAGTGGGATGAACGCTGGGGGTATATGCCGTACAGTGGAGGTCTCCTCGGCTACACCGGCTGCGGACCGACGAATCTGGCAATGGTCGTTTTGTATCTGACCGGAGATAAAACGGTTACACCGGCATCTGTAGCAGAATACGCAGAGAGTGCCGGATACAGTGTGCCGGGATCAGGTAGCAGCTGGACACTGATTAGTGAAGGTTGTGAACATTATGGGATTCATGCTGAGGAAGTGCCGATGAATGAGGACAGAATAAAGGCAAAACTGGATGAGGGATGTCTGATCATCATCAATGTAGGACCCGGAGATTTTACAGATTCCGGCCATTTTATAACGATAATCGGATATGACAGGGACGGTTTTATCATCAATGACAGCAACAGTCGCACAAACAGTAAAAAAAGATGGTCATATGAGCAGTTGAGCAGACAGATGCGGAATCTATGGGCCATGTATAACTGAAGGGAAAAGCCAGATGTTGAACAGCTTTTGAACAGTGATACTACCATATTTTTCATATAGCAGCGATTGAAACACAAGGATTTTAGAATTTAGATATTTTTCTAAATAGTTGTTGACAATTCTGTTTCGGCAGAATATATTATATTTAGAAATATTTCTAAATACTTTTGAAAGAAGTGATGCTATGGCTTTTGCAGATACTTTTAAGGCCTTGTCCGATCCTGCACGCCGAGAAATCTTACAGTTATTAAAGAATGGCCGAATGTCCGCCGGAGAAATTGGTAGTCATTTTCATATGACCGGTGCTACTGTTTCCTATCATCTAAAGATTTTGAAAAAGGCTGATCTGATATGGGAAACAAAAGAAAAGAATTTTATTTACTATGATTTGAATACTTCCGTTGTAGAAGAATTACTTCTATGGTTAAAAGACTTGAAAGGAGACGAATCTCATGATGAAAAAATATAAATGGTCTTTGTTACTTGGCAGCCTTCTTTCTTTAAGCCCAATCTTGATCGGATTGCTTTTGTGGAATCAGCTTCCGGCAAAGCTCCCTACCCATTTTTCCACTGGAAATACTCCAGATGGCTGGAGCAGCAAGGCAATTACCGTTTTCGGACTTCCGCTTTTTATGTTTGCAATGATGTGGTTTTGCTTTCTTTTCACCCATGTTGATCCAAAACGCCAGAACATCAGTCCGAAGCTGATCCGGGCACTTGTGTGGTTCATGGCTGCACTTTCCCCGATTGTTGTGTGCTCTAGCTATGCTATTGCTCTTGGAATAAATGTGAATATTACTCTGCTCACTTATCTGATCATTGGACTCATGCTTTTGGTAATTGGCAATTATCTGGCAAAAACAAAACAGAACTATAGTGCTGGCATTCGGATTCCATGGACACTGTCCAGTGAAGAAAACTGGAATCGCACACACCGTTTCAGCTCCAGACTGTTTATCTTTTGTGGCCTGGCTATGATCGCCAATGGATTTCTGGACTCTAAGATACTGTTATTTTTCATCATGGCAGTGTTGATCGTTATCCCATATGCATATTCTTTTTTCTTATTTAAAAAAGGAATATGATGTACACTTTTGGAACATGCCTTTGTAGCTGCAATAAGGGCATATTATAGTATCAATTTAACGAAAGATATTGTACCGGGAAATATGTATCAGGTGATTAATGATCAGGAATATAGCCTGAATGAACAATTTCATAAGTACTGGACGAAATCTGCACTTTTTCATCCGATAGGACGAAGGCAACGTATAAATTCAGATGTTCTGATACAGGGCGTGGTATGAGTAAAGATTTTATTTCCCATGTATTTGAACCATTTGCACAAGAGGATTCCTGTGCAAGAACCAGCTATATGGGTACGGGACTCGGAATGGCGATTGCTAAACAGTTTACAGAAATGATGGAAGGCAATATTGCTGTAGAAAGTGAGTTAGATGTCGGAACAACATTTACAGTTACAATTCCATTTGAACTTGATTCTAATTATAAAGAAGCATATGCTCTGGAAAATGTTGATTTCTCAAAAAGCCTTTCCGGTCTGAAAGTGCTTTTGGTAGAAGATAATGAACTGAATATGGAAATAGCAAAATTTATTCTTGAAAATGCAGAGTTAGAATCAATAACAATGAGAAAGGAAGTACGAGATTAGACATCTATAACAAAGATACCAATATAGTGTACGATTACAAATTTGTAAAGAATCCCGGTAAGGGTCTTTCAAAAAGGCAGATTGAAAAAATGAAGAAAGAAGGCCCATTAGGATTAGGTAACGAGGATATTATAGAGATTAATCCAAATTAAATAATTTATTTAAACTATTGCAACCAATATGTTGCAATAGCTTAGAAAAGAGGTAAATATGGGACGACCAAAAATAAATAAAACTAAAATAACAAATGATTGGCAGAAGTATTGTCCTGAATTAAGAAAATTGCGTATGCTTGATATAGATAATAGAGTAGGACCGTTAGTAATCGGCTTCTATTTACAAGTAATAGGAGACGGGACGATTTATATGCCGTTATATAAAGTGGAAAATCTATATAGCCATTATAGTGTATTACCTTCTAGTTTGGAAATAGAAGGTCGAACAATGGATATGCAGACACACGAAGCTTATAGCGAGCAAGTTGCGCAGCAATTGATTGAAAAAGCTTATATTCCGTTACAAGGTGAAGTGACATTTGAGAATATAAAAAATGGGTATGAAAGATATTTTAAAAATCCAAATAAGGGAACAATTGTGGAATATGAGGACTATGTTTATATCAGTAGTTGGACAAGAAATAAATTATTTTTTGAGACCGCATTAAATACGGTTTATAATAAACTAAAAGCATGGCCTGAAGAAAGATATTTTGTACAGGCTGGAGGATTTCAAAATTGGATATTAGAACTGGAAAAAAAGGCGAGCAATCATGAAATATTAGAAGACAATTATAGAAAAAAATTGCAAAATATAAAATTGAGAAATTGCCAGAAAGACCATTTTATTTTTAAATGAAATACAGAGAAAATGACAATGAATTTAAAAGAAATAGAAAAACAATTATATACCGATAAATATTTAGATAAAAAAAGTATTATATTTATGCATCAATTATTAACGAAATAGGCGGTTTCATCGGAAGTGTCAAAGGATTAGTATTACTGAGTATATATGAAAATAGATTATATATCCATAAAGCTAATATTGATAATTCTTATGGCGAACAACTGGCAAAGATTCATATTCCCGATATGAAAAATATCCGAGGAAAGGCTGGAATGTTTGGTGGAAAGTTTTCTTTTAATTATGACGGAAAAGAATATAAATTTAAACTGCCGGCAAAAGCTGAAAAATTTGTGGATTTTTTTCGTAAAGTAAAAGCGCGAGGATGACAGGATGAAGAGATTACAAAAATATATAGTGATTTTCGGAACAGCAATGTTATGCGTTGGTTTTAGTGCTTGTTCCAAGCAATCCGATTTCGATGCCCAAGCCTATGTCAAATCTTCTCTTGATGCAGAGTATCATGGAACATACGCAGCTTATGCGAATTTGATGGAAATCTCAGAAGAGGATGTGAAGAAACAGGTCGAAGAAGATTTCAATGAAAGCATCCGTCAGCAATTTGCTTCTTCCGATAACATCACAGAAGAAGAGATAGCAGCTTACACAGAGAAGATGGCAGAGGTTAAAAAACTGGCGAAGTACAAGGTGCAGGATGAGAAAAAGGATGAGGATGGAAATTACACGGTCAGTGTAAAAGTTGAACCGTCCGATGTGTTTCAGACATTGCAGCAGAGCTCCGCAGAAGTCAGCAAGGAAAAGATTGCACAGGGAATGAAAGAAACAGATTCGGGTGTATTTGCATCTGTTTTAACGGAAAGCGTGCAGAAGAGCATTGACAAGAACAGCTATGGAGCTCCGGTGACAGTAACTGTAAAAGTGGAAAAGAATCATTCCGGGACGTATGAGCTGTCTGAAACCGAAAGAAGTAAGCTGGAGACAGTGATGTTTCCAACAACAGAATAATTGAATATGGAAAAAGCGGACTGCCGGGGGTAAAATCCCGGCAGTTTTTATATCAAACTTTTACCAATGCACAAAATAAAACAACGGATTATACTTACGATCTGGAAGGCAACCTGACATCCATTAAAGATCCGGCAGGAAGAACTCCTTGCAGAGTATGGAGCAGACGAGAAAGTACGTCAGGCTTATACTTATGGAGAAAGTGGAATCGGAGAACGGGTAAGCGTTGATAAATCGGAAGAAAGCAGTTATTATTTATATGACGGAAGAAACAGCGTAACCGGAATCTTGACAGAAAATGCTATCCTGACGAACAGTTATCAGTATGATCCATACGGTAACCTTACATCAGGAACAGCAGACGGTGTCAATTACTACGCTTATAATGGAGAGTCCACAAATGTAAAAACAGGACTTCAGTATCTGCGGGCAAGATACTATAACGCAGAGAACGGAACCTTTACAACTGAAGATAGTGACCTTGGAACGACAGAAAATCCACTGACCAGAAATCGCTACGATTATGCGACCAATAATCCGTTGAATTACAGTGATCCGACAGGACATTCATTATGGAGCAGGATTAAGAGTACAGCTAAAAAAGCAGCGAAAGCAGTCAAGAGTGTCGGCAAGAAAATCGTTAATACTGCGAAAAAGGTAGTTAAAACAGTAGTAAATACGATAAAAACAGTAACACGTACCGTAAAGAATGCGGTGAAAGGTACTGCACAGAAAGTTAAAAATATAGTTACACATCCAAAACAAACATATGAATCTGCTAAAAAAAATATCACTAGAACATATGGAAATGTTGTGTCTAGAGGAAGTAGTTTCATACGTTCTGCAAGTAAAAATGTTAAGAAAACAGGAAAGAAATATTATTCATCTTTCAAATCTTATGTGTCAGATAGAACAAAGGAGATTCGAAAGAATGTTAAACGTGAATTATGCACGACTACAAATAGAATATCTACATCTTTAGAAAAGGTGGATTGGGATACCGTAGCGAAAGTAGGGATTAGTGTAGGAATCATCGGAGGTTTAGGTCTTGCAACGATTCTTACTGGAGGCTCGATTATCGCTGTATCTGGATTAATGGGGGCAAGTATTGGGGGGATTTCCGGAGGAATTCAGACTTCATTAATGGGAGGAAAATTTGTAGATGGTGCAACTAGCGGAGTAATAAATGGTGCTGTTACAAGTATAGGAGTGTCTCTTGGAGTACCTCCGGTTTTTGCGAACGCAACTGGCGGAGCAATAGGTAGCGTTTCTGGCTCGATTATGGAGGGAAAAAATCAACAAGATATGGTGAAGTTAGGAATAGCTGTGGGGATTTCGCAAGGAGTAGTTGGAGGAGGACTTAGCATAGTCGGCAATTCGGCATTTGGCAGCAATGTGGATAATACGGTTTCGACAAAAGTGGCAAAAGGTATATATAATTATATGGGAGAAGTATTTGGAATGGGAACTGGATTATCAACAGAAATGGTTAGCGATATTTATAAATTAAGTAAAAAAAGATAAAATGTACAAAATGAGCGAAAATGTTTAACATTTTCGCTCAAAGAAAGAAGGAGAAAATATGCAAAAGGAGATGATTTTTTATTATATAAGTATAATAATGATAAGCATAGCAATGAAAGAATTATATAGAGGGATGAGAAAAGACTTTCTTTATCCTAAAAAGTTAATGAAAACATTAATTTATAAGCCCGCTGTAAGATCAGTATATATATATATATATATATACTGATCGTTTTGTTCGGTGCAGTGTATGTTAATTATTTGCCTAAAATTTTGACTGCAGATTTTAAAGAAATACATGGAAGGATATGTGAAAGCAAAATAATTGCGCAAAACGAATATATAATAAGTGATATGACACTTGAATCTGGAGAAAATATAATAACCTATACTGATAAGGAAAATGTTGATGATATAAAAGGTAAAGAAGTTGAGATATGTGACGTTGATTTTAAATATATAGGAAATTTTGTAAAAAAGATAGACGGAAAATATACGGATTTTTATTTAAAATATTATAAGCATAATATTTTGAATAAAATAATGTTATGTATTTATCTTATAGCAAATTATTTAATACAGACGTGGAAGGTAAATGGAATAGAAGAAAAGAAAAAAAGATTAAGTATGGAATTAGGTGTATATAGTATACTTCTGCTGTGGCTGGGAATATCCGGGAAAGGGAATGCCGTACTTAATACGATTGTGACTATGCTTTTCATCTTATATAATCTAGAAAATATGTTTTATATTATGCCAAGTAAAATAGAAATGATGCAGGCAAAAACAGTAGGGGATGGAAAGATTATCCAAAACCAGGAACTGAAACCGTTAAAAAAAATGGATGCTGAAAAATACAAAAAAGAGTATTTGAAAAAAATCAGGAAAAGCAATTCTTCATATCTTTTGATATATACAGGTATTGTATATGTAGTAGTATTATTAATATTAATAATCGTACCGAAAGAGCGATTTATAGCAGGAATGCTATTTTATATCTCGTGTTATTTTATTGGTCTTTTTGCGTTAATGTTTAATAATAAGCATAAAATAAAAAAGATAAAGGAAAAGAATTTTGAAAATGTTAATTATGGTGAAGGAAGGATAATAAATTCAAAAGAAATAGAATATCTGGATAATCAGGGTGAAAATAAAATAATAAATTATCCGGATGGAATGAACAAAAAGAAAACTGCCGGAGACAATGTGAACATTATTGTTGCGGATGGCAGGATTATGGAAATAAAATAATAAAAAGTTACGAGTTCTTTTGTAGGAAAGCGGGTAAAAAGATGTTAAATAAAAAAATATCAATAATGATAGCAATGTGTGCCGTTATATTATCAGCTTGCTCCAAACAACCAGACTTCGATGCCAAATCTTACGTCCAAAGTTCTCTTGATGCATACTATCATGGAGAATATAAGAACTATGCGAATCTGTTAGAAATCTCGGAAAAAGATGCCAAGAAAGAAATCGAAGAGGATTTTAATGAGAGTATCCAACAAGAAAAAAGCTAAGAATAGTAAGAAGTCTTCAAAGAAGAGCGCAAAAAAGAGCAGCAAGAAAAGTTCGGTAAAGAAGGAAATTCCGAAAAAGTCTGCAAAGAAGAAAACAAATGTGAAAAGAAAAGCAAATGTTGTAAAAAAGAAACGGGCGGTTCAGGCAAAGAGTAAAAGAAAAAAATCTGGGTTTAATAGTAAAATTGCACGACGTACTTTAAGCTTAAAAAAATATAAGAAACACTTATGTGGTACAAATAAACGCGTAACAAAGCAAGAAAAAGAAAAAATAAAAAACTTACGATTAATGCAATTTTGAATAGTATGCCATCATTGCCAAAAATGCCATCGAAATCAAAGACGCCATATTTGCCAGGAGTAAAATCGACACTTGCATATGCTGATGTAATAAAATTGAAAGAAGTAGATTCGGTTAAATACACCAAAGAAGGAATTAAAGCTCAAAATTCTAAAGACAAGTTATTGACAACAGCGGCTGGATATTTACCAGGAGTCGCTACTGAACTTGGAGCAATCGCAGGGGAAGTGAGAAAAAGAAATTTAAAAACAAATAGCAATTATACAAAAGAAAGTGTAAAAAATATAGGATACGGAGTTGCGAAAGATAAAATTATAGAAGCCGTCGATAGAAAAAAATTATTAGTACAATAGACTCAGTAAATACAATTAGAAATACGATAAAAGATGAACCAGAATCAAAATTAGGAGTTGATTACAAAGTAAGACCAGGAGAGAAAAGTCCAAAAGATTCGCATTATATTGTAAAACAGGGAGATACAAAAATGGTATATGATTTATATGAACAGGATAAATATGCAGGTCAATATGAAGTCTACATTAGAAATGGGAAAGTAGAGCGGTTATGGTATTACAGTAAATAATTTGAGAGACATTGCAAAGGGAGAGAAAAATGGAAAAATTAGTAAAGAAAAAAGTAGAAATATATGTATATATGATAATGGTTACTGTTACATGCGTTTTTCTCTCCTATAGTGAATGGATGTATAAATATATTTATACATTGAAGGCTGTGAAACTATTAAAGGGATGTTTAAATTCTTTTTTGATATTATCGATAATAGTGTGTTCATTACGAGTTTGTTGGGAGAGGTGTGATCAGAGAATAATAGAAAAAATTTTTAATTTTATTTGGAAGGCAATTTTGATAATTATATTGTGGAAAATAATGTTATTATATTTTTGTGTATATTGTATATATAATGGATTAGAAAATAGAAATCTAGTAAAACCATATAAGAATTTGATAATATATACTGTAGTGAATGGTGTAGAATTAACTGTTTTTTGGATAACAATATTTTTTCTTTGCCGGAGAGAGAGTATAAAAAAAGCAAAAGAAAGTCAGAAACGAGTTCGTGGATATTTAATCTCAAATCTTTGGAAGGAAATAATGCTTGTAGGTTTAGTGTTAGTTTTTTTAAAAGAGCAGAATTTAGAAATGATAGCATCAGAAATAGATGTAAGAAATGATTTTTTATTAATTCCATTTTTAATTGGTTATTGGGTATATATATTAAAAAAAAATTATTGCTATATGCATTTGGAATTATGATTGGGAAAAAACATATGCAAATGAATTGAAGGAAAATGGAATCGCACCCAATATTGAAACAGTACCATTCCAAAATTAATAAGGAGGAGGATGGAATATGGGAAAAAAATACATTTACATTGTATTGTTTATTTCTACAGGAATTTACGCAATTGCAGATTATTATTGTATTTACAATTTTACATTTACCCTTCTATTTACGATATTTTTAATTTTTAATTTAGTAAATAGTGTAATATGTTTTGCAAAAAATGGCTGTGAATTTTCTATAATTGCATCTATTATTTATGTTTTTATGATAGTGCATAATCTTTTCGTTCTCGCTTTTAACTATTCCATTAGTTCAGGAGGATTTCATAGCATTTGAGGAGACCAGCTATGAAGAAAATTATATCTGGAATATTAACGCTGAGTTTGGCAATCATATTATTTGCAAATATGGAACAAAGATGTCAAAGCCGAAATCGAACGTCGTGTAAACGACTCAAATCAATAATCAATCATATGTGAATTGTCAAGGTACTCCGGCCGCAAAAATGCAGCCGGGGATTTTTATATCCATGTCTAAAATTTAAGTGCTTACAATATTTACGATACAGGGCAGCTTTTTTTTCATATTTTTCGGGATATTTTTTATCTATATGCGTCTAATCTATGTAAGAAAAATAAATCGGCCGATATAAAGGTGGTGTTAAAGTGACAAAAGAGCAATTGGGAGTACTGATTCTCGACTGCGAGAGGCAGTTATATTCTACAGCCAAGACAATCTTATACAGTGATCAGGACTGTGCTGATGCCATTCAAGATACGATTGTAAAGGCATTTTCCAAGATTCAAACATTGAAAAATGACAAATATGCAAAAACATGGCTGATTCGGATCCTGATCAATGAATGTTATACCATTTTGCGAAAATCCAGTAAACTGACTTCGTTGGATGTGATGGATGAGCAGACGAAGGCAGAAAAAATAATGATGACAAAGGAAAAGGCTGATTACAGTGAATTGTACCAGGCAATCAATGCATTAAAAGAAGAATTGCGACTTCCGGTAATTTTGTATTATATTGAGGATTTTAATATCCGGGAAATCGCACAGATTCTGGATATTACAGAAGGTGCAGTACAGAAACGACTTGCCAGGGCAAGAGGAAAACTTAGATGCAATCTGCGAGAAAGTGAGGCGGCGATATGAGGTTTGAGGATATGAAAAACAATATTCCGGAGACTCCGGAGTTTATCCATGTAATGATACAAAATGAAGTAGACAGACAGCTTCAGGGAAGCACAATTATACAGATTCCGAAGAAAAGGAAGAAATGGAATGGTGCAAGAGTGGCAGCGGCAGCAATGGTCTGCGTGCTGGCAACTTCCACAGCAGCTTATGCGAGTGTGAAAATGTACCGCATGTATGTGGAAAAACAGGGCGATTACAGTGTGAAGACGGGGATAACATCAGAAAATAAATTAGCAGATCTTCCGGCGCAGATTCACGATATTGATTTCAAGACCGGATATATTCCGGATGGCATGAAATGGGTAGACGAGTCACATCTGGAATATCCGCAAAGCAAACGTATGGGGGGATTTAGTTTTGCGTCCGTACTTTTGGACAATGATGATCTGAATCAGGCACTGGAAAATAAAAATGTTGTCGAGTCCGAGGAGAGAACATTTGGCAAATATGAAGGTGTATATCTGAAATATAATAATTTAAAGACTGAAAAAGGTACATTTGACCAAAGAATCTATCTCTTTTGCCCGGATAAATACCGTGTGATCACAATCTATATCGGAGATGATGTATCGAAAGATGATGCTGTGAAAGTAGCAGAAAATCTTGAGATTACAGAAAATGACAAGATGATGGAAACAGCGAAGATGTATACCTGGAGCGATGAGGTCAACCCGAACGTTGAGACCGGCGATGAAATGGTAACGTCTGTGTCTGAGGATAAATTAAAGGTGTACAAGATTGGCGAAGATTTTACATTATCTGCATCAGGAGAAGATAAAGACGGAAACAATATCGTAAATGATAAAATTTCTGCTCACGTAGATTCGGTTCAGACAGCGGATGATCTGAAGTTGCTTAACGGTGCAGACTTACCGGAAGAATGGAAAAATGTAATCGATTCCAACGGAAAACTTGTAAAGAATAAAGTTTCTTGTATCAAATCCGGCGATGGTGTCAATACAGTAGATCAGGTCGTAAAGACAGAAAATGTAAATCAGAAACTTGTTTATGCAACAGTCACATATACAAATAATTCAGATCAGGAAATCAAGCACATGTTGTATATCGGAAATCTGGCATTGATTCATCATGAAAACGGGGAATACCATATTTATAATGCAATGGAACAGTCCGGTAACGGATATGACCGTGTGAGTTGGGACGGCGTGGCGCATACTGCAGAAATGACCTACAGTAGTGTGCGAGAAGATTATGGGAATGGTGGTAATTATATTTCGTCTCTGAAACCGGGCGAGAGCATTCAAGTCAACATGGCATGGATCGTCAATGAAGATAATCTGGCGGATATGTACCTGAATCTGGACGGCGAAGTCGGTGCCTATGATTTTAACGAAGGTATGCTGGAAGCAGGAGTTGTGGATATCAGAAGGTAGAAAACAGCCGACACTTTGCGAAGAATGCAAAGTGTCGGCTGTTTTTTACTTTCTGAAGATTCATAACTTATATAAGTCGGTATGCATATAATAGAATCAGGAAATGTTGATAAAAAATATTTATGATACCGGCAAAGCGTGTCTTATTTTAAACGTAAGCGCTTAGTTTTTGGGTAACTAGATATTCGCCCTTTTCTAACTCATAATAATAGAAGATAGATTTTTACTCCACTTCTTTGATAGAAAGTAGAAATTTACTACATTTGGAGGTTTCATTAT